>Ga0075157_10002578_pt1 | contig 10517 bp, 5 predicted proteins | sample JI81BgreenDNA_FD_70967 | JGI IMG/M metagenome (GOLD analysis project Ga0075157, IMG submission 70967) | Wastewater effluent complex algal communities from Wisconsin, to seasonally profile nutrient transformation and Carbon sequestration -... | ecosystem: Engineered > WWTP > Effluent > Algae...
AAATGGGCGATCGATTATTTATTTCTTTTTATTTCCCGCAAAAACTCTGTTCATGCTATAATTCTGCGGGACTGTAGCAGAAAGGGGTGCTTTTTGATGAAAGCAGAATTTTATTTTGACTGTCACAAATATATTTGCAGTTTAGTTCAAGTGGATTTTGTCAAAGAATTAAAAATAAAAAATCATCAAGGTTTTGTTTTGGCTGTTAAGCAAGGACAAAAGATTGGACTTTTGGGAAAAAGTCGTCATAATGCTAAACAAGTTGATGTATCTAAGCCACATTTTTATAATGTAATTAAAGCGGCCATGAGCGCTTTGGAATTAGAAACTAAAAATGAGGTTATATTAGAGAGAAATCGAACTATTGCTGATGCCGAAGAAATGATTCAGCAGCAAAACCGAGAAATTCGCGTTCTTAACGAACAGATTAGAATGCTTGGAACTAAGGTTGATGAATTGTCAAGGGAAAAGCAGCAGTTATCCATGCAGCTAGTAGATAAGGAAATCAGAGAAACTGAAATTAGTCAAAAAATTGATGATTTTCCTGCTTGCGAGGAAGATTTAGTGGCGGCGAAAATTGAGCAAGAGATTGGAGAAGTTGAAATTAATGAAAAAATAGAAGAATTGTCGGTTCAAGCTTCTGGGCTAGACGTGCAGTTAATCCCAAATCAACTGAATGCGGAGGAGATTGAGGAAGAGAAAGAAATCAGCAGGGGCAAGGTTGAGACTGTTGATTTAGAAATTATAGAAGAAGTAGAAGAAAATATCAAACAACTAGAAGTTCCAGGAGGCGAAAGTGAAATTAAGCGACTGCCTAAAATAGCGTCTCACAAAAGGATGAGAAAGAAATCTTAATGCTTTAGTTATATAGCAATTCTCGCATCATTTGTCAATTTATTACGGAGTCCCAGCGGGTTCGGAGAGGGTTGGGGTGGGTAAGAATTTACGAGGCATTTAGGATTGCTATATAACTCATTGAATTGTGGCGATCGCATTTTCGCAAAAATCGTCAGCAGTTAAGCGAAAAAATCCCTTGCAACTCGCCGATTTTCCCGCCGCAGCCTCACCCACAACAGCATTTTGACAATAATCCAGGGCGATCGGTAAAATAACAGGTACGATGGCTACGCCCCGGCCCCGGCCTACGAACTATTGTCAGCCGCATTAAATCCTTCACTAATTAACCATTTGCCAACAGTCACATAAATGTTGACAATATTGCACAATAGATAAAATTGTAAATATATAGCACCTGCGTTTTTTTACCGCTTATGAATAGCAGATTCCTCGATCGACTCCACCACCCCTCACGCCCCGTCATCGTCTTCGACGGCGCGATGGGAACCAACCTGCAAGTCCAAAACCTCACCGCAGAAGACTTTGGCGGCAAAGAATACGAAGGCTGCAACGAATATCTCGTCCACACCAAACCCGAAGCCGTCGCCAACGTGCACCGGGGATTCCTCGAAGCAGGGGCCGATGTCATCGAAACAGACACCTTTGGCGGGGCTTCCATCGTTCTCGCCGAATATGATTTAGCAGACAAAGCATATTATCTCAACAAAACTGCCGCCGAACTCGCCAAGGGTATCGCCGCCGAATTTTCCACAGCAGAAAAACCGAGATTTGTCGCAGGATCGATCGGGCCAGGCACCAAATTGCCAACATTAGGACACATTGATTTCGACACACTCACCGCCGCTTTTGCCGAACAAGCAGAAGGACTTTATGACGGTGGCGTTGACTTATTTATTGTCGAAACTTGTCAAGATGTGCTGCAAATTAAATCAGCATTAAATGCCATTGAAGAAGTATTTAAGAAAAAAGGTGCGCGAATTCCGTTAATGGTATCAGTCACAATGGAAGCCACCGGCACAATGTTAGTCGGTTCCGACATCAGCGCCGCCCTAGCCATTTTGCAGCCGTACCCCATAGATATCTTAGGATTAAATTGTGCCACCGGGCCCGATCGCATGGCCGAACACGTCAAATACCTTTCCGAACATTCACCCTTCGTCGTTTCCTGCGTTCCCAACGCCGGTTTACCCGAAAACATCGGCGGCCACGCGCACTACAAACTCACGCCCATAGAATTAAAAATGGCCTTGATGCGCTTTGTCGAAGACTTAGGCGTGCAAGTCATCGGTGGCTGCTGCGGCACTCGCTACGATCACATTCGCGAACTATCAGAAATTGGCAAAACTCTTAAACCCAAAATTCGCGAAATTACTTGGGAACCTTCCGCCGCTTCAATTTACACCGCCCAACCCTACGAACAAGAGAATTCCTTCTTAATTGTCGGCGAAAGACTCAACGCCAGCGGTTCCAAAAAATGCCGCGATTTGCTAAACGCCGAAGACTGGGATGGTTTAGTAGCAATGGCTAGGGAACAAGTGCGAGAAGGCGCGCACATTCTCGATGTCAACGTGGATTATGTCGGCCGCGACGGCGTGCGAGACATGAAAGAATTAGTCTCCCGCGTTGTGACAAATGCAACTCTCCCTTTAATGCTGGATTCCACAGAATGGGAAAAGATGGAAGCAGGCTTAAAAGTTGCGGGCGGCAAATGTTTGCTGAATTCCACTAACTATGAAGACGGAGAACCGCGTTTTTATCAAGTTTTGGAGTTGGCGAAAAAATACGGCGCGGGCATAGTTATCGGGACGATTGATGAAGACGGAATGGCGAGAACCGCAGACAAAAAATTTGCGATTGCCCAACGCGCCTATAACGCCGCCGTCGCCTACGGAATTCCCCCCCAAGAAATCTTTTTTGACACCCTAGCATTGCCCATTTCCACCGGGATTGAAGAAGACAGAAAAAACGGCAAAGCCACCATCGAATCCATCCGCCGCATTCGCCAAGAATTACCAGGCTGTCACGTAATTTTAGGAGTTTCTAACATCTCCTTCGGCTTGAATCCGGCGGCGCGGCAAGTTTTGAATTCCATGTTTTTGCACGAAGCAATGCAAGCGGGGATGGACTCGGCAATTGTCAGCGCCAATAAGATTTTGCCCCTGGCGAAAATCGACCCCAAACACCAAGAAATCTGCCGTAAACTGATTTACGACGAACGGGAGTTTGACGGCGAAATTTGCGTTTATGACCCCTTGGGCGACCTGACAACGGTGTTTGCGGGCAAAACTACCAAGCGCGATCGTACAGAAGACGCAAGCCTCCCGGTAGAAGAACGCCTCAAGCAGCACATCATCGACGGCGAACGCATTGGGCTCGACATCCAACTCGCCAAAGCATTAGAAACCTATCCGCCCCTCCACATTATCAATACCTTCTTGCTAGACGGGATGAAAGTAGTCGGAGAATTGTTCGGTTCGGGACAAATGCAACTGCCATTTGTATTGCAGTCAGCAGAAACAATGAAAGCGGCAGTTGCCTATCTAGAACCGCACATGGAAAAGTCCGAATCCGGGGACAACGCCAAAGGCACATTCATCATCGCTACTGTCAAAGGCGACGTTCACGATATAGGCAAAAACTTGGTTGATATTATCCTATCAAACAACGGCTACCGAGTGATCAACTTGGGAATTAAACAGTCGGTTGATAATATCATCGAAGCCTACGAAAAGCACAAAGCCGACTGTATAGCCATGAGTGGCTTGCTGGTAAAATCCACCGCATTTATGAAAGAAAATCTGGAAGTGTTCAACCAGAAAGGAATCACGGTTCCGGTAATTTTGGGCGGCGCGGCTTTGACTCCCAAGTTTGTACATGAAGACTGCCAAAATACTTATAAAGGTAAAGTAATTTATGGCAAAGATGCGTTTTCTGACTTGCACTTTATGGACAAACTCATGCCAGCAAAATCTGCTGGAAAATGGGAAGATTTGCAAGGATTTTTAGATGAAATAGAGGATGATAATGGGGCGGTTAAAGAAGCTAAAGCGGCGCCAGAAATTTCTGTAGAAGAGGCTAAGAAAGCAGACACTCCTGTGGTGATAGATACTAGGCGATCCGAAGCAGTTGCTGCAGATATCGATCGCCCGACTCCTCCTTTCTGGGGAACGAAACTGTTGCAGGGAGAAGACATCCCATTTGAGGAGATTTTCTGGCACTTAGATTTGCAAGCTTTAGTTGCCGGTCAGTGGCAGTTCCGCAAGCCCAAAGACCAATCGCGGGAAGAATACGACGCTTTCTTAGCTGAGAAAGTTTATCCCATCTTGGAAGAGTGGAAACACAAAATTATCACCGAAAAGTTACTGCAGCCGCAAGCAATTTACGGGTATTTTCCCTGTCAAGCTGAAGGTAATTCTTTGCATTTGTACGATCCGGAAATTATGAATGGCGGGCAAACAATAATCAGTGGCGGGCAAACAATAATCAGTGGCGGGCAAACAATAATCAGTGGCGGGCAAACAATAATCAGTGGCGGGCAAGATGCCCACCCCACAAAAGAAAGTGGCACAGGCATCTTGCCTGTGGCTGCAACAGAAAGTGGCACAGGCAAGATGCCTGTGGCTGCAACAGAGAGTGGCACAGGCATCTTGCCTGTGGCTGCAACATTCACATTTCCCCGCCAAAAATCGGCGCGCCGGCTGTGCATTGCCGACTTCTTTGCGCCCAAAGAATCGGGTAAAATCGATGTATTTCCGATGCAAGTAGCGACAGTGGGAGAAATTGCTACAGAGTACGCGCAAAAGCTATTTGCTAACAATCAATATACCGACTATCTCTACTTTCACGGATTAGCGGTACAGACAGCGGAAGCAATAGCAGAATGGACTCACGCGCGAATTCGGCGGGAATTGGGATTTGGTAGCGAGGAACCGGACAACATTCGCGATATGCTGGCGCAAAGATATCGCGGTTCGCGGTACAGTTTCGGCTATCCTGCTTGTCCGAATATGGCGGATCAGTATAAGCAACTGGAATTGTTAAAGTGCGATCGTATCAACCTGTACATGGATGAAAGCGAACAACTTTATCCCGAACAATCAACAACCGCAATTATCACCTATCACCCAGCAGCCAAATACTTCAGCGCTTAATTTATAGGGTGCGCTAGCAGCACCTTTCTCTCGTTTTCCTCGTTTTTATACTCGTTCCCCGGTACAACCTGGGAACGAGAAACCAAATTAAAATAACAAAAAAGCACCTTAAAAAAAGTGCTTTCCTGAATATGAACTTTCCGTGTCTGACGAAACATTTACGAGTAATTCCGGGGAGTGCGTGCACCTGCAGATGCTCCTACCATCGAAGCAACTAAACCCAATAGCGAGCCGAACAAAAATGACCAACCAGCTTTCGCAGCATTACCAGCGATATTGCGAGTATCCTGAGCAGTTACGTTAGGCGCTTGGTTCGGCAAATCGACGCCGCTTTGCTGCGCTTGATTAATTGCTTCTCCCGCATTCGCAGCTATGACGCCAAAAGTGCCGGCCACGCCATTTGCTAACAGCCAAGAGCCGATTGTTAAGGTGGTTGCCCACAAAATTGCTCCGTTCAAAAGCGCTGTGTTGCGGTTCATCGGGCCGCAAGCACGAGCAGTTACCCAACCGCCAACGGCCAAGCTAATTAACAAACTGATAATTGACCAAATTCCGACGCCGGTACCCACGTCTCCTGAAATAGTGCGCGGAGCTCCTGAACCAGCAATGCTGCTCAAGCCGATCGCAGCGCCCAATGCACTTAACACCAGTTGTGTGGCGATCGCAATTACCAAACCCGAAAAAATCGGGCCCCAACGTACTCGATCGTGGTATTCCATCACTGAATTTACCACCACGGGTTCGGTACCAACGTTATCTACAGGTCTATTTACGTATGACATAGGTTTTTCTTTCCTCTTAGAGTTGCTTTAATTTTTAACAATCTTTCACTTAAGCATTGATTGTGGCTGAGATTGATAAAAACTATATCTGCCTGGGGAAATAACCAGTATCTATGTCTGAAGAAAGAAACGAAAAAGTCATCCGCCCCCAGCCACCCGCTATTAGCGAATGACTGATGACTGATGACTCATGAGTGATAACTATTTTATCCCGTTGGAAAAGTTCCCGGATGTATACAGGAAATGCGGACGTATACAGAAAATACAGCTTAACGCAATCTTACAGCCGTTCCAACGGCAGTAATCAGCAGCAAAGCCCCGCTGGAGTCTACATTAATCGTGCCGGTGTCAACTTCCACCCCGATTACGGCATTGGCGCCGAGGCGCTGGGCCCGTTTTTCCAGTTCCGCGAGGGCATCTCGCTGTCCTTTGAGAAACACTTCCTCGTAACTGCCGGTGCGCCCGCCGATGATGTCGCGAATGCCCGCGAAGAAGTCTCGCAGGGCATTGGTGCCGTAGACAACCTCAGCAGTTACAATTCCCAGGTAAGATTGAATTTCTGCTCCTTGGATGATATCAGTTGTTGTTACAATCATCAGTTGGCCTCAATCGCGAAAATTTTGAGTGGGTCTTGTTCTGTAGATTTACTACATCTCGCCACTCAAACATTCCTGGTAAATCATCAGTTGTCAGCTTGTCAAGCTGACAGCAACTCGCTCTTCCATTCCACATACTCTTTGAAACACATGGCCGTGCACAAACAAAGTCTCTTGGTATTCACTACGTTGCTAATAGCAGGATTCGCTGTCACAGCGCCGCAAATAGCGCTCTCAGCAGAAACAGTCGTTCAAGTCAACCCTCAAAATGATTCAAATTTAGATGCTCTGCTGCGACAAGGGCGCGAGTTTGTAGATGTAGGAGACTACAGTAGCGCGATCGCCATTTATCAGGAAGCTGCGCGTTTAGATACGGAAAACCCGCGCATTTTTTCTGGTATTGGCTATTTAGAAGCGCGTCAAGGCAACTATGAAGCCTCAGTAGAATTTTACCAACAAGCGATCGGTCTGGAACCGAACAATGCGGACTTCCAATACGCATTAGGATATGCTATGGCGAATTTACAAAACTACCCCGCAGCCGCCACAGCTTATCGCCGCGCCGCTGCGCTCGATCGCAAAAATGTCAATGCCCGCATCGGTCTGGGAGTGGTACTCTTTCAGCAAAAAGATTACAGCGGTTCTTTTAAAGCATACCAAGAGGCGATCGCCCTCGATCCAAAAAGTTGGCAAGCTTATTCTTCAATGGGTTTAGTATTGATCCAGCAGGGAAGTTTTGCCAGTGCTGTCACCGTGCTCCAACAAGCAGCCGAACTCGCTCCCAAACAAGCAGGTGTCCAGTTAAAATTAGGCACTGCTTTGCTGCGGGCAGGCTATACTTCCGAAGGGCTAGCAGCTTTTGAAGAAGCTGCAAAATTGGAGCCCCGGAATCCAGAAGTGCAGCTAGAAATTGGCGAACTTCTCCAGGATCAAAACGACTTCGACGGAGCGCTTATAGCTTATCAGCGGGCTATTGCGGTACGACCGAATTTAGTGGAAGCACACGCAGGAATCGGGGAAATTCAACTGAAAAAACAAGATTTTTTAGGAGCAATTACCACTTTTAGGCGAGTGATTGGACTCGATCCAAACCGGGCAGAAGCTTATTACAATATGGGTACGGCACTCAAAGCGCGCGCTCGCAAATCCGAAGCAATTGAAGCTTTTAAACAAGCCCTCGACACTTACCGCCAGCAAGGCAACAATGATGGTGTACAAAAAGCTGAGGCTGCGCTCCAGCAACTAAAGTAATATGTCTCAATGTACTAATAGGTAATTGGCTAGCAGTTTTGAGTGTGGAGTAAGTATTTTTCCTAGGGCTTAACTCCTTCCACTCCCCGTCTTGCAAGGAAAAAAGCAATCTCAAAACTGTTTCTCTTCCCTATTCCCAATGCCCCCTTTCCTCTTCCTTCTTCCTTCTTACTTCCTTTGCGTAAATTGTTTAATTTAACGCAGATAAATTTGCCTAAATATAGTACAATATTGGCGCAATTGGAGAAGGGTGAGTGCTCGGTAAGTTTAAGCAGAAATCAGGGCGATCGCACAACAGGATTTTGTCAAAGCTCCCTCTTTTGTAATATGCTAAAAGGGCTTACTGACAATGAATCTATTTCTATTGGTAGAGACAGCCAACTTGTTAACATTTGTAAAATAAGCAAAATATCCTCTCCCTAGAACTTCATCTATGCAAACGTATGATGTCATTATCATAGGCGCAGGTCACAACGGACTCGTCTGTGCATCTTATCTGCTGAAAGCTGGATATACCGTCCTGTTGTTAGAAAAACGTTCGGTTCCCGGGGGCGCAGCAACTACTGAAGCGGCCATTCCCGAATTACCGGATTTTAAATTCAATATGTGCGCGATCGACCACGAGTTTATCCATTTAGGGCCAGTTGTAGAAGAATTAGAACTGGAAAAATACGGTTTAGAATATCTTTTCTGCGATCCAGTGGCTTTTTGTCCGCATCCCGACGGTAAATATTTCTTAGCGCACAAATCCGTTGAAAAAACTTGTGCTGAAATTGCCCGCTACAACGAGCGCGACGCTAAAAAATATGCCGAATATACAGACTTTTGGCAGCGGGCTTTAGGGGCAATGGTTCCGATGTTTAATGCGCCACCAAAATCGATCGTAGATATTCTGGGAAACTACGATATTTCAAAAATCAAAGATTTATTGTCAGTCATCGGTTCACCCGACAAAACGCTGGACTTTGTTCGCACGATGCTCACCAGCGCTGAAGACCTTCTCAACGAGTGGTTTGACGAGGAATTTATCAAAGCACCCCTAGCAAGATTCGCCGCAGAACTAGGCGCGCCTCCTTCGCAAAAAACCCTTGCTGTAGGCGCAATTATGCTGGCAATGAGACACAATCCCGGCATGGCAAGACCGCGCGGTGGGACGGGTGCATTAGTGCAAGCGCTGCTCAATTTAGTGAAAAGTTATTCCGGTGTGGTACTTACCGACCAGCACGTCGAGAAAATATTAGTTGATGATGGTCGCGCTGTGGGAGTTCGAGTTGCCAACGGCACGGAATACCGTGCGACAAAAGGTGTCATTTCTAATATTGATGCTAAGCGCTTGTTTCTGCACTTAATGGACTCCAGCGATGTTGACAGTGCCGACCCGGATTTGCGGGAAAGATTGGAGCGCAAAATTGTTAACAACAACGAGACTATTCTCAAAATAGACTTAGCTCTCAATGAAATGCCCAAGTTCGATCGCTGGAATCATCGGGACGAATATTTAATTGGTTCGGTTTTAATTGCAGACTCGGTAAAACACGTTGAAATTGCTCACAGCGAGCCTTCAATCGGCAGAATTCCCGACTCTGATCCATCGATGTATGTAGTGTTTCCGACGGTACTAGACCCGTCAATGGCTCCCCCCGGACATCATACGGCTTGGATTGAATTTTTTGCTCCTTACCAGATCGAAAATGCTGAAGGAACCGGCCAGCACGGTACGGGTTGGACGGATGAGCTCAAAAACAAAGTTGCCGATCGCTGCATCGATAAATTAGCAGAATACGCGCCAAATATCAAAAATTCAATTATAGGGCGCCACGTGGAAAGTCCGGCGGAATTGGGAGAGCGTTTGGGGGCTTTGAAAGGGAATTATTATCACGTTGATATGACGCTAGATCAGATGATATTTTTCCGTCCTTTGCCGGAGTTGGCGAATTACAAAACGCCGATCGACGGTTTGTTCCTCACGGGGGCGGGAACGCATCCGGGTGGCTCAATTTCGGGGATGCCGGGACGCAATACCGCTCGCGTTTTCATGCACTCGCAGCAGCCTTTCGCGCAGACTTTAGCAGATGCGGCTAATACTCTGAAAGCGAAGGGGAAGTCGGTATTTCGGAGTAATGAGAAGTAAGATTTTTAGCAACCGCAGATGAGGGCAGATAGACGCAGATGAATCACATCTGCGTTTGTTTGTTTGTATTGATTTATCTGTTGGCAAGTGCGATAATTTTTTCTGGTTGATTCCCTGTGAAGGGAAAACGATTTGCGAGCGCTATTAATACCATTTAGTCCTGGACGCATAAATACCAAAGAAACCGGGTTTTTACCAGTTTTAAAGGTCTGGATACAGTATTTTCGCAAAAACCCGGTTTCTGACCACCCCTGCGTCCAGGACTACCCTTTTTAAATCTGGTGCATCTTTCGCGAGCGCTGGCGGTGGTTCACGTTCCCTCTAATCTGTTAAAATATTTTTGCATCCGAGAGCATATTCCATTGATAAAATTCTCAATTCTCAATATTAGAAGAACAAGTTAACGCGGAAGGCATTTTTAAACTTAGTGTCGCAGCCAAACCTCTAATGAAAGCAGAACAGGCAAGTCCCTGGTAGAAGTCGCTCCCCATCGGCATATCAGGGCGATAGCCACCGATCCCCACCATCTCGCATTCTCCTCAATTCATACTTTATGCGGATGAAAACGCCGGCCCCAAGTTGAGAGACTGAGAAGTGGCGTTACCCTTTTTTTAGCGATGGCAAACCGAGTTTTGATTGTCGGCGGCCGAGGACGAATTGGCAGCAGTGTTGCCCAAGACCTTGTTACCCATACCGACGCAGAAATTACCGTTACCGGACGCAACTCTGAAGCCTCTATTGGGCCGGG
>Ga0075157_10002579_pt1 | contig 10514 bp, 9 predicted proteins | sample JI81BgreenDNA_FD_70967 | JGI IMG/M metagenome (GOLD analysis project Ga0075157, IMG submission 70967) | Wastewater effluent complex algal communities from Wisconsin, to seasonally profile nutrient transformation and Carbon sequestration -... | ecosystem: Engineered > WWTP > Effluent > Algae...
ATCCGCATCGCACTCATGAACCGCTTCTCGGCCCTCGGAACGGCCAACATCGTTCGCGTCGGCTGATGCCGTCGGGGAAAGGGGCTATCATGCCTCAGGCGGGCGTTACGCAACAACGCCGTGCAGCGCTCGCACCGTGTCTTCATCGACCTCGGGGGCTTTCTTGCCGCCCCGCTCGAAGATCTCCGCTGCTCCGTCCAGCAACGCCTTCTTCCACTGGTGGATCATCGTCGGATGCACGCCGTATTCGGCAGCCAATTCCGACACCGTGCGCTCGCCCTTCACGGCTTCCAGCGCCACGCGGGCCTTAAACCCAGCGTCATGGTTCCTGCGCTTCTTCATGTCCTGATCTCCTCGTTCTTGGAGACCAGCAGACGTCAGATCGTAGCTTCCGTCACTGTCCGATTTTCGGGGAGTAGCTCATGCTGCTGCTCGATTTTCGCGTCACTCCACTTGTGAATTTTGACGAAGATATGGGAGATGATTGGCGATAAGCGCGCGGCCCTCCTCCCTCACCAAATTTATGACGGGCAGCTTTCCAGAATACTATCCAAAGCCACCTTGCGTTGGAATAAATCCCTCCCAAACTGGCAAAATTAGTCGCAATCATTTCAAACGATTAAAAGGTTAAAGCAGAAGACTTTCTGCTTATTTATCAGTCTCTTCCACATGGCAATTTGAGGACTGTATCTTAAGTCAGACGCCAATGACTCTTGCAACCAAATCAGACGCAGTTCGCACAATTGCGCTTATATCGGCCGGCTTGCTGAAGAATTCAGAAGCTCCGGCCGCCAGCATTGAACTCCTTGCATCTGTAGTGGCGTCAGCTGTAAGTGCGATGATTGGGATAGTTGCCATAAAGTCAGAACGCAACCTGATCTTTCTAATCACATCATCACCAATCATATCCGGCAGATGCCGATCCAAGATCACCAAATCTGGGTGGAAGGCTTCAATCTCCTCAAATGTGCCACCACCATCATTTATCGAGGAAACCACCCATCCAGAAAGTCGAAAAGCCTGCTCTATGATTTCACGATTGATGGCGTTGTCTTCGACAATCAACACACGGAACGAAGGTCTATTTTCGATGGATTGAAGATCATTCGCGCGATCTTTATCGTCAGACAGTGCCTTCTCCACTGGAATTGTGAGAGTAAATGTTGATCCTACTCCCACCTTACTTTCAAGGGAGAGGTCTCCACCGAGTTCTCGCGCGAAGCGACGGGAAACTGCAAGACCCAATCCCGCCCCCTCATGCGTCCGCGTGAGACCGGACTGTAGTTGGACAAATGGTTGGAAAATCCTTTCGCGGTGTTCTAAAGGAACTCCCTGACCCGTGTCCGCGATATTGATTTCGAGCTGGCCAGTCTTTAGCCATTTGACCTTAACTTTTATAGAACCTTCATCGGTAAACTTCACAGAATTACCGATCAAGTTGACCAGTATCTGCAAAAGGCGTCGTTCATCAGTCACGAAGCATCCAACAACATTGGGAGAGAAGCTCTTGAATATTTCAAGCTCCTTTCGATCAGCCTCGATCTGCACTACAGATAATGCTTGATCAACAAGCTTGCGAATATCACATGGCGCCGATCTAATGTCACTCATTCCCGCCCGGAGTCGAGAAAGATCCAATATGTTTTCAATAAGTCGGAGCAGGACAGCACCACTCTCATGAATACGTTGAAGTGCGTGCTGTTGTTCACTATTTAGAGTGCCCAGCAGCGGAATAAGCTGTGCAGACCCAAGAACGCCATTGAGCGGCGTCCGGAGTTCATGGCTCATGGTTGAAAGAAAAAGGGCCTGCGACTCCTCTGCGGCCTTTGCTTCTTCTAAGGCCAATTGGAGCGCTTGTGTTTGAATCACTTGATTCGTGACATCACGCTGAACTGCTACCCAGTAGTGGTACCAACCAGCTTCGTCAGCCACTGGACGAATGTTTAGCTCAACCCAAAATGGTGTTCCGTCTTTACGATAATTCTTTAGAGTTTCTCTGGCAATTTGCCATTTTGACAAGCGTTCATAGATCCGCTGCCTTGCCTCTGGATCAACATCATCTCGTTGCAGGATTCGCGGGGTCTTTCCAATGACTTCCTCGGCAGTAAACCCCGTCATTCTTGTGAATGCGTTATTCACCCATACAATGATCGGTCCTTGAGCGCGAACGGGTTCCGCCTCCGTGATGACGATAGCATCGTTAGTGTGGTCTGCCAGAGTTGCAATAACATCTTGCAACAGCAATTTGTGGCGATCAGCCTTCGACATAGCGAAGTTCTCTCATTCTTCCTGGTTTCCACTAAACGTCTTCACCTAGAACATACAGAGTGTCAAAATCACCCTGGACTGCGTGAAAATCGAAAGTTTTCAATGTTATGGGTCCCCCGTCGACCAAGTAATCAACTCGGCCAGCCGTTTGGTCCCACGCAAGAAGAAGAGATTTTTTGTAAATGGTAAAAGAGCTGTCCGATCCGGGAACTCTCTACAACTTGTCGTACACACACTCGCAGAGCTTTGTGAATTAAGCAATCTGGAAAATTCTCGACGCGATACAAGGATCGTGCACGATCATCGCCGAAAATAGATCCAGCAAGCTTTCCACCATTTTCACACTGCTCCGGTGCATGCAGCTGAAGTATCAGACCCTGACATGACTGTTTGTCCTTTCGGCGTGTGCGCTTTTCTTTGAGTACGGCATGTTGCATAGAACTTTACTTCCCATCACAAAAGTTTCCAGCGCTTCACTTTTGTCGCAAGTCCCACTCGACTGCACACGCCACGAGAAAATTTCTCACAGAGATTTGCGGTACTGCAAACGTGATGGATAGAACGTTTGCAGTACGCATTGGTCGGGCCTGGAAGTTACGAATGAGAGCCCACGAAACGTCAGGTTAAGCAGTAACCGAGGAGACAACTAACCAGAAGAAAACCTACGCGACCAGTTGCTTGCACTCGACTTCTCGTGACTTGGCGTAGTAGTGACCATTGACGTTGGGGAACTAACCTTACACCCAGGTCCCTTTCCTTCTTGCTCAACTCGTGATCCACCCCTGCGCTAGGCAGCGTCGCGGCGTTTGAACCGGTGGTCCAGCTCGTCAGATCCCTGAGAAAGATCGAAATGGAAGCCCCCATCCGAAACGGTTGTCGGGGTTTCCTTCGGGTGCCGCACAGGGCTTGCCTTTGTGCGCGCAGGCGCATCGCTCTCAGCCGTGCGGAAGAATGAAATGGCGTCCTGCAAAGCATCTGCTTGGCTTGCCAGTTCGGTGGCACTTGCCGAAAGCTGTTCTGACGCAGAAGTGTTTTCTTGCGTGACCTTGTCTAACTGCTGAATAGAAATACTGATCTGGGAGGAGCCCGCAGCCAACTCACGAGACGCAACAGAGATTTCAGTCACAAGGGCTGCAGTTCTCTCGATGTCTGGCACGAGGTTCACCAGCATCTCGCCTGCGCTCGCCGCCGTCAGCACGGTACTGGCAGAAAGGGACGAGATTTCTGCCGCTGCTGTTTGGCTGCGTTCTGCAAGCTTGCGTACCTCTGACGCCACCACTGCGAAACCGCGCCCATGTTCACCCGCCCTTGCCGCCTCGACCGCGGCATTCAGAGCCAGAAGGTCCGTTTGCCTCGCGATCTCCTGCACGATCATGATCCGATCCGCGATAGTCTGCATTGCCTTCACTGCTTCCGCCACGGCTTTACCACTGATGCGGGCATCGTCGGCAGATTTGATAGCCATTTGTTCGGTGACGGTCGCGTTTTCAGCGCTCTGCTTGATGTTGGATGTCATCTGCTCAACCGCAGCCGAAGCCTCCTCAGTCGCCGACGCCTGCTCAGTTGCACCTTGGCTCAATTCCTCAGATGTTGAGGCCATCTGGGTGGATCCGGCTGCCACGTTGCGTACGGCGCCGTTTACGTTTGACACGACTTCGCGAAGTTTATCGACCATTTTGGCCTGTGCCCGAAGCAGATCAGTGATTTCATCGTTACCAGTCACTGCCGGCGAATGACGAAGGTCTCCATCTGCAATTGCCGCAGCCAAGGACAGAGATTTCTTCAGCCCGCGCGAAAGTCCGACCATCGTCCATGCGGCCGATACAAGCGCGACCAGAGCTGAAGCCACGAAGATGGCAAAAAGGGACTGTTTTGCCGTTTCGTACTCTGAAATGGTCTTCTGTTCATTTTCGCTGATGGCGGTACGAATTAGTGCTTCCATCTCGTCGAGGATGACCACCATCTCACCAACAGTCTGGTCAAGTTCTGTGTGGTAGAGTGTGTTCGCTGTGTCACCATCACCAGCAAACTCGCTTTGCTTGATGCGCGCCATCACGGTCTCCCCTTTGTCATGAAGCACCGAGAGCTCTGTCAGTTTGGTGACCATTTCGGAGCCTGTTGCGCTCTCGGTAAGCTGGTCTTCAAGTGCATGGATTCGATCAGCGATGTCGGACAGTTCCCCTTCGAGCCTTGGAATATGGCTCGCAGGCGCGTTGGGAAGTCCGATGAGTATTTCTGACAACACGAGGCGCTCCTCTTTTGTCAGTGAGACGAGCTCCGTCAGCTCCTTCAAGCGTGGAATGTCTTGCGTTACAGTTTCCCTGTATCGGTCGTTAGCATTGCTGAGGTATGTGATTGCAACACCAACGGACACGCCCCAAAGGACAAAGACAAGGCCGAAGGTCGCCGCAAGTTTGGTCTTGATGGTCAGTCTCATTTTCTTGCTCCTCCAGAGCATGGACTTGCCCGGCTTTGGTGGAGAGCGTTTAGCTCACTTCCCGGGCCTTTCGCTCGAAGGCGATGGGGCTCTGGAAGCCGAGCGATGAATGTCGCCTGACGGGGTTATAGAACCCGTCGATGTATCTGGCGACGGCGTTTTCGGCTTGGTGGCGGGATTGCCATGCGACCGGCCAGATCAGTTCCGACTTGATGGTCTTGAAGAACGTTTCCACCATCGAGTTGTCGTAGCAGTTCCCACGCCCGCTCATCGAGATCAGGATGCCGCGTTTGCGGAGCAACGCCTGATAGTCGACAGAGCAGTATTGCGATCCGCGGTCGGAATGATGGACCAGCCCGGGCGCGGGGTTGCGAGCCACCAGAGCACGGCGCAGGGCTTCCACGGCAAGATCGCGCTTCAGGCGGTCACTCGTGGCCCAGCCGACGACGCGCCGCGAGAAGAGATCCAGGACGACAGCGAGGTAGAGCCAGCCCTCTGCCGTCCAGATGTAGGAGATGTCCGCCCCCCACTTCCGGTCGGGGCCATCTGCCGTGAAGTCCTGCGCCATGAGGTTGGGCGCGACGGGCCAGGCATGTTCGCTGTCCGTCGTCCGCTTGAAGCGCCGTTTCTGTCGCGCGATCAACTGGTTCTCGCGCATCAGGCGTGCCGTGCGATGCCGCCCGATCTCATGGCCTTCGTCGACCAGATCGCGGTGCATGCGCGGGCTGCCATAGGTGCCGTTCGACAGCGCGAAGACCGTGCGGATATGGGCCAGATAGACCATGTCCTGCTGCTGGCGGCGACAGGCAGGCCGTTCCTGCCAGGCGAAGAAGCCGCTCTGGCTAACACCGAGGACGCGGCACATCCGGCTGATCGGAAAGCTGGCCTTCTCCGCATCGATGAAGGCGAACTTCACCGATTTCCCTCCCTCGCGAAGAAGGCCGCGGCCTTTTTTAAGATTTCGCGCTCCTGCTTCAGGACCGCATTCTCTCGCCGCAGCCGCTTCAACTCGGCATGAACATCGACCGGAGCCTCACTCGGCTCACCGACGTCACGCTCTTGGCTCAGCCAGCGCGTCAACGTCGATAGCCCGATGCCCAGATCCTCCGCGATCTCCCGTCGCGTCCGACCGCTAGTCAGCGCAAGCCGCACCGCTTCACGCCGAAACTCCGGCGTCGGTCTGTTCCCGTTTCCCATAGAACACCTCCTGGTTCCTCAGTTGGTGCTCTCCACATTTTCCGGGCAAGTCCAGACAACGAATGAGCTTCGTGGCCAACCCTTTCGTGGTGGTGCTCGATGCCAACGTGCTTTTCCCGTTTCGGATCAGGGACGTCCTCTTCACCTTCGCCCAAGAGGGGCTGTTTCGAGCGCGAATCACCGATGAAATCCTCGACGAGTGGACTCGGAACCTCATCCGACTGAAACCTCAGCTCGAGGCCAGCGTACGTCAGCAGGAGCAGGCACTTCGAGAGCATTTCGAAGAATGCTTCGTGGACGGCTATCGCCCTTTGGTCGATGGCCTTGATCTACCGGATCCGGATGATCGCCATGTTCTTGCTGCGGCAATCCGCAGCTCGGCTCAGGTGATCGTTACCGAGAACCACCGAGACTTCCCGGTGGATAAACTTGCGCCCTATGACATTGAGACGCTCAGCGCCGACGATATGCTAGCCAACACCTATGCACTCTTTCGACAGGGAGGGGCGCGGGCGCTACGAAAGGTCCGTCAACGCTACGATAATCCGCCAATGACAGCCTCTGAATTTTTGCTCGACCTCACCAAAAACGGCCTTTCCAAGCTTGCGGCTCTGGCGCGCCAAGACATTGAGTACATCTGAGAGAAAATAGCTGCCGCATAGTCTACGATACTCGATTACCTGTTGCCACGATCCGCTTCGACTTTCGCCGATTGTCGCGGCAGCATTCGTCCGGGACGGCACAGCGCTGCATGCGAGCGAGTTTCTCCGCGAGGGCCAACTGCCTGGCCGTGGGCAGCCCGTACATGCCCGATACCGATCTCAGCTGGGCCTGCGGCTCGATTCAGGCAATCATCGACCGGAAATCCTGCTGAACCTGCCAGGGCAGGAGGGTCTGACTACGCAGGGCGAGCGAGCGCGCATAGGCGCTCTGCTTCGACGTCGCAGGCGGCGCGTGCGTAGAGCTATCCATCGGGTAACGCCCTTGCTGGCCTGACTCCCCCAGTTAGAACATACTAGGAACAAGCCGAAGGTCCACGATGTGTTGGCTCGAGAGGAAGACGGGGGGCTAGGGAAGATCAGGCGTGAGGGTGCCAGAGAGAGGGTGTCCGGGTCTGATCCCGCCCCTCATTCCGGAGTTTCCCAAAGACCTTTCTCGCCCCTGTTGCGCCACACGTTCCTGTCCGGACATTTGATCTGGCCTTCCGCGATCCTCGTTGTCGCGGTAGCTTTGCAGCTCGATCTGTCGCAGGGGTTTCAGATCGACGCGCTGCGTCTTCGGCTTGAGATGGAGCAACTTCAGCAATTCTTGACGCCGCTGCCAATAGGGCTTGCGGCGCTTGCTGCGGCGCAAATCAATGGTGCAGATCAGCCACTCCAACAGATCCTGTTCGAAGAAAAGATGTGCTGAATGCGAGCGCGCTGTGTTGCGCGGCCTAAAGCGTCCCGCTTAAGCAGAAGGCGCGATCCTGAACCGCCACGACTCTCAAGACGTAAACGAGAAAAGTTCACATTTCAGGACCCACATAGGTAAGGAGCGCACGCAACTCAGTGAAGTATGCCTTGCGTCCTGGATATGAAGACTGAGATGGGTTTCACGGCAAATTCTGATAATTGGTCGAATCATCGCTCGGGAAAACAGACATTCAAAATATGGCAAGGTCTTGCCGAACCAACGGCCTGAGTCACCGTAAGCTATGTCATCCTGCCAGATCAACAATTTGTGATCTTGCGCTGAAACCAATCCACAAGGTCTGTTACGGGGCTCTCCTGGCCAGAGAGTTCAGTGCCTTTCCCTCGCACCTCATTCTGGAGTGTATCCAAGATATAGTAGGCACTCCTCAAAAGAGCCTATCCTGCAACCACATCTTGAAACAGAAGACAATCCTGAATTCAAGCCGACCAAGGCCCTCCAGAATAAAGGTCGTCCAAACTAAACCGAAACGGAGCAGCGTCAATATTTGCCTTCAGGTTTCCCAAATTTTTACATTTCTTAACATTTCAATGCTGGCATCCTTCCCGAATCGTTGGCACACCTTGATTGCCAATTCGGCAGAAACCAAATAGCAAGGAGCAGAACGATGGATTTTGACTCGGTCCGCACGACCAATCGCATCACACTTGAGCACATCGCACGACTCACGGAGCATGGCTTTTCTTACATGATTATTCAGCTCAATGGCGAGTACGAGTACTCCCGCAGGTCATGGCCTAGAATGAGGTTCACGATCGCGTATAATGGCGAGGAGGCCTTTGAAATCATTTACGATGAGTTCAACGAGGATGCTCTGTTTCTGAAGAAGGTCGAGACCTATCTTGGGATAGGCAATCAACAGGAACAGCCCTTTATGGAGCAGTATCTTAAGGCCGAAGATTTGGTGAAGGAGCGCATCAGATCTGTTGATCAACTTGATGAGCGGATCGCTCTAAATATCATAGAGAAAGCAATAGAGGAGACCGTTGGAAGCCTCCCCACAGAGCTAGTCATCGATGGGCCATTCCACCTGCCACGCAGTCGAGAGATCGAAGGTAAAGCTGTTCCGCCTACCGGCCGGGTTCTCAGAGCTGCAGTTCGGTGTATGATGTCCAATCTCTAAGAGGAAATCATCACCCCACATGTTTCCGACCAACGGGAAAGCCGCTATCTCTTGCGGCTTTCCCGGCTGCGTGAGGCCTGTGGTCGCTGAAAAATTCTATCTAAAGTCAGTCATTGATGAATTGAGTGATCGACCCTAAGCGTTTGACCGCTCGTGAATTGAATATTCTGGCTTTGTGCTCATTTATATTCTGACAGGCTCAAGTGTACTGAAGAATTCGACCCGGTTAAGGAAAAACCATCAGCATCTAAGACCGTGTATTGGAGTTCGCAATCAATATGATTTGATCAATTCAAACTGGACCGTTTGAAGCTAGAATTCTGCGGTACGTTCTTCGAGCCGCAATCTTGGATCACCTGAAAGTATCGCTTGTTGGACATCTGAGAAAAACTAGCTCATCGGGCGAGAGCCACAGACGGACAAGTGACAAACGCTTTCAGAGCAAGGCAACGGAAGAACCCGTCGCCAAGCTCCAAAGATACCATTTCTAGGAAACGAAAGCAGTACCGACGTTACAAGACGTGAGAAAGTGGGCCGTCGAGATCTTCCCACGGCTCAACAATGCGACCATAACGACGTGCAAGCGAGAGGTACTCAGAGAGTGTTGCTTCGGCCTCTCAGTACAGATCTCGTTCAATTTTCGCGCCAAATCGCCCTCGGCATGCCTCGAGTTCCGATAATGAAACACGACCGAGCTCAGGCTCACCCATGCCTAGGTCGCACAAGCCAAGGGTGACATCTGGATTGTCTAAAAGAATTTCGGACAGTAGCCAGGTAGAGGCACCTGTTGGATCAAAGAGCTTCGCAACTGGCTTGAAGTCCAATTATTTCGATCTCGACGCGCTCTGCGCTGCGCCGTTCTCTGTCAAAATACGTCTGTGTTGTTCTGAAAGTAGTCTCATAGATGATCTCCATTTCAATTGTTTTAAAGTTTAGATGATGGTGCAACGAAAATTTTGCGAGCGGAATGAGCTGTCAATAAGTGTGGCAGTCGTAGCGAACAGCCATCTTCAACGTATTGGTTATTTTCCTTGAAACCGCGCAGAGCACCTTCTTTAAAGCAGTTAATCGAGCGACACCATCTTCAGAGTGGGGGTCAATTTCTTTTAGTGGCATTTCATCTCCTATTTCTTGGCTACGTTTAGTATTTTAAAATAATTGACTTCCCAATTCAATGAAAATTTAGGGCTTTCAATCTTTGTTTGTTTAATATATCATAATTTTGATACAGATTTAACAACATAGCGGCGCATATGTCGTCTTTCGAAGCCATAGAGCAGCTCGCAAAGCGCATGAATTCGTCGGACGTAAAGTTCTGACTTTTCAGATATCTGTCGAGCACTCATAGTTTGAGTTTCCTGCAATGTTTTATCCGTACGGATTAACGCGTGGATCGCATCCTGCGACCCACACAGTTTCACACTCTCGTCAGAATGGGATTTCTTCGATCTCAGGCGGCCGAGGTCTTCGAGGCAGCCCGGCTCTGTCACGCTTCGACGAAAGCGGAGGCACACCGAAATGTCGAGCGGCCTCTTTCATTTCGAACGATAGCCATTCAGTCTTTCCCTGCTTCAGTACTTGATCAGGAACTTTGGGAACGACCCCAAGCGCCGCGATAACCTGCTGTGCGATGGCACGCGCAAGCGGCGGTGGAACAGCCAGCGCCACCTGACGCCCTCCATGCCATTTTGTTGCATGCGGCCTGAACCAGTCGGGGAATCCGTGCAACCTTGCCATCTCACGTACGGTAATGCAGCGGTCATGCCGGTAGTGAATCGGCCGCGGACTTGTGAATGCCCCTCGCGCTCCATCTGTACCCGCTCGGAGCGTATTGCATATCCCGTCTGGTGAGAGCTTGAAGAAACGGCTGATCGGCTCGACACTCCCGGGTTGCGTCGTCGCAAAGCGGTTGCGAGAGGTTTCGGAATGGTCCGTTCGTGCGCTTGCGGTCAAGAGCCACGGTTTCCATTCCCGTCTGTAGCCAGAGTGCCATGCGTCAGCAGTCTCGCAGCGCAT
>Ga0075157_10002581_pt1 | contig 10510 bp, 8 predicted proteins | sample JI81BgreenDNA_FD_70967 | JGI IMG/M metagenome (GOLD analysis project Ga0075157, IMG submission 70967) | Wastewater effluent complex algal communities from Wisconsin, to seasonally profile nutrient transformation and Carbon sequestration -... | ecosystem: Engineered > WWTP > Effluent > Algae...
GCTGTCACTGTGCAGGACGAGCCGATGATGAGCCTGTTCAACGGCACGCGCGTGCGCGAGGCGACCGACAACGTCGTGTCCTTGCGCTGATCGGGTTGCGCCGCTCCGCCATCGTGGCGGGGCGGCCACACCGGCGCGCACTTGTCGCAAAAATGCCACAGGAATGACGCGAATCCCGCTTCGGCGGGCAATTTTGTTATGCTTCGAGCCGCTTGCCGATAACTTTCCGGTGTTCACAACCTCTCCGACACCGAGGAAGCATCATATGGCACGTCGCACCACCTTCTCCACTGGCACCGCTCTTGCAGCTTTGGCGCTCGGCTGCGTCGCGCAGCCCGCCTTCGCGCAGGACGAAGTTGCCTCCGCCGAGGCCGAGGCGGGGCAGGGTGATCCGATCATCGTCACCGGCACCCGCCGCACCGACCGCACCGTCTCCGAAAGCACCGTGCCGATCGACGTGATCGGTTCCGAGGCGCTGCTCAATCAGGGCGTGACCGAGACCAACCGGCTGCTCAACAACCTCGTGCCATCGTTCAACTTCCCGCAGCCCTCGCTGACCGACGGCACCGATTCGCTGCGTCCGGCAACCTTGCGCGGCCTTGCGCCCGATCAGGTGCTGGTGCTGGTCAACGGCAAGCGCCGGCATTCTTCCGCGCTGCTCAACCTCAACGGCTCGGTCGGGCGCGGCTCGACCGGCGTCGACATGAACACCATCCCGCCGCTCGCGATCGACCGCATCGAAGTGCTGCGCGACGGTGCGGCCTCGCAATATGGCTCGGACGCGATTGCCGGCGTGATCAACATCCAGCTGCGCAAGGGGCAGGGCGGCCGCGCGCAGGTGACCTACGGCAAGTACATCACGACGATGGAGGACGTCGCCCAGGTCCGCAGCGTCGCACCGACGACCGGGGCGAGCGATGATCCGGTGATCACCTACACCGGCGAGGACCGCAAGCGGCGCGATGGCGATACCATCACCTTCGCGGCCAATTACGGCCTGCCGCTGGGCGACAGCGGCTTCATCAACCTCACCGCCGAATACAAGGACCGCGATCCCACCAACCGCTCGGGCCCCGACATCCGCCGTCAGTATTCCGCCGTGGGCGATGTGCGCGAGACCACCATCAACCGCTACAACCACCGCTTCGGCGACGGCAAGTCGGAGGACGTGAACCTGTTCTTCAACGCCGGCATGGATGTCGGGGCAAGCTTCGAGCTCTACAGCTTCGGCAGCTACGGCAAGCGTCAGGGCAACGGCGCGGGCTTCTATCGCCGCGCCAATGATGCGCGCAACCGCGACTTCGCCAATGGCGGCGCGCCGTTCTATCCCGACGGCTTCCTGCCGCTGATCAATTCCGACATCGAGGACATCGCCATCGCGGCAGGGATCCGCGGCGAGACCGGCGGCTGGAACCTCGACCTGTCGATCAACTACGGCACCAACCGGCTCGATTACCGGGTGACCAACAGCTGGAACGCCTCGCTCGGCGGTCTGGTCAGCCCGACCGAATTCGAGGCTGGCGGGCTGCGTTCGGGCCAGACCTCGGTCAATGCCGATGCCCAGCGCGACGTCGACCTCGGCATCGGCGAGACCTCGATCGCCTTCGGGGGCGAGTGGCGCAACGAGAACTACAGGATCATCCCGGGCGAAGAGACGAGCTGGATCGCGGGGCCGTTCTTCTTCTCCAACGGTTCGGCGCCGGGCGCGCAGGTGTTCCCGGGCTTCCAGCCCTCGACCGAAGTCGACGCCTCGCGGGACAGCTTTGCCGCCTATGTCGAAATCGACAATGACTTCTCGGACATGTTCAACGTTCAGATCGCCGGGCGCTACGAGCACTTCTCGGACTTTGGCGATACGCTGAACGGCAAGATCGCGGCGCGCTTCGAGCCGGTCGAGGGCTTCGCTTTCCGCGGCGCGGCCTCTACGGGCTTCCGTGCGCCGGGGCTGGCGCAGCAGTTCTTTTCCACCACCTCGACCAACAACGTGCCCGGCGTGGGGCTGATCGAGATCGGCACTTTCCCGGTCAATTCGCCGATCGCGGTAGCGCTGGGTGCGCAGCCGCTCGAGGCCGAGAAATCGGTCAATCTCAGCGGCGGCGTGGTGTTCACGATGCTGGAGGGGCTCAGCCTCACGGTCGATTACTACAACATCAAGATCAACGACCGCGTCGTGCTGACCGAGAACCTGCAAGGTCCCGACGTGGTCGCGCTGCTCCAGGCGGCGGGGGTGGTCGGCACCTCGGCGCGGTTCTTCATCAACGGCATCGACACCCGCACCGAGGGTCTCGACATCGTTGCGAGCTACCGCGTGCCCGATTTCGGCGCGGGCCGCTTCACGCTGACGGCTGGCTACAATATCAACGACCAGAAGATCACGGATCGGGCCACGTTTTCCGGCTTCAATGCTCAGCGCCTGTTCGCGCGGCCTGAAAGCTTCCGCCTGACCGACGGGCAGCCGGCGAACAAGCTCAACCTCGGGCTCGAATGGGAGCTGGCACCCTTCGGCGCGAGCCTGCGGGCCAACCGCTTCGGCTCGGTGTTCCTGCCGATCGGTTCGAACAACGACCTGACGATCGCCAAGGGCGCGGCCCCGGGCGACGTGACGCTCACGCCGAAATGGGTGGTCGATCTGGAAGCGCGCTACACGCTGATGGAGCGCATCCAGCTGGCTGTGGGCGCCAACAACCTGCTCGACGAATATCCCGACCGACTGCCGTTCGGCGTCGTTGGCGGGTTCAATTTCGGGCAGAATCAGGCGTTTCTGCCCTATTCCTCGCAGTCGCCCTTCGGCTTCAGCGGGCGCTTCCTTTACGGGCGCGTGAGCGTCGAGTTCTAGGATCGGCAGCCGGGAGGCGCGCAGGCACCTCCCGGCTGTTTTCCGGCGTTACAGGCGCACCTCGGCGACCTTGTCCTTGTAGTCCTGCTTGGGATCGATCCCGATCAGCATCTTGATCCCCGCCACCAGCGAGGAGGCGTCGATCCAGATCTCGGCGTCTTCGGGGTCGAGGCGGACGAGCGCGATCCTGGGATCGTCCTTGCCCTCGTACCACGCTGCGACGAAGCGGTTCCAGAGCCGGTCGATGGTCGCGCGGTCGCGGGTGGTGGACAGCTGGCCGTGGACCGTCGCCCACACGTCATGGCCCTTGGAGGCGAAGTGCGCCATCGCGCGCGGGTTGCCGCCTTCCAGCTCGCCCTGCTGGATGCCGCGATAGAGATTGTTGTCGGTGGAGGTGAAGAACCACAGCGGGCCGTGGTATTCGCCGTCCCTGTAGAGCTCGTCCTCGAGCTGTGCGGTCATCGGACGGGCATGGCCGTCCTCACCCTCGGCCAGGCCGAGGAACATCGTCATGTCGCTTTTCAGCGCTTTCCAGAACTTCGAACGGATCTCCGCGTCGGTCGCCATGCCTGTCTCCTTGATTGGGGACAGGCGCTAGCGCCGACGCGGGAGAATTGTTCCGTTTAGAACACCTCGAAGAGACCAGCCGCGCCCATGCCGCCACCAACGCACATGGTGACGACGACATACTTCGCGCCGCGGCGCTTGCCTTCGATCAGCGCGTGGCCGGTGCAGCGCGCGCCGGTCATGCCGTAGGGGTGGCCGATCGAGATCGAGCCGCCGCTGACGTTGAGGATGTCGTTGGGGATGCCGAGCGTGTCGCGGCAGTAGAGCACCTGCACCGCAAACGCCTCGTTCAACTCCCACAGCCCGATGTCGTCCATCTTGAGGCCGGTTTGCTTGAGCAGCTTGGGGATCGCAAACACCGGGCCGATGCCCATCTCGTCAGGCTCGGTCCCCGCGACCGCCATGCCGACATAGCGGCCGAGCGGCTGCAAGCCCCGCTGTTCGGCCAGCTTGGCTTCCATCAGCACGGATGCCGAGGAACCGTCCGACAGCTGCGAGGCGTTGCCCGCGGTGATGTTCATCCCCGGGCCCATCACCGGATTGAGGCTCTGAAGGCCCTCAAGCGTGGTCTCGGGACGGTTGCCTTCGTCCTTGGTGACGGTGATTTCCTTCTGCGAGACTTCCTTCGTCTCCTTGTCGACCACGTTCATGGTGACGGTGACGGGGACGATCTCGGCGTCGAGGCGACCCTCGGCCTGCGCGGCCGCGGTGCGCATCTGCGACTGGTAGGCGTATTCGTCCTGCGCTTCGCGGCTGATGTTGTAGCGCTTGGCCACGGTCTCGGCGGTGCCGAGCATCGGCATGTAGACATCCTTGTGCATCGCGATCAGCGAGCGGTCGGGCGACACGCGCATTTCGGGGGTCTGGACGAGGCTGATCGAATCCTGCCCGCCGCCGACGACGATGTCCATGTTGTCGACGATGATCTGCTTGGCGGCGGTGGCGATCGCCATCAGGCCCGAAGAGCACTGGCGGTCGATGGTCTGGCCCGACACGCCCACCGGACAACCGGCGCGAAGGGCGACCTGGCGGGCGATGTTGCCGGCCTGGGTGCCCTGAGTGAGCACGGTGCCCCACACCACGTCGTCAATCGCGCCCGCTTCGATTCCGGCGCGCTCGATGGCGGGGGCGAGGCTGAGGGCGCCGAGCGTCGGGCCGGGGGTGGCGTTGAAGGCGCCCTTGTAGGCGCGGCCGATGGGGGTGCGGGCGGTGGAGACGATAACGGCGTCACGTGCCATGATGGGGGTATCCTTTTGTTTTTGCCTCAGCCGTCATCCCGGCGCCAAGAAACCTTGGGGGCCGGGACCCAGTGACGGTGAGGGCGGAGCTTTGTCGCTCTGGGCCCCGGCCTGCGCCGGGGAGACGGTTAGAGTGAGATGAGCCTCACACGAAGTATTGCGTGATCCACTCGCACATCAGGGCGGGCTTGTCCTCGCCTTCGATCTCGATCGTGATCTCGCAGGTCTGCTGCCACTGGCCGGGGCGCTTCTCGACCATTTCGAGCAGTTTCCAGTGCCCGCGGATGCGCTTTCCGGCGCGCACGGGGGCGATGAAGCGGGTCTTGTTGCCGCCGTAGTTGACGCCCATCTTCACCCCGTCGACGCGCGGTGCGCCGCCCTGGGCGCCGAGATAGGGGATCATCGAGAGCGTCAGGAAGCCGTGGGCAATCGTGCCGCCGAACGGCGTCATCTTCGCCATTTCTTCGTTGACGTGGATGAACTGGTGATCGCCGGTCGCCTCGGCGAACTGGTTGATGCGTTCCTGGCTCATCTCGGCCCATTCGCTGGTGCCGATCACTTCGCCGACCTTGGCGGCCAAATCCTGCGCGTTCATCAGGGCTCCTCCTCTTGTGTGCGAGGCGCCCGATCCGGGGCCGCCCTCGCTAGCCTTGCGCCGGGCTACATGGCGCAAGCGCGGGGGGAGCGCAACGCTCTCGGCTATGCCGCTACGGCACCGCGCATCTGGCCCGCGACAGCGGCCTTGCGCGCGGCGCTGCGCTTCAGCGTTGCCCGGGCCGAATCGATCCGCAGGCAGTAGGTGTTAAGCCCAATCTGCAGGCCCACCAGCATCAGCATCACCGGCTGATAGGCGATCCCCTGGAACAGCGCCCCCACAAGGTAGATCACCGCCCCCATCTGGAGCGCGGCAGCAAGCGGCGCGATCCAGCGGGTGGTCTCCTCCTCGGCCCCCTTCCAGCGGCGCTGGATCCGCTCCATCTGCCACAGGCCCACGAAGTGCAGCAGCAGCCACATCCCGAGCCCCGGCCAGCCCTGTTCGCCCAGCATCTCGAACACCGAGGAATGGTAGGCGCGCGCCTTGTCCTCGACCTCCTGATAGGTCACCGTGGTGGTGTTCCCGTCGGTCTTCTTGACCGGCATGGTGTAGGTGAACTTGTTCGAGCGATAGGCATCGAACCCACCGCCAAAGGGCTTGGTCTGGACATAATCGAGCGTCCAGTTCCACACCGCCACGCGGGTCGAGGCGCTTTCGTCGCCGCCCGGCTCGGCGATGGTCGCCATGCGGTCGTAATAGGACTGCGGCAGGAACGGGAGGGCGGTGAGCCCCAGCACCCCGGCTCCGGCGATGAACAGGATGCGCTGCTTGGAATAGCGCAGCAGCAGAACAGCGAGCGCGGCAATGCACAGGAGCCCCGTGCGCGCCTCGGTGCCGATCGGCACCAGCAGCGCGGCAAAGGTGAGCGCGGCGGCGAAGGCCGTCACCGTCCAGTGCCGGGGGAAGACCGTGCCGTGCTTGACGAACCACCACAGCAAGGGGATCAGCCCGATCGCCACCGTTGCCAGGGTCGAGCTTTCGTAGATGCCCGAGTTGTCGTCGACGAAGAAATTCAATTCGCCATAGCCGCCCCCGCCGGTCACCACTTTCAATCCGGTGGCGATCACGATCATCGCCACACTCAGCACCAGCGACAGCCCGAGGCCCTCGATCCGGGCGCGGGTGGTCAGGGTTAGGGGGAGGAAGATCGCGAACAGCAGCGCCTTCCACACCCAGTCCCACTTGGTCTGCGCATCCTCGGGGAAATCGGCATTGCCGGTGGTCCACCAGCAATAGGCGAGCAGCGCCAGCAGCAGCCCCTGCCGCAAGGTGAAGCGCGCGCCCTCCTTGCGGTCGAGGGCGAGCCACCCGCCGAAGGCCGCGGCAAAGGCGATCAGCGACAGCGGCAGGGTGGTGATGATCGAATAGCCGATCCGCTGGGGCGAAAGAATGTCGATATAGATATAAAGCAGCACCCACAGGAACGGGCGCCTCAGGCCGAGCAGCATCACATAGGCGATAAAGACGAGGAAGAAGATGTCCTTCACGGTGTCGCCTCGTCGGCGCCTGCCGCTTCATCACCGCGCGCGCGGCGCGCTTCGTTGCGACCTTGGGCGCTGGCGGCCTTGCGGTTGCCGGCGGTCTCGGACTTGAGCTCGTCAAGCAGCGGATCGACATCGAGCGCCTCGCGCATCACCAGTCGCATCAGCGCGACCGCGAGCAGGCCATGGCCAAGGGCGAGGGCGAAGGTGTCGATCATCGGTCAGGCGGATTTGCTTGCGAACATGGGGGAGCCTTACTCCCAGCCAGTTGACGCCGCGTTAAGCACGCCTGCGATAGAGCATCGGGCCATGACCCGCGTTCTCCACGTCCTCGACCACTCGCTGCCGCTCCACAGCGGCTACACCTTCCGCACGCGCGCGATCCTGAAAGCACAGCAGGGCCACGGGCTCGAGGTGCGCGGGATCACCGGGCAGCGGCACAATCTCGAAGCGGCGGTTACGGGCCCGTGCGAGGAGGCCGACGGGCTTACCTTCCACCGCACCCCCGGCACGCCCTCCGGCCCGCCGGCGCTGCGGGAACTGGGCGAGATCGAGGCGCTGACCGCGGCGATCATCAAGCTTGCCGACGAATGGCGCCCCGACATCATCCACGCCCATTCGCCCGCCCTGTGCGGCGCAGCGGCGGAGCGCGCTGCGCGGGCGCTGGGCGTGCCCTTCGTCTACGAGATCCGCGCCTTCTGGGAGGATGCTGCGGTCGGCAATCTTTCTGGCACCGAGGGCAATCTCAAATACCGGCTGACCCGCGCGCTCGAGACCAGCGTGGCGCGTGCGGCGGACGCGCTGTTCACGATCTGCCACGGCCTCAAGGACGATCTGGCCGCGCGCGGCATCCCCGAGGGGCGCATCAATGTCATGCCCAACGGGGTCGATCTGGAGCTGTTCGGCGATCCCCCCCCGCGCGACGAGGGCCTCGCCGCCGAACTCGGCATTGCGCCCGGCGCGCCGGTGATCGGCTATATCGGCAGCTTCTATGCCTATGAGGGCGTCGACGATCTGATCGCCGCCATGCCGCTCCTCCGACAATCGCACCCTGACGCACGCCTGCTGCTGGTCGGGGCAGGGCCGATGGCCGATAGCTGGCGCGCCGCCGCCGCCGCGCTGCCCGAGCCGCAAGCGGTGATCTTCACCGGCCGCGTGCCGCACACTCAGGTCGAGCGCTACTATTCGCTGGTCGACGTGCTCGCCTATCCGCGCAAGGCCCAGCGCCTCACCGATCTGGTCACGCCGCTGAAGCCGCTGGAAGCCATGGCCCAGCGCCGCCTTGTGGCTGCCTCGAGCGTCGGCGGGCACCGCGAACTGATCACGGACGGGGTGACGGGCACGCTCTTTACCCCCGATGATCCCGCCGCCTGCGCCGCCGCGCTTGCGCGACTGCTCGATAATCGCGGCGAATGGGAAGCGATGAAGGCACGCGCGGTCGATCACGTGCGCACCCGCCACGACTGGGCCGAGAACGCGCGGCGTTATCTCTCTGTTTACCATCTCTTGATAGCCCAAGGAAACAAAGACGGCGCGACACGCGCTGTTGCACGAACGGGGTAGTTGTCGGATGGCTTCGGGGCAGAAGGTCAAAACGGGGCAGCGCAAGAGCAAGCACAAGGCCGACCGCAGCCGATCGGCACCCCGCCCGCGTCCTGTCAGAATGCCGCTGGCCGCGCACCGGGCCTACCCGCCGCTCCTCGGCCTGTGGGGCGCGCTGCTTGGCGCGGGCATGGTGGTGGTGATGCCCGAGCCGATGGTCCTGCGGATGCTGCACGGCACGCTGATCGGCACCTGGGCCACCGCCGCGCAGCCGTCGCTCGCCTGGATTATCGGCGGATTGCTCGGCACCCTGCTGTTCGCCTTTGCCGCCTGGCGCCATGTCGGCGCGCGCCGCGGTGTGAAGGGCCCCTCGGTGGCTGCCATGGCCGCGCGTCAGGTGACCCCGATCAACCCGCAGCGCGACCTCGGCTCGCTGCGGCTCGACGATCCAGTCGAGACCATGCCCTTCTCGACGCCCGCATGGCGCGATGCCGATCTTGATGCGCCGCAGTCCGCCGCCGCGTCGCAGCCTGCGCCCGCTGCCGCTCCCGAGCCTGCCGACCAGCCGCGCGAGCTTGATCTGGCCGAATTCGCCGAACTGCCCGGCCGCAATGCGGTGTGGGTCGAGGAGGCTGCGACACCCGAACCCGAACCCGAACTCGCGCCCGCGCCTGCGCCCACTCAAACGCCCGCGCCCGTCGCCGCGGACGCCGAAAGTCACGTCCGGCCTGCGCCCCGGGCATCGGCTCCGCTGCCCACACCGGGCGCGGCTGCGCTGGCCCGCCTGCGCGCGGTGCCGGCCAGCGAGCTGAGCCTTGCCGAGATGGTCGAACGCTTCGCCGGTGCGCTCCACGAGGTGCGCGAGACTGCACCCGGCCGCACGCTCGGCCCCGGCGACCTGGCCGCGCGCGAGGCGGCGCTGGCCGAGGCGCTCAAGGCATTGGAGGCGCTGAGCGGCAAGGGCCGCCCCGCGCCGCGCCTGCCGCGCCGTGAAGAAACGCTCCCCGGCGCGCGCATCCGCTTCCAGCCGCAATTCGAGCGCGCCCGTGGCGCGGCCTGAGGCGCGAGCGCGGTGGGGCATCGGCGCAAAAGCTGCAACCGACCGGGTCGAAACCTGCACCTGACGCAATCAACCTAAAGTCTGAATAGGTCTGCGAGAAATATTCCTTCGCGCGCAGCCCTTGCCAAACCCGCTTCCTGTCGGCATGAGAGCCCCGAAAACGGGCTATGACCACCCTCGCCAAGAGGGGGCTGCGCCCGATTGACCTGCCCGAGGCGTGTTCCTTCGCATGAGCGATCATGCGGCTTGGGTTCGCGCCTCTCGGCATCTGACAGATCGGACTATTGCCATGGGTTACCCCCACGCCCAGGGTCTCTATGACCCCGCCAACGAACATGACGCCTGCGGCGTCGGCATGGTTGCGCATATCAAGGGCGAGAAAAGCCATGCGATCATCGCGAGCGCGCTCGAGATTCTCGAAAAGCTCGATCACCGCGGCGCGGTCGGCGCGGACCCGCTGCTGGGGGACGGCGCGGGGATTCTGATCCAGATTCCCGATCCGCTGATTCGCCGCTGGGCGCAAGGGCAGGGCCATGATTTGCCGCAGCCGGGCGACTATGCCGTCGGCATGTGCTTCCTGCCGCAGGACGCCGCCGCGCGCGACTTCGTCAAGGCGCGGATGGAGGCCTTCACCACCAAGGAAGGCCAGCGCTTCATCGGCTGGCGCGAAGTGCCGACCACCCCCGAAGGCCTCGGCGCGGCGGTGATCGCCTCGATGCCGGTGATCGAGATGGCGGTGATCGCGCGCGGCCCGGGCTGCGCCGATCAGGATGCGTTCGAGAGGAAGCTGCTCACCATCCGCAAGCAGGTGCAGAACCCGCTCGCGCAGCTGGCGGAAAAGCACGGCCTTCCGCAAGTGACCGAGACCTATATCCCGAGCTTCTCGACCCGCACCGTGGTCTACAAGGGGCTGCTGCTGGCGACGCAGGTCGGCTCTTTCTATGACGACCTGCGCGATCCGGCTTGCGTTTCCGCGCTCGGGCTCGTCCACCAACGGTTCTCGACCAACACCTTCCCGAGCTGGCGCCTCGCCCACCCGTTCCGTTTCATCGCCCACAACGGCGAGATCAACACCGTGCGCGGCAACGTCAACTGGATGAACGCCCGCCGCCGCACGATGGAAAGCGAGCTGCTGGGGCCGGATCTCGACAAGATGTGGCCGATCATCCCGCACGGGCAATCGGACACGGC
>Ga0075157_10002582_pt1 | contig 10506 bp, 9 predicted proteins | sample JI81BgreenDNA_FD_70967 | JGI IMG/M metagenome (GOLD analysis project Ga0075157, IMG submission 70967) | Wastewater effluent complex algal communities from Wisconsin, to seasonally profile nutrient transformation and Carbon sequestration -... | ecosystem: Engineered > WWTP > Effluent > Algae...
TTCCACGAAAATTTAGGAATATCAGAAAGAGTATATCTTTTTCTTCCTGATTTACTGTGTTCTGATTTAAAAAAAGCATTTTTTGCCCCTGATGTAACCCAAATGTACTGAGCATACAAATGGTTATCATAGGAAAAAGCCTGTTCTATGGCTTCATCGAATGTGGTTTCACCCACGCCTGCCTTTTTGCATTCTATAATGATAAATGGATTTTGTTTTAAATCGTCAGCAAAAACTAAAATATCTACTCTCTTGTAGCTTGAACCCATTTTGACAGGATGCTCAAACACAACTCTTTTAACAGGATATTGATAGGTATATAATACCTCCAAATACACTTGCATACGTACTTGTTCCTCTGGATTAAGGGGTAAAGATATATCCAAAGGAGCATAGTAAACTGTATTTTGTGCTGTATTGATGTGTATAATGCCTTCTGCCTGAGCTTTAGAAAGTAGATTCATTCGTAAAAGCTATTTAAAAAGATACACCCCTAAAAATCAGGGGTGTATCTTGAATGTGAAAAAATAATTATGATAAAGCTTTTACACCAGGTAGTTCTTTTCCTTCCATGTATTCAAGTAAAGCACCACCACCAGTCGAAACATAAGAAACTTTATCACCAAAACCAAGCTGATTCACAGCAGCAGCAGAATCGCCACCACCAATGAGTGAAAATCCACCTTTTTCGGTAGCACTTACCACAGCTTTGGCAACAGCAGATGTTCCTTGGGCAAAATTTGGCATTTCAAAAACGCCCATCGGACCATTCCATAGGACAGTTTTAGAATTTTCAATGGCTTTAGAGAAACTTTCAGTAGCTTTTTTACCAATATCCAAGCCCATCCAACCCGCAGGAATATGTTTATTATCAGCTTCTTTTCTATTGGCATCATTGTTAAATGCGTCTGCAATAATGGAATCTTCGGGTAAAAGTAAATTAACTCCCTTATTTTTAGCTTTTTCGATTAAGGTTTTTGCTAAATCTAATTTATCTTCTTCCACCAGTGAGCTACCAATCTCGCCACCCATAGCCTTGAAGAATGTATAACTCATACCACCTCCAATAATCAGATTATCAACTTTATCCAAAAGTCTTTCAATAATTAGAATTTTATCAGAAATTTTAGCCCCACCCATGATAGCTGTAAAAGGTTTTTCTGCTGTTTCTAATACTTTTTTTGCATTATCCAATTCAGCTTGCATTACATATCCACATACACGGGTATCAAAAAACTGAGCCATAACAGCCGTAGAAGCATGGGCTCTATGAGCTGTCCCAAAGGCATCATTTACATAGACATCTCCCAAAGAAGCTAATTTTTTTGCAAAATCTATGTTTCCTTTTTCTTCTTCTGCATAAAATCTGAGATTTTCTAAAAGTAGAATTTCACCAACTTTTAGATTTTTAGCCATGTTTATTGCCTCATCATTAATACAATCAGAAGCAAATAGAATTTCTTGTCCTAAAATCTTTTTTAAAGACGAAATAATATGTTTCAAGGAGTATTTTTCTTCGTACCCACCTTTTGGTCTGCCCAAATGTGACATTAAAATGAGGCTACCACCATCGCTTATGATTTTCTTGATACTGCGAATATGAGCATTGAGGCGTGTAAAATCTGTTACTTCAAAAGTGTTTTTATCCAAAGGGACATTGAAATCTACTCTCATCAGAGCTTTCTTACCTGCAAAATTATATTGGTCTAAAGTGAGCATAAAATGAATTATGAGTTATGAATGATAAATTGTAAATGCTAAGTTGTTAATGATAAATTTTAAGTTTTCAGAAGAAAATGGTAAATCATCAATAGAAAAAATTCAATGTTGATGGATGATTGTTCATTGTTTAAGCTTAAATCGCCTTTCAAAAACATTTAAAAGTATTTTTTTATCTGCTTCTGTAAGAGGAATATTTCTGCGTTGCATCATGCGTTCAGCAGCTTCAAGAGCTTTCTCAAACTCAAAAACTTCAAAATTACTTTGGTCGCTTCCCCACATAAACGAAGGAATAAACTTAGGTGGAAAATCTCCTCCAAAGATATTACTACTGATACCTACTACTGTACCTGTATTGAACATGGTATTAATACCCGATTTTGAATAATCGCCCATAGTAAGCCCACAGAATTGCTTATCTGTATTGATAAAATCTTCTTGGTTGTAATTCCAGACTTTTACTTTACTATAATTGTTTTTGAGATTGGAAGTATTGGTATCAGCACCTAAATTACACCACTCGGCAAGTACTGAATTACCCAAAAAGCCATCATGGGCTTTATTTGAATATCCAAAAATTACAGAATTACTAATTTCTCCACCAACTTTGCTGTATGGACCAATGGTTGTATCTCCTCTCATTTTTCCACCAATATTTACAACAGAGCCTTCACATAAAGCAAAATTACCATGAATGACACTCATTTCTTGTATCTGAGTGTTTTTTCCGATATAAATAACTCCTTTTTCGGCATTTAGTACACAAGCTTTCAGGTCTGCACCTTCTTCTATAAATACATTTTCAGGTTTGTAAACAATGGTATGTGGGTCTGTAATGGGCTGGCTTTGTCTATTTTTTGTAATTAGCTTAAAATCTTCTTGAATTTGCTCTCCATTGTATCCAAAAATATCAAAAGAATAAGAAATTTTGGTAAAAGGGCTTTCAAAAGTTATTTTTTCAAAAGATTCAAAGTTTATATCAGAATATGCTTTGTAAGCAATAATCTCATTTTTTGAGCTTACAAGCATTTGTTTGTCTTCAAGACCTAGAATGGCATCACAAAGTTTCTGATTTGGACAAACAGAACCGTTGATATAAAAAGTAGGCAATTGATAATCAATCTGACTGAAATATTTGTCTGATAAATAAGCTTCTGTTTGGAAACTACATGTTTTTTGTAAATATTTTTCCCATTTTTCTTTAATGGTGAGAATACCCACACGTATCAGAGAGAGAGGACGTAAAAAACTAAGAGGTAGTAGGTTTTTACGGTCAGTTGGGCTATCAAATAAAATAAAGTTTGCCATGAAGTGTAAATATTTTATACAAAAATTTGAGAAAAATATTTATTTTACTATTTTTAATACAGAAATTATTTCTTTTAAACCTTAAAACCCTAATATTATGTCTTATTATCGTGTAATTGATGGAAAAAAATATGATAACGGATTGCTTACGGCTGCTGAAGAAGCAGTAAAAGGTAAAGGTGATGGTAGAATTTCTTTAGAAGATGCTAAATCATTATTGGAGCAAGTGAAAGATGGTGATACCTATACTGATATTGAAAAAGATACGATGGAGTATATCCGTAATAATTTCAAGTGGACGGATGAAGCGGACGAATGGTTCCGTACCGAAATTCGTAAATGGGCAGCTACTAAATAGCATTCAAAAGCAGAGATATTTTCATCTCTGCTTTTTTTATTACATCCCTTTTACAATCCCTTGTAGAATTTCATCAGGGGTGGCATTTCTTACGTCCAATACTTTTCCTTGATAATGTAGATTTCTACCTGCAAACGGGTGGTTGAAATCTATACTCACAATCTTATCGTCAATAAATGTAATAATACCATCCAATGGATAACCGTCTTCGTCTTGTAGAGGTACAACTTCACCCACTTTTAGTAACTCTTCAGGATAATTTTGGTCTGTAAAAGCTTGTCTGGGATAATCGATGGTGTTGTCATCATAATACTCACCAAAACCTTCTTCTGGTGTCAAAATAAAATCGAAAGAATCACCTTTTGAAAGCCCCTCTAAGCGTTGCTCTAAAGCAGGCAATGCAAATTCATGCCCATGGATATACCCAAAAGGCTCTGTAGCAGGGGCTTGCCCTACTACCTGATGATTATCTTCTACCGAAGATAAAGTGTAAGAAATAAATACTACTTTGTCTTTTTCTACTTTCATTTGGAATAATTTTTTGCAAAAATAAAGAATTATTCTTAACTTTTTGATTGAAAAGTAGAACTAAATAAGAATAAACTACAAAAATCTTTAATTATAAGAATTTATAAACAAATTGGATATCTATGGGAATGCTTCGTTGGTTTAAAAAAACAAAAAAAGAGGAAGACCCTGCTGAAGTAATAGATTCAACTATTATTGAAATGGAAGGAGCTATTCGTACTTCTATAGCCTCTCTCAATCAGCTTGCGAGAAACTACAAAGACATGCAAGACAAAACGGCTCAGTTGCAATATGAAGCCCACGATTTAGGCAAAGAAGCTTTGAAAGCCGTTAAGAATAATAGAGAAATGGAGGCAAAGCAACTGCTTGCTAAGAAAGCTGATTGTGAGATGCAAGCCAAAGATTATCAGCAGATTGCCCATGAAATGGAAAACTCTATTCGTAAACTGGAAAAGCAGGTTTCTAAAATGAAAATGCAATTGGACGAAACTAAGTCCAAAAGAGCTGTACTCATGGCTGAATATGCAAGTGCTAAAACCCAAAAAGAGTTGGCTCAAAAATTGCAAGATCTTAATATTCATACAGATGTATTTGAAGAAAATATTATTCAGACACAAATTGAGGCAGGTTTAGAGGAGGAAAGAGAAGACCCTTTGCTCAAAGAATTTGAAGCCCTTAATACTTCTGATAGTTCTATTGAGCAACTCAAAATAAAAGCAGAGCAAGAAGAAAAACGTCTCAAAGAAATTCAAGAAGCCAATAAACAAAAACAAATTGAGTTGTTGTTTGGAAAAGATTTTGCAAAACCTCAGGAGAAAAAAGAAGATAAACAAGATAAAGGAAAACTTTTAGAAGGCTTTTTTGATACCAAGACGAACCAAAAACCTAAAGAAAATGTAGATGACTTTTTTACAAAATCATCAAATAAAAATGACAATACAGATGATTTTTTTAAGAATGATGTAAAGAAAACGGAAAATATTGATGAGTTTTTTGATAAAGAGAATCAACTTTGTATCAATATTGATGGTTTCTTTCAGGAAAATAAATCTAAAAACAATGTGGATGATTTTTTCAGCAAACAAGAGCAGGATGAATTAGATGAATTAGAAAAAAAACTAGCATCAATGACTGAAGAACCTGAAAAAAAGCAAGAAATTCACAAGAAATTTGATGACTTTTTTAGTGATGAAAAAGATAAAAAGAAAAAACAAATTGATGACTTTTTTAACTCATAGAAAACTTTGTAAAAAAGCTATAGCTAGGTATACATTCTCTATATTGGCAGGATTTAGTTTCCTCTTTTTCCTGTCAAATTGTACAAAAACTATTGAACCTGATGGGGATAGATTAGGGTATAATTATTTCCCTTTAGAAATTGGGAAATTTGTTACTTGGGAAATTGAAGAAAAAAACTACACAATCTTAGACTCTACAACCAGCATTTATCAAATAAAGGAAGTAGTTGCTGATACCTTTACCAACCTTTCAGGGCAACGCCAATATATATTGGAACGTTATAAACGAGCCAATTCTGAGCAGAATTGGCAAATAGATTCTGTTTGGTCTGCCACACGAACAGGCTCACAAGCTGTCAAATACGAAAATAACACACCTTACATCAAACTTATTTTTCCAACTGCCAATAACCAAACTTGGAATGGTAATGCATACAATAATTATGGAGAAAAAACGTATAAACTAATAGAAAATAAAAGAGCTCGAAAATATGGGGAGATTTCGCTATCCAACACAGTTAAAATACTCATGGGCAACGATTCGAGTCTTGTTACACAAGTAAAAAGAGAAGAAATTTATGGTTTAGGTATTGGTTTGGTTTATATGAAACGAATTAATGTTCGTTTTAAATCGGATGAGCCAAATTTAGGGAAAGGCATTATTGAGTCGGGTAAAATAGAAAAGTTTACCATTATTGATTATGGAAAAGAGTAACATTTAAAAATAGAAAAATATGAAAACTTCGTATGTAAAATTGAAACACAACAGCAAAAAATATCAGTTTCTTATAGCCTGTATGCTTGTGGCTTTTTCTGCAATAGCCCAAACAGAAATGTATTACTTTATTCCTTTTAAAGATAAACAAGGAGTTAGTTATTCAATCTCAGAACCTCAAAATTTCTTGAGTAAAAAAGCTTTGGATAGACGTAAAAAGCAAAATATCGAAGTTTCTGCTGAAGATTTACCTGTCAATGTCAATTATATTACTCAAATTAAAGCACAAGGAGCTAAAATTCATCAGATAACCAAATGGTTTAATGGAGTAGTGGTATTGTGTAATGAAACCGTTTTAGGACAAATTAAAAGTTTGAATTTTGTAAAATCTGATGAAGTTAAAATGGTAAAAAGTAAACCTACCACAGAATCAGAAGGACAGAAACAAAGTAAACGAGTGTATAAATCAGGGAAAAAAACAGTAGATTTTACCAAAGGTTTTGAATTTGATAAAAATGCTTACGGATACTCTTATACACAAAACCAAATGATAGGAGCCGATGAAATGCATAAAAAAGGCTTTTGGGGTGAAGGAATTGTCATGGCTGTATTTGATTCTGGTTTTAGCAATGCTGATAAACAAACCTATTTTAAGCATCTTTTTGAGAATGGTCAGATTTTAGATACTTACGATTTTGTAATGAATGAAAAGTCTGTTTTTGAAGATGATGATCATGGTAGAATGGTGCTTTCGTGTATTGCTGCTTACGAAAAAAGTAAAATTGTAGGAACAGCTCCCAAAGCTCAATTTTATTTATTCAGAACCGAAGATGCTAATACAGAATATATGATTGAAGAATATAATTGGCTTGCTGCTGCTGAAAGAGCGGATAGTTTGGGTGTAGATATTATTAGTTCTTCTTTGGGCTATACCAATTTTGATGATAAAAATACAAGTTATAAAACAGAACAAATGGATGGAAAGACTTGTGTGACGACTCGTGCAGCCGAAATAGCTGCTCAAAAAGGAATGGTAGTAGTAAGTAGTGCTGGTAATGAAGGAGGCTCTTCTTGGAATATTATTTCATCACCTGCTGATGCAGCTTCTATTTTGAGTATTGGAGCAGTAAATAGCAGAGGTAGTATCGTGTATTTTAGTTCCAGAGGTTATACAGCCGATGGTAGAGTAAAGCCCGATGTACTTGCAATGGGTAGCAGTACTACAGTAGGAGGAGATGATAGTGAAGTCTCTTATTCAAGTGGAACATCTTTTTCTTGTCCTATTACAGCAGGTTTAGTAGCAGGCTTTTGGCAGGCAAATCCACAGCTAACAGCCAAACAAGTGGTAGAATATATTCGAAAGTCAGGAAATCAGTATACAAAACCTGATAACACATATGGTTATGGAATTGTAAGTTTTGTGAGAGCAGATTATCTTGCAAAAAAAGAAACGACTCCTGATGGAATCATGACAGGACAAAGCCCCACTGAATTTAAAATTTACCCTAATCCGTACAAGCCCGATAATAAAGAAACTATACCAGCCATTGCTTGGGGAGCTAATTATAGAGGAAAAGACATTGAAATAAAAGTGTATGATTTAAAGTCAAAACTGATAGCACAAACTCGCTTAAAGCAGGTAGGTAAAGAAACAATCCTTGAAGATTTCAAAAACTTACCCAGAGGAGAGTATATTTTAACCATTACTCCCAACCTAAGTCAACAACCCTCTGTGAGATTGGTAGTAGAATAATTTCATAATAAATTTGGTTTCTATAAAAGTTTTTTTATATTGGTAAAACAAAAATCCCTTTTGCACAAAAAGGGATTTTCTAACTTTTAGATGCCATGCTTCCTGTTTCAAATACTATATATACTACTTTTTTTATAGCAACATTTACTTCGATAATTTTCTTTTTTCTTTCCATACAACAGGGTTCAAAAGCAAGAAGATTTATCTTGTTTTCAGTATTATGGCTTGGTATTCAAACTCTCATAACTTTACAGGGTGTTTATTACACAGATACACAAGCTATTCCACCAAGAATTTTCTTGTTTGGAATATTTCCTATGATCATTTTTATGGTTTACTTGTTTTTTAGTAAAAAAGGAAAAGAATTTACAGATAATCTTTCTCTAGAGTTTTTGACTCGTATTCATATCATCAGGGTACCTGTAGAAATAGCTTTGTATCAGTTGTATTTAGAACAAAAAGTACCTCAACTCATGACTTTTGAAGGTAGGAATTTTGATATTTTAGCAGGTATTACAGCACCATTGATGGCGTATTTGGTATTTAAGAAAAATTTTGTTTCTCATAAAATCCTTTTGGTTTGGAATATTATTTGTTTGGGCTTGCTGGTAAATATTGTTATAAACGCTATCCTTTCAGCACCTTCACCATTTCAAAAATTTGCATTTGAACAGCCTAATGTGGCTATTTTATATTTTCCTGTGAGTTGGTTACCTACATTCATAGTGCCTTTGGTACTTTTTAGTCATTTGGTTGTTATTCAGAAATTATTACAGAAGAAAACCTCATAATGTATGGAATTTAGGTATTGGGTAGAATATTTTTTAGAAATATTTATTTTAGCTTATATACTCTCTACAATATCTTTTTTGGTTGGACAATATTTGAATGAGAAATTAAAAAATATTACAAAAAATTATTTAAGTATTGCTAATTTAACGATATTGATAATCGTAGGAATTAAAAACACCCTATTTTTATACCAAAATTTTCAAATTAACTCTGGATATAGGCACAATATCTATTACAACATTACTATTTTTATATTAATTTGTATTGTTGTGATATTATCATTAAAAAAGTACAGAGAAAAGATAAAAACAACCTATCTTATTATTTTCTTGATAGTTTTGGTTGAAAACACAGATAGAGCAATTATAATCATGACAAGTTTTCATAGAGACTATATACCATCATCATGGAACTACATAGATTTAGAGCCATTTTATAAGAAAAAAGGCTTTCATATTTTAATAGGAACTTTTTTATATTTTTTTGTTTGCTATTTTTTAGCAAACTCTTTCAATAAAAAGAAAGTTAAATAGATAAGGAATACAAAAATAGATATTATGATAGAATTGAGTCCTGAAGAATTAGAATTAGAAAAACAAGAAATTTTAAAAAGGTATCGTAAGTTATTACGATTGGCGAAGCCATTTTTAAAGGATAATGATGCAAAACTGATTAAAAAAGCATTTAATATTTCGGCAGAGGCTCACAAAGATATGCGTAGGAAATCGGGAGAGCCTTATATTTATCATCCTTTGGCTGTAGCTCAAATTTGTGTAGAAGAAATTGGTTTGGGAACAACCTCTATTGTAGCAGCTCTGTTGCATGATGTGGTAGAAGATACACATATCGAATTGAGCCATATTGAAAAAGAGTTTGGACCCAAGGTTGCCCAAATTATAGACGGATTGACCAAAATAGCAGGTGTTACGGATCAAACTTCTTCGATGCAAGCCGAAAATTTTAAAAAAGTTTTGCTCACACTATCCGAAGATGTTCGAGTGATACTGATTAAAATAGCTGATAGGCTTCACAATATGCGTACACTGGAGGACATGCCTCGTAACAAGCAACTCAAAATTTCCTCCGAAACCAGTTACATTTATGCTCCTCTAGCTCACCGTTTGGGGCTTTATACCATTAAATCTGAGTTGGAAGATTTATATCTAAAATATACAGAAAGAGACGTTTATGATGAGATAGCCAAAAAACTACAATCTACAAAAGCTGCCAGAGATAAATTTATCAAAGATTTTATAACACCTATAGAGAAATCTCTGATTCAAGAAAAATTTCAGTTTGTGATTAAAGGAAGACCCAAGTCTATTCATTCTATTTATAGCAAAATGAAAAAACAGCAAATCCCGTTTGAAAAAATTTATGATTTGTTTGCGATTAGAATTATTTTAGATGACATCAAATATGACGATGAAAAAGCTGCTTGCTGGAAGGCTTATTCCATTATTACAGATTATTACAGACCAAGCCCCGAACGTTTGAGAGATTGGATTAGTAACTCAAGGGCAAATGGTTATGAATCGTTACATACTACTGTAATGAGTACCACAGGGCAGTGGGTTGAGGTACAAATACGTACTCGTAGAATGGATGATATTGCAGAAAAAGGATATGCTGCCCATTGGAAATACAAAGAAACTGGTTCTAATAAGGGTACATCTCATGAAAGTGGGCTTGAAATCTGGATTAATAAAGTTCGAGATATGCTCGAAAATAACAACACTTCTGCCATCGAATTTTTAGATGAATTCAGAAGTAATTTGTTTAATGATGAGGTGTTTATCTTTACACCCAAAGGCGATTTAAAAGTGCTTCCTTTAGGATCTACAGCCCTCGATTTTGCTTTTGAAATTCATTCGGAAGTAGGACAAAAATGTATTGGAGCAAAAGTAAATAACAAGCTTGTTCCTATTAGTTATAAACTTCAAAATGGTGACCAAATAGAAATTCTGACATCATCTAAACAAACACCCAGCGAAGACTGGTTGCGTTTGGTAGCTACTTCCAAAGCCAAAGCGAAAATTAGAGAATCGCTCAGAGATGAAAAAAGACAGTTTATCAGAAGAGGAAAAGAAATTGT
>Ga0075157_10002584_pt1 | contig 10490 bp, 10 predicted proteins | sample JI81BgreenDNA_FD_70967 | JGI IMG/M metagenome (GOLD analysis project Ga0075157, IMG submission 70967) | Wastewater effluent complex algal communities from Wisconsin, to seasonally profile nutrient transformation and Carbon sequestration -... | ecosystem: Engineered > WWTP > Effluent > Algae...
TCATAGTCCAGGTCGGCGTGGTGCACCTGGTGCAGCCGCCACAGCGCCGGCACGGCGTGCACCATCACATGCTGGAGCCAGATGACGAAGTCCATCGCGATCACCGCCAGCGGCACGGCCAGCCAGAACGGCAACTCGAAGTGGTTGAGCAGGCCCCAGCCGTTGGCCACGCCGAAGGCGGCCACGCCCACGGCCGCCATTGGAAACAGCAAGCGCAGCAGGATCGTGTTCATCGCCACCAGGCCGAGATTGCTGCCCCAGCGCAAAGCCTTGGATACCGTGAGCGCGCGCCGCGGTGCAGCCAACTCCCACAACGCCACGATCGCGAAGACCCCCACGAAGAAGCCCAGCCGGATGGCGGGTTCGTGGGAAAGGACGAACTGTTCGAGATCCATGGCTGTCTCCTGGGGGCTGGGCGCTGAAGTGGCAGACAGGCTCTTTACCTTTCATACCAACGACCGTTAGAATGTACAACATGGACAACCGAACGCTCAAGGACCTTTTGTACGAACAGGTCGCCCGCGTGGGCAAGGCCCTGGCCAGCCCGAAGCGGCTGGAGATTCTGGAGATGCTGGCCCAGGGCGAGAAGGCGGTCGAGTCCGTGGCCGCAGAGGTCGGCATTGACGTCAAGCTCGCCAGTGCGCACCTGAAGGCGCTGAAGGAAGCGCGACTGGTGCAGAGCCGCCGCGAGGGCAAGCGCATGGTCTACCGTCTGAGCGGCAAGGACGTGGCGCACCTGGGCGTGACGCTGCGTCAAGTGGCCGAAGAACACCTGTTGGAGCTGCGCATGGCGCTGCAACAGATGATGGCCGAGCCTGATCGACTGGCCAGCATGGGCCGCAAGGAGCTGCTGGCGCAGGCCAAGCGCGGCGAGGTGCTTGTGCTCGACGTGCGGCCGCAGGAGGAATTCGACGCGGCCCACCTGCCCTACGCGCGATCGCTGCCCTTGCCTGAGCTGGCGCAGCGTCTGGCCGAACTGCCGCTTGACGTGGAGATCGTCGCCTACTGCCGCGGCCCGTTCTGCCTGATGTCCGACGAGGCGGTGACGCTGCTTCAGGCCCGCGGTTACCGCGCCCGCAAGACCTTCGATGGCATCAGCGAATGGCAGGCTGCGGGCCTGCCGGTCCAACGTGCCTGAGACGACCTGTCCTGAAGGCTACGCATCCAGAACAAAAGAACCGAAGGAGACACCCATGTTCCGATCTCGAATGACCCTGACCCTGGCCCTGGCCGCAGCAGCCTGCCTGCCCATGGCCGCGCAGGCCCAGGCCGACAAGGCCTCCGTCAACGCGATCGAGGGTTACTTCGACTTCGTCGACGCCAATGCCGGCACCATCCTGCCCGAGCAGATCCCAGCCGAGGACTACAAGAAGTTCTTCGTGCTCGATGTGCGCGACGCCGGCCAGTTCGCCAAGGAGCATGTGCCCGGAGCCGCGAACATCGAGTGGCGCCAGGTCTTTGCGCAACGCGCCAAGCTGCCGAAGGACAAGACCATCCTCGTCTACTGCAACACCAGTTCGTTTGCGGCCCAGGTGGCGATGGCGCTGCGCATGGACGGCTTCGAGAACGTGCGCCTGTTGTACGGCGGCTTCAACGAGTGGAAGGCGCGTGGTGGCATGGAAGCCTACGCGCGGTCGAGCAAGAAGGGCTGAGGGGTGGGTTGCCTTCCGCAGCCCCTGTGCCTTCTGACTCAGGCTACGCTGGGCTCGGCCGCAAGCCCGCTTTTGCCTGATCCGTTCCAGTACCGAGCCTGAACTTGTCCGTCCGCAGCCTAGACGCGTCCCGCTCCCGTGTGCGACCCGTCGTCGGCCTGGCCATCACCCTGGCCTTGCATGCGCTGGTGTTTGCCTTGGCCTTCACGCCGTTCGGCGCAACGACGGACAAGGCCGACCCACGGGCGCGCGAGCAGGAGATCACGCTGCTCTATCTGAGACCGCCTGAGCCTGAAAGGCCCGCGCCGGATCCCGAGCCCCTTGCCGCCGTGGCCAAAGCCCCCGCTTTGCCACTTCCAACCCCACCGGTGCCGGAAGTCGAACCGGTGGTCGCGCCGGTCGCGCCGCGCCAACTGGCATCCATGGCTGCGCCTGCGGCGCCCACGGCAGAGGAATGGGCCTTCGCCTCGACCTACAAGCTCAAGAACAGCAAGGGCTACCGACACACTTGGGGCCAGCAGGTGCGCAGCATGATGGGCACGGCGGTCGAAGGTCCCAACCAGGGCATGGTCCGGTTCCGGATCGAGATCGCGCCCGACGGCAGCTTGACCCGGCTGGAGACGCTGTGGTCTACGTCGGCCGTTGCCGAGAGACTGGCCCGCCAGGCCATCGGCAGCATGCCGCGATGGCCATCCACGCCGACCGGCCAGCCCTTGATCTTCGAGAGGACCATCGCCTTCTCGCCGTTCGCATCGGACGACCCTCCGCTCTACAAGGACGACTGCCTTCCTGATCCGCCGGTGTTCAGCAATCCCTTTACCTGGGACGGCAAGTCTGCCCGCGTGCAGGTGCAAGCCAAGCCGATCGAGAAGTCGGATCCACAGGCGCTGGAGGATTGCCTCAAGCAACTGCCAAAGGACTCGATCGAGGCAGAAAGCGCACGAGACCGGCGGCTGATGGAGCAGTGGGACTTCGACCGACTCGGGCGATGAGCTTCCTCAGGTCGTCATACTGTTCGTCCCAGCCACTGCTGCGAGCGTGACCATGGACACGGAAGTCTTCGACACCATCATCGTCGGTGCTGGCCAGGCCGGGCCAGCCATCGCCGCACGCTGCAGCCGCGAAGGGCTGAAGACAGCCGTCATCGAGCGGCACCACTTCGGCGGCACCTGCGTCAATGTCGGCTGCGTGCCGACCAAGACCCTGGTGGCCAGCGCGCGCGCCATCCGGCTCGCACAGCGCGGGGCCGAGTTCGGCTTCGACGTGGCGGGTCTGAGCGTGGACATGGCCCGGGTGATGGCGCGCAAGAACGCCATCGTCGCGAAGTCGCGCGAGGGGGTAGAGGCCTGGATGCGCGGCTTGAAGGGCACCGAGGTCATCGTCGGGGATGCCTGCTTCGTCGGTCCGGCCACGCTCGAGGTGGGCGGGCGCCGCCTGAGCGCGCCACGCATCTTTCTCAATGTCGGCGGACGCGCGGTGCGCCCCGCGCTGCCGGGCATCGACAGTGTGACAACACTGGACAACGTATCGGTGATGGAACTGGACGCCGTACCCGAGCACCTCGTGGTCGTCGGCGGCAGCTACATCGGACTGGAGTTCGCGCAGCTGATGCGTCGCCTTGGCGCCGCCGTGACCGTGGTGGAGCGCTCGGCGCGGCTGCTGCCGCGCGAGGACCCCGACGTGTCCGACGGCATCCGCGACATCCTGCAGGCCGAAGGCGTGCACTTCGAGTTGGGCGCCGAATGCCTGTCGCTCGCAGCCGCGGGCGAGCGCATCGTAGTCGGCGCCGCCTGCGGCGATGGCGAGGGCATCACCGGCAGCCATGTGCTGCTGGCGGTCGGCCGCCAGCCCAATACCGACGGGCTCGGGCTTGAGCTGGCTGGCATCCACACCGACGCCCGCGGCTACATCGAGGTCGACGACCAATGCCGCACCAGCGCCGAGGGCGTCTGGGCCGTGGGCGATTGCAACGGGCGCGGTGCGTTCACGCACACGTCATGGAACGACCACGAGATCGTGGTGGCAAACCTGTTCGACGGCGACCCGCGCCGCATCAGCGACCGCATCCCCTGTTACGCGCTCTTCATCGACCCGGCCCTCGGCCGCGTCGGCATGACGGAGACCGAAGCCCTGGCCAGCGGGAAGCGCGTGCTGCGCGCGAAGATGCCGATGCAGCGCGTCGGCCGCGCCCGCGAAGCCGGCGAGACCCAGGGCTTCATGAAGGTGCTGGTCGATGCCGACACGCAGCGCATCCTGGGTGCGGCCATCCTCGGCATGAACGGCGACGAGGTGGTGCATTCGCTGCTCGACATCATGGCAGCGGACCAGCCGTATACCGTCATCTCGCGGGCCGTGCACATCCATCCGACTGTGAGCGAACTGGTGCCGACCCTGCTGCAGCAACTCAAGGCGGCTTGAGCCGGTGGCAGAGGCGCCGGCTCGGCGCTTCGCGACCTCGACTATGGCCACTTCGTAACGCCAGCCTGCACTCTAGCCCTTGGCAATCGTTCGACGCTGGCCAAAGAGCGGGGGCAAGGTGCTCAGGGTCCGACCCCTGCGCAGCGTCAGCGTAAGGTTGAAGAGTCTGCCGCTCTGGTCGCGCGTCGCTCCAGAACACATCCAAGGCTGATCCGGGATCTTCCTCACCCAGGACGGAGAGGTCGTCCACACACTCTGCGCGCCCGGGCAAGCGATCAGGTGGCACGTCGCACCATCATTTCCTTGATCTTTCCAATGGCCAATGCCGGGTTCAGCCCCTTCGGGCAGACGTCGGTGCAGTTCAGGATCGTTCTACAGCGGAACAGGCGGTAGGGGTCTTGCAAGTTGTCCAGTCGCTCGCTGCTGGCCTGGTCGCGGCTGTCCACCAAAAAGCGGTAAGCCTGCAGCAGTCCCGCCGGCCCGACGTACTTGTCGGGGTTCCACCAGAAGCTTGGGCAGGCGCTGGAGCAACAAGCGCAAAGGATGCACTCGTACAGGCCGTTGAGTTCATCGCGGGCCTCGGGCGACTGCAGTCGCTCGCGCTGCGGCGGCGGGTCGTCGTTCACGAGCCAGGGCTTGATGGAGTGGTACTGCTTGAAGAAGCCGGTCATGTCGACGAACAGGTCGCGGATCACGGGCAGGCCGGGCAGCGGCTTCAGCACCACGGTGCTCGGCAGTGAGCGCATGTTGGTCACACACGCCAGACCGTTCCTGCCGTTGATATTCATGGCGTCAGAGCCGCAAACTCCTTCGCGGCAGGAGCGGCGGAAGCTCAAGCTCGGGTCAATCGCCTTCAGGCGAGTCAGCACGTCCAGCAGCATGCGGTCACCGGCGTCCACCTCCAGTTCGATCACCTGCATGCGAGGCTTCTCGTCTGCATCTGGGTCGTAGCGGTAGATGTGGAAACTGTGCATGGTGACGATCAGGGCATCGACGGGCGGAGGTAGCGGTCAGCCCGGTCGACCAAGCTCAACATCTCGTCGGCCGCTCGCAACGTGATCGGGTGAGGTGTAAAGCCGGCTCGCGGTGAGATGTAGCTCGCCATGCCTCGCGCGAGGGTCAGTTGTCGATCCTGTGCCTCGGCCAGCAGCGCGATGACCAGGTTCTCCGGGGCGATCACGCGGATGCGCAACTGCACCAGTTCCGCGTTCGTCAGTGGTGAGTCCGCAGATGGCTCCTCATCCTGCCTCGTGGCGGGTGCGGACTTCCCCTCAGCTTCGAGTCTGCGGGTCGTGGTCACTGGGCTGGTCATCGTCGTCGTCAACGGGGTGGGCACTCCCCAGGAGGCCTAGTCTGCGCCCAAACAGACCCCGGCATCCGTACGGGAGCGCACTCAGGCGTGTATCCGAACTACGAGCGCCAGCACGTTCAGTCCGTAGATGGCGCAACCCATCGCATGCGCGTATCATGGCAAGTATTCAATTACTTACTAGTAATCCGTGAGGGGACTCACCGTGCAAACCAGACTGCCCACCGAGGAGCGCCAAGCGGAGATCGTCGCGGCGGCGTTGAACTTGGCCCGGGAGATCAGTCCGGTGTCCATCACCACTGGCGACATCGCTACGGCGGTCGGCGTCAGCCAGGGCGCCGTGTTCAAGCACTTTCCCACCAAGGAAGCTATCTGGGTGGCGTCGATGCAGTGGGTGCGCGAGCGTTTGCTGGCAAAGCTGGACGAAGCGGCGCGGGAAGCGACCTCGGGGGTGCTTGCTCTCGAAGCGGTGTTCCGCGCCCACGTGGCTTTCGTGATCGCGCATCCTGGCGCTCCCAGGATCATCTTCCACGAGTTGCAGCAGCCCACGGATTCCCCCGTGAAGCAGGAAGTCAGGGCGCTGCTGAAGGCTTACCGGCAGCTTCTGGTGAATCAGTTCAAGGCCGGCATGAAGTCGGGCGAGTTGCCGACTGGGCTCGACCCCGAAGCCGCCGCCACGCTCTTTGTCGGCATCGTGCAGGGGCTGGTGATGCAGTCGATGCTGACGGGCAAACCCGCGGCGATCAAGACTCAGGCCGATGCAGTGTTTTCCATCTACCTTCGCGGCATCCGAGCGCCAGCATGAAGATTCCCTCGAACTGGTGGCGGCGGCTCGGGTTGGGCTCGCTAGGGATGCTGCTGATCGTTGCGCTAGGGTATGTGGTCATGCGCTCCGGGCCCCTGGCGCCCACCCGTGTGACGGTCACACAGGTCACCGACGGCAGCTTGTCGCCATCGCTATTCGGCATCGGCACCGTCGAGGCGCGCCGGTCCTACCTGATCGGTCCAACTGTGGCCGGCCGCGTCAGCAAGGTATGGGTCGATGTGGGGGACACGGTCACATCTGGCCAGTTGCTGGCCGAGATGGACCCGGTGGACCTGGAAGAGCGCGCCAGAGCCCTGGAGGCATCGGTGGCGCGGTCGACGAGCGTGGTCGCCGCGGCACAAGCGCAGCTGCGGGATGCCCAGGCGCGCAGCGAGCTGGCGGGCATCACAGCGCGTCGTTATGTCGAACTGGGTGCGCAGAAGTTCATGAGCGCCGGCGCGGTCGAGGCCAAGCAGCAGGAGCAGGCCTCGGCCGATGCCGCCGTGGCCACCGCGGACGCCAATCTGGCGGCTGCGCGGCAGGACACCCTGCGCCTGGCCGCCGAGCGTGCGGGCTTGCGGCAGCAGCGTGACAACGTGCGCCTGCTGGCACCCGCGCCAGGTGTCGTCATCAGCCGCGACGCAGAGGCCGGGTCCACCGTGGTGGCGGGGCAGGCCGTGCTCCGGCTCATTGAGCCTGCGTCACTGTGGATCCGGGTGCGGCTGGACCAGGGCCGCTCGACCGGCCTAACCGCTGGCCTGCCTGCCTCAATCGTGCTGCGATCGAAGCCGGGTGAGCGCTTTTCGGGCAAGGTGGTCCGGGTGGAGGCCACCAGCGACAGCATCACCGAGGAGCGCGTGGCTCTTGTTTCAATGGACATCCTGCCGCAGGGCTTGTCCACCGATGAACTGGCCGAGGTCACCTTGACACTGCCTGACACGGCCCCGGCCGTGCTGCTGCCCAACCCTGCGCTGCAACGCCAGGCCGATCAGGTCGGCGTGTGGCGCATCAAAGGCGGCAAGCCGACGTTCACGCCGGTGCGCATCGGGCAGGCCAGTCTCGACGGTCAAGTACAGGTGCTCGAAGGCCTCAAGGCCGGTGACGAGGTGGTGGTCTACAGCGAGAAGGCCATCACCGCGAGCAGTCGCATCAAGGTCGTGGACCAGCTCTCCGGCAGCAAGCCATGATCAGCCTGGCCGGCCGCGACATCCTTCATTCCTGGGGCAAGTTTGTTCTCACCGGCATCGGCCTGGGTCTGCTGATCGGCGTGACGCTGACGATGGCCGGGGTCTACCGCGGCATGGTGGACGATGCGCGTGCTTTGCTCGACAACAGCGGCGCCGACCTCTGGGTGGTGCAGCAGGACACGCAGGGACCGTACGCGGAATCGTCCAGCCTGCGCGACGACGTTGTGCGCAGCGTGCGCGGCCTGCCGGGTGTGGCGCGCGCCGCCAACGTCACCTACCTGACGATGCAGGTGCGTGCCAGCGACGGACGAGACGCCGGCCGCGAAGTACGCGCGATGATCGTCGGCTTCGAGCCGGGCCAGCCGGCTCAACCGGGTTCGCCCGGCTACCTGGTGGCGGGCCGGCACGTCACGCGCAGCCACTACGAGGCCGTGGTCGACGTGCGAACCGGCTTCACGCTGGGCCAGCACATCCGCATCCGGCGCCACGACTACATGGTGGTCGGCCTGACCCAGCGCATGGTGTCGTCCGGCGGCGATCCGATGGTTTTCATTCCGCTCAAGGACGCGCAGGAAGCGCAGTTCCTGAAGGACAACGATGCCATCCTGAATGACCGCGCCCGCACGGCCGCCAACCCGGCATTGAACCGGCCGGGGGTGCCCGGCTTGCTGGAGGCGATCCAGGCCTCGCAGGCCGCCAACCACAACGTCAACACGGTGCTGGTGCAGGTGCAACCCGGCACGGATGTCAAAGCCATGGCCGAGAGCGTGGCCGAGCCGATCCGGCGCTGGAAGCACCTGGAGGCCTACACGCGCGCGCAGATGGAAGAGATTCTGATCGCCAAGCTGATCGCCACGTCGGCGAAGCAGATCGGCATGTTCCTGGTGATCCTGGCCATCGTCAGCGCGGCCATCGTCGCCTTCATCATCTACACGATGACGCTGAGCAAGATCCGCGAGATCGCGGTGCTCAAGCTCATCGGCACGCGCAACCGCACGATCGCCGGGATGATCCTGCAGCAGGCGCTGGGGCTGGGGCTGATCGGCTTCATCGTCGGCAAGGTGGCGGCCACCTTCTGGGCGCCGATCTTCCCGAAGTACGTGCTGCTGGAGGTGAACGACGCGTTGCTCGGCCTAGTCGCGGTGATGGTGATCTGCGCACTGGCCAGTACGCTGGCGATCCGCGCGGCATTGGCGGTCGATCCGGCCGCGGCCATCGGCGGCTGAGGGCGCAACCCATGAGCGAAGAAGCCGGCATCCGCATCGAAGGCCTGCGCAAGCGCTATGGCGAAGGCGACACGGCAGTGGACGCGCTGAAGAACGTCAACATGGTCGTGGCGCCGGGCGAGGTGGTGGGCCTGATCGGCCCCTCGGGCTCGGGCAAGAGCACCTTGCTGAAGTGCCTGGGCGCCGTCATCGAGCCGACGGCCGGACGCATGATCCTCGGCGGGCAGACGATCTATGAGGACGGCTGGAAGATCCCCGACCTGCGTGCGCTGCGCCGCGACAGCATCGGTTTCGTGTTCCAGGCGCCGTACCTGATTCCGTTCCTCGATATCACCGACAACGTCGCCTTGTTGCCGATGCTCGCTGGGCGCCCCAACGCCGAGGCGCGCGCGCGGGCGCTCGAGCTGCTGACAGCACTGGACGTGGGGCATCGCGCCACAGCGCAGCCGTCCGAGTTGTCGGGCGGCGAACAGCAGCGCGTGTCGATCGCGCGCGCTCTGGCGAACCGGCCGCCGGTGATCCTGGCCGACGAACCCACGGCGCCACTGGACAGCGAGCGAGCCCTGGCCGTCGTGCGCATCCTCAACCAGATGGCCACCCAGTACCACACGGCCATCATCGTGGTGACCCACGACGAGAAGATCATCCCGACCTTCAAGCGGATTTATCACATCCGGGACGGCCGGACCGAAGAAGAGGCGGGCGAAGGGCGCAGTCTCTGACCGAGATCGTGGCGTTCAGCGCGGCACGATAAAGGTCGACTTCTCGAGTTGAATGGTCGACCTTTCGACGTCGTCTCCTGCGTGACGCTGAACGCCAGTGATCTCGAACACTACCGGCACAGATCGGCCAGCAAGCCCTTGTGCCGCCTCGAAAGGCAGGCGCAAGCTCACCGACATCGAGGCCACGGCGGCCGGGCCGGCTCTGACAGGCTTGGCCACAAGCACCAGACCCTCGATGCCGGAAGCGGCCACCCGGTAGGTCTGCAGCGCCTCGGTACGGTTCATGATCTGGATCCGGTAGACGTTCTCGATCGCGCCGTCGTCGACGACCCGCGCCAACGATCCACGATCCTTGATGACGTTGAATTCGAAGGGGCTGCGAAGGGCGACACCCGCCGCGAAGCCTGCACTGGCCAGGGTGAGCAATGCGCCGTAGATCAGCACACGCGGCCGCAGCGCACGCTTGAACATCTGCAGCCGCGTCCAGCCGTTCACGACACCGTTTTCGTTGGCGTAACGGATCAGCCCCTTGGCGTAGCCCATCTTGTCCATCACGTCGTCGCAGACGTCGATGCAGGCAGCGCAGCCGATGCACTCGTTCTGCAGCCCGTTGCGGATGTCGATGCCGGTGGGGCAGACCTGCACGCACAAGGTGCAGTCGATGCAGTCGCCCAGGCCCTGCGCGGAGGCGTTGGCCTTCTTCGAACGCGAGCCGCGAGGTTCGCCGCGCCCGGCGTCGTAGGCGATGACCAGGGAGTCCTTGTCGATCAGCGCGCTCTGAAAACGTGCATAGGGGCACATGTACTTGCACATCTGCTCGCGCAGGAAGCCGGCGTTGCCGTAGGTGGCGGCGCCATAGAACAGCACCCAGAAGGCGTTCCACGCCGACATGTCCAGGGCCACCACGGCAGCAGCCAGTTCCCGGATCGGCGTGAAGTAGCCGACGAAGCTGAAACCGGTGATCAGCCCGATGGCCAGCCACACCCCCTGCTTGGCGCCCTTGCGCAGGATCTTGTTCTTGCCCCAGGGCGCCTGGTCCAGCCGCATGCGGGCGATGCGGTCGCCCTCGATCTGGCGTTCGGCCCACATGAAGATCTCGGTGTAGACCGTTTGCGGGCAGGTGTAGCCGCACCACAGCCGGCCGGCCACCGCGGTGAAGAAGAACAGTGCC
>Ga0075157_10002587_pt1 | contig 10487 bp, 5 predicted proteins | sample JI81BgreenDNA_FD_70967 | JGI IMG/M metagenome (GOLD analysis project Ga0075157, IMG submission 70967) | Wastewater effluent complex algal communities from Wisconsin, to seasonally profile nutrient transformation and Carbon sequestration -... | ecosystem: Engineered > WWTP > Effluent > Algae...
ATTGATTTTGACCCAAATTTGATAAGTTTAGTGCGTGATGCTTCTTAACACGACTCGACACAATTCAAGGCGATTTTGATGAAGAGCCAATCCATAATTCAATACCCAATTCGATCGCAATAGATTGATCGCATTGGGTAATTTAACAATCTAATAGTTCAGAATTTTGGCAGTTCGGGCGCGATCGCCATGCCACAGTCCAGCCCAGGTCACCAGCGATAGATCACAGTTGAAAAAGCAAAGCCGCACCAGTAGTAGCGTGGCTGCCTTAATTCATTGGGTCAGAGTCGTTAGTCGGTCGTCGTAACAAGGGGCTTAAGCCCCTTGCTGCATAACGATTTGGTAACGCTAACAGCCTTTGACGTGACCTATCAAAATAAGTTTGCCGCGCTAGTAGGTTGGGTTAAGCGTTGCGAAACCCAATTTTGCTCGGTACAACCCTTTCGTCCGTTGAGTTTCGTGCCTCAACCCAACCTACGAGATGATTTATTGATTCAGTCCATCCGCCCATCTTGGGAGCAGGGGTTAGGAATGAGGGCTTCTAAACTGATCCACGCAAGAGATCTACCGTGTTGTACTCATCGGTTACTGAGTCGGGGTTGATCCTCACCTGCCCGATTGAACATCGGGCTTGGGGTGAGGATTGATCGCAAGGCCGAACGGGGTTAGGACGCAAAGGCAGCCGAGCGCGAGCGGGCAATGGAGCGAGGACGCGCGATGGGGGCCGGCAAAACCACTGTCGGACGATGCATCAGAGAGGCCGCCAGGGCCGATCGATACAAATTGCCAACCTGCTGGGCGATCGCATCCCAATCGGCAGGGCGATCGGGCACGATGGCGATCGGTCGTCCGGCTACCTTGGCGGCCAAAGCCGCCCGGTCAAAGGCATCGGGCACCACAAAGCAGTCCGCTTGGGCAAAAATATGCTGCGCGATGTCGGCCCGCGCTTGGCTGGCATCCGTCGCAGTCACCTTGTGGATCCACTGAAAATCAATTGAGGACTTGAGTTGCAAGGCCACCCAACCCGCTCGCCAGTCTTGGGTGTGAATCAACGGATAGTTGCCCTGGTTATAAAACTCAGCGAGGGCCTGCGCAAAGCCAGCCAACTGCTCCGGCCCCGGTAAACCATCACGGGCAGCGTCAACGGGGAAGCGCACAGTGCGGCAGTAGGGCGCGATCAGCTCAATGCCGGGCCCGTGGGGTTGATCGCGTCTGACCCCCTCGATCGGGGCAAACAAGTCCACCTGCCAGCCCGATCGGGCCAGCGCTGACCCCAGCAAAGTGGCCGTGGCGCTGGCAACGGGATCAATCACAATGCTGGCGATCGCCTGGCGAGTGGGAATCTGGGGCTTGGGCAGGGCAAAGGGAGTTGCCAGGTTAGGCGATTGGGGGGATGCAACGGCGGTCGATCGAGACGTGGGGCGATCGGTTAGTCGATGTTGGATCATGACTCTCACCTCATTGAAAAAGGTCGTGGCTGGCTCGCAGGACAGGGCCTGTGTGGATCAAGCCAGGCTTCAGCACAGCCGATGGTGATGGCAATGGCCTTGAATCGCCTTTGAATGGTCTTTTGCATCACCATCCATGGCTCCGAATGGCCGTCAATTCAATGCCATGCATCACCGGCATGGGCTACGGATCATGAAATGAACGGGTGCGATCGAACATGAGCCGCATCACAGCACAACCTGTGCGGTTTATTGCTCATTTCTATCGATGTTTGATCGATCAACAATTGCGAAGTCAGTCAAGAGCATTGAGGAAGGATCGGCGATCGTGCGAATCATCAACAGCGCAATGCAAAAAAAGCATCATTGAGCGCTGAGTCATGATGGTGGACGATCATGATCCCATCTAACATTCTTGGCTGAATGAAACATCAGTCATCTAGGAATCAGCGCTTGTATGCTTTGGACAAACATGGCATTTGCAGCGAATTCAAGCCTGATCTGAACTGCGTTGGATATGGCTTTCGGGCTATTGCTGACCCCAACAACCTTTGGCGCTGTTCTATAGCCATCGATGACATTCACGGGTTAGCTTGCACGCCGGCTCACGGGAGCCGACAAGCGGCCATTTTGAGAAAATCGCTCCTGTAACAAGTAATGGTAAACAGCTTCATAGCCGTCCACCATTTGTTTTAGACCGAAGTTTTGGTCCACATGCTGACGACAAACGTGGCGATCAATCTGTTCCAAACGATGGACAGCCGCTACACAATCATCAACACTATCGGCTAAGAAACCGGTTTGTCCTTCGACAATCACTTCGGAGGTCGAGCCCATTCGCATTGCAATCACCGGAGTGCCAGCCGCCATGGATTCAATCATGACTAGCCCAAACGGCTCGCGCCAGGTGATGGGAAAGAGCATGGCGATCGCCCCGCCGAGTAACTGATTTTTTTGGTGATGGTTGGCTTCTCCTAGAAATTGAATTTGGCGATCGTCAATTTGGGGAGCAATTTCGCGCTCAAAATACTCCGTATCGACCACATCGACCTTGCCGGCCATTTTGAGCGTTAGCCCTGTTCGCTTGGCAATTTCGATCGCATGGTGCGGGCCCTTTTCCGGTGATAGCCGACCCAGAAATGCTAAATAGGGCGGATCCTGCGGTTCGGGGAAGAACCGATGCTGGTCAACATCGATCGCGTTATAAACCGTCGCCAAATAGTTGAGATCGGGCATGGGTTCCCGTTGCGCATCCGAGATGCTGACATAATTTTGGCGACGGAATTCGCGAAATAAATGCCGCCCATCTGCCGAGAAAATACCGTGTAAGGTATGAACAGTCGGTGTTTTCACGAAGTTGGCATAGGGCATGGCGGCATAGCCCAGATGCGAATGAATAATGTCGAACTCAGCAGCGCGATCGTAAACCCGACTTAGTTGGAGTGTTTCGTAAGCGGCGGGTTCTTTGACTTGCGCGTCGAGCCGCAGGGCGCGTGGACAAACAAATTCCAAGTTGGCGTTCGTGGTTGAGTCGCCTGCCGCAAAGAGCGTCACTTCATGGCCGCGACGAACTAATTCATCAGTCAATAAACTAACAATTAATTCAATGCCTCCATAGGCTAGCGGCGGAACCGATTCCCACAAAGGGGCGATCTGAGCGATCCGCATACAAACCTCCTGCAAAAAACTGCGTTTGGAATTGCTTGTGGTGGGGCGAACCTTTTTTGATTGCTCAAATCCAAGCTGAATTGATAGGTCAGGTTACAGCATTTGAGTCGTTAACCTCGCATGCAAGAGCATAACAAAAATATCGAGACCCTGAGCTTTAAAGAAAATCTAGGCAACGACATTCTGTAGGGGCAAGGTGGGAGATTTCGACTTTTTAAGGTGTGAAATCCGTACTCACTCGAGGAACAGAATAGCTCTGAAAAATCGCTACACTTCAATGCTAATCTGCCTTACAAAGGACAATCAGTCCCTCTTTAATCGTGGTTTAGCAATTCCTCAAATCGTCCTCAATTACGACCTTAACGGGTCAATATTGCTTGAGTCATGACTTTCGTTGAACGGCTGATCAAGCCTCTCGATCGAGACGATCAGCCGATCAATTCATGCCCAAGTGGCATCGCCCTAGTCGCGATCGCCCCGGATCTTTAGATCGAGCCTAGAATCAGCACCATCCTCCACAATCAGCGCGCTAGGACTCATGGGGGCGATCGCATTCGCCCTAGGACGGGGGTGACTCACTCAATACAGTTCGGTGGCAATGGCAGCCTTAGCCGCAGCGCCATCGCAGCGAGAGACCGCCAAGAGTTGATCGAGCGATCGCTCGGCCGCGCCTAGGTCGTAGGGAAAGGGCGGTGTCATTGATCGATAATCCAACGGATGCGATTGACCGTGGCGCACCACAGCATTCACCACCAAACAAGGCTCATTGCTAAAGCTCAGGGCACCGTGGGGCACACCCGGCGGAATGGTGAGGACAGCAGGCTGGCGATCGCTCAATGGAATGTAGTGATAGCGACGATTTTGCAACACAACCATCACGAATTGTCCCCGAACCGCTAGCAATTGATCGGTTTGAAAGCGATGGACAAATAAATTGTCGCGAGCCATCGCAGGCACCTGAACCAACATGGTTTCATGACAGGATTGAGGCGTGTAGAACACTGCCATTCCCGACTCGATCGAATGGAGTTGCTTGAGCTGAACGGAAGCGGTAAGTCCCATACTGTCAACCTCAAGTTGATTGCGGCAAAATCGAACACAATCGCGTGAATTGCACGACAGCAAGCAACAGTGATCATCTCAATTTCAATTTGAATCGAGATATGAAGTTTATTATAGATCAGTAAAATATTGGTTTTTGTAAAGCAGCCAACAAGCAATGCTCACCCATCAACAAAATACCTAAAAATGGTATGAACTAATACCATTTAAACGTAAAATCATCATCTTCAACCTGTTTTCAAACATCTTGACACCAAGCAATCGAGACAGCGGCAAGCCAAACGGTAGCTTAGCAAACCAATTTCAAAGCTGTTTCGCATCTCTCAGATGGACAGGCGAGTTGATGGAAATCATTTCAAACCTTGGGCTGAATCTTAAAAAAATCAGCAAATGGTCTAAATCCAGCTCGCGATCGTTCATGGTTTGACTGGCGATCGCCCAAGTCTCCAAGCTAGCCCATGATTCAACAACAGGAAGCCCAACCATAACTGAGCGTTTCGAGCCCAGCAAATCTGGGTTTTGCGGTTCAGTTGTGGGCGCGATCGGAGCTGATCAAACACTCATCAAGTTTGAGACTGCACGGTTTGGTGTTGATCGAAAGCCCACCACTGGTGCAAAAGTCCTAGCCATTTCGACAGGCATAGGGTTGCAACCAACCCTTGCAACAACCGCAATCGCTCTGGCGAAATTTTGATAGCCGCGTTGTGGATCGTTTCGGTTGAAAGGTGCAATTGATACAGTTTCCAGCCGCGCGTTATCCTACAAGCGGTTAGGGAAGCAAGCGATTGGAGCGAGCTGCTTTTGACGCATGACAGCTCCCCTTTTCCGATCCCATTTTTTTAAAAGGCCCGTGGCTGCCAAATTTCGCAAGTCGCCGTTTCGCTCGTCAGGCCGGCTGGAGTCCCCTACTGCAATGGAATCGACGGAATCGATGGAATCGAAGTCAGATGTTGGGGCGGCCAGAACCGAGCGCCCGGTGCAATTGTGTCGTCCCTTGGGGGCCTACGCATTGCGCGGGCTGGCCTTTCATGAGGGGGCAGCGATCGCCCTGGATGCAGCGCGGGGTCACCTGTTGCGGATTGACTTAGCCACGGATGCCTGCGAGGTGCTGAACCCCTACACCGTCGGAGAATTTCTCGATACGATCGGCCTGGCGATCGGCCCGCCCATGGATGGGGGCACGGTGCCCACGGTGTGGTTTGCGCGCGATCGCCACATTTGCTATTGCCATTGGGGCGAGTGGCAGCCCAAAACCCTTTACACCCTGCCGGAATGGATTGAGGGGATCGCCATTTACCGATCAACCCTCTACGTCTCCTCCGAGCGTGCTGGCTGCATCTACGTCCTAGACATGAAGACGGGCCAAGAAATCACCCGTTTCTATGCGCCGGGCATTGGCTTAGAAAACTTGGTCGCCACCACCGACGAGATTTGGGTGTGTGATCGACTCGAGCAAACGGTGTATTGCCTCGATCGCGCCACCGGGCTCGTCAACTTCAGTGTCCTCACGCCCTACGAGTCGCCCACGGCCTTGGCGTTTGACCCCACCGGCACGCTGTGGGTGGTCTATTCCGGCGAAGAGCCCTACATTCGCGACAACCCCAACGATCCCGACCCGCTGCAAGTGGCCTTCCGCGATCGGGTCACCATTAGCCCCCTGGATTATGGCTTCTATCCCGATCGCGGCTATGCCCTCTCCAACGGCTACCGAGTGGAAATGTTCTATGTGGAAGAAATTTCGCCCCTTGAAGGGGTGGACTTCACCCTCTTGAACGCGCTGGAATGGCGGATTGCCCTGCCCGCTGACACCGATCGCCAAACGGTGCAGTCGGTTGAACCGGTGGGAGTGCCCTTTGAGATTGAAACCCTGCCCGACGGCCAACGGATGGCGGTGTTCAAGCTGGGGACGATCCAAGCGGGCGAAGGACGGCTCTTTGGCTGGCGAGCGATTATCGACCTACGCGGCATTCGCTACCAGCTCACCCCGCCCGATGTGGAACAGCTCCCCGCAATGCCCGAGGAGTACCGCGATCGCTACTTGGTGGATAACGACGACCTGGCCATGGACAAGCCTACCGTCCAGCAGGCCGCCCGCGAGGCGATCGGTAGCGAGACCAACCTGCTGCGGCAGATGCTGTCGATTCGCAATTATGTCTACGATCGCCTGGCCTACCGAATTCGCCGCAGCATTGAGCCACCCGACGCGGTGCTGGAGCGGGGCTACGGCTGCTGTGGGGAATATGTGGGGCTGTTGCTGGCCCTGTCGCGCCTAAACGGGATCGCCACCCGCACGGTGGGCCGCTACAAGTGCCCCCACCCTGCCGATCGCACCCAAGTGGCCCTCTATCCCGACTACAACCACGTTTGGCTGGAATTTTTCATCCCCGGGTTTGGCTGGGTGCCCATGGAGTCCAACCCCGACGATGTGCAAGAAGGCGGCCCCTATCCCACGCGCTACTTCATGGCCTTGCCCTGGAACCATGTGGAAATCGCCAAGGGATCGCGCTTCCAGGGGGTCACGGTGGGTGGCCAGCCCCTCTCGGATCTGTCGGAGCTGAAGGTGGGGGATCTGGCGCTCAACCATGTGCGGTTCCGGATTCTGGGCGAATTGCCCCCGCTCGAAAAGTTCTAACGAGATCGGGCGATCAGAAACCGCTCGGCCTAGTAGCGCGGCAAGCTTATTTTGATAGGTCAAATCAAATGACTGTTGCCGTCACCAGATCGTTGGGCAGCAAGGGGCTTGGGCCTGTCATCCAATCGCCCAAAACCCTGATTCCGCCGTTACGGGATCGTTGGGAGCAAGGGGCTTAAGCCCCTTGTTACTACGACTGACTTCGCGACTTTGACCCAGTAAATTAAGGCAGCCGCGCTACTAGGCAATGCTGTTGCGCTTGCGGGCTTCTTTGTAGGACGTGCCGATGTGCCGCAGACCGGCCTTCACCATCTCGCGTTCCAGCAGCGAAAAAAACCGCGCCCGATCGCTCCCCCGCACCACCGCCTGGTTGTGGGCCTCGGCCAAGGCGATCGGATACCCATAGCCCTTTTGCACTTGGCTCAACACCAGGCTCAGGGCGCGATCGAGCTGGGCCGGGTCGCGCGCCACCCACTCAGGCATTTCCACCCGCGCCACCTCCGGCCCCACATGCAAATAGCAAAAATAGACCCGATGGCGGCCGTAGTCGTCCAGGATGCGCGCGTTCGATCTCCACAGGGGGCCACGCTCACCAGCCGCCAACAGCGCCGACCACAGCACCGCATCCCGCAGGGGTTTCAGCCGATTGCAGGGGGCCGCATCCGCCTGACCGGGGCAGTGGGTTTTGCAGTCCGGGGTGAGTTGGGTGCAGGTTTTCAGGCGCAAAAAGTTGGCCGCCTCGCCGCTGCGGGGGGCACTGAGATAGCTGACCAAGGGAATGCCCGCCAATCGCAACCGCTCCCAAGCGGCCAAAATCGGCGGCAAAATCCGCTCCACGGCCGGGCCGGGCATCCGATCGAGAAACCAATAGATCAGCGAGCCATCAACCATGGCCAGGGTCGGCGGGGCATCTTTGCGGTTGCCGGTGGCAATGCTGTGGGCTAAGTCAGCCCCCAGGTCAGCCAGAGCTTCGGCTTCCGCGACGGTGCGCCGATGGCCCATCCAGTCTTCGGTGGTGATTCCCCACTGACGCGAAATGTAGAGGTCTTCCGGCTTGTAAAAAATTTCCGGCAAGCTATCGAGCAGGGGGTAGCGCTGCTGGCCGTAGTGCAAGGCCACGCGCCCGGTGTTCAGCAAGTAGCAGTAGGCGATTTCGTGATGGCTGGGGGCGATTTGGGAGCCATCGGTGGCGATCAGGCTGTGGGCATCGGGGGCCGGGGCGATCGCTTGGCGCTGGCCCAAGGGTTCGATCGGCTCGGCTGCCACAAACTCCAGGCGATCGCGCCATTGGTGCAGTTGGGCCACCCAGGTGTCTTGTTCCGCCTGCACCTGGGCCAACAGCTCTTGGGCCGCCGCTAGGCGCTGGCGGGCCGCTTGCGACTCCTGGGTGAGTTGCTGGCCCATGCCTTGCATTTGCTTGGCTAACTTCACCAGATCCAGCACGATCGCGGGTTCCTCTCGGCTGCGTTTAATCCACCGTTTCCGACACCGGGAAGCGATCGAGCAGGGCCCGCGCATCGCTTGCCCGCTCCTTCAACTGACCGGACAAGTAGGGCACATGGATCGCCTGGGACAACAAATCCAAGGTGCGGCGCATGATCCGCACCACATCCCCATCGTCCAGGCTGGTGCGGGCCATCAAGTCCGACCATTCGACCCCCAAAGCCCACTGCTCCACCAGCCCAATCAACTCGTCTTCTAGGCAAATCAGCAACGTCACCCGATAGCGTCGCTGGACTTTGAACAGTTCCCGTCGCCGATCGCCCAAATGGGCCAAGGTGGCCAACACGCCCTCGGTGGGCAACGCCTCCGTCCAGGTGTCCGGGCGCGGTTCTTCGATCAGCAAGGCCGCACAGGCCGCCGCCAGTTGGGCCGGCTCGAGATGATCAAACTCACCGGACATCAACGCCAACCCCAACCACAGCTCGTTTTCGCCGCGCAGGGTGGCGATCGCCTGGCCCAGTTCCGTCGGCTGGTGATCAGCCGTCAGGCAATCGAAATATTGCAGGATCTCGATCAGGTTGACAAACTCCTGCCAGTAGCGCTCAGACAGTTGCCCCAGTTGCGATCGCTTCTCCTCCAACAGCACTTCCATTTCGTCCAAATGGTGCAGCGCCTTGAACAAATGCTTGCGGTTCGTCCATTGGGACACCGGGTGAGCCGCCAGCAACGCCGCCACCTCGTCGCGGCGATCGCGCTGTTCAATCACTTCCGGCGCATCTTCGGGATCGGGCAGCAACGGAATCCGCCGGACAACCGCCAAGGTCTCCTCGTCACCCGCCATCGCCTGTCCTGGCCGCAAGGGCAACGCCACGGGCGGATCAACGCGATCGACCGTCGAAATCCGGGGAAACTCCCCATACAACCCGGCCACGTCTTCGGTTTTGACCACGTACCAGGTATTGTCTGCTCCCAGGCACACCAGGTTGGGAAACCGTCCCGACCCAGCCACCTTCAGCACCAGCACCGCCGGTAGCGGCTCCCGCACCGGGATCGACGGCCCCTTCAGGGCCAGCACCGTGCCCGCCACCGCAAACTGCAAGGCCGGTGCCAAGTCCTTCCCTCGCACCACATCGGCCTGTTCTTGCAAAGTCCGCAACAGCCGATCTTCCGCCTTGAGCCGTTGATTGAGCTTGTCATACTCAGCCACTTGGTCGAGATCCACCTCGGCGGTTTGGGCCCGCAGGCGATCGATCTCGGCTTCGAGGGCTTCCACGTCCTGCTGGTAGGGAATCAGGTGGATGGTCGATAGGTATTGCCCAAAGCTGCGCTCAATCAAGCTGCGGGCTTCGGTCAGGGAATGGGTTTGCAGCAGGTTCAGCACCATGCCATAGGTCGGCGTGAAGCGACTGGCCAGCGGATCCGGTTCAGCCGTAGCCAAGTGGGCAGACTCCTTGGCCCCTTCAAAGGGCGTTTGCAGCGTCACCACATAGCCCTGCACGTCCTTGCCCCGCCGCCCGGCTCGCCCCGCCATCTGCAAGAACTCGGAAGGCCGCAACATGCGATGGCCGTCGTCTGTGCGCTTCGACAAGCTGGAGATCACCGTGGTGCGCGCGGGCATGTTGATCCCCGCCGCCAGGGTTTCGGTGGCAAATACCACCTTGATCAGGCCATCTTGAAATAGCTCTTCCACCAGGCTTTTCCAGGCGGGCAAAATGCCAGCATGGTGAGCCGCGATCCCGCGATAGAGGGCCGCCAATTGGCCATCGCGGGCGGCTCCCGGGTTCTTGGCTAAAAAGCTGTCAATCCGTGGCTTGAGCTGGGCGGCTTCGCGATCGGACACCAGCGACAAACTTGAAGCGTTGGTGACGGCGCGATCGCACCCCCGACGGCTAAAGATGAAATAAATCGCCGGGAGCATGTCCCGTTGCTGGAGCTGGGACAACACAAAGGGAATATCCGGCGTTTCGGCTCGCAAGTCGCGGCGCACCTGATCGCGCGGCTTGCGGCGGTTGCGGCGTTCGGTTTTGAACTGCGGGTGGAGCCGTTTGGCCTCCTCATCCAGCAGCGGAAACAGGCCTTTGTAGTTGCCAAAGTGGAACCGCAGGGGCACCGGCCGAAAGTCGGAGTAGATCAGCTCCGTCGGGCCATGCACATAGTTCAGCCAGTCGGTGAGCTGCTGGCTGTTGGCCACCGTGGCCGACAGGGCCACCAACTGAATCTCAAAGGGGCAATAG
>Ga0075157_10002589_pt1 | contig 10486 bp, 8 predicted proteins | sample JI81BgreenDNA_FD_70967 | JGI IMG/M metagenome (GOLD analysis project Ga0075157, IMG submission 70967) | Wastewater effluent complex algal communities from Wisconsin, to seasonally profile nutrient transformation and Carbon sequestration -... | ecosystem: Engineered > WWTP > Effluent > Algae...
CCATTCGTTTCCAGAACACCGGCACCTTCTACGCGGAGTTCGTGGTGATCACCGATACGCTGCCCGCGACATTGGACTTGCTCACCTTCGAACAAGGAGCGGCTTCACATCCATTCACTGTTCAATTCAAACCGGGCCGTATCGTGGAGTGGCGCTTCGACAACATCTTTCTTCCAGACAGTACCACCGACGAACCTGGCAGCCACGGCATGGTGAAGTTCCGCATCAGACCAAGGGCAACGCTATCACCCGGAACGGTGATCGAGAACACCGCGAACATCTTCTTCGACTTCAATGAGCCAGTGATCACCGAGCCGAGCGTGTTGGTGGCGGAGTTCAGTACAGAGGTGGATGGATCGGTAACGCCAGCTCTCCATGTATCGCCGAATCCAGCCAATGACCAAGTCCGTGTGGTTTCTGCTGAACAACTCGTGCGCATCACGCTCACCGGAATGGATGGCCGGATCCTGCTTCAACAACCCGCAACGAGTACCACATCGATCGTCCACCTTGATCAGCTCCCTGCGGGAACGTATGTGTTGTCGGCATTCCACCATGACGGGTCGGTAGACTATTCGAAACTCACCAAGTTCTAACACCGACGGCAGCCATGAGCTCCACGATCCGTTCGATCCTTCTGTGTACAACGCTGATCTGCGCGATCCCCGGAGCATATGCGTTCATCGTTGGTGGGGAGGTGACCCATGCGCGGTGTGGCCAATCGAACGGCAGCATCATTGTCTATCCGATCGGCGGCTCGGGTAACTACACCTACCTATGGGATCCCGTGCCTCCGACCGGCCAAGGAACACCGCTGGTCAGTGACCTTGCTCCAGGCTCCTACACGGTATCCGTTACCGATGGAACCGGAGAGACCGTGTCCGAAACCTTCACGGTACTGGGCTACTCCGATCTGCTCGGCTCCGACTTTCAGCAGCCTGCACAGGATGGGCATGCGAACTGCCCCGGTGGCTGCGGCGGGCAATTCCGTGTGCCCGAGAGCTACCTGCCCGGTGTGGCACCCTACACCTACAGTGAGCCGGTCCAAGGCTACGATGGACTCGGTGAACCGTTCTTCTTCGTCCCCGGTGGAGCCTGTTCCGGTGAAGCTTATCAGATCACGGTGACCGATGCCACCGGCTGTTCCGGGGTGATGAACGTGACCATCGCCGGCGCCCAGATCGGGCAGCCACCCATGGTGGTGAGCAGCATCACCGGTGCTTGCTCGGGGCCCGGTGGTCAAGGTGGTTCGGCCACCTTCACCAACATCTATGATGGGCAGTTCTTCGCCCCACCCATGATGATCGTGGATCTGAACGGACTTGGTCAAATGCAACAGGTCGCCACCGGGAATACGATCACCTTCAACGGTCTACCGCCCGGAACCTATACCCTACAACGGCAGTGGGACTACATGGCTTACCCCTGCGGCGAGCAGATCCCCTTCACCATTCCCGACCTCGGCGTGGCATGTGGTTCAGTGAGCGGACAGGTCTTCATCGACAACAACTCCGATTGTGCACGTGGTCCTTTCGAGGTGGCCGTACCCGAACAGGTGCTCACCATCCAACCTGGACCGCAGTACGCTATCACGGATACTGATGGACACTACAGCATAGACCTCGGTGATGGATCGTATACCATTGAGCAGAACGACAACACCCTGATCCAACTCTGTCCAGTAGCAACGCCAGTGCCGTTCACCTTGGCGGGTGATGCGCAGGTGGTGGACCTTGCTGATAGCAGCACGATCCAACTCGACCTCGTGACCCAGTACGGGAACAGCGCCGCACGACCAGGATTCCCCTTCACCTACTCCTTGCGCGCCCGGAACTTGAGCGCACAGCTGAGCGGTGTAGTGACGCTTAGCATGACATTCGACCCGAACCTGGTGTACAACTCGGCCTCCATCACGCCCACCAGCGTTGTAGGTAACCTCATCACGTGGACCCTTCCGGAGATCAATGCGCTCGGATCATATTCGCTGAACGTCCAGTTCACCGTGCCTCCCGCCACACCCATCGGTACGATGCTGACAGGATCCTTCACCGCGGCAACGGAACAAGTGGATGTGGTGCCCGGTAACGACTCGGTGGATCTCACGACCATGGTCACCGGCAGCTACGACCCCAACGACAAGCACGCCTTCACGAGCACCCGAAGCAGCGATGATCTCTACCTGATCGGGACCGATGAATGGATCGATTACACCATCCGTTTCCAGAACACTGGCACTGATACCGCTTTCACCGTTGTGGTGACGGACACGCTTAGCGAGGTGCTCGATATGGCCACCTTCCAACAAGGGGTGGCCTCGCATCCGTTCTCGGTCTCTTTCAAACCAGACCGCGTGGTGGAATGGCGTTTCGCGAACATCCTGCTGCCCGATAGCAACGTGAACGAAGTAGCCAGCCATGGCCTGGTGACCTTTCGGATCAGACCTGTTGAACCACTGATCGCAGGAACGGTGATCTCCAATACCGCGAATATCTTCTTTGACTTCAACGAACCCGTGATCACCGAACCTAGCGTGTTGGTGGCGGAGTTCAGCACCGGGGTGCGTGATGAAGGAATGCTTGAATTACGCGTGTTCCCGAATCCGACGGATCAATACATCGACATCTCCACGAACGATGCCCTGATCACAACGCTGACCGTTACCAACACCGATGGTCGCATGGTACTGACCCGGTCTTCGAACAGTCCTACTCTGACAGTTGATGTTCACTCCTTACGCGCTGGCGCCTATTTCGTGGAAGCCACGCTCACCAATGGGAAGGTAATTCGAGGACGATTCATCAAGAACTGATCACCATGCGAAAAGAACTACTCCTCTGCGTTGCCTTGGCCACTTGCTCCTGGGCTTCGGCGATGACCGTCGTCGTCGTCGTTCAGAACGAGACCTGTTCCTATGCGAACGGAAGGGCCTCCGCTGTGGCTCAAGGTGGTGTTCCGCCCTACAGCTACCTGTGGAGTAGTGGTGAGACCACCGACGCATTGACCAACCTAAGCGCGGGGACATACACGGTTACCGTGACCGACTTCGTGGGCACACAGTTCACGAGCGAAGGGACCGTGGTATCGGAGAACTATCCTCCTTTGCAGGGGATCACCCATTCGATCTGTCCAGGCCAGGACTACCACGACTTCTTCTTTCCGCCTGCGGCACCCGACATGCCAGACCAAGGTCCTTGGTATACCGACCAGGTACCCGTGGTGGAGATCCAAACACCCGACGAGATCACACGGTACCACTTGGACTTCGGCCAAGCGGTTCCAGGTACTGGATACAGCGTCACTTACTACGATTCGAACGGATGTTCCGGGATACAGACCGGTACCATCGGTGGCCCGTTGCCCCCTTGGCCCGACTTCGCTGTGGTGGATGTGGAAGGATCTTGCGCGAACTCGTCCGATGGAGCACTCACATTCGCTGCAGACCCCGAACCATCGCTGGATGCCTACTGGATCGTGAAACCGCAAGGTGGCGGGGAATACGAGTGGCTTCCCGTTTCGCCAGACTTCGAAGAACCGAGCCTCTTCACTTTTTCCGGTCTTGGACCAGGGAACTACTGGCTCATGCATCGTCTTGCGGTCACCTACTCGATCGTTCAAGGTGGTGGATGCGCATCGGACAGTGTATTGGTGACCATCCCGAACCTGGGCTCAACGTGCGGTACCATTACGGGTAGCACCTACATGGACCTCAATAGCGATTGCATCGATAACGAGGTGGATGCCGTGAGCGTGGTGGTGGAGATACAACCCGGACCATTCTACGCCACTGGTGGTCAAGGGTACTCGGTCGTGGTCCCCAACGGCAGCTATACGCTCACCACCAACGGGCCATCCATCGAGCAGAGTTGTCCAGCGTCGGCCATGGTGAATGGGAACACGGTGGTGGCGAACATCGGCCATCAACCTACCGTGCCCATGGATATCGCCATCAGCATCGCATCCGGTCCTGCTCGTCCTGGTTTCCTGATGGACCACTACATCCATTTGGAGAACCAATCGCCATCATCAACTGGTTCAACCACCACTACGCTCACGTTCGATCCGTCGCTCACGTTCGTTTCCTCCATCCCAGCACCCACGAGCCAATCCAGCGGAACCATCACCTGGGACCAGAGCGCACTAGGGTTCTTTCAGGAGAGGGACCTTCGGGTGCGGTTACAAGTACCACCCGAGGTGGGCCTGATCGGCACGGAACTCCTCGCGACAGTCACCACCGTTCCAGCGAACACCGACGGCGATCCTGCCAACAACACGAGCACTTCGACGGTCACGGTCACCGGCAGCTTCGACCCCAACGACAAGACCGCACACACCAGTTCGCGCATCAGCAACTCGTCTTTCATTCTTGATCAGGATGTCTGGATCGATTATGTGATCCGGTTCCAGAACACGGGCACGGATACTGCCTTCAACATCATCGTTACGGATACGCTGCCAACCTACCTTGATCCGGCTTCGATCTCCATGGTCGCAGCCTCGCACCCGCATGCTTGGAGCGTGGAAGGGCAAGGCACGGTGAAGTTCATCTTCCCCATGATCCTGCTTCCTGATAGTAATGTGAACGAACCAGCCAGCCACGGCCTCTTGAGTTTCCGGATCCGGCCGCGAGCACCGCTCGTTCCAGGTACGGTGATCGCCAACACGGCCAACATCTACTTCGACTTCAATCCGCCCGTGATCACCGAGCCGAGCGTGCTGGTGGCGGAGTTCAGTACGGGAGTGAAAGGATCTTCGATGAACACCATTGAGATCTGGCCTGTCCCAACGAAAGATCGGCTGAACATCAAAGCGAGTTCACCCATTTCCAGCGTACGCGTGCTCGCCAGCGATGGTCGTGAAGTCAAGATCCCTAAACAGGCAGCATTTTCAACTGTAGATGTGTCTTGTCTACAAGCAGGAGCCTATCTCCTGGTCGTGGGATACGCGGGAGGTACAGAGTCACGCCGACGATTCATCATCCAAAAATGAGACACCAACTGATCGCCCTCCTGATCGTTGCTTCGCCCTTGAGCGCGGTCGCTTCACTTTCGGTCACCATCGAACACTCCGATGCCACCTGCAACTACGCGGATGGTATCGCTACCGCTCTTGCCTCCGGTGGTCAGCCGCCCTATACCTACCTCTGGAGTACGGGGGAAACCACCAGTCAAGTCTACCTCGCTGCGGGTGTGTACTCCGTCATCGTTACAGACGCGTTAGGGGAAGAGATGGCTGCGGATGTCACCATAGCGTCGGCTCCCTATGTGCTCATCGGCGGTGGTGGATATGCCTTCTGTACCGGGCCTACGAACGTGTTCGAAGGTGCCATGCCAGAGGGTCAATCGGTCGGTCCTTGGTACGTGGACGGCATGCCCGTTTGGTCGATGGATGATGGCTCAGGGCGGTACTCTTTCCCTGTTTCAGGCATCACTGGGCAAGTCCATACGATCACGGATGGCAACGGATGTACCGGCACCATCACGGAGTCACCGGTTTGGCCTGTTAGCGCTTGGCCCGAGGTGACCGTGACCCAAGTGGAACCCAGCTGCCTAGCCTCTGGCGATGGCCGTATCCGGGTGACGTCCTCGGCACAAGCCGCATTCGGTACCTGGCTGCATCTGGCGCGCCCTGATGGACAGGAGACCTACCAGGCTTACACTCCTGATGCGAATGGTGTTGTGGTCTTCAATGCGTTGCAACCTGGGCTCTATGGGGTGCACTGGTGGCTCGGCTACACAGCCGAAGCGGCAGACCCTGGCGAGTGCACCTATGATACCTTGTGGGTGAACGTCCCGGACATCAGCCCCTTCTGCGGCAGCGTAAGTGGTACCAGTTGGTTCGATATGGATGGAGATTGTATCCGTGGACCGAATGAGGTCGGTGTACCCTACAGCACGTTACTTATCGAACCCGGTGGCGAGATCGCCATCACGGACGGAACCGGCCATTTCCTCTTCGGCATGGCGGATGGTTCGTACACCTTGGAGCAAACGGACCCCACCTTGATCACCGTCTGCCCAGCCGTACAACCTGTTCCCTTCACCGTGAACGGTGATGATCAGACGATCGATCTGGCCAATGGATCCACGGTGCCTTTAGACCTTTCCATCGACCTCGCTAGCGGTGTGTTCAGACCTGGATTCCAAACTTCCTATGCCGTGTACCTGCGCAACATCTCGCCGCAAATAAGCGGGCCATTGGCACTCACCGTGCAGTTGGACCCGACCTTGACCTTCCTTGCTGCAAGTGTGGCACCGACCTCCGTTGCCGGTCAAACACTCACCTGGAACCTGCCAGCGTTGGAGAGCTTCGCGATGCAGAACCTCTTCATAGACGTTCAAGTGCCCGTTGGCACACCACTTGGTCTTAGCCTGACCACGACCGCTGAGCTGTCCAACCTATTCGCAGAATCGACCTTGCTGAACAATACGGCCGTTGAACAAAACACAGTGGTGGGCAGTTATGACCCGAATGACAAACGCGCGGTAACCAGCTCGAGAGCCAGTGAAGACCTCTACTTCATCGACGCGGACGAATGGATCGACTACACCATCCGTTTCCAGAATACCGGCACCTTCCCTGCTGAGTTCGTGGTGATCACCGATACCATCGCTTCCGAGTTGGACATGCTCTCCTTCGAGCAAGGTGCGGCGTCCCATCCCTTCAGCGTTTCATTCAAACCCGGCCGTGTGATCGAGTGGCGCTTCGATGATATCCAACTACCGGATAGCGCCAGCGACGAACCGGGTAGCCATGGCCTGGTGAAGTTCAGGATGAAGCCCCGCCTGCCATTGGTCGCTGGCACAGTGATCGAGAACATCGCCAATATCTTCTTCGACTACAACGAACCGGTGATCACCGAGCCGAGCGTGTTGATGGCGGAGTTCAGCACGGGTCTCCTGCGAACGCCAACAACGGATCTACGACTATTCCCCAACCCGGCCACAAGCATCCTTCACATCGCAGATCCTACACTTTTCCAAGGCGCACTGGTTTGGAAGATCCAGAGCCTCGATGGGCGTGACGTACTCCTTGGGAAAAGCACGACTTCCGATGTTGGCATCGATGTATCGATGCTCGCATCGGGCACTTATCTTCTCGTCATCGATCACGATGAACGGAGGATGACCACACGATTCTCCTGTACGGGATCGTTCCGCTGAACCCTACAGCAAGAGGAGCTTTCCCTGAATGCCTCGTAAGTGTCTTCAGCGGGCACGATCAGCCGCGCTCGATGGCGCATACTAACGGATCTTAGCTTGCCCACCGTTGCCTTTGACGGGAGCTTTGAAGCTCCAACGTACACGGCATGTCGCACACTCTCCTCGTGGCCTTTTCGATCCTGACCGCGTTCGTGGCTCACGCTCAGGGAGTAGGAGGCATCAACAACCAGACCCCGGATGCCAGCGCGCTATTGGACCTGACCAGCACCGACCGTGGTCTCCTCGTGCCACGGATGACGGCCATACAGCGCAACGCCATACCGGTCCCTGCGCTCAGCTTGATGATCTTCAACACCGCCACGGCGCGCTTCGCGTGACATTCGTAGATGGCATCGTAACGCATGCCGCTTGATGAAACCCTAAATAGTCAGCGCTCAACCGCAAGCGACAGTTGGAGTGATATCCTGGACGTGCATGCGCTCACTGTAGTGAAGGCGCCGCCCGAACTAGCCGGTCTTTGCTACTGTGGACAGGAATGGGTGGCTTTGGCCAAGCGATGGACAAGTCGGCCGAGGCCTTTACCCTTAAGGGCGGTTCAGCCATGCTGACGTGACTTTCGTTCCTTTGTCCATCGTGCGGCCCGAGTTCACCCCGAAACTCTTCACCCTTTGGAAAGCGGGTATTCCTCGGGCACAGCTCCGCGCTGATGTGATCTCGGGTGTGATCGTTGGCATCGTTGCGTTGCCGTTGGCCATCGCCTTCGCCATCGCATCCGGGGTGCCGCCCGATAAAGGACTGATCACGGCCATCGTCGCTGGTTTCGCCATTTCGGCCTTCGGGGGTAGTCGGGTGCAGATCGGCGGACCCACCGGTGCCTTCATCGTCATTGTATACGGCATTGTTCAACAGCACGGCATCGAGGGGCTGGTCATCGCCACCTTCATGGCGGGTGTCCTGCTTGTGCTGATGGGGCTGATGCGCGCAGGCAAGCTGCTGAAGTACTTCCCCCATACCCTAATCGTCGGGTTCACCGCAGGGATCGCGCTCATCATCCTGACCACCCAGGTGAAGGAACTCCTCGGCTTGCACATGGGTGCCCTTCCCAGTGGGGCGGTACAGCAATGGATGGCTTACGCGAGCGAGTTGCATAGCATCAACCCGTGGGCAGTGGCGCTGGCCGCATTGTCCATCGCCCTTGTGGTGTTCACTCCACGCGTCACCCGATACATCCCTGGTCCGTTGGCTGCGATCATCGCGTGTACGGCCTTGGCCTGGGGATTCGAACTTCCTGTGGAGACCATCGCCGGACGCTTCGGTGCCATTCCTCAAACACTACCTATCCCTCACTTTCCGCGCTTGGACTTGGCGACCGTACGTGAACTTATACAACCCGCAGTGGCGATCGCGTTGCTCGGTGCTATCGAATCGCTGCTGAGCGCGGTAGTAGCCGACGGCATGATCGGCGGTCGGCACCGCAGCGACATGGAACTGATCGCACAAGGCGGTGGCAACATGCTCTCCGCATTGTTCGGCGGTATACCGGCCACCGGTGCCATCGCGCGCACGGCCACCAACGTGAAGAATGGCGGCCGTACGCCGATCGCCGGCATGGTACACGCGATCACACTACTGGTCATCATGCTGTTGGCTGCTCCCCTGGCCGGCCGCATCCCACTCGCTGGTCTCGCGGGCATCCTGGTGGTGGTGGCGTACAACATGAGCGAGTGGCGCAGCTTCGTGAGCGCGTTGAAAGGACACCGCTACGACGCGTTGGTACTGGTGGTCACCTTCTTGCTCACGGTGATCTTCGACCTGGTGCTCGCGATCGAGGTGGGCATGGTGTCGGCCGCTTTCCTCTTCATGAAACGCATGAGCGATATCACCGATCTGAAGCCCGTGTTGACCGAGGGTGGCGCGACGGAGGAAGGCGAAGTGGCCGTGCCGCCAGGTGTACGTGTGTTCGACGTGAGCGGACCGCTCTTCTTCGGCGCTGCGCAGAAATTCCAGGATGTGCTCTCGGAGATCAACGATCGCCAACGGGTCATCATCATCCGGCTGCGCCATGTGCCGATGGTCGATGCAACAGGGATGCACCGCATCGGGCACATCGTTCAGCAGTTGGAACGGCAGCGCAAGCAGGTGATCATCACCGATGTGGTTCCTAGCGTTGCGGGTGAACTACGCGCGCAACCCTGGTTCCGCGATGAACTACTTGCAACGAATGTGGAAGAGGCCTTGGGCAGGATCGGCGGCTAACGAACAGGCGCCAAAGCACCTCCGTTGCAATGCATGAACAGCAGTGACGCCGCTATCATGAGCTGGTCGGTCCCGGATATGGACCCTCCATACATCGTTGATCAATATCGGATACGGAACGGTACCAAGATCGAAGCATGCGCGGCCACCACCGATCCGTTCACGTGGGCCGGCACCCAAAGCGGCATGTTCCGCACCAAGCGTAAGGCTTCCTGGTGAAGTTCGGGATGGGGCTCGCCCTTGGGAACATGAACGTCGGTAAGGTGGCCATCGGGCCGTACAACGAACGCGACAAGTACCCTGCCCTCGGAGCCGATCTCCAGCGCCAGTTCTGGATAGATGAGGTTCGTGTCCAAGTATGTGCTCAGGGCCTCGTTCCCTCCAGGAAAAACCGGTTGGAAGTCCACCACACGGTGGATACTGTCGGGAGCCCAAGTCATTGTATCCACACTCCCATGGCGTGTTGGATAATGCTCCCCGTTCAACCCATCGAACCGCGGATCTCCGCGCTGACGGTAGAGATCATCATACCATGTAGGAGGCCTTGTATCCCGCTCGAGGCCGGCCGTATCCGGCTTGATCACGTCGGGTACATGTTGGGCGGCCCCACAGAGCGGTCCCATCACGAACAGCGCGCAAATGATCTTTCCGGCCTCAAGCATGAGCTTCCCAGTTGGTGGTCTTCGACCTGTACACTTCAAGTTCGGTAAAGTTCGAACCAAATGCCGGTAGACGTGTACGGGCCACCGATGAGATCGTCGATCATCTGCTTGCTTCTGCTGCCCTTGGGTCTTTTCGCCCAGCACTGCGGCTACGACTTCGCCGCCATCATCGTGGTGCACGCCCACCGCGCGAACAACCCCGCCTTGGAACCCCACCTGCGCATCACCCTGCTGGACACGAACAACCTGCCTGCCGTGATCAACGGGCAGGATTGGAACCGCTTCCGGCCCAACGATGGGCGCAGTGTACTTTACGACCGCGCCTGGCAGCCGCACTTCGAGCGGTACAGCGGTCAGGTGTTCCCCTTCGCTGATGACAACTACGTGTTGGTGGTCCCCTCCCACCTC
>Ga0075157_10002591_pt1 | contig 10477 bp, 10 predicted proteins | sample JI81BgreenDNA_FD_70967 | JGI IMG/M metagenome (GOLD analysis project Ga0075157, IMG submission 70967) | Wastewater effluent complex algal communities from Wisconsin, to seasonally profile nutrient transformation and Carbon sequestration -... | ecosystem: Engineered > WWTP > Effluent > Algae...
ACCGATCCGAGGTCTGGGTGACTCCGGCGCGCGACATCGCCAAGGGGCCGGTCGCCCGCGTGATCCTGCCCCAGCGCGTGCCGCACGGGTTCCATTCCTGCTGGGTGCGCGAGGAGCAACTGCGCGCCGCACGGGTGGCGTAATGCTGGAAGGGACGTGGCATCTGGCGGGGTGGGAGATCGAAACCGGCGGGGCGGTGACCCACCCCTTCGGCCCCGATGCGACCGGGCTGATCCACTACACCGCCGATGGCGGCATGTCGGCCTGCATCGCCCGCGCCGGGCGGCCGCGCTGGTCCACCGGCAACCCGCGCAAGGCGCCGGATGCCGAACGGCTGGCGGCGTTCGAGAGCTATTTCCACTATGCCGGGACCTGGCGGGTCGAAGAACGGCAGGGCGGGCCGGTGGTGGTCCATTCGGTCACCCATTCGCTCAACCCCGATTTCGTCGGCACCGAACAGGTGCGCCATGTGGACTTGCGGGGCGACCGGCTGACCCTGTCGGCGCAGGAAGGCCCCCGCCACCACCGCCTGCATTGGAGGCGCGGATGCTGACCCGCGCTACGCTGGACCGCGCCCGAACGGCCTGCCAGACCCGCGACTGCTGGTCGCCGTTTCCCGAAATGCCGGGAAAATACCCTGACGCCGAAACCGCCGCCCCCGCCGGGCTGGCCGCGTTTCAGGCGCTGCTGGGCCAACCCTTCGCGCTGGACCTGCCCGGCGTAACCACCTACGCGGGCGAGGAAATCTCGCCCTACACGCAGGCGCCTCTGGGGATCACCTACCCGCAAGCAGGCCCCGAGGCCCTGTTCGCCGCCGCCAAAGCCGCCATGCACGGCTGGGCGGCGGCGGACATCGACACCCGTCTGGACGTGCTGATGCGCGGGCTGGATGCGCTCTATGCCGACCTGTTCGTGATGGTTCAGGCGGTGATGCACACGGCGGGGCAAAGCTACAACATGGCCTATGCCGGGTCCGGGGTGAACGCGCTGGACCGCGGGATCGAGGCGCTGGTCTATGCCGAACAGGCGATGCGCAGCGTGACGCCGCAGGCCACATGGGCGCGGCGGTTCGGCCCGTCCGAGATCGCCTTGCAGAAAACCTATCGCCTGATCCCGCGCGGGGTGGCGGTGTGTTTCACCTGCGCCAGCTTCGCCACCTGGAACGCCTGGCCGTCGATGCTGGCGAGCCTCGCCACCGGGAACGCCGTGATCGTCAAGCCGCATCCCGCCAGCGTGCTGCCGATGGCGCTGACCGTGCGGGTGTTCCGGCGGGTGCTGGCCGAGGCGGGGTTCGATCCGAACCTGGTGACGCTCTGTGTGGATACGGTGGCCGACCCGCTGGGCAAGGTGCTGATCAAGCACAAGGATTGCGCCATCGTGGATTTCACGGGTTCCGCGCGCTTCGGCCAATGGGTCGAGGCCAACGCCCATCCCGCCATCGCCTTTACCGAAACCTCGGGCTGCAACACCGTGGTTCTGGCGGGGGCCGAGGATCTGGACGCCGCGATCCGCGCTTTGGCCACCACGATGTGCATGTTCTCGGCGCAGATGTGCACCAGCCCGCAGAACATCTACCTGCCGCCGATGATCGACACCCCGCAGGGGCCGGTGCCGCGCGATGTGGTCGCGGCGAAACTGGCCGAGTCGATCGCCACCCTGACCGCCGACCCCCGCCGCGCCGGGATGATCCTGGCCGCCGTGCAATCGCCGCAGACCTTGGGGCTGATTGGCTGGGTGCGCGAGCAGACCGCGACGCGCGGCAAGGTGCTGCTCGACAGCCGCCCCTATCCGCACCCCGAGTTTCCAGACGCCCGCACCGCCACGCCCCTGCTGGTGCAGGTAGGCAAGACGGCGCGTGATCTCTATGCCGAGGAGCGCTTTGGCCCCATCGGGTTCGTGATCGACTGCGACAGCGCCGAGGATGCCCTGCATCAGGCGACCGAGGACGCGCGGCAGAACGGCGGGATCACGGGGTTCCTGTATTCCCGCGACGAAGGCTTCATCGCCCGGGCCGAGGCCCTTTATGCCCAAGCCGGTGCGCAACTGACGATCAACCTGACCGGCGCCATGCCGCTGAACTTTGCCGCCGCTTACAGCGATTACCACGTCACCGGCCTGAACGGCGCCGGGAACGCCACGCTGACGACGCTGGCCTTCGTGGCGCCCCGCTTTGCCGTGGCGCAATCGCGCCGCCCCGTGGGTGCGCCATGAGGCTCCCGGTCTTTGCCGCCCCGATGTTCCTGATTTCCGGCCCCGATCTGGTGATCGCGGCCTGCAAGGCGGGGATCGTGGGCGCCTTTCCGACGCCGAATTGCCGGACGGTCGATCAACTGGACCAATGGATGACCCGCATCAGTGCCGAGGTGGGCGATGCCCCCTGGTGCGCCAATCTGGTGACCCATTCCACCAACGCCCGGCTGGCCGATGACCTGGCCCTGATCGCGAAACACAAGCCGCCCTTCGTGGTCACGGCGCTGGGCTCGCCTCGGCCAGCGGTGGACACCGTGCGCGCCTATGGCGGCACGCTGATTGCCGATGTGACCACGCCGACCCTGGCCAAGAAGGCGCTGGCGGCGGGGGCGGACGGCCTCGCCTGCATCTGCGCCGGGGCGGGCGGGCATACCGGGACGCTCTCGCCCTTCGCCTTCGCCAGCGCGGTGCGCCAGTTCCACCACGGCCCCCTCATCATCGGCGGCGGAATCAGCGACGGGGCGGGCATCGCCGGCGCCATCGCGGCGGGGGCGGATTATGTCTACATGGGCACCTCCTTTATTGCCGCTGAGGAATCCCTGGCCAGCCAGCCCTACAAGGACATGCTGGCCGCCGCGCAGATCGAGGATCTGCTGGTCAGCGCCGGGATCACCGGCACCCCGGCAAGCTGGCTGAAACCCTCGCTGATCGCCAACGGCTATGACCCCGCCAACATGCCCGACGCGCCGGGCAAGGCCTATGATTCCACGCAAAATCAAAGCGCCAAACGCTGGGCCGATGTGTGGTCGGCCGGGCAAGGCGTGGGCGCGGTCACGGGCACCGAACCTGTCGCGCAGATCGTGGAGCGGCTGGAAACCGAATACAAAGCCGCCCTGACGCGGCTGAGGGGGCGCGGATGATCTTCATTCTGGGGTCGCATCAGACCGATTTCGCCCGCGCCTGGTCGCGCGAGGGGCTGGATATCTCGGCCATGATCCGCGAGGCGACTCTGGCCGCGCTTCAGGACGCGCAGGTGGACGCCGCGCAGATCGACAGCATCCATGTCGGCAATGCCTTTGGCGAATTGCAGAGCCGTCAGGCCCATCTGGGCGCCATGGTGGCGCAGGTGGTGCCCGAATTGTGGGGCGTGCCCGCCATGCGGCACGAAGGGGCCTGCGCCAGTTCATCCCTGGCGGTGCTGGCCGCGATGGCGGAAATCGAGGCCGGGCGCTATGACTGCGTGCTGGTGATCGGCGCCGAGGAGTTCAAGAACACCCCGGGCGACGTGGCCAGCGTGAACCAGAACGCCGCCGGCTGGCAGGGGCATGAGGATATCGACTGCCGGTTCCTGTGGCCCGCCGTGTTCGGGCTGGCCGCGCAGGAGTATGAGCGCCGCTATGGGCTGGACCGGCGCCACCTGAACCGGATCGCGGAACTGAATTACGCCAACGCGCGCCTCAACCCCCTGGCGCAGACGCGAAAATGGTCGTTCAACCCGCTCAGCTTCACCGATGACGACAACGCCAACCCGGTGATCGAACCGGGCACGCGGCGGCAGGATTGCGGGCAGATCACCGATGGCGCGGCCGCGCTGGTGCTGGCCTCGCCCGCCTTTGCCGCCGACTGGGCGCGGCGCACGGGGCGCAAGGCGGCGCGGATCAGCGGCTGGGGGCACCGCAACGCGGGCCTCAGGTTCAAGGACAAGCTGGAGCGCGCGGGCGAATACGTTTTCCCCCATGTCCGCCAGACGATCGAGGATGCCTGGAAGCGCGCCGGCATCCCGGGCATCGACGCGGTGCAGGGGGTGGAGACGCACGATTGCTTCACCACCACCGAATACATCGCGCTCGATCATCTGGGGCTGACCGCCCCCGGCCAAAGCTGGCAGGCGGTCGAGGACGGGACCATCGAACGCGGCGGGCGCTGCCCGGTGAACCTTTCGGGCGGGCTGATCGGCTGCGGGCATCCGGTGGGCGCGACCGGCGCCCGGATGCTGCGCGACGCGGCGCGGCAGGTGACGGGGCTGGCGGGCGACCAGCAGATCGAGGGCGCCCGCCGCATCCAGACGCTGAACATCGGCGGCAGTTTCGGAACTGTCGTGAGCTTCGTGGTCGAGGCGAACTGACGCCGGGCTAACCGGCGCATTGGGGAGGGGACGATGGCCAATGCCGTCATCATCGACACCGCGCGCACGCCGCGCGGGCGGGGCAATGCCAAGGGTGCCTTGGCCGGGGTCAAGCCGGTGGATTTGCTGGCGGCACCGTTACGGGCGCTGGCGGATCGGCACGCGCTGGCCGGGCGGAGGATCGAGGATGGCATCTTCGGCTGTGTCACCCAGATGGGCGAGCAGGGCGCCAACATCGGCAAGCTCGCGCTGATCGCGGCGGGGTATGCGGACGGCGTGCCGGGGCTGACGGTGAACCGCTATTGCGCCTCGGGCCTCAGCGCGGTGGGGCTGGCGGCTTTGCGGGCGGTCGCCGGGGATGGGCTGGCGCTGGCGGGGGGCGTGGAAAGCATGTCGCGGGTGCCGATGGCATCCGATAAGGGCCCCTTGACGCATGATTTCGACTTCCAGAAGGCCGCGCGTCTGGTGCCCATCGGCATCAGCGCCGATGCGGTGGCCACGGCAGAGGGGTTCAGCCGCGCCGATGTTGACGCCTACGCAACGGAGAGCCAGCGGCGGGCGGTGGCGGCGCGCGAGGCGGGGCGGTTCGCGCTGGTCCCGGTGGCGGGGCTGAGCGCCGATGAAACCCCGCGCGCCGGGACCACGGCGGAAACGCTGGCGGCGCTGGCCCCGGCCTTTGCGGAAATGGGCGAAAAATACGGGCTGGATGCCGCGATCCGGGCGCATACGGGATTGGCGCGGGTGGATCACGTCCACCACGCCGGCAATTCCCCGGCGATGGCCGATGGCGCCTCGGCGGTGCTGGTCGCCAGCGAAGCGGCAGCGGCGCGCGAGGGGTTCACGCCCCGGGCGCGCATCCTGGGCATGGCGGAATTGTCGGTGGACCGGGTGCTGGCCCTGACCGGCGCGGTGGACGCCAGCCGCGCGGCACTGGCGCGCGCCGGGCTGACCGCGGCGGATATCGACCTGTTCGAGGTCAACGAAAGCTTCGCCGCCCTCGCCCTGCACTATGCCCGCCACATGGGCATCGGGCTGGAGCGCCTCAACGTCAACGGCGGGGCGATTGCCTTGGGCCATGCGATGGGATCGACCGGGGCGGCGCTGCTGGGCACGGCCCTCGATGAACTGGAACGCAGCGGCAAACGCCGCGCCGTCATCGCCCTGTGCGGGGCGGCGGGCCTCGCCTCGGCCATGGTGATTGAGCGGCCATGACCCAGACCCCTGACCTGGACCGGATGCGCGACGCGCTCAGCACCTCGACCCTCAGCCACGGGTTGAAGCTGATCGGCGACCGCTGGACGGTGCAGGTGCTGATGGGGGCGTTCACCGGCACCCAGCGCTTTGACGATTTCACCGAGAAACTGGGCATCCCCCGCCGCACCCTGTCGGACCGCTTGCAGGCGCTGGTGCAGATGGACCTGATGCGGCCGCGTCTGTATCAGGAGCGCCCCGACCGCTACGAATACCGCCTGACGCGCAAGGGGATGGCGATCTATGGCGCGGTTCTGATGGTCTGGGATTGGGAGAGGCGCTTTGGCGAACCCGGCACGGCCCTGCCCGCGCGGCTGGTGCACAAGACCTGCGGCCATGCGTTCCAGCCCGACCTGACCTGCGAGGCCTGCGGCGAGACGGTCACGATGCGCGACCTCGATCTGGTGCTGCGCCCCAATCCGCGCCTGCCCCATGACGCGGGCGAGCCGCAAAGGGTGCCGAAACTGACCGCCAGCGATGCCGCGACAACCAGCCTGGCCCTGCGGCTGGACCGCTGGTCGCTGATGATCGTGGCGGCGGTGATCCTGGGCTGCCGGTATTTCGACCAACTCGGCCATGTGCTGCGGATGCGCCCGGCGCTGCTGGCCCGGCGGCTGGCGGCGATGGTCGAGGCGGGTTTGCTGTCGGTGCAGCCCGACCGCCAGGACGGGCGCCGCCGCGTCTATCTGCTGACCGCCGCCAGCCGGGCGCTGTTTGCCTATCTGGTGCTGCTGTCCACCTGGGCGGGCGAGCATCACTTCCGCGAGCCCTCGTCGATCCGCCCCCGCCACCGCGCCTGCGGCAAGCCCTTCGTGCCGCGCGTCACCTGCTCGCATTGCCATGCCTTTCTGAACGCCTGGGACGTGCGCTTTGAAACCGGAGAGGCGGCATGACCGATTCCCTTGCGCTGTTCCTTCAGGTCACGGTCAACGGCATTGCCATCGGGTCGATCTATGCCTTGGTCGCGCTGGGGATTGTGCTGATCTACAAGGCGACCGAGGTTCTGAACTTTGCGCACGGCGACCTTCTGGTGCTGTCGGCCTTCAGCGCCTGGGCGCTGATTGCCTTTGCCGGGCTGCCCTTCTGGCTGGTGCTACCGCTGGTGGCGGCGGGCGTGGCGGCGCTGGCCTATGGGATGGACGCGCTGATCGTGCGCCGGATCGCCGGTCAGCCGGCCTTTGCGGGTGTGATGCTGACGATTGCGCTGGCCTTCATGCTGCGCGGGCTGGTCAGCATGGGCTTCGGCACCGAGGCGCAGACCTATCCGACGCCGTGGAGCGGCCAGTCCTTGCGGCTGGGCGGGGCGGCGGTGTCGGAACTGTCGGTGGTGATTCTGGCGGTGGTGCTGGTGGTCACGGCGGGGCTGTGGCTGTTCTTCACCCGCACGCGGCTGGGGGTGGCGATGCAGGCGGCCAGCCAGAACCAGTTGGCGGCGTATCTGAACGGGGTCAAGGTCAAGCGGTTGAATTCGCTGGTCTGGGCGCTGGCCGGGGCAACGGCGGCGATTGCGGGCGTGTTCATGGCGCCGGTGTCCTTGGTCGATACCTCGCTGTGGCTGGTCACGCTCAAGGCGCTGGCGGCCATCGTGCTGGGTGGTTTCGGCAGCCTGCCGGGCGCCTTTGTCGGGGGCCTCCTGATCGGGCTGATCGAACAATACGCCGGGGTCTATCTGCCGCACGGGTTCAAGGACATTGCCGCGTATCTGGTGCTGATCGCCGTCCTGATCCTGCGCCCGCGCGGGTTGTTCGGCGAAGCCCACGGGCGGAGGGTCTGATGCGCTTCGATTACCACACCCGCTATGCCCAGGGCTTCGCCCTGCTTCGCCACACGCGCGACAGGGTGGGCTATGGCCTGCTGCTGGCGGTGCTGCTGGCCGCGCCGCTGGTGCTGTCGAATTACCTGCTGGGCGAGCTCGCCTATATCCTGATCCTGTGCATCGCGGCGATGGGGCTGATGGTGCTCACGGGGTTTACCGGGCAGGTCAGTCTGGGGCACGCGGCCTTTGTGGCGATTGGCGCCTATGGCCATGCCTGGATGCTGGCGCAGGGCGTGCCGTTTCTGCTGGCGCTGCCGCTGGCCGGGGTGCTGGCGGGGCTGGCCGGGCTGGTGGTGGGCATCCCGGCGATTCGGGTGCATGGGCTGTATCTGGCCATGGTGACGCTGGCCTTTTCCATCGTGGTGGAACAGGTCATCGGCCTGTGGCGCGGAGTGACCGGCGGGTTCATGGGGCTGCCGGTCGAAACCGCGCGGGTCTGGGGCGCCTCGCTGGGATCGCCCACGCCCTTCTATTACCTGTGCCTTGCGGTGGCCGTGCTGGTCCTGCTGGCGCTGGCCAATCTGCTGCGGTCCGGCATCGGGCGGGCCTTTGCCGGAGTGAGGGATTCCGAGGCCGCGGCCTATGCGCTGGGCATCGGCGTGGCGCGGGTCAAGGTGGGGGCCTTTGCGCTGTCGGCGGGGGTCACCGGGCTGGCGGGGGCCCTGATGGCGCATCATCTGGGGTATCTGACGCCCGATGCCTTCACGCTGCTTCTGTCGCTGGACCTTGTGCTGATGGTGGTGATCGGCGGCCTTGGCAGTCTACGCGGCGCGATTCTGGGCGCGATCCTGATCAGCCTTCTGCCCAAGCTGGTGACCTTCCTGAAAGGCTTTCTGCCCGAGGCCGCGTCGCGCCAGTTCGGGCTGGAGATTTTCGTGGCGGGTCTGGTCCTGGCCCTGTTCGTCCTGTTCGAACCCAGGGGTCTGAACGGGCGCTGGCTGAAGCTGAGGGCGCTGATCGAGACCTTCCCCCTCTACCGCCGCGACACCTTCCGCCGCCAGAAATCCTACATGAAAACCGAGCGCAACCGATGACCCAGCCGCTTCTGGAACTCGACAAGGCGGCGCTCAGTTTCGGGGGCGTGCGGGCGATTGCGGGCCTGTCGATGCAGGTCCACGCGGGCGAGGTGCTGGCGGTGATCGGGCCGAACGGCGCCGGGAAAACCTCGATGCTGAATCTGGTGACGCGGGTGTTCGATGCCACGCAGGGCAGTATCCGCTTCAAGGGGCAGGAGATTTCGCGCCTCCCCCGGCAGGCCATCGCGCATCTGGGCATCGCGCGGACCTTCCAGAACATCGAACTGTTCGAGACGGGCACGGTGCTAGACAACCTGCTGCTGGGCCGCCACCGTTTCGGCGCCGGGGCCTGGTGGCAACAGGTGCTGCGCACACCGGCGCTGACGCGGATCGAGGAACAGCACCGCGCGAAGGTGGAGGAGGTGATCGAATTCCTCGACCTCTCGCCCTGGCGCAATTCGCTGGTGGCGGGCCTGCCCTACGGCGTGCGCAAGGTGGTGGAACTCGGCCGCGCGCTGGCGACCTCGCCGGAACTGCTGATCCTGGATGAACCCGCCTCGGGCCTGAACCCTGAGGAAACCCGCGATCTGGCCTTCTGGATCGACGATATCCGCAGCGATCTGGGGATTACCGTGGTGATGATCGAACACGACATGGCGCTGGTCAGTGCCGTGGCCGACCGGGTGATCTGCATGGCGCAGGGGCGTGTGCTGGCGACCGGCACCGCCGCCGAGGTGCAGGCGCACCCCGATGTCATCGCCGCCTATCTGGGGACGTGAGATGCTCTTGGACGTGCAGAATCTGGAAACCTGGTATGGCCCCGTCGCGGCGATGAAGGGGGTGAACCTGAGCGTCGCCGAGGGGCGGATCGTTGCCGTTCTGGGGGCGAATGGCGCGGGCAAGACGACGCTGCTCAACACGCTGGCCGGGGTGGTGGACCCGTTCAAGGGCACGGCGCATTTCCGGGGCCAGCCGATCCACGGCCTCGACGCCGATCAGGTGGCGCGGCTGGGGTTGGTCTTGGTGCCCGAGGGGCGGCAGATCTACCCATTCCTGTCGGTGGCCGAAAACCTCGCCATGGGTGCCTATGCCCGCAAGGACCGCGACGCCGTGGCGCGCGATCTTCAGGCGGTGTTCGGCTGGTTCCCCCGCCTGAAGGAGCGCGAAACCCAGATGGCGGGCCTCTTGTCAGGCGGCGAGCAGCAGATGCTGGCGATTGGCCGCGCCTATCTGTCGGCCCCGAAACTGTTGATGCTGGACGAGCCCAGTCTGGGCCTGTCGCCCCTGCTGGTGCGCGAGATTTTCGCCATCGTGCGCCGCATCCGGGATGAGACGGGAACCGCCGTTCTGGTGGTGGAACAGAACGCCGCCGTCGCGCTGGCGCATGGCGATGACGGTTACATCATGGAACTGGGGCGGATCGTGGCGGCGGATACCTGCGCGGCCCTCAGCCAGAAGCAGGACGTGCGCGAGGCGTATCTGGGCGGGTCCACGCATGGCCTCAGCGGTGCGCAACGCTGGAAACGGCGGAGGACGTGGCGATGACTTTCCTCGGCCACGATACCCCCGCCCGCGTCTTCCGCGCCCGGGTGCGCGAATGGTCCGGCAAGCCCGCCCTGCGCCACAAGCGGCGCGGGCTGTGGCAGAGCCTGACCTGGGATCAGTATTTCGCGCAGGCCCGCGCCTTTGGCCTGGCGCTGGCCGATCTGGGCATCCGGCGCGGGCAGGTGATCGCCGTTCTGGCCGAAAACCGCCCGGAATGGCTGATCGCCGACATGGGCGCGCAGTGCATGGGGATCGTGGGGAACGGGGTTTATCCCACCTCGTCGCCCGAGCAGTTGAAACACATCCTGACGGATTCCGGCACGCGCCTTCTGGTCGTGGAAAATCAGGAGCAACTCGACAAGGCGCTGGCCGTGCGCCCCGATTGCCCGGCGCTGGCGCGGATTCTGGTGCTGGACCGCGAGGGGCTGCGGGGACTGAGCGACCCCGGCGTGGGGTTCTTCGACGATTTCCTCAGCCACGGGGAAACGCTGGCGCAGACCCGTGCCGCAGACTTCGAGGCGGCGATTGACGCCG
>Ga0075157_10002592_pt1 | contig 10467 bp, 7 predicted proteins | sample JI81BgreenDNA_FD_70967 | JGI IMG/M metagenome (GOLD analysis project Ga0075157, IMG submission 70967) | Wastewater effluent complex algal communities from Wisconsin, to seasonally profile nutrient transformation and Carbon sequestration -... | ecosystem: Engineered > WWTP > Effluent > Algae...
CGTTCCGCCGCAGGCCAGCCCCACCGCAAAGGCCGTCTCGTCGCTGACCCCGAAGGTCAGCACCCGCGACCGCCGATCCTCCAGCGCGGCCAGCGCCTCGGTGACCACCGCGCCCTCGACACAGCCGCCCGAAACCGACCCCATGATCTCGCCCTCACCGGAAATCGCAAGCTGGCTCCCCGCCTGTCGCGGCGCCGATCCCCAAGTTTCGATCACCGTCGCAAGCGCCGCCCCGCGCCCTGCGCGGTGCCAGCCAAGGGCGATCTCGGGAATGCTGTCATGCTCTGCGCGGTCGCCGGTATCGGTCATGCGGTCCTCCATCCCGCGCGATCATGCGCCGGGGCCGCCGCCCGCGCCACTGCCAATTGGTGGCACATCGCCGCGCCGAAAAGGAAGGCGCCGCAGGTCGGGGAACCTGCGGCACCAAGCAGTGCCGAACAGGGAGGAACGGCACGCGACACGGGCAGACAAGGGAGGGAGCCGCCCGAGGCCTCCAGCATCGCAAAGGGCCCTCCCTCCCGCCTTGACCTAGGTCAACTCACCGCGCCGCCGTCCGCAACAGCGGCGTGATGATCCGCACCGCCACGCGGCGGTTCTGCCGCTCGGCCTCCTGCGTGTTCACCCGCAGGTCGGATTCGCCATAGCCCTGCACGACCATGTTCTCCGGCGGCACATCGAAATACTCGGTCAGCGCCAGCGCCACGCTTTCCGCGCGACGGTCCGACAGCGTCAGGTTCAGAGAGGCCGATCCCACCGCATCGGTATGCCCCTCGATCAGGAAGATCTCGTTCGGGTTCTCCCGGATCATCGAGGTCATCAACCGCCCCAGCGCCGCAAGCGATTCCGCCTGCGTGGCCTGAATGGCCGCCGAACCGGTATCGAAGGTGATGTTGTTCACATCCACCGTCGCCGCCAGTTGCCGCACCTGCGGGACCTCGCGGATCTGGCGCAGGCTAAAGGTCCGGCCCAGTTCCTCGGCATCGAGCGCCGCCATGCGGGCGCGCAACAGCGCATCCTCCTCGGAGGTGGACAGGCTGATCACCCGCCCGCGCGGCTGCGGCAGGGTCCGCACATCGATCCGCTCCTCCGGGTAAAGATCGTCGATCAGCACGATCTCGCGGCCAAGCCCGTCATAGGTGGCACGGCGCAGCACGCGGCCCGTCGCATCGCGGATCGTCACGACCTGCGTCCCGTCGGCACGTTCCACGATGGTGCGGGTCGACCCGTCGCGGAAGCTTTCGGTCCGCACCGTGCTGCCCGGACGGCGCAGCAGCGTGTCGTCATCCTTGTAGATGTAGTAATCGCCATTGCCGCGCTGCACGACCACCCGGTCGCCCGTGTTCGACACGACCTGATCGCGATTGGCATTGATGATCGCCCCAACGGCCAGCGCGCCCAGCGCGACCAGACCGAACTTCTGCAGATCGGTCAGGCCGCGATCCTCCGGGGCTGCCGCCGCCGTCGCCGCGGCAAGCGTGGCCGAGGCCGGGGCCGCGAAATCCTGCGCCGAGCTGCGGGCATTCTCTTCCGTGATCTGCTGCACCAGAACATCGGTCGCATCGGCTGCCGGGGCGATCTCCACCGGCTCGCCTTCCGTCACCTCCACCGGGGCCAGCGTCGCCGCCGCCTCCAGCGCCTCGGGGGCCAGCCCCTCGGGCTGGGCCAGCAATTCGCTCAGCGTCTCCACTGCCTCGGCAGGCGGGGCCTCGGTTGCGGCGGGGTCGACGAGTACCGCAGGATCGGTCACCGCCTCGACCGCCACGGGGGCGACCTGTTCTGCAGGCGCAGCTTCGGAGGCGGCCTCCTCGGCGGGGGCTTCCGTCACCGTGGCTTCGGGAGCGGCCTCCTCGATCACCCCATCTTCCGCAGGGGCCGCGTCAGGCGCGACCTCCGTCGCGGGGGCCTCTTCTGCCAGCGTGGCTTCGGGGGCGACCTCCTCGACCGGGGCCTCCTCCGTCACCACCCCTTCGGCGGGAGCGGCATCAGCCGGGGCTTCCTCGACGATCACCTCCTCCGGGGCGGCGTCCTCGACGACCGGTTCCTCGGTCAGGATCTCTTCCATCGCCTCGCCAAGGCTCGGCTCTTCCGTTGCGGCCTCTTCCGCCGCCGCAGCCTCAGCTTCTGCCTGCGCCGCTGCTGCGGCCTCTGCTTCTGCCTGCGCCGCCGCCGCAGCCTCCGCTTCCGCCTGTGCCGCCGCTGCGGCCTCTGCTTCCGCCTGTGCCGCTGCTGCGGCCTCCGCTTCCGCCTGTGCCGCCGCTGCGGCCTCCGCTTCTGCCTGCGCCGCTGCCGCCGCGTCCGCTTCCGCCTGTGCCGCTGCCGCCGCCTCTGCTTCTGCCTGTGCCGCCGCTGCGGCCTCCGCTTCTGCCTGCGCCGCCGCTGCGGCCTCTGCTTCTGCCTGCGCCGCTGCCGCCGCCTCCGCTTCAGCCGCCGCAGCCTCTGCCGCAAGCTGTTCCATCACAGCGTTCAGATCGCAAGGTGCCTCTGCCGTTGCCTCGCACAGCACGCGCCCGTCATCGGCGATGATGCTGCCATTCTCGGTCACCGTCTGCGCCATCAGGGGCATGGGTGCCACCTGCGTCAGCGCCACCGACAAAGCCGTGGTCGAGATCAAAAGCCGTTTCATGCGAACATCCTTTCCTTGCCACGCAGCCAGAACCCCGCCGCGCCTTGCCCCCAAATGTGCAGCATTCCCGCTGATATGCGATATCAGCGCCCTGTTTCCTCATGGCATCGGCAGTCCCTCGCCGAAGTCAGCTAGCCTGCGACGCGCGGTCTGCCCCGATCATCGCCATCAGCCGCGCCTTCTCGCCACTGTCCTGCGCCTCGGAAATCGCGCGGCCCAGAGCCTCCAGCGAAGCGATGGAATGGCCCGCGCGGAAACTGTCCACATGCGGCAGCATCGCGCGTATCCCGGTGGCCTTGGGCGCGAACCCGTCCCAGCGCAACAGCGGGTTCAACCAGATCAACCTGCGGCAGGACAGATGCAGCCGTTCCATCTCGGCAGCCAGCGCGCCGCTGTCGTCGCGGTCCAGCCCGTCGGTGATCAGAAGGACAACCGCCCCCTGCCCCAGCACCCGCCGCGACCAGTCGCGGTTGAAGGCGCGCAGGCAGGCCCCGATCCGCGTCCCGCCCGACCAGTCCTGCGCCTCGGCACCCGCCGCCTTGAGCGCCGCATCCACATCGCGGTTGCGCAGATGGCGGGTGATGTTGGTCAACCGCGTGCCGAATGTGAAGGCATGCACCCGCGCCCAGCCCTGCCCCTTCCGGTTCGCCACCGCATGGACGAAATGCAGCACCAGCCGGGAATACTGGCTCATCGATCCGGAGATGTCGCAAAGCACCACGAGATTCGGCCACCGCTCCCCCGGCGCGCGCCGCATCAGGCGCGTGACTTCGCCCCCCTGCCGCAGCGCCGCGCGCAGCGTGCGCCGCGCATCGATCCGCCGTCCCGCCAGATCGGCCACCATCCGACGCGTCACCAGCGGGCGCACCGGCAGGGCCAGCCGGGCCAGCATGCGCTTGGCCTCTGCCACTTCCGCCATGCTCATCTGTTCGAAATCCAGCGTCTTCAGCCGCTCCTCATGCGACATGGTTGCCGAGGCATCGATCTCGATCTGCGTCTCTTCCTCGCGCCGGGCCTCTTCGCGTTCGGGCAGATCCACCTCCCGCCCGTCCAACAAAGCCTCCGCCGCCCGCTTCTCGGCGGCATCGGCAAGGCGCTCCTCCTGCACCCCACGCACAGCGGGCAGCAGAAGGGTCATCATGTGTTCAAGGAATTGCGGATCGCGCCAGTAAAGGCGGAAGACCTGTTCGAAGACCGCGCGCTGCTCGGGTCGGCTGACGAAACAGGCATGCAGCGTCCAGAAGAAATCCACCTTCTCGGTGAACCCCGCCGCCTCCACCGCCCGGATCGCATCGATCACCCGCCCCGGCCCGATGGGCAGCCCCGCCCGGCGCAGCGCGCGGGCGAAATGCGCGATGTTATGCGCAAGCTTGCCATTCTCGGGCAGCGCAGGGGCCTCCATCGTCACGCCCTGACCTGACCGGGGCGGGGGGCATTGCGCCCCCCGCACCCCCCGACACTCCAGAGACCCGGCAGCCCGCATCGGGCAGGCGTCGCATTTTGGGTATTTGGACCGAGACGAAGGACAGGCGTCACGTGAAGACCAACCCCTTCTTCACCTCGTCCAGAAGCTTCTTCGCTTCAGAGCCCTGCAGCTTCTGGATATCATCCTGATACTTCAGGATCGCGCCCAGAGTATCGGCGATGACTTCGGGCGAAAGCTGGATCACATCCAGCGCCAAGAGGCATTTGCACCAGTCGATGGTTTCCGCCACGCCCGGCTTCTTGAACAGGTCCTCCGACCGCAGGCGCTGCACGAAGGCCACCACCTCGCGGCTCAGCGCGGCCGAGGCCTCGGGCGCGCGCGCGCTCAGGATCTCCAACTCCCGCTCGAAGCCCGGATAATCCACCCAGTGATAGAGGCAGCGCCGTTTCAGCGCGTCATGCACCTCGCGCGTGCGGTTCGAGGTGAGGATCACGATCGGCGGCTCGGGGGCCTTCACCGTGCCCAGTTCCGGGATCGTCACCTGGAAATCCGAAAGAGCCTCCAGAAGGAAGGCCTCGAAGGGTTCATCGGTTCGGTCGAGTTCATCGATCAGCAGGACCGGCGCGCCACCGGGCTGCGGGCGCATCGCGGCCAGAAGGGGGCGCTCCACCAGATAGTCCTCGGTGAACAGTTCCGCCCGCAGCGCGTCGCGATCCGCGCCGCCCCCGGCCTCGGCCGTGCGGATGGCGATCATCTGCGCGGCGAAATTCCATTCATAGACGGCAGAGGCGGCATCCAGCCCCTCGTGGCATTGCAGCCGGATCAGCCTTCGGCCCAGCGCTGCGGCCAGCACCTTGGCGATCTCGGTCTTGCCCACGCCCGCCTCCCCTTCAAGGAACAGGGGCCGGCCCAGCCGCAATGACAGGAAGACCACCGTCGCCAGCGCGCGCGAGGCGACATAGCCTTCGCCGGAAAGCAGTGTCATCACCTCGTCTATGGATGCTGGCAATCTTTGCACGGGCCTCTCCCCCTCCTTGCGGATGCCGCCCATGCTTGGCCCCGCCCCGATGGGGGGTCAAGCCGCCAGAGGCGCGCATGCGACCAATGGAGGGGGGAGAGAGCCCAGGCTTGCAAGGCGCGCCGTCGCATGCCAACCCTTGGCCCATGCGTGTATTGGCGATCCTGACGGTGCGTAACGAGGGCAGCTTCCTTCTGGAATGGCTGGCCCATCATCGCGCAGCGGGCATCACCGACGTGCTGGCCTTCTCCAACGACTGCACCGACGGGACCGATCTGATGCTGGACCGGCTGCAGGAAATGGGCTGGCTGACCCATGTCAGGAATGACGGCCCGCATGAGAAGGGGCCGCAATGGCAGGCGCTGCGGCTGGCCGCAGCGCATCCGCTGACCAAGGCCGCCGACTGGGTCCTGACGCTCGACATAGACGAATTCGTCAACATCCACACAGGCGACCGCACCATCCCCGCTCTTCTCGCCGCCCTGCCCGCTGCGGATGCCATCACCCTGACATGGCGCATGTTCGGCAATGCGGGCGTGGTGGGCCTGACCGACCGTGCGGTCACGGAAACCTTCACCCGCGCCGCGCCGGACCCACTGGAATGGCCATGGCGGGCGGTCATGTTCAAGACGCTCTACCGCAACGACGGCCGCTTCGGGCAACCGGGCGTGCACCGGCCCAAGGGACAAGTCACCGACAGGCAGCGCTGGTTCGACAGCGCAGGCCGCTCCCTTCCCGGCGGGCCGCCGCGGATCTTCTCGCCGCTCGGGCAGCCGAACTATGCACTTGCCCAGCTCAATCACTACGCGCTCGGCAGCATGGAGGGCTATCTGGTCAAGGCCGATCGCGGCCGCGCCAACCGCGACGCCTCGGCCTTCGACCTTGGCTATTGGGTGGATCGGAACCTCTGCGATGTCGAGGACCGTTCGATCCTCGCGCTGGACAGCCGTCCCCTGCGCGACAGCCTGCATGGCGACGGCATCCTCGCCTCGCTGCACGGCAGGGCGCTGGACTGGCGCCGCGCGCGCTTCCTTCACCTCATGCAGGACGAAGCCTTCCGCGCCCTCTTCGGCCGCCTCATGATGACCCCACCGACCCGCGCCCTGACCGCCGCCGAGGCCCGCGCGATCTGGACCCATGCCCTGCCCCGGGGCTGATCCGCCGCCCTTGGCAGATTCCCGCCAAAAGCTCTGCAATTGCCCTTATCGGCTCAGGATTTGCCATAAACTTGCCCCGACCCTCCGATAAACAGGGCGCATCATCAGACCCGAGTCCGGAACCAGCCCGCGACCGAACCGAGCAGAAGGCACATCCGACGATGACCGACACCGCCGATGGCGACCTGTCAGAGACCGACCGCAGCGAGGCCGCGGCACCTTCGGCCCAGCCCAGGCTGGACCGGACGGCATGGATGCAGCACATCGACGAACTCTGTGCCGAGGAAGGGTATTTCGAATCGCTTGGCAAGAACCACTTCGCCTATTTCCATGACGACGGTCCCATCCTCCTCGTGTCCTTCGAATCGCTGGATCGAATTCTGGCACGAAAGGGGCAGATGCCCCTTGGCCATGACGTGGCCAAGGCGAACGGCTGGTCGCATCTGACGATCATCTGCGATGGCGAGACGTGGTTCCGCGATCCCGCCGTCTGGGGCTATTTCGACCGTCTCGTCGATGACGCCTTCTTCGAGGATTTCGACCGCGTCCTGTTCTACGGCGCAGGCGATGGCGGCTATGCGGCCTGCGCCTATTGCGTCTGCGCCCCCGGCGCGACGGTCCTTGCCGTCAGCCCGCGCGCGACGCTCGACCCCGCCGTGACGGGATGGGACAGCCGCACCGCCTCAAAGCGTCGCCTCGATTTCACAAGCCGCTACGGCTATGCCCCCGACATGACAGAAGGCGCGGCCCGCGTCTTCGTCCTCTACGATCCGCAATATCCCGAGAACGCGATGCATGCAGCCCTGTTCCGGGCGGACTGGGTCACCCCCTTGCCTGCACGCCACTTCGGCGATTCGGTCGAAACCGGGATCGAACACATGGACCTCCTGCCCTCGCTGCTGACTGCGGCCTGCGAGAACCGGCTCGACCGCATCCTCTTCGCGAGGCTCTGGCGCACCCGCCGCCGCTTCTCCCCCTATCTCAAGGGACTGCTGCGCAAGACCGAACTCGCCCGGCGGCCGCGGCTTTCGCTGATGATCTGCAAGTCGGTCGTCAGCCGTCTTGGTGGCCCCCGCTTCCGGCGCAAACTCGTGGAACTCGAGGCGCAACTCGGCCTGCCCTCCTCTCTCCCGTCCGAAGGCGAGGCGGCAGAGGCCGCACCCGCCCCCTTGCTTCGGGACTGACGGCAGCCGACATCGCAAACCGGGATCACTGCGCACTGGAAAGCGCGCGGCATTTGCGCTAGGCGCGAGACCATGACCCAGCGCATTACCCTCCGCCGCCCCGATGACTGGCACCTCCATCTGCGCGACGGCGCGATGCTGAAGGGCGTTCTGCCCGAAAGCGCGCGCCACTTCGCCCGCGCCATCATCATGCCGAATCTCGTGCCCCCGGTCGTGACGGGCGCGCAGGCCGCAGCCTACCGCGACCGCATCCTCGCGGCCCTGCCCGAAGGCATGCACTTCCAGCCCCTGATGACACTCTACCTGACCGAGGGCACCGATCCCGACGACGTCGCCGCTGCCCATGCGGAAGGCATCGTTACCGCGGTGAAGCTCTACCCCGCCGGGGCCACCACCAATTCCCATTCCGGCGTGCGCGACATCGAGAAGGTGATCCCCGTCCTGGAACGCATGGCAGAAATCGGCCTGCCCCTTTGCGTCCATGGCGAGGTGACGGCACATGAGGTGGACATCTTCGACCGCGAGGCCGTCTTCATCGACACCGTCCTCGATCCCCTGCGCCGCCGCATCCCCGGCCTGCGCGTGGTGATGGAACATATCACCACCGAGGAGGGCGTGGCCTATGCCCGCGCGGGCGGCGACAACCTCGGTGCCACGATCACCACGCATCACCTGATCATCAACCGCAACCACATCCTCGCGGGAGGGATCAAGCCGCATTACTACTGCCTCCCGGTGGCAAAGCGGGAAAAGCACCGCCTCGCGCTCCGCGCCGCCGCCACCTCGGGCGATCCCCGCTTCTTCCTCGGCACGGACAGCGCGCCGCATGTCGACGCGCTGAAGGAACACGCCTGCGGCTGCGCGGGCTGCTTCACCGCAACGAACACGATGCAGCTCCTCGCCCATGTCTTCGAGGAGGAAGGCGCGCTCGACCGGCTCGAGGCTTTCAGCAGCCTGAACGGCCCGCGCTTCTACGGCCTGCCGCCCAATACGGACAGCATCACCCTCACCAAGGGAGCCCCCGCCCAATGGCCCGCCAAGATCCTCACCGAGGCAGGCCCCGTCACCGTCTTCGATCCCGGCTTTCCCGTGCATTGGCACGTGGAGGCCTGACGCCCCGAAAAACCTTCGCCAAGACCCTTGGCCCCCACCGCCGCGCCGAAGAATTTTCGGCGAAAATTCTTCTCCCCGCCGACAGGAGCCGCCCATGATCCCCACCGCCTTCCCGCCGAAAGAGGAAATCGCCCGCCTCACCGCCCGCGCATTGCTGGAGATCAAGGCTGTCCACTTCAACGCCGCGACACCCTTCACGCTGGCCTCCGGCCTGCCCTCTCCCACCTATATCGATTGCCGCAAGCTGATCAGCTATCCGCGCATCCGCGCCACGCTGATGGACTTCCTTGCCGTCACCATCATGCGCGAGGCCGGGTTCGAGGCTTTCGACAACATCGCCGGCGGCGAAACCGCAGGCATCCCCTTTGCGGCACTGGTGGCAGAACGCCTCGCCCTGCCGATGACCTATGTCCGGAAAAAGCCCAAGGGCTATGGCCGCAACGCCCGCATCGAAGGCGCGATGACCGAAGGCCAGCGAGTCCTCCTCGTCGAGGATCTCACAACCGACGGCGGATCGAAACTCTCCTTCGTCGATGCGATCCGCGAAACGGGTGCCACCTGCGCCCATACCGCCGTCATCTTCTACTACGGCATCTTCCCCGAAACGACCCAGCGCCTCGCCGATCACGGCGTGGCCCTGCACCACCTCTGCACTTGGTGGGATGTGCTGGCCGAGGCCCGCGCCTCTGCCGCCTTCGACGCGGCAACACTGGCCGAGGTGGAGGTCTTCCTCACCGATCCCCGCGCCTGGCAGGCCGCCCGCGCCAAGGTCTAGGGGGCAGCGCAGTTTCCTGTGGGCGGCCCTGTGGATGCTTTGTGCAGGACTCACCCGCGCAGGCGGAGAAGCGCCCGCCCCTTTGGGCAGAGCCCGGACATTGCCCGCAAGATGTGGTAACCTGACGCCCGCGCGTGCGACTCGGCCCGCGCTTATCCACAGGGTTGTTCCCGCCTGTTCCCGCAGGCCGAACCGGGGCATATGCGACCCCGGCAGCAATGAACCGAGGCAGACATGACCGAAATCGCGACCCTCCGCCCCAATCTGCCCAGCGCCCAGCCGCAAGCAGAACCCGAGGCGCTTCCCCACAATATCGAGGCTGAACAGCAACTCCTCGGCGCGATCCTCACGAACAACGATGTCTATGACCGCATCGCCGCCCTCGTGAAGGCCGAACATTTCTATGACCCCGTCCATCAGCGGATCTATGAAAAGGCCGCCGCCCGCATCCAGAAGAACGCGCTTGCCTCCCCCGTCACCCTCAAACCCTTCTTCGAGGATGATGACGGGCTCAAGGAACTCGGCGGTCCCGCCTATCTCGTCCGCCTCGCCGGTGCCGCGATCTCCTCCTTCGCCGCCCGCGACTACGCCCAGATGATCTACGACCTCGCCGTCCGCCGCGAACTCATCTCGCTTGGCCGCGACATCGCCGCCAAGGCCGCCAAGGTCGATGTCACCTCCGAACCGCGCGAACAGATCACCGAGGCCGAACAGCACCTCTACAAACTGGGCGAACAGGGCGTGGCCCAGCGCGGCTTCGTCTCCTTCCTCCGCGCCACGACCGAGGCCGTGAACTCCGCCAACGCCGCCTATCAGCGCGGCGGTGGCCTTGCCGGCATCTCCACCGGCCTCATTGACCTCGACCGCAAACTGGGTGGCCTGCACCCCTCCGACCTTCTCATCCTTGCTGGTCGCCCCTCGATGGGCAAAACCTCTCTCGCCACCAACATCGCCTTCAACATCGCCAAGGCCTATCGCCGTGGCCGCACCCATGATGGCAGCGAAGGCGCGGTCGAAGGCGGCGTCGTAGGCTTCTTCTCCCTCGAAATGAGCAGCGAGCAACTCGCCGCCCGTATCCTCTCCGAGGCCTCCGAAGTCCCCTCGGAGCAGATCCGCCGCGGTGATATGACCGAAGAGGAATTCCGCCGCTTCGTCGAAGCCGCGAAATCGC
>Ga0075157_10002593_pt1 | contig 10466 bp, 8 predicted proteins | sample JI81BgreenDNA_FD_70967 | JGI IMG/M metagenome (GOLD analysis project Ga0075157, IMG submission 70967) | Wastewater effluent complex algal communities from Wisconsin, to seasonally profile nutrient transformation and Carbon sequestration -... | ecosystem: Engineered > WWTP > Effluent > Algae...
TGACGGGCAAAGGTGTTGAGGTTCATCCGCGTGGTCGTCCAGTTCGCATGCAGCGCGACTTCCGTCCATTGCTGCGTGGTGAGTGGTTCGGCGGTGAGCAAACGGAAGGGCACACGCGGCAGTGGCCGGGAGCGGTCCGCTTTCCATGCCTCGAACTCCTGCACCAGGGCGGGCAGCAAGGCGGGGTCGTGAGGACGGCCGATGATCCAGGCATAGAAGGCCTCGCGACGCGCGCAACGCGGTTTCGGGTGGACCATTTTGATCACGTCGGCGAGCGACGGATCATTGCCAATCGTGGCAGCCAGCAGCGTTTCATCATCGGCGCCATCGAGCCATTGACGGACCAAACGCCGCGGAGCGCTTCCGAGAGATTTCCGACCCGTGACACCCGAGCGGATGACTTGCACGAAGTTGCGCAACAGCCGGGCATTGTTGATGACCTGCGGAAAAATTTCGTTCAAGCGGTCAAGATTCCGCGAGGCAAGCACGGCGCAGAGCAGGGCCGGCATGTCTTTCATGTGAACGACGTTCCGGGAATACAACGCGGTGCGGGCGAGGAAATCGGTATCCACTTGTCGGGCCAGTTCCAGCACACGATCCAACTGCGTTTCCGCAGTGGCGTAGTAGGTTTGCGAGAGGCAACCGGTGCAGGCGAGCTGGGCCAGCGCGGCTTCCGCAGAAAACCGATAGGCAGGAGCTCCGGCATCGTTGGTGGCAGCGGGTGACCGCAGGGCCGAGCGAATCGAGGCGAATAATGTTTTGTTCATAACGTAATTGGTGTTGTTGTGATCCTATTGGCATGACGCGTGCCAAGTTTTTTGCGGATGGCGTACAAAACCTTGAATCCTATGTGTACTAATGGTTTTTTGATGTGAAAAATTAATTTGCGAAATTTCAGGCACTCTATTTTCCCTGGATAAACTAGAATTTTCGCTAGTAATTTATCCAAATGTCGAGCACCATTCCCGAATGAAGCAGGTCGTCATCGGATTATTGGGCACGCAGTTGGATCGGCGGGGTCGGGGCGAGGATCGGTGGGAGCACTGGCGGCCGACCGTTTCGTTGTTTCAGCATGAGGAGTTCCTCGTGAGCCGCCTGGAGTTGTTGCAGGAAAAATCGTTCGAATCACTGGCGCGCGATGTCGCACGCGATGCGATCCAGATATCGCCGGGCAGCGAGGTGCGCCATCACCTGTTAGATTTTGAGGGCGATGCCTGGGACTTCGAGAAGGTCTACGGTGCCCTCTACGATTGGACGAAATCGTATGCGTTCGATACCGAGAAGGAAGAGTATTTCGTCCACATCACCACGGGCACACACGTGGCGCAGATCTGTCTGTTTTTGCTGACGGAAGCAGGGTTTTTACCAGCGAAACTGATCCAGACCAGTCCTCCTCCGGGGCGCAAGTTCACGGGTTTGTCAAAAGCGCGCTATGATGTGATCGACTTGGATTTGTCAAAGTACGATAAACTTAGTACTCGCTTTGATGAACAACACATCGAGGATACGGATTTTCTCAAAAGCGGCATCAAGACAAAAAACGCGCGCTTCAACCGGATGATCGCGCGCATAGAGCAAGTGGCGCTGCGTTCCAAAGAACCGATCCTGCTGAGCGGTCCGACCGGTGCCGGGAAATCGCAACTCGCAAGGCGCATCTATGAACTGCGGCAACAACGCGGCGGCTTGCGCGGGAATTTTGTGGAGGTGAACTGCGCGACCCTCCGCGGCGACCTGGCGGCATCCACTTTGTTCGGGCATGTGAAAGGCAGCTTCACCGGTGCGCAAAAGGACAGGCCGGGACTGCTGCGGGAAGCGCATGGCGGCTTGTTGTTTCTCGATGAAATCGGCGAGCTCGGCCTCGATGAGCAAGCGATGCTGCTGCGGGCTTTGGAGGAAAAAATTTTTTTGCCGGTAGGCTCGGACAAGATGGTGAAAAGTGATTTTCAACTCATCGCCGGTACCAATCGCGATCTGCGGCAGCAAGTGGCGGAAGGGAAATTCCGCGAGGACCTGCTGGCTCGGATTCATCTGTGGTCGTTTGAATTGCCATCATTGGCACAGCGTCGCGAGGATCTGTTGCCGAACATCGAGTATGAGCTGGCGCGCTATGCGGAAAAACACGGGCGCTCCGTGAGCTTCAACAAGGAGGCGCGCGAGGCATTTCTCCAGTTCGCGCTGGCGGCGGATACGCCGTGGCTGGGGAATTTCCGCGATCTGAATGCGGCGATCACGCGCATGGCCACGCTGGCTCTGCGTGGCCGCATCACGACAGCGGACGTGCAGGAGGAAATTGTGCGCTTGCGGGAATCATGGCAGCGTGGCGGCGCTTTGCAAGCGCCAGGCCTAACGGAATTCAAGTTGGCTGGGCGCTTGGAAAGCGCCGCCACGGAACTCGATCCGTTCGACCGGGTACAGTTGGAATATGTGGTGAAAATTTGTCGTGAGAGCGCAACATTATCGGAGGCCGGTCGAACGCTCTTTGCCGTATCGCGAAAAATGCGCACCGTGGCGAATGATGCGGACCGCTTAAAGAAGTATTTGGCGAAGTTCGGCTTAAGCTTTGAGCAAGTGCGAGGGTGATTGCCAAGACTCCGCTGACAGAGACACAAGGAACCGTCATGATGTGGCACACACGTTTTTTTTGCTTTGCTGGATGCGTGGAAAGCTGTTGGATCGGCCTATGGAAACCATTCATGGCAGCAAGAGTTTTTTTGTCAGCACACCGGAGGTGGATTTTGCTGTGACCGAGCAAGGCGGGCACATGGCACCGGTGGATTTTTATTTCGAGGATTACGCGGTGTCGCCTTATGCCCTGGCACCGTGGGAGCCCAGTCAGGTGGATGCATCGCTGCCGCATTTGTTGACGGAGTTACGCGGGGATTTTTTCTGTCTGCCCTTTGCCGGACAAGCCGGAGGGCCGCCGCATGGCGAAACGGCGAATGCGAAATGGTCCCTCGTTGAGCAAGGCGAGCGGTCTCTGGTATTGGAGATGAAGCGGACCGATAGCGGGGCCTCGGTGCGGAAGAATATCGCAGTGAAAGAAGGACAGCAGGCGCTTTACATCGAGCATGTGTTGAGCGGCTTGGAAGGGGACTGGAACTATGGCAATCATCCGATTCTTGATTTTTCCGAGCTGGCGGAAGGGCAGGGGCGGCTGGCGGTGAGCCCGTTTCGTTGGGCTTCGGTGTATGACGGTGTGTTCGCCAATCCGGAGACGGGCGAGACGGGCCGCCTGCAGGAAAGCGCGCAGTTCGCATCACTGACGGCGGTTCCTTGCAAGGATGGCACGGAGTTGGATCTCAGTCATTATCCCACAACTCCGGGTCATGAGGATTTGGTGATGATGGTCAACGAATTGCCGACCACCGCGCAGCCTTTTGGATGGACTGCGGCGACATTTGACGACTACGTCTGGTTCTCTCTCAAAAACGTGTTGGATTTTCCTGCGACATTATTCTGGATCTCGAACGGCGGACGCAGTGCGCATCCTTGGGAAAGCCGACACCTCGGCAGGCTCGGCATGGAGGAAGTCTGTGGACATTTTTGCAATGGCTTGGAGGCTTCGCGAGAAAATCGACTCGCCGCTTTTGGCATACCCACCACCCGACGCTTTGAAGCTGGGGAAATCGTGCGCCTGCCCATAATTCAGGGCGTAGCGTTGGTGGAACCGGGCTTTGGGCAGGTGACATCGATTCGACCGCTCGACGACCACACCATTGTCATCACCGGCGAGTCGGGTGACTTTGTGAACGTGAAAATCGACTGGAAAGAGTTTCTCGGATGATGCCCGCATGAACCTTGAGAGAATTCGTTGGATCTCGGCGGGTGGCGATCAGCTATCGACCCAGATGGATTTCAAGTAGGGGGCATCCGTGAAATCGGAAGGCATGGCGTTGGCCGTGAATTGGCATCGGCGCGGCAGTGCGGCGCGGAGTTGGCGCTCGAAGTCCTTGGGATGAAGTTTATGGCAATTGGTCGAACACAGCAGCCAGCCGCTGGGGGCGAGGCAGCGTGAGGCCAGTGCCGCGAGTTCACCGTAGTCGTTTTCCACGCGGAAGACTTTGCCTTTTTCATCGCGGGAGAATGTGGGTGGATCGAGAATGATGCCGTGGAATTTCCGGCCTTGTTTTTCAAAGCGTCTCAGCCAGTGAAAGGTATCACCCTTGCAAAAGTAGTGCGATGCGGGATCGAGTTGGTTGTGCTGGAAATTCCGTTTGGCCCAGTCGAGATAGGGTTGGGAGAGGTCGAGTGTGGTGGTCTGGGCACCGGCGAGGGCGGCGAATACGGAAAACACACCCGTGTAGGCAAAGGTGTTGAGCACGGTCTCTCCGGGCTGAACACGGGCGCGCACACGAAGGCGGTTGTCGCGTTGATCGAGGAAAATACCCTGCGAATAGCCGCTCTGGAATGATGCCTCGAATGAAACACCGCTTTCGCGACAGAGAAATGGTTCGTTTTCCGGCGGACCGTGGATGTGCCGCGGTGATTCTTTTTGCTGCTGGCTCAGGCATTTGTGATAGATGCTGCGGTCTTGTGCGCGCAGCCATGCAAGGAATTCCGGAGGAATGCTCGTTCCCGTGGTGGATACCAGCCAGTGATCGGCGAAGGTTTCCAGATAGATCCCCGGCAAACCATCGCCCGCCGCATCGATCAAGCGCACCGCATTGGTGGCAGCGGAGAGTATATGTTGCCGCTTGGCGAGGGCTTGGGTAAAGAGGGACATGGAGAGGTCGGAGTTGAGCCAATGGCGGCGCGACCTTGTAGCAACCCTGTCATCATTTGACAATGCGGGATCTGGAGTGAATCGCAGTGGTGCATCGATACTTGTCAGGCACGGAAAATTCATTAGGCTAACGCCAGATGTCCGCCAACCTGCCAGCAAAAAAAAGGATTCTCGCCCTGGATGGGGGAGGGATTCGCGGCGTTTTTTCCATCGAAATCCTCGCCCGGGTGGAAAGTTTGCTGCGAGAGCACTACGGTCGCCCGAATCTGGTGCTCGCGGATCACTTTGATTTGATCGCCGGCACGAGTACGGGAGGCATCATCGGATCATTTCTTTCGTGGGGTGAACCTGTTGAGCGCGTGCGCAAGCTGTATGAAGAGAATGCCGGAGCAATGTTCTGCAAGGCCCCTTGGTGGAAACTGCGCGGCGGTTTGTTCGATGCCGCGAATCTATCGGCTTTTTTGCGGGAGTTTTTTGTCGAGAAAGACGGTTCACCTTCTACGATGGGCACGGATCGTTTGCATACCGTGCTGCTGTTGGTGATGAGAAATGCCAGCACTGGATCCGCTTGGCCTGTCACCAATCATCCTGGTGCGAAATACAATTGTCGCGTATTTCCCGATGGCACGCCGAACAACGAGTGCAATCTTGATTTCCCGCTATGGCAACTGGTGCGCGCCAGTGCGGCGGCTCCGGTGTATTTCCCTCCCGAACATGTGGAGCTGGGGGGGCGTGTCCATTCGTTTATCGATGGCGGTATCACGGCCTACAATAATCCGGCGCTCATTGCGTATCTGATGGCCACCTTGCCCTGCTATGGCATGTCATGGCCCACAGGGGAAGAGTGCCTGCAAGTGGTCTCCATCGGCACCGGCATCACGCGGGCGAAAGTCAGTGAATTTCTGCGCCGCTACGTCAGTGCCCTCAGTTACGCGGCGGTGGTTCCATCAGGACTGATGGAATCGATTTCCAAGGAACAGGACATGCTCTGTCGTGTGCTGGGCCGCTGTCTTCACGGTGGAGCCATCGATTCCGAGGTCGGTGATCTGATCGAGATGCCCGGTCCCAAGGCCTTTACCTACGTTCGCTACAATCGCGAGTTCACCCAAAAGGAAGTGAGCGCTGTGGAGAAAAAATACGGGGGCAAATTCGCCCTGGATAATCTCAACATGCGCGATTACCTCACCGAGGTGGGCCTCGACTATGCCGATCATGTGAAACTTTCCCATATCATCTAACATTATGCGCCGTTCATTGCTCAGACGTCTGTTATCCATCACATCGCTGGCAGGTTTTTTGTCGCTGATCGCTTCCTGCTCGGCACCGGGATGGTCCGGTTCCTCGTCGGATCCGTCCTGCTCACGAGTACCGTTGACCGCTGCAATTGCCCCGCTTTCGGTTAAGCCTAGTAGCTCCGAAGTCGCATCCTACAACGCCAGCGTGGATGCACTTCTCAGTTCACTGCTGAAAAAATACCCCGCCAGCGCATTGCAAGGAATCGTTGAGTGCGAAGGGCGTTCCATTGTGATCGATGCCGGCAAAAGCGAGTTGTTGCAGCTGGATCCGCGGGATTTCGATGACATTTCCATCATCCGCAAGCCAGAGGGCGGAGACCAGGTTCATCATTTGGTGCGACGTGACGGCGTGGGGATACCGGTGGTGATGAAGCAGAACTATCGTGCGGCAAAGGCCTCGACAAAAAAACTGTTCCCGCTCAATGGCCGCCATTTGCCGGCGTCGGCAGTCATCGATACCGATCGCGAGGGGCGCTTGGTGTTACGCTTTCACCATACGCGCAACGTCGAGGATGCCGTGGTGGCGGGCCATGTGCGGTCCTTGGCCTACGATCTGAGCACACCCTTGCAGCGCAGCATGGGCGGCAAGTCGCAAGAAATCGCATTGCAAGGACTGATCAATTCCGATCGCTATCTCGACGACACCGGCATCTATCTGCCCGATGTCTATGATCCGGCGAAAATTCCCGTTGTTTTTGTGCATGGCCTCAAAAGCGATCCGCACATTTGGCAGAATGCCATGAACGAAGTGCTGCGCGATCCTGTGTTGCGGAAAAAATACCAGTGCTGGTATTTCCTCTATCCCACCGGCCTGCCCGTCTATGCCTCCGCCGCGAAGTTGCGACGCATGCTTTACATCGCTCGTGACCATTACGACCCGCAACACCGGAATCCGCAGATGAACCGCATGGTGCTGGTGGGACACAGCATGGGCGGATTGCTCAGTCGCATGCAGACGATTGACAGCAAGGATGAAATTTACAACGCCTTCTTCACCCGACCGCTGGATGAACTGGCGCTGAAGCCTCTTACGAAATCCTTGATCGAGGACTCCATGGTCTTCGAGCGCGTGCCTTTCGTGAAACGCACGGTCTATGTGGCCGCTCCGCATCAGGGTAGTTCTGTCGCGCAGGTGCCCGTGGTACGGGCTTTCGGCATGCTGGTGAATCCGACCAACAATCTCGATGCCGTGACCATGGACATCCGGATGCATGCTCATGACGATCTGCACCCGGAATTGCGAAAATTCCACAACATGGGATGCCGCAGTGTGCAGACCCTTTCGCCGCAGCATCCGATTTTGAAATCCATCCAAAAACGCCCGATGCAGGTGCCTTGTCATTCGATCATCGCCCGCGCGCAAAAGAACCGAGAACTCCGTGAGACCTCCGATGGAGTGGTGGCCTACTGGAGTTCCCATGTCCATCAGGCCCAGTCCGAATTGGTGGTAAACGGCACCCACAGTTGCACCCGCTTGCCCGAAGTGTCTGCGGAAATTTTGCGCATCCTGCGATTGCATTTGGGCCAATCCCACTGAAACTGCTGCAGTCATCATGAGAGTGTGTCCGGACCGTCTCGACCTGGAGAGTTATCAATCATCCATCGCAACGTTGTTGGATGCACTGGGATTTCAGCAAGACGAGATCGCCGTCACTCTTGCCGGCCCGATTGTTGCCTGGTCCCGCTTCGCCGGGCATGACAGGCCCACGGTCTATCTCTCGTCGGGCATTCACGGCGATGAACCGGCCGGTCCGCTTGCCATCGAGTCCTTTTGGCGCTCGGTCAATCCGCTGCAGTTCAATTGGTTGGTTTGTCCTTTGCTCAATCCCACGGGCTTCGCCTCGCAAACGCGCGATAACAGCGATGGCCATGACTTGAATCGCGATTACCTGTTGCAACGAAGTGCGGAAGTGCGCGGGCACATCGCCTGGCTCGAACGTCAGGCAGTGCCGGATCTTTTTCTCAGCTTGCACGAGGACTGGGAGACGGAGGGATTTTATTTTTACGAAATCAGCCTCGGCGATGATTTGCCACAGCGCGCACATCGGTTGCTGGAGGCGGTCAAGGTTGTTTGTCCGATCGAGCAAAGCCCGGTCATCGATGACCATGCGGTACGTGAGCCTGGATGGATTCATCACGAGCCGAAGGCGGACTTCCCCGAATCCTGGCCCGAGGCGATCTTTCTGGCCAAACGTGGTTGTCCCTTGTCTTTTACCTTTGAAACTCCCAGTTGTGCCGCTTCCTTGGAAACGAGAATCGCTGCCCATCAAGCCGCGATCCTTGCTGCCTTGCGCATACCGCTGGGGCGCTGAGGAAGATGATAGAGCCTCGCCTTCTTGGAATACGCTTGATTTCAGCCCAAGGCCTGGTTCATGTTTCCGCCCATCCCATGAAATGGCTCACCTTGCTCTGTGGATTATTGGCTTGCTTCGCGACCTTGCATGCCGAGGAAAAAGTCTGGCGCATCATGCCGGTGGGCGACTCCCTGACAGAGGGTGGCTCGAAGTTTCCGCACTATCGCAATTCACTGTTGAAAAAGTTGCGTGATGCGGGGGCCAAGGTGGAATATGTCGGCACACGCCGCAGCGGTTCGCCGATGGGGCCGCTTGCGCACGAGGGCTATGGCGGGAAAAACAGCCGCTTCCTGGCGCAAACGGTGCCCGGTTCCTTTGCGAAACATCCTGCCGATATCGTTCTTTTGCATGCCTGCCACAATCATTTTGCGGACAAAAATCCCATTCCGGGGATTGTCGCGGATCACGAGTCGATGATCGCCGCTTTTCGCAAAGTCAACCCGAACGTGATGGTGTTGGTGGCCAAGCCCATCACCAGCGCGAAGCTGCCCAAGTATTCCTATCTGCCACCACTTGGAGAAGCACTGGCGCAAATGGCCAAACGTCTGCACACGGAAAAGCAGCCGGTGATCATTGTCGATCAAGCCACGGGCTTTGATCCTCAGAAGGATACCATCGCCGACCTCGTCCACCCGAATGAACAGGGTGCCGAAAAAATGGCACAGCGCTGGTTCGAGGCGCTGAAGCCGGTGGTCAAACCGTGAGCCAGTGGCCTCAATTATTTTCCAGGGAATTACATCCGTGATTGGGTTGATTTGCTCACTTGTCTCTTCTTGCTTTTGATGTGAGCACCACGGAAATTTTTCAAGTAGATCGCCCCAATCACGGCAAAAATCATTCCCATGATGGGCGTCGCGATGACGTCAATCCAACGTATCTGTTTCTCCAATGCATTCAGCTCTGGCTTGTGCGGGTCCATGAAACACGGCACAGGTTCGCCTTTTTCCATGGCGTTGAGAAGCCGATGATAAAGTCCGTCTGATTCGCTGAAGATCGAAGCTCGATTTCCAGTCATCACTTTGTTTTGCCATGAGAACTGATAACGCACCGAAATGGAGCCTCGACCATGCATTTTCACTTCGAGAATTCTTGCCTCTGTGATGAGACCTGCGTCCAGTCTGCTTTTCAGGTGAATTCGGTAGGGAACAGTCAACGTCATCCAGCATCCTAGCGAGAAAAAAAGCAACCCCAACACAAGCACGAATGGAGTCTTGTATTCCGGACTATTTGCCGGAGGCAGCTTGATCCATTTTGATAAAAACGGTAGCTTGGATTTCATGGGATGCTTGGGGCCGAGCACGTCAAATCAGCCTCTCTTCGCCTGATCATAGCAACTTTGAAAGCGGGAGATTTCATGGATGAATCAGTCTCGGGCGATTCTCACTGCGTCAACACAAACACTCCCTTTTTGCTGCCCACGGCCACGTCCGGTTTGCCGTCCTGGTTGACATCGGTGGCGATGACATCGCAGCCCACGCCGCCGTCTTGTTCGATCACTTCGCCGAGCCATTGCACTGACTTTCCGTCCGCACGATTGTAAAAAATCACGGTCAGGGCTGGATCGCGTGCGCCGGGGTCCTTGCCGCCGTGGGCCCAGTAGCGTTTGCCGGTGACGAAATCCATGCGCCCGTCTTGGTCGAAGTCACAGAGCGCCAGCGCGTGCAATTGGCTGAATTGCAGGCCGTTCACACCTTGTTTTTTCGGGTCCTCGGGCAGGATCTCGCGATAGACCATCTCACCGTTTTTTTCTTTGCCCATGTTTTCATACCAGCCGAGACCATAGCCGTGTCCATCGAGACTGGTGACGATATCGTTGTCGCCATCCTGATCAAAGTCATGCACCAGCATCTGTGAGCCGCCCTTGCATTTTTTCGAAAGCTCATGCCATTTCCACGTGCCGGGCAGTGAAGCGGGTTGCTCGAACCAGCCGTCTTTTTCGATGATGTCCGCCTTGCCATCGCCGTTGAGATCACCGGCACCGAGGCCATGTTGGTAGGGGGTGTTGGTGCGTTTTTCGGAAATGGCATTCCATGTCCAAGGCTTGGTCACATCGCTCCAGTCCGCCGTGTAGTAGCCGAAGCAGCCCTGTTTCAT
>Ga0075157_10002595_pt1 | contig 10460 bp, 10 predicted proteins | sample JI81BgreenDNA_FD_70967 | JGI IMG/M metagenome (GOLD analysis project Ga0075157, IMG submission 70967) | Wastewater effluent complex algal communities from Wisconsin, to seasonally profile nutrient transformation and Carbon sequestration -... | ecosystem: Engineered > WWTP > Effluent > Algae...
CTGAGCGCCTGATACAGGCGAAGGTGCGCGCGGCGGTGGCGGGTGAAAAGCGCGGGCGCCTCATCAAGGGGCGCGTCCAGCGCCAGCGCCAGCGCGGCGGCGTCCAGCAGCGCCATGTTCGCCCCCTGCCCCAGTTGCGGGCTGGCGCGATGCGCGGAATCGCCGATGTGGACAGTCCCGGCGCCATAAGGCCGGCGCAGCGTGCCGTGGGAATAGGCGGCAAAGACCATCTGCGCGGGGTCGGTGATCTGGCTCAGGAACGGCGCCAGCGCGGGCCAGAGGGCCAGGCATTCCGCCTTCCACGGACCCAGCCCCTGCGCGCGCCAATCGGCCAGCGCATCGGCGCGCAGCGACCAGAAGAAGGCGGCCTTGGGCACCGGATCGCCGGGCAGGCGGCCGATGGGCAGCACCCCCACCATCCGCCGCGCCGCGCGGTAGCGTTGCGACAGGCGGTCAACGGGCAGGTCGGTTTCGGGCCAGTCCAGCGTCGTCCACAGCGCGCCATACGGCAGCGGGCGCGACACCAGCGGCGACAGCGGCGAATGGGCGCCCAGCGCATCGACGATCAGATCGAAGGGGCCAAGGGCGCGGCCATCGGCCAGATGCAGCAGGCCATCGGCGGCGCGCACCACGTCGCAGGACGGGAGCACCGGAACGCCCAGCCCCGACAGCCGGTCAACCAGCACGCCAAACAGCGCGGCGCGGTGCATCCCCAGCCCGTGCCGCCCCGCCCCCGCCGCGTCATAGCGCACGTTCAGTGTGCCGGCGCCCGTGCGCGCCTCGATCCCGTGGAGCACGCGGATCGGCACGCCCAGCGCCCGCGCCGCAGGCCCGGCGCCCAGCCAATCGAGCACGGCCTGCCCCACCGGCTGCACCACCAGCCCCGAGCCCAAAGGGCGCGGCGCATCGAAGCGGTCGAACACCTGCACGCGGTGACCGGCCAGCGTCAGCGCGATCCCCGCCGCCAGCCCGCCGATGCCCGCCCCCGCCACCCCGATGCGCAGCGGGCCGGCCATTCAGGGCCGCGCCTTCTCGCGTTTCAGCTTTTCCATGCGCCGGGTGATCAGTTGCCGCTTGATCGGCCCCAGATGATCGATGAACAGCTTGCCGTTCAGGTGGTCCAGCTCATGCTGCGCGCAGGTGGCCCAGAGGCCGTCGAATTCCTCTTCCTGCCGCTTGCCATCCAGCCCCAGCCAGGCCATCCGCACCTTGGCCGGGCGGGTGACATTGGCGTATTCCTCAGGGATCGACAGGCAGCCTTCCTCATAGGTGCTGCGCTCGTCGGAACTCCAGGTGATCTCGGGGTTCAAGAGCACCATCGGGCGCGGCGCGGCGCCTTCGTCCTTGACGCAATCCATCACGAAGATCCGCTGCATCACCCCGATCTGCGGCGCCGCCAGGCCGATGCCGGGGGCATCATACATGGTGTGCAGCATGTCCTCGGCCAGCGCGCCGATTTCCGGCGTCACCGCGGCCACCGGAGCGCAGACCTTCTTGAGGCGGGGGTCAGGATGGATCAGGATGGGGCGCAGGGTCATGGCGATGATCTAGGATAGCGAGGGGATTGGCGCAATGGGCAAACGCGGGGCTTCCAATGCGAAGAAGGATTCCCATCGTTACCGGCTTTTAAAGGATTCCGTCCTGATAAGTCGCTCATCTTAGGGATGATGATCCATCCATGATGCCTTATCAGGAACAGACGCATTTTCCATCCGGCGCAGGGACAGCAGCATGAATTTCGACGAGATCATCGACCGCCGCGGCACACATTCGGTCAAGTGGGACAAGATGCAGGCGCTTTTCGGCGTCAGCCCGGACGATGGCATCGCCATGTGGGTGGCCGACATGGATTTCCGCCCGCCGCAGGTGGTGCAGACAGCGCTGCAGCGGGTGCTGGCGCATGGGATGTATGGCTATTACGGCGACGACCGCGAGTATCTGGCGGCGATCCGTTGGTGGATGGCCAACCGCCACGGCTGGGAGGTGGACCCCGCGCATGTGTTCACCACGCATGGGCTGGTGAACGGCACCGCCCTGTGCGTGCAGGCGTTTTCGCAGCCGGGCGATGGGGTTGTGCTGTTCACACCGGTCTATCACGCCTTTGCCCGCGTGATCCGCGGATCGGGGCGCAGGGTGGTCGAGGTGCCGATGGTCGAGGTGGAGGGCCGCATGACCATGACCTTCCCCGACACCCTGCCGCCGGGCACGACGATGGCCATCCTGTGCTCGCCGCACAACCCCGGCGGGCAGGTCTGGACGGTGGACGAATTGCGCGGCGTGGCGGATTTTGCGCGCCGGCATGATCTGGTGCTGGTGTCGGACGAGATTCACCACGATCTGGTGATGCCCGGCCACAAGCACACGGTGATGCCGCTGGCCGCGCCCGAGATTGCCGACCGGCTGGTGATGCTGACCGCCGCCACCAAGACCTTCAACATCGCGGGCGCCCATACCGGCAACGTGATCATCGCGGACCCCGGGCTGCGCGCGAAATTCGCGGCGGTGATCGAAGGGGGCGGGATCAGCCCCAATTCCTTCGGCCTGTTCATGGTGACAGCGGCCTATTCGCCCGAAGGCGCGGCCTGGGTGGATGCGCTGAACCTGTATCTGGACGGCAACCGCCAAGTGTTCGAGGCGGGGATCGCCAAGATCCCCGGCGCGCGCGTGATCCCGCTGCAATCGACCTATCTGGAATGGGTGGATTTTTCGGGCACCGGGATGGACACCGCCGAAATCCACCGCCGCGTGCAGACCGAAGCGCGGATCGCGCCGAACCACGGCGCCCCCTTCGGCACGGGGGGCGAGACCTTCCTGCGCTTCAACATCGCCACGCCGCGCAGCGTGGTTCAGCAGGCGGTGATGCGCCTTCAGGCGGCGTTTGGCGACCTGCAGTAAGCGTCAGCTGGGGCGCGGCAGATAGCCGCCTGGAATGTCCCGATCCTCGGCATAGTCGCGGATCGGGCCATCGGCCACCACGGTCTCGCGCTTGAAATCATAGACCATTTCACCCTCATCCTCGCTGGCGGCGATGATGAGGGCCTGGCTGATGTGGCGGGGGCCGTCGAAGATATCGACCAGCCCGCGCAGCCGCGGGCAGCGCGCGGGATCGACGGCAAAGCCGGTCTCCCACAGCCGCAGAATGGGAAAAGCCGCATCCCCCATATGCACGCTGAGGCGGGTGCCCTTGCGCTGCGCGCGCCGGTGGGCGGCTTCGATGCCGCGGCGGATGTCTTCGGGAAGGACTTCGAACATGGGAGCCTCCGGGTCAGACTCAAGAGTTGACGCGGAATTCGGCAAAAACAAGTTAATCCCGAGTCTTCGGGGTGACTTTTCAGACAGCGTGTCGAAAGCGCCTCAGGCGTCGAGGTTTTCCACGCTGAGCGCGTTCTTCTGGATGAACTCGCGCCGCGGTTCGACCACGTCGCCCATCAGCTTCGAGAAGATGTCGTCGGCCTCGACGGCATCATCCACGCGCACCTGCAGCAGCGTCCGCGCCTCAGGATCCAGCGTGGTTTCCCAGAGCTGTTCGGGGTTCATCTCGCCGAGCCCCTTGTAGCGTTGCAAGGACAGGCCCTTTTCGCCCTCGGCCAGCACCGCGCGCAGAAGGTCCAGCGGGCCGTGGATGGCGAGCGACCGATCCCGCCGCACCAGCCGCGCGGGGTGGCGATACACCTCCTGCAAGGCGCCGGTCATGCGGGCCAGCCTCTGCGCCTCGCCCGAACGCAGGGCGGTGCCGTCCAGGACGCGCACCTCCTCGACCCCGCGCAGCATCCGCGCCAGGCGCAGCCCGTGGTCCTGCGTCGGGCGGCCCTGCCAGCCCTTTTCATATTCCGCCGCGATCAGATCGAGCCGCGCCGCCACCGCATCAGCCACGCCCTGCGCATTGGCATCCAGCGCGCCGGGGATCAGGGCGCCGGCGATGGTGGCCTGTTCCAGGATGTGCTGGGGGTATTGCGTGGGGAAGCTTTCCAGATTGCGCCGGGTCTGCCGCGCCTCGCCCACCACGCGCAACAGATCGGCGCCCGCGATCTCGTGCCCGTCCTGAAGCCGCAGGATGGCGCCGTCGATGCCTTGCTGGACGAGATATTCCTCGAGCGCGGCGCGGTCCTTCAGATACACCTCGGATTTGCCGCGCGCCACCTTGTAAAGGGGCGGTTCGGCGATGAAGAGATGCCCGGATTCAATCAGTTGCGGCATCTGACGGAAGAAGAAGGTCAGCAGCAGCGTGCGGATATGCGCGCCGTCCACGTCGGCGTCGGTCATGATGACGATCTTGTGGTAGCGCAGTTTCGACAGGTCGAATTCGTCGCGCCCGATGCCGGTGCCCAGCGCGGTGATCAGGGTGCCGATCTCCTGGCTGGACAGCATCCGGTCAAAGCGCGCGCGTTCCACGTTCAGGATTTTCCCGCGCAGGGGCAGCACGGCCTGATTGTGGCGGCTGCGGCCCTGCTTGGCGGAACCACCGGCCGAATCGCCCTCGACCAGGAACAGTTCCGATTTCGCGGGGTCGCGTTCCTGGCAATCGGCCAGTTTCCCGGGCAAGGAGGCCACATCCAGCGCCGTCTTGCGCCGTGTCAGATCGCGCGCCTTGCGGGCGGCTTCGCGGGCCAGAGCGGCCTCGATGATCTTGCCGACGATGGACTTGGCGTGGTTGGGGTTTTCCTCGAACCATTCGCCCAGCTTTTCGTTGACCAGATTCTCGACCGCGGGGCGCACCTCGGACGACACCAGCTTGTCCTTGGTCTGGCTGGAGAATTTCGGGTCCGGCACCTTGACCGACAGAACGCAGGTCAGCCCCTCGCGCGCATCGTCGCCGGTGAAGGCGATCTTTTCCTTCTTGGCGATGCCGGATTCCTGCGCGTATTTGGTGATCGTGCGGGTCAGCGCGCCGCGGAACCCGGCCAGATGGGTGCCGCCGTCGCGCTGGGGGATGTTGTTGGTGAAGGGCAGCACGGTTTCGTGGTAGCTGTCGTTCCACCACATCGCGACCTCGATCCCGATGCCGTCCTTTTCGCCGGTGATCCAGATCGGCGCGGGCATCACGGCGGTTTTCGAGCGGTCCAGATAGCGCACGAATTCGCGCACGCCGCCTTCATAGAGGAACTCCGAGCGTTCGGGTTCCGCGGGGCGCTGATCCTCGATCACGATGCGCACGCCCGAGTTCAGGAAGGCCAGTTCCCGCAGGCGGTTTTCCAGCGTCTTGAAGCTGTAGTCGAGGTTGCTGAACGTGCCCTGCGGGCGGTTGGTCTTGGCCGAGGCGAGGAAACGCACCTCGGTGCCGCGGCGGCCCGGCGCCGGGCCAACGGGGTGGACATGCGTGACGCAATCGCCATCCTCGAACCGGGCGCGGTATTCGGTGTCGTTGCGCCAGACGGTCAGTTCCAGCCATTCCGACAGCGCGTTGACGACCGACACGCCGACCCCGTGCAACCCGCCCGAGACCTTGTAGGCGTTGCCGGAATCGTCGGTGTTGTTGAATTTGCCGCCGGCGTGAAGCTGGGTCATGATGACCTCGGCGGCGGAAACGCCTTCCTCCTGGTGGATGTCTACCGGGATCCCGCGCCCGTTGTCGCGGACCGAGACGCTGTCATCGGGGTGGATGATGACGACAACCTCGGTGGCATGGCCGGCCAGGGCCTCGTCGATGCCGTTGTCGACAACCTCATACACCATGTGGTGCAGACCCGAGCCATCGTCGGTGTCGCCGATATACATGCCGGGGCGCTTGCGCACCGCATCCAGGCCCTTGAGAACCTTGATGGAATCCGCGCCGTAGGACTCGCGCGGGGCTGCTTGGGCGGTCATGCTGAAATCCCGTTCCTGTGTCCCACGATCCTTAGAGGATTCGGGGGGGATTGTCACGCCTTGGCCACAAGATTTGGGGGGGTGCGCTCAGTCGCGCTGCAAGGTGGCCGTGGCGCTGGGTGTGCCGTCGGGGTTGGTCCAGGTCACGGTCATCGTGCCCTTGGAATCGGTCTGCGCCACCAGCGACAGGCCATCGACGCACAGGTCGAACCCCGCCGCCAGATGTTCGGTCGCGGCCAGATGGGTGGGGCCGGTATCGGTCAGACTCCAGGTGCCGGCGCAGGGAACATCGGGATACAGGACCAGCGCGCCATCGGGCAGAAGGGTCAGTTGCATCTGCCAGGTCTGGCCGTCGGGCTGGGTTCCCGATCCGCTCCACAGCACGGTGCCGGCATCGGGCAGGATCTGCGCCAGCGCGGGCAGCGAGGAAAGGATCAGGCACAGGAGGGGCAGAAGGCGCATGGGCGGGGCTCCGACAGGGTGGGCTCAGGCTGCGCCGGGGCTGCGTTTGCGTCAAGCCGTCAGGTAAAGGGGATCACTAGGCCCACAAGGATCAGCAGGGCGCCGGAAATCCGGTTCAGCCGGGTCAGCGCCGCGGGGCTGGACAGAAGCCGTCGCGCCCGGTCCAGAAACAGCGCAAGGCCCAGATTGCCCAGCAGCGGGATAGCGCCCGACACCGCGAGGATGGCGGCGATGTCCCAGCCGGTGACGCGGCTGAGGTCGAAGAAGCCGGGCAGCACGCCCATGTAGAACAGGATCGCCTTGGGGTTGCCGATCACCGCGGCCACGCCCACGGCGAACCCGGCCCAGAGGCCCGGGCGCGTCAGGCGGGAATCGGCGTTCAGGGTGGCGGCGGGCTTGCGCAGCAGCATCGCGCCCATGACGATGAACACCAAGGCGGCAACCCAGCCCAAGGCCTCCAGAAACCCGCCATAGACCGACAGGATCCACGACAGGCCGAAGATCGCGGACAGCGGCCACACGAGATCGCCCAGCGCCACGCCCACGGCCAGGGGCCAGGCCCCCGCCATCCCGCCCGACAGCGCCCGCGCCGTCAGCGCCACCCAGACCGGGCCGGGGATCACCCACAGCAGGGCCATCCCGCCCGCGTAGAGCAGGAGTTCGTGCAAGGATACGGTCACGCCAGCCTGCCTTCGTCGGTGAGGGGCCAGAAGGGATTGTGCGCCAGTTCCCAGACATGGCCATCGGGATCGGCGAAATAGCCGGAATAGCCGCCCCAGAACACGGATTCGGGCGCCTTCAGCGGGGTTGCGCCAGCGGCCAGAGCGCGGGCAAAGGCCGCGTCCACCTGTTCCGGCGAGGGGAAATTCTGCGCCAGCGTGATCGCGCCCGTGCCCAGCGCGGTGCCAGGGCGGCCCTGATCCTTGGCCAGATCGGCCAGCCCGAACAGCCCCATCCGCATCCCGCCCAGATCGTAGAAGGCAGCACCCGGGGTCACGTCATCCGGGGTCCACCCCAAGGCCGCATAGAAAGCCTTGGCCCGCTCCAGATCGGCCACGCCCAGCGTGACCAGCGTGATGCGTTGCGCTTTCATCACCCCTCCTTCGGCCCCGCGTCCGGGGTGACGTGAAACACCTGCGCCCGCGCGCCCAGAGGGGCGAACAGCCCCGGATCGGTGCCGGTCAGGAACGCCTGTGCCCCCAGGGCACAGATCGCGTCATAGAGCGCGCCGCGCCGCCCCTCGTCAAGGTGGGCCGAGACCTCATCGAGCAGCAGGATCGGCGCGATGCCGGCATCCGCCGTCAGGGCGCGGGCATGGGCCAGCAGGGTGGACAGCAACAGCGCCTTCTGCTCGCCCGTCGAACATTGCGCGGCGGGCAGGCCGCGTTCGGCCCAGAGCGCTGCCAGATCGGCCCGGTGCGGCCCGGTCAGGCAGCGCCCGGCAGCCATGTCGCGCCGGCGGCCTTCGGCCAGGGCGGTGGCCAGATCGTCCGGTGTGTCGTCGATCAGCGCCAGATGCGGCTGCGGAAAGGGGCTGGCGGGGTCGGTCGCACGCGCCAGACGCTCCAGCGCGGCGCGGCGGTTGGCGGTCAGCCGGGCGCCCGCATCGGCCATGCGCGCCTCGATCGCGGCGAACCAGCGCGCATCGCTGGCGCCTTCGCGCAGCAGGCGGTTCCTCTCGCGCATCGCCTTGTCATAGGCCAGCGCGGCCTCGGCGTGATCGGGCGCAAAGCCCAGCACCAGCCGGTCCAGAAAGCGCCGCCGCCCCTCGGCCCCTTCGATCCAGAGGCGGTCCATCGCCGGGGTCAGCCAGAGCATCGGCGCCAGCCGCCCCAGCGCGGTCTGCGGCGCGGCCTTGCCATCGATGCGCAGGCTGCGCGGCGCATCGGGCGAGGCGCCGGTTTCGATTTCATGCGGCGTGGCGTCGCGGATCAGCTCGGCGCCGATCTTCCAGCCAAGGCCCGCGGGGCGGCCGATCAGGTCCTCAGGCGCCGCGCGCCGCAGGCCGCGACCGGGGGAAAGCAGGGAAATCGCTTCCAGAAGGTTCGTCTTGCCCGCCCCGTTGTCACCCCAGAACACCACGGGCCGACCATCGAAACCCGCCTCGACCCGCGGATGCGAGCGGAAGTGCGAGAGGGTGAGGTGGGTGAGGTGAAGGGGCATGGGCAAGCGATAGGCAAGAAATGCCCCTTCTGCAATGCAAAGGGCCCCGCCGAAGCAGGGCCCTCACAGCATCAGGTCATCGCTTGCTTTCGCGAGTGCGACCTGATGGCCCCGGTTGGGGTCTTAATGCGGATGTTTCCAGAGCCGCGACGGGCAAGATATGGGGGCTCAGAGGTGCCTTGTCAATTCCGACAGGCCTAGTCCGTGCAAGAGGGCTGCCTGAACTTGTCTGAGGATAGGCGCAGGCAGGGCTTCGGTCTGATACAGTCGGCGGCCTTCGGGCGACTTGCCGAGCGACAGAAGATCGACCCGGTGGAACCCAACGGAATAGATCATGTCACCCTTCAGCCAGCGCGGCGTGTTGCCCCAGCGTTCCGGCAAAGCAAACGGGATCTCGATTTCAAGGTGATAGGGCATGACCACCCCGGGCGGCGTGGTGCTGAGGGGGACGACCGTGCAAAGACCCGTGCGCGCCTGAATGGGCTTTGAAACCACGACACAGAGTCGTGGCTTTATCATTTCGGGTGTCTTGAACGCGCCATCAAAATCGACGCGGACAATGGTGCCTTGCCTCGGGTGAAAGCTGAGCACGCCTCACACCCGCATCGGCATCACCACATAGACGGCGCTGGTGTCGGTGCCTTCGCGCACGAGGGCGGGGTCGCCCGAGCCGTTGAACATGAGCACGGCGTTCTCGCGGTCGATCTGGCTGGCGATTTCGAGGAGATACTTGGCGTTGAAGCCGATCTCCAGCCGGTCATCGCCGTAGGCGACCACCAGTTCCTCCTGCGCCATGCCGGATTCGGGGGAATTGACGGTCAGGGTCAGGCGGTCGTCCTCGAGCGTCAGTTTCACGGCGCGGGCGCGTTCCGACGACACGGTCGCCACGCGGTCGACCGCCTTGGCGAAATCGCCCGCGTCCACTTCCAGGCGCTTGGAATTGCCCTGCGGGATCACGCGCGAATAATCGGGGAAGGTGCCGTCGATGACCTTCGAGGTCAGGGCGATATCCGCCGTGGCAAAGCGCACCTTCGTTTCCGACACCGACAGGGCGATGTCCGCGCTGTCGTCTTCCAGCAGTTTGCGCAGCTCGTTCACGGTCTTGCGGGGCACGATCACACCGGGCATCCCCGTGGCGCCCTCGGGCAGCGGGGCATCGACGCGGGCCAGCCGGTGGCCATCGGTCGCCACGCAGCGCAGCACCCGGCCATCGGGCGAATCGGCGACATGCAGATAGACGCCGTTGAGATAATAGCGCGTCTCCTCGGTGGAGATGGCGAACTTGGATTTCTCGAACAGGCGGCGCAGGTCGGCGGCCTTGGCGGTGAAGCGGGTGTGGTATTCGGACGAGGCCATGACCGGGAAATCCTCGCGCGGGAGGGTGGCCAGCGCGAAGGTGGAGCGCCCGGCCTCGACCGTCAGGCGGCCGGTGCGCGGATCGTCGGTCAGCAGGACCAGCGCGCCATCGGGCAGCTTGCGCACGATTTCATGCAGCATGACGGCGGAAACCGTGGTCGCCCCGGCGCGTTCGACCATGGCGGGGGCGCGGTCGACCACCTCGATATCCAGATCGGTCGCGCGGAAGCTGACATTGGCGCCCTCGGCCTCGATCAGGACATTGGCCAGGATCGGAATCGTGTTGCGCCGCTCGACCACCGACTGGGCCTGGCTGATGGCCTTGAGCAGCATCGCGCGCTCGATCGACAGTTTCATCGCGGCACCCTCCGACACATGGGGCCGGCGCTGGCGCTTGCCAGCCCGGCCCGTTTGATTGCCTTTGTTTGCGGCCCTTTGCGGACCGCGTCAAGCGTCAGCTTTCCAGAAGCCGGCGCAGAAGATCGAGGTCCTCGGCCAGTTGGCTGTCCGAGGCGCGCAGCTCCTCGACCTTGCGCACGCCGTGCAGGATCGTGGTGTGATCGCGCCCGCCAAAGCGGCGGCCGATCTCGGGCAGGCTGCGGGTGGTCATGGTCTTGGCCAGATACATCGCCACCTGCCGGGGCCGCGCGATGGTGCGCAGCCGCTTGGGGCCG
>Ga0075157_10002597_pt1 | contig 10459 bp, 9 predicted proteins | sample JI81BgreenDNA_FD_70967 | JGI IMG/M metagenome (GOLD analysis project Ga0075157, IMG submission 70967) | Wastewater effluent complex algal communities from Wisconsin, to seasonally profile nutrient transformation and Carbon sequestration -... | ecosystem: Engineered > WWTP > Effluent > Algae...
CAAAGAACCGGTTCCCCGCACTATTTCAATGCGCTCAATAGCCTCCATTGGCGGGTTGTAATGGCTGGCCGGGTAGCCATATATATCAGAGTTGAGCATGACACCGTTTTGGCGCACATTCATGTCCCAGCTGCGATGCGGATCAAGACCGCGCAGGGAGAAGCTGAGTTGATTGCCCGAGCCATCCATATCATAAGCAAAAGCGCCGGGAATTTTTGCAAAAACCTGCCTTACGGTTTTTTCCGTCAGGTTGGCCGGCATGTTGTCAAGTGTAAGCACCTCCGTGCGTTTTCCGGCATTTAAAAAACCGCGATGCACTTCCGGCAGTTCATTCGCCGGGCGAAAACTGCTGCGCCACGATTGAATGGAAATTTCTTTCAATTGCTTGTCGGAAAGGGTGTCAATGCTCGTTTGCGCTAACAGACTGACACTCGGGAATAGCATCGACATCAAAAAGAGTACGCGCTTGTTCATCGTCTTTATGTTTATGGTCAGGTTGAAAAAAGGCAAAAAAATAGAGGCTAACGCGGGGTTACACCATCGTCAGCCTCTACCAGAGGTGGCGATCTGCAGATCAGATCACAATGTATAGAAAATCGTATTCCTGCAATCCTTTGAAAATCAGGATGAAAGAATCCATCAACCTTCAAATCTACCCAAATCCGGGTACAAATTGGCTTACGCCTTATTTTTTCCAGGGCAATTCCAGTACGCGCTGCGCAGCAAGCTCGCCTACGCGAACCCCTTCCACACAGTCCATACGGAAGTGTACACCCAAGGGGATACGGGAATAAGCATCTTCGTCGCCGAGGTCTTTGAACGAAGCAAACGTACGCGGCGTACCAATAAACTCTACGCGATTGACGTGGCAAAGATCGGTAAAGGTATAGGTGCCCGGATTGCGCTGGTTGTATTCAAAGAAAGAAGACAAAATTTTCGCACCGGCGCCCCCGAAACCGGAGTGACCGGAAGGATATGCCGGGAACGAAGGTGTCTCGTATTGTCCGGAATTCGTGTTGAGCATGATGGTATTCCAGTCAGCAGCAGCCGGAATATTTTGGGCAACCACACGCTGAATATAACTTACCGGGCGCTCAACATTGTAGAAATACTTGGAATGCCAGAGCGAAACACCGGCATCATTAAGCGCCAGACCCATTTTTGCATACAACTCAGCCGCACCTGCAAGGTCAGTTTTCTGTGCAGCTACTACCTGATCCAGTACCGCAATCAGACGTGGCGGTGGGCCGAAGGTCAGGTTGAGGATATCATCGCTCCAGAAAATAGCTTTCCAACGCTCGTCATACGCGAGGGCTTCTTGTCCGGGAGCAGGGTTGTTAATCATATTTACCGTGTTGTACACTTCCATTGCCTGGGTGTAGAACAGGGAGTTCGGATTTTCGCTGTAAGGAATCGGCGGTTTGCAGAGCTTCTCAGCCTCTTTCAGTGCAAAAGTGCGTGCTTTACCCCAGTAAGGGAACATCGCTTTGCCGTAGTCCGGGAAAGTTGGCTGCCATTTGCCGGGGCCTGTGGGCGGATTGTACTCAGCCGGGCGCGGATTCAGGAAAGCATTATGGGTAGTAACGTCGGTTTGGCTGTAGCTGTAAATAGCAGATGCCACAGCAATGCCGTGTTTATTGGAACGCTCCAGAATTTCGGCAGTAGTTTTGCCAGCGTATTCTGCGTTGAGCTGACGCTCCATTGCTTCAATTTTTCCATATAGTTCCGGATACTGTGTTTCTAATTGGAAGAAGAAACGCTGCATCAGATAGCCATAGGAAGCATTAACCACCGCAGGCCAGTAATATTCTTTATCGGTTTCAGCATCAGGAATATCAAGGCCGCTGTACAGGCTTTCCAGCGAGTTATTCTCCGGAATGCCGGTCACCACACCTTCATAAGCCGACAAGCCCATGTAAGCAAGGGCACGGGGTGCAGGGCCGGGGCGATTACCGTCGGCGAAACGGTCGATTTCCAGGAACAATTCATTCCATTTGATGTAAACCTGGGCATCGTAGTTGTGCGCATTGGCGAATTCGGTCTTTTCCTCAATGGTGGACGAACAGGAGTTGAAGAAGAGTACCGTACCAACTGCCAGCAGGATCAGTTTGTGTAGGTGTTTAAATTTCATCTGCGGGAGACCTTTTTTTGTTGAATATAACGGAGTAGAACCGTGCAATAACCATGCTAAAGACACGATCCGGGCGCAAAGTAACACAAAAAAGTGCATTCTGCGCCCGTTTATATGAGTGATTTTAATTACCTTTTAATAACTGAAACCGCATTGCAGGGTTTATTCAGGCGAATAAGCCCTCAATGGAAAGGTAGCGCTCACCGGTATCGTAATTGAAACCCAACACCCGGGCGCCCACCGGAAGCTCCTCCAATTTCGCAGCGATGGCCGCCAGCGTTGCCCCCGAGGAGATGCCGCCAAAAATACCTTCTTCAAGCGCAATGCGCCGGGCGTATTCAAAAGCTGCGTCTTTTTCAACCTGAATAACGCCATCCAGCAGATCCGTATGCAGGTTTTTAGGCACAAAACCAGCGCCAATCCCCTGAATGGGGTGCGGCCCGGGCGCACCGCCGGATATTACCGGACTCAGCGCAGGTTCTACCGCATACACCTTCAACGCCGGCATCTGGGCTTTCAGGATTTCAGCCACTGCGGTGATGTGCCCGCCCGTACCAACTCCGGTAATGAGCACATCAATACCTTCCGGAAAATCGCGAAGAATTTCCTGGGCCGTCGTGGCGCGGTGAATAGCGATATTTGCCTCATTTTCAAATTGTTGCGGCATCCAGGCGCCAGGGGTTTCCGCAACTAATTCTTTAGCCCGTTCTATGGCCCCCTTCATGCCTTTTTCGCGTGGCGTCAGATCAAACTGGGCGCCATAAGCAGCCATTAGTTTCCGGCGTTCAATGCTCATACTTTCGGGCATAACCAGGATCAAAGGGTAACCTTTAACCGCTGCCACCATGGCCAGCCCGATGCCGGTATTGCCGCTCGTCGGCTCAATAATAATACTGCCCGGCCTCAGCGCACCGCTTTTTTCAGCCGCTTCAATCATCGCCAGCGCAATGCGGTCTTTGATGCTGCCGCCGGGGTTGGCGCGTTCAAGTTTGAGCCAGACTTCGTGTTTTTCACCAAAAAGACGGTTGATGCGGACATGCGGCGTGTTGCCGATTGTTTCCAGAATGTTATTCGCTTTCATTATGAATATCGTTGTTTAAATGACAAAATTGATGGGTTCTTCAAAGGGTTTGGAACGCACTTTTACCTGCGGCTGATGCAGTACGACAGAATAAGGAGCAATACTGCCGGTGATCCAGCTGTTACCGCCAATCACCGAACTATGCCCGATAACTGTGTCGCCGCCCAATATGGTGCTGTTGGCATAAATGATGACATTGTCTTCTATGGTTGGGTGTCGCTTGGTGTTGGCCATCGACTTTTGCACCTGCAAAGCGCCGAGGGTCACACCCTGATAAATTTTCACATGATTGCCGATGACGGCGGTTTGTCCGATCACCACGCCCGTACCATGATCTATAAAAAAGGAATGTCCGATTTCGGCGGCCGGATGAATATCAATGCCGGTGCGGCCATGCGCATATTCGGCGAAAAAACGCGGCAGCAAGGGCACCCCCAGTTCATGCAGCAAATGTGAAATACGATAAATGGCAATGCTGAAAAAGCCGGGATAGGTGGCGATAACCTCTTCAATGCAGCTTGCGGCGGGGTCAAAGTCTAAAAAAGCCCCGGCGTCTTCCTGAAGGCGTTGGTATACATCGCCCAAGCCTTCAAAAAAAGCATCGGCCGTGGTGGCGGCGCCCTGTTCAGCACCCTGAAGGAGCGGTAATAATAATTCCAGCAAATGATGTCTCAACAAGGTATAACGCACCTGTGCGGGCAGGTGCGCATTATCAAGTATCGGGAACAAAAACAAAAAAAGATCCTCTACAAACTGCTCTGTATCTGCTTTGGGTGGAATATGCCGGTGTGGCGCCGTTCGGGAAGCATCCAACGCGGAAAAGAGTTCGTTTAAAGCCTTTGTATGCATAAGAATTCCGTAAAGTGGTTTTAAAAAATCGGTGGTTCAATCTGATTGGGCACAAAAAAAGCACCCTTTCGCGCCAACAGCGGGAAAGGGTGCTTTTTTCCGTCAATATATCAGAAAATTACGTCATCCCTGATGCCATTGCCGGTGCATGCCCTCCCCTGGGGAAGCACAACAACAGCAACAACAACAATTTTGAACGTTTTGAATTTTCATTTTTGTAATGCGACGGTTCAAAGCAAACAGCAATGCCGTGCAAAAGTTTAATTTATTAAAACTGTATTGCAAAAAACGGGCCAGATCTGCTTTTATTGCAGCGTATCTGCCGGCGGGTTTAGTGAAGCCTTACGCAATTTCAGGTCAAACGGAATTCCGCGAATCTCGAAACTCAGGTTCAAGGTGCTGTCGGAAGCGCCGGTGATTTCGTACTCCACAGGCGGTGCGGATTTCTGAATGATTTTATTGTCTTTCCGCTCGAAAGGAGTGGGGGTTTCAGCCCCAACGGGCAGGTTGGTTTCCATGGTTCCGGTTGCCGGATCGAATTGAAAATAAACGCCTTCCAGGGTTTCCGTGGCCTTTTGCGCACGCATACCTTCGAGTAATTCCCAACGGCCGTCAATAGCGGCCGGCGGTGTTTTGGGCGTATCATTACAAGCCAATGCAAGCCATAACAAGCCGAAAAGGGGTAAAAGTTGTAAACAACGCATGACAGTTAGTAAGATTTGATCGTGGAGATGAGGGGCTACCGTATTTCAACGTAACCAAAACCGAGGTGCGGAAACTCGCCAAAGCCGGCATAGTAGCAGAATTCCATTGTAGGAATCGGCATATTTACCTCAAATTCATAGGTAAAACCCCTAAGCTGTGTAATGTTTTCTACATTCGGCTTTAAATGAATCAGACGTGATTTGGCCTGTCCCATCATCTGAAAATACATCGGATACGAAGGATCGAGTAACTTCAGGTTGGCCAGCGATTTATACTGGACTGCGGCTTTAAAGCGCCGTACGATATGACTGAAAAAGGCAATGTCGTACAACTCGTTTTCCGGCAACAAATACGGGTTATTGGTTTTTACGTCCTCTACCGAAGTGATAGAAACCGGAGAAACAGCCTTGAACTGCATCGTCTCCCTGAAATTCGGGCGGGGCAACACCTGCCAGTGTTTGACAGCAAACTGGGCCGGTTTTCCCTCAAAAACGCCAAGCTGCAAGGGAATCTGACGAAACAGATTGACCACCTGCTGCTCGAAAGCAGGATCAAGGTAAATCGAGACATTGAGCTTTACCTGATTGCCGCTCAAAGTAAACTCCTGCTTCACCTGATCCATTTCATAAGGATAAATGGCCAGGGAGCTGAACGTGAATAATTTGTAATTTCGGGAAGCGACATCAAAACCGCGTTGCTGAATCCAGGAGGCTAATTCGGAGCCGGATTTGGACAACACCTGAAAAATCCAATTCGAGATTTCGGATTGGTAGTTTATGGGGATGATGGTTCCCTTCTGACAAGAAAGGCTAAACTGGATTCGCATGGCTTGCTGATTAAATTTAGATTAGACAACCCCTGAAAAACGCTTCTGTAAGCACTTCTCAACAGGTGTCGGAAGTTTCCCAATAATAGTTCGATTTGTTTTGCGGCCGAAAAGTACAATAATTTACTAAATCATAACGCATCCCACGCTTTTTTTCAGTTATCAGTCAGCAGTTATCAGTCAGCAGTGAACAGTCAGCAGTGAACAGTTATCAGTCAACAGGGTTGTCATGCTGAGCGATAGCGAAGTATCCGGCCGGGGGCTACCACAGCGCCGGGCATCCTGCTCACGCCTGGCCAGATGCTTCGCTTTGCTCAGCATGACAACCCTGTTGACTGATAACTGTTCACTGCTGACTGATAACTGCTGACTGATAACTGCTGACTGATAACTGATCACTGAAAATCAGCTGTCGAAGAAATTATCGTATTGGTTGCCGCCGCGTTCCATTTTGGGCGGAATTTTCATGGGAGCGTTCAGGTCAAGTACATCACTGCTGTTTTGAGCTTTTGCGATGATCTTGTTTTTTTCGCCGCCGAGCAGCATGGAAACGCCTTCTTTTTCCCAGGTTTCCAGCATTTTCATACCATCTTCTTCAAATACGCCATTTTGCAGGTCGATAGAGTCCATAAAGTTTTTGGACATATCCATGAAGCGTTCCATTTCGCCTACCTTCTGGCTTACATCTTCGGCCATGGCTTCGAGCGCCATATCGTACATGTATTTTTTATCGCTGTTGCCGCTCAAAATCGCCTGCGCGGAGCGGATGACGCTATGGCTTGCTTTGATGGCCTTGTATTCCTGCTCTTTTACCATCACCTGATCTTGCAGGTCTTCGAGCATAATTTCGGAATTTTCATACATTTTCACCAGCACGCGGTAAAGCACTTCCATACGTTTGTACAGGTCTTCGAGTTTCATGTTCGATTCCTGCAAACGACCGGCTTTACGCGCCTGAAGCACCATGATGGCCTCTTTGCCTTTATCGCGGGCCTGACTGGCCAATCCGAGGTTGTTTTGAATGGTGCGCTGGTTCTGCTTAATCATCTCGCTGAGCTTGTACATCTGCCCTTTGAGGCCGCCAATCTGGGTATTCATCTTTTTAAGATTGTCCTTCAGATCGTCGATATAGGTTTTTAAAATACCGATCGGGTCGATTTGTACAAATACACCGGTAATCCAGCGCATCACCGATTTATACATGTACCACACGAGGTTGCGCATTTTCGGATCGAGCACCATGTAAACGATAGCGCCCAGTACGCCCAGACCGATGGCGAGGTTTACGCCCGACCATACGATGGTGCTCAAAATTGGCAACACATAATAAGCAAAAGCCACGGCGCCGGCAGCTAAAACGATACCACCGAGAACGCCTTCCGGGCGTTGGAAAAAGCCTTTGGGTTTGCCCTGTTGAAATTCAGTCATTGTTATTGGAATGTTTTGTTTGTGTGTACTTGAATTTGTGATTGAAGGGGGGTGCTTCGCGTTTTATCCGCCGAGATGTGTTTTGATTTTTTCCAGATCCGATTGTATCTGACCGGCCAGTGCGGCAAAGGTAGTTTCAAAATCTGCTTTGGTGCTTTCAATTTTCACGATACTGGAGTCAATTTCTGCACGCAACTGCTGGCTTTTCGCACTGTCTTGCTCAATTTGTTGCTGCAAATTCTGAATCTGCTGTTTTTTGTGTTCCACCATCGTCTCGATACTCTTGATCTCTTCCTCCCGATTGCCGATCAGTTTGGCGCGCTGTTGGGTGTGCGCTTCCTGAAATTTTGCAGCCTCGCCCTGCAACACCTGTAAGTATTGTTGTGCAGAATTCAGCAATGCCTGCGGCGTTACACCCATGGTTTGTGCCATTGCGCCTGCCGATTGAAAACGTGTTGGCTCATCCATCGGCATGTTGGAGAGATTTTTGATGGCCTGCCGAAACTCCAGATAATCAAAACCGGGCTGGTTGCTTTTTTCCAAAGCTTCCGACAACACCTGCATAAAACGATCGGAGATATTGCCCTCGATAGCCGCTTGAGGCGCCGGTGTCGGGGCAGCGGGTGTTTCGGGCGCTGCAGTAGTTTGAGGGGTTTCGGGCGCCGCAGCGGGCGACTTGGAGGAGGCCACTTCTTCAACAAAGAGACCTTTGATTTTTTGCCAGTATTCGCTCATAATGTGGTCAAAGTTCAAGGGGTACCCAACGTGCTGCCGTTTTTGTCGGCGAGGTACCTGAAATTTCGGACAAAGTAAGGCAAAAACGCAGATAAACAGAAAGGAAAGTATTGTGTTTCTTTGTGGCGAATTTATTAAAGGTATGACTTTCGACGTTACCATCCCTGTACTCAATGAGGCTGCCACCCTTGAGCGGCAGGTAAAACTGCTGCATCGTTTTTTACAACAACAATTTCCGCAGGAAAATCAGTGGCGCATTGTGATTGCCGATAATGGCAGCACCGACAATACCCGCGCCATCGCCGCCAAACTCTCGCTGGAACTGCCCGAAGTACAGGTGGTGCACGTGCCCCGCAAAGGCGTTGGGCTTGCCCTGAAAACCTCCTGGTCGCAGAGCAGCGCCGATATGGTCGGTTATATGGATCTCGATCTGGCTACCGACCTGCGTCATTTCCCACAGGCCTACAACGCCCTCGCCACCGAGGGCTTCGACCTCGTCTACGGCACGCGCCTGCACAAACGCTCGCAGGTGCGCGGCCGTACCCTCAAGCGCGAAATTACCTCGCGGGCATTTAATTTTATTGCCAAAAACTACCTGCGCACCCGCTTTTCGGATGGTATGTGTGGTTTTAAATGGCTCAAACGCGAATATGTACAAACCCTGATGGAGGGCGGCGCCGAAAGTGACGGCTGGTTTTTCAGTACCGAATTGCTCGCCGTAGCCGAATGGAAAGGACTAAAAATTTGCGAATTGCCAGTTCACTGGACCGACGATACCACCGAAAGCAAAGTCAATATTCCCCGCCTGGCCAAACAATACCTGCTGGCCATGAAAACCCTCAAAAAACGCAAACCCCGCCGAAAAACATGAATAAATCACTTGCCCTCGGTACCGCTCAATGGGGCTGGACCACTGAACCCAAAACAGCTTTTCAACTCTTTGAAAACTGGCTCAATGCCGGGGAAACCCATTTCGATACCGCTTCCAACTATCCCATCAACCAGCACCCAAGCGACTTTGGCGCCGCAGCGCTTATACTCCGCGAAGCGGTTCAGGCGCATGGACTCAAAACCCTGCAACTGACTGTTAAAGTCGGCGCCGTAGATAACCTGCGCTCCCCCGACAATGACCTCTCCCCCACCCGACTGCTACAACTCGCAGCGCATTACCGCGAATACTTTGGCGACAATGCACTCACATTAATGACGCATTGGGACAATCGCAGCGATGCCGCCGCTATTCGCAGCAGCTTTGAAGGTTTGCTGGCAGCACAACAACAATTTGGCGTACAAATCGGCTTTTCAGGGGTGAAACATCCGGAAATCTACGCAGCAGTAAATGAAAGCTACGGGTTTCAACCCGAAATCCAGTGCAAACACAACCTGCTGCACAGCGATTTACCCCGTTATGCACCGCTTTTTGCACAAAGCAAATGCCGAACCTTTGTATATGGTATCAATGGCGGTGGTATTAAATTAGCGTCAGACGCACCCTCCACAACGCTGCAAGCGCGTGGCGGGGAAAATGAACAAACAGCCGCGCTGCGCCAACGTTTGCTCGAAAAAATACCGGAATGGAACCTTGCCTCCGTACGGCCGCCTCTGAAAAACATGAACCAGATCGGCCTGATTTACGCCGAATACCAGGCTGAGGTCAGTGGCATCGTGCTTGGGCCAAGCACACCCGCACAGCTGCTTCAAACCCTCGATTTTTGTCGCAATTTTGAGTTTTTTGACTACTCCGATGTGTATAAGGCGTTGATAGCTTGAGGTTCGGGGTTCGGAGGTTTGGAGGTTCGGGGTTTGGAGGTTCAGGGTTCAGGGGTTCGGAGGTTCGGGGGTATTGTACTTTAGCTGTGCCTTACTTTTTCAGAGGTATGTAGTTTTCACACAGATGTTACACAGAATATTGATTATCAAATAAATGTAAAATCTGTTTAACATCTGTGCTAGTGATCTGTGTAACATCTGTGTGAAACCTTTCGTGGCCTGGAAAAAGTAAGGCACAGCTAAAGTACAATACCCCCAAACCCCGAACCTCCAAACCCCGAACCTCCGAACCCCTGAACCCTGAACCCTGAACCTCCGAACCCCGAACCTCCAAACCTTTAACCTCCCGTCATCAGCGCATCACAGAGCCAATTGGCGAGCGCCTGGCGGTTATTTTTCAATACGAGTCGCTGTTGATCCCAATCATTGCGAATATTACCCAGTTCGATGTAGATGGCTTTGGGCGTAGTCGTTTCGGTGAGCATAAGCAAGCCGCGGGAGGTCACCGTGCCGTTGTAGCTGTTCTGACCGCGGATGCGGCGATATTTTTCCAAAAAAGTTTGATGCACGTGATCTGCGAGTCGTTCGCTGGGTTGAGAGCCGGGGCGGAAATAGAAAAATACGTCGGTTTTGGCGCTACTATGACGGGAATCCACATGTATTTCCACCATTGTCTGGTTTTGTAATCCGGCGGTAAGGTGACGGGCGGTAAGCTCGTTAATGATCTCGCAGCGTTGAAGCAGGCGTTCTTTTTGGTTGCGCGGAATGGGCAATCCGCCCCAGACCTGTTCGTCGGTATCATGGCGCAGGTAGGCGTCGTCGCGGATGCCGTCGTTGGGGTCGCGGACGATCATATAGGCGGTCGCGCCGTGCGATATCAGCATGCGCATGAGGCGCAGGGCGACATCGTAGGCATATTCATCTTCACAGAGGG
>Ga0075157_10002598_pt1 | contig 10458 bp, 10 predicted proteins | sample JI81BgreenDNA_FD_70967 | JGI IMG/M metagenome (GOLD analysis project Ga0075157, IMG submission 70967) | Wastewater effluent complex algal communities from Wisconsin, to seasonally profile nutrient transformation and Carbon sequestration -... | ecosystem: Engineered > WWTP > Effluent > Algae...
ACTGCTTTTGGGTTGGTGCGCGTCTTCGGTTTAGTTTTTGGCGGCAAACCAAAGCAAATGACCGAACGTTCGCCGGAAGTTCACTGGCCTTTTATCTTGCCGATGACTGTTTTAATGGGCTTTACTTTGCACGTTCCGCACTTGCTGGCGGCGTGGCATTTATTGCCGGGGGCAAGTTTGAATTATACCGCAACTGGATTGCTAGTTTTGTCAACGGCGATCGGCATCAGTGCCGGAGCATTTGTTTACCTGAACGAAAAATGGGAAAAACCGGTACGAATTGGTTCTGAAGCTTTGCAAGACTTTTTTGCTTACGACTTTTACACGGCAAAACTTTACCGGGTGACTGTGATATTTGCAGTCGGTTTAGTTGCTCAAATCATCTCGTGGTTCGATCGCAATATTGTTGACGGATTCGCGAACTTAATCGGTTTTGCAACGGTTTTCGGCGGGCAAAGCCTCAAATACAACGTTAACGGTCAAACTCAGTTTTACGCCCTAACAATTCTGTTCGGAGTAGCAGTTTTGGGACTACTCATAAGCTGGCCTTTGCTAGCTCGCTTGTCGCTGATTGTAGGCGGGTAAAGACATATAAAATTGAAGATTTTAGGTGACAGTTTTAATCTAAAATCTTAAAAACCTGAAATCTTGAACAAAGATTTCCCACTCGTTCAAATAAGGCAGCATAAATGACCTCAGACAACAGACACTTCAATCTTTCCCGACGCAATTCCCTCAAATTTGTCGCAGGAGCCATTGGTACAGGGATACTCGCAGCAGGAGCAGGCGCTGATTTGGCTGCACCCGAACCAGCAATTGCTCAAAATGACATGACTCCCGATGCAGCTTTGCAAAAGTTAATGAGCGGGAACAAGCGGTTTGTTGAAAAAAAACGCCGAGGTTTTAACCAAAACTTATCCGATCTCGCCCAAGTTGCCATATCTCAAAAACCTTTTGCTGCTATTCTCGGCTGTTCGGATTCCCGTTTCCCTTCCGAGATTATTTTCGACCAAGGATTTGGAGATTTATTTGTCTGTCGAGTCGCCGGCAATGTGGCGACTCCCGAAGAAATTGGCAGCCTGGAATTTGGCACGTTGGTGTTGGGAGCAAAAGTGCTGATGGTAATCGGGCATAAAAGGTGCGGTGCGGTAGAAGCTACCATTAAAGGTGCTCAAGTTCCCGGTCAAATTGGCAGTTTGCTCGACGCCATTAAGCCTGCTGTAGAAAGCTCAAAAAACCAAACGGGCGATCATCTAGAAAATGCTTCAAAAGCAAATGTTATCCTGCAAACTAGAAAATTAAAAGCATCTCCAGTGATCTCTCAGTTAATTCTGGAGAATAAACTGAAAGTGGTGGGTGGCTATTACGATTTAGATACGGGTCTCATCAATAGGTTGGTTGAGTCTTAAACAGTTAACAGTTAACAGTTAACAGTTAACAGTTGACAGTTGGTAGGGGCTGTGCCCCCGTGCCCGCCCCCAGAGTTAGTTGACCTGGGACAGTTGACCTGGGACAGCAAGGGGTTTTAACAGCCTACAATTGACAGTTGACAATTGACAGCGAGGGGTTTGTAACAGCGAAAAATTGAAATTTGACAATTGACGCTTGATAACTATCAACTATCAACTCTCAACTCTCAAAGATTGACTATCAACTATCAACTCTCAATAGATTCTTTACTCTTTACTCTTCACACATTATGCTTAGTGCCTTGCTCTGGTTGCCCGCGTTGGGCGCTGCGGTAGTCGGGTTCCTGCCCGGAAACATAAATGGGATGCGCCTGCGTTCAATAGCCTCAGCTTTTGCTGCTGTTGTTTTCCTGTTGAATATCTGGCTGTTAACTCAATTCGATCCAGCAAATTCGGGACTGCAATTTCAAGAATATTTGCCTTGGATTCCACAATTAGGTTTGAGCTACAATTTGGGCATTGACGGCTTGTCATTGCCGCTGCTGGTTTTAAGTGCTTTGCTGACGCTATTAGTCATTTACGGCACGGGCGAAAAGATGGAGCGCCCCCAGCTTTACTACGCTTTGATTTTGCTAATCAATGCTGGTATTGCCGGAGCTTTGATGTCTCAAAATTTGCTGCTGTTTGTACTGTTTTACGAAGTAGAATTAATTCCTTTTTACCTGTTGATTGCGATTTGGGGCGGAAAGCAGCGGGAATACGCTGCCATGAAGTTTTTGATCTACACGGCAGTTTCGGGACTTTTAGTGCTGGCAGCATTTTTGGGTGTTGCTTGGCTGAGCGGTTCTTTAAATTTCGATTACAGTGCGATTACCACTCAAGAATTGCCGAGAAATGTGCAGTTAATCCTGCTAACAATTTTGCTAATTGGGTTGGGAATTAAAATTCCCTTGGTGCCGCTGCACACTTGGCTGCCGGATGCTTACGTGGAAGCTTCGCCAGCAACAGCAATTTTGCTGGGAGGGATTCTGGCGAAGTTGGGAACTTACGGTTTAGTGCGGTTTGGCTTGCAGATGTTTCCCGAAACTTGGTCGATTATAGCTCCCGGTTTAGCGATTATCGGGACTGTGAGCGTGATGTACGGTGCTTTGAGCGCGATCGCCCAAAAAGACATCAAGCGCATGGTAGCCTATAGTTCGATCGGGCATATGGGCTACATCCTCGTTGCCTGCGCTGCGGGTACGAAGCTGGCATTAATCGGTGCAGTCGGGCAAATGGTAAGCCACGGCTTAATTTTAGCTTTGCTATTTTATTTAGTAGGCATCATCGAAAGCAAAGTCGGCACGCGAGATTTGGACGTGCTCAACGGTTTGATGAATCCGATGCGGGGTTTACCCACGGCTAGTTCCCTGTTAGTTTTGGGCGGCATGGCAAGCGCCGGCATTCCCGGTTTGGTGGGTTTTATTGCCGAATTTTTAGTATTTCAAGGCAGTTTCTCTATCTTTCCAATTCCCACTTTAATCTGCATTTTAGCTTCGGGTTTAACAGCCGTTTACTTTGTGATTCTGCTCAACCGCACCTGTTTTGGGAAGTTGGACAATGCCACGGCTTACTACCCTCCAGTTACGTTTGCTGAAAATATGCCGGCGCTGGTTTTGGCGGGCATCATTTTCGTGTTGGGAATTCAACCTGCTTGGCTGCTCAAGTGGAGCGAATCGACTACAAATGCGATCGTTGCTACTCTGCCGGCTGACAGGAATACCCAAGTTGCTATTAGCTATCCTTGGAAAAAATCAGCGATTGAAATCGCCTTTACACAAACGAAGTCTGTCTCCGCAGACTGAGATAGTTCAGCGATTAAAATAGGGTCGGCACTTGCCTTGTGTCCGACTATGCTGCCTCACAAATATCTACTCGTTACTAGGCTCTGTATCCAATTTTAATGCAAGATTTTGGACGCAGAGCCTCCAGATAAATACCAGGAGATGAGCGCTCATGAAACCGAAAAAACTTTTCAGTTTATCCGCCGTTACAACCCTTCTTTTAGTAATGGCAACTTCTGCTTTTGCACAAGCTATAACTCGAATTCGCGATTTGCCAGCATCGAAAACAGGAATTACCATCTCTGGCCGAGTAGTCGGTTTTGGAGAAGCTGATGAAAATGAGTGGATTTTAAATGACGGCAGCGGTCAAGTTAAAGTCGATGCCGGCCCGCGCAGGTGGCGCAATATTAATCTATCAGAAGGGGAAACAATTACCGTTGTTGGCGAAATGGATGACGGCGAATTTGATGCTTTTTCGATAACTCTGTCGAACGGATCAATTATCAACATCCGCTCTCCACAAGGCCCGCCTCCTTGGGCTGGAAAAGAGGAAAAATAACTGTAAAAAGCAGCGCTATCTTTCCGAAAAGCATGAGATTTGGGAGAACCTAATTCCCGAATAGAGCAATTTATAAATAGTAAAATTCAGTCAAACAAAGGAAGAAACAATGGTACAAACCCCTAATAAACCAGCAACTAAACTACCCCCTTCAAAACACGAATTTGCCGAAATAATTCACAGACTGGAAGCGGGCGGCGCTATGATTCCAGATACGCCGGAAAATCTGATGCAAATCATCGCTATTTGGAAAGCTTACGCGGTGCCGATGGACTTTTACTGGCGGGATTTGCTTTACATCGCCGAACGAGTATTTTTACACCCGCTTCCTTTCTTTAAATACTTTTTACCGCAAGAGTATTTAGATTTACAAAATCACTATGCAGGCGACGGTGCAGATTTGCGGATTTGGCGAGGTACTGGAAGTGTTCACCCAGAACTTTTGGAGTTCATGGAGAAGGGTGAAACTGGTAAACTCCCGCGACTGTTCCACCATTTGTGGCACGATCGCATTAACATGGAATTTGCCGAAGAGTGCATGAGGTCAATGCTTTGGCACCGGGGCTTGTACGTCCCAACCAATCAATTCGATCCTTATTTGGACAGTGACGAATATAAAGCTAATGCCGATCGCGCAATTAAAGCTTACTTCAAAAAAGACCCGTTCATGCTGGCAATTCACAAAGCATTTCCCGAAATGTTTTTAGAACAGTGCCGCCAAATGTCTTATTACAGCAATCTCGGTTTATTCTGGGAAGTAATGGCACCGGTGTTTTTTGAAGTTTCCGACTTGTACGACGAAGGGAAAATTACCACAGTCCCGCAGGCGATGGATTTCCTAGTAAATGGCATATTTGCGATCGCCGGAAGACCCATTTACCACCATGTCCAAATCGACGGTGAAACCTACGAAATCATCCCCAAATCTAAAGGTTTTACTTGGCTTTACGAAGCAGCGTTACCTTACGTGGAGGCTGTATTTTATCGCACTTCGCCCTTCCGAGGCACCAAATCTTACAACGCTCAAGCTAGAGAAGTTCCTGACGACCAAAAAGACTTCCACTACGGAGTTTTGTATGCAGACAAATTCCCGGTAGGTACGGCGGGGATTCCGCCGACTTTGCTAGCACAAGATATGCTGCATTTCCTGCCACCTTATTTGATGGATTTCTACAAACAGCGCTGCCGCGGCGAAGATGATATCCTAAATCAAATTGGGGTGACATTCCAGCGATCGATGTACTGCGTAACTTCGGCGGTGATTCAAGCGTTACGGACTGCTCTTTTGTATCCTTTAGATGACCCGAATCCAAAGCATTTGAAGGCAAATCGGGCTTTCTTTGAGTCTCAGATCGATCGCTTCTGTCGCCCGGAATACGGCATGAAATATGCGGCGAAGCTCAAGAATATTCAGACTTCGGATTATAGGTAAAAGATGTTTGCGGGAGGCATATTAGCTTCCAAGTCCGCCAATCCGTTAGTCCGCCAGGGGTTTCAACCCCTGGCTCAAAGCTCAAGTCGGTTGAAACCGACTGGGAAAAATCAGAGCTTTTTAAGCCGTTTCAAAAGTCCTATAATATTAGATTAGTTGGTCTCAGAATTATTCATCTCTCTCTTCTCTTCCTCTGCGTTCTCTGCGTTCTCTGCGGTTTAATCATTCCGATATAAAAAATAATCAATAACTATGGACAGCAAACAGCTAGCCAAATATATCGAAGCAACCGATGGGATTTCCAAACCTTGGCTGTTGGTGCAACTGCGGCTGAAAAAATTGCAAGAAAGGCGATCGGAGATTTCTGCTGAAGAGTATATGACAGAACTTACCGATATCCACAAAGATTTAATGAATCTGGGGGAATGGTGGCTGGGAATCGAAGATGAAGTGTTTTAAAATTTAATTGAAAGTTCAAGTAGGATTAAGTCGAGCGCACTTTAAAATTTATCCATCAAATCTTTTTCTTGGGCATAGACATCTCGTAGCTGTTGCAGCGCGGGCCCAGAAATGACCGATTTAACAGTAGCTACCAATTGGCCCCACTCTAGCAAGCTGTCAACGGAAACAGCTTTTTTGAACTTGTACGTGTAGAATTTAGTCCAAAATGCTGGTGCTTGCTTGCTTTTCCAGCGTTTGTACCATCTGCCAAAATCTTGAAGTGCGATCGGCTGTACTTGTAAAATAGGAGGAAAATCGGCGTAGCTAACAAAGCGGCTGATGCCTTTGGCGTGAACGTACACCATGTAACGACAGCATTCGATGCGGTAAATCTCGTCTGCTGTGATATTGAACAGGAGTGCAACTGTTTCTTCGGTAACGAATCTCGCCAGCGGATGCAGGATTGGCGATTTGTGAATTATTCTGGATTCTGCGATCGTCCGCGATTTTGCCGGAGTTTCTGATATCATGGCTAGTACACCTCTGGATATGGTTAGTAGACTTCTGGATATGGCAAATGCACTTTTTGATAGAAAGAAATAATCTGTCCAGATTAGGTTTTACAGACGATCGCCCTTTAGTTTTCCAGGCCGGGGGGCGATCGCTCTTTACATATAAAATTGTACGACGCAATTGCATCAACTGTCAAGCATGGGTTTAGTCAGGCTAAAAATTCGGGAACTAGCGGCGGAGAAGGGCTGGACGCTTAAGGAAGTATCCGATCGTTCCGGGGTAATTTATAGCACTGTCAGAAGCTATGCTCGTCGTCCTGAAATGGCAATGGTTGACTTTACTTGCCTGCGGAAGTTAGCTCGGACTTTTGATGTGATGATTGAGGATCTGGTTGAGGTTTTGGAGGAATAGGTCGATCGACCTTAAGTTGTCTAGACCGGGGGCGATCGCTTTTTTAGATGCAATTATCTTAAAACGCAACTGCATTATTTGTCAAGCATGGGTTTAGTCAGAGTTAAAGTGCGAGAGCTAGCGGCCGAGAGAGGCTGGACATTCAAGGAGGTGGCTGAGCGATCGGGCGTGATCTATAGCACCATAACCAGCTATGCTCGTCGTTCAGAAATATCAATGGTTGACTTTACCGCCCTGTACAAGTTAGCGCGGGCCTTTGATGTGATGATTGAGGACTTGGTGGAGATTATTGAGGAATAGGTAGATCGTCCGCGATTTTGCCGGAGTTTCTGATATCATAATAGACGCATCTCTTGATTGTAGGTGTGTACATCTTTTTGTTGTAGATGTGCAGGACAGAGATTATCTGTCCTGATTAGGTTTAATAGGCGATCGCCCTTAGTTGTCCAGACGTGAGGCGATCGCTTTTTCAGATATCTAATATTAAACGACAGCAGATTGTCATTTGTCAAGTCAGTATGAGCAAAGGCTTAGTGAGGTTGCGGATTCGGGAGTTTGCGGCCCAGAACGGCTGGACACTTAAGGAAGTTTCCGATCGATCGGGCATTGGTTACAGCACCATCAGAAACTACGCCCAATGTCAAGGCATGACAACCGTTAATTTTGCCTACTTGCACAGGCTGGCTCGCATTTTCGATATTATGATTGAGGATTTGGTGGAGATTTTAGAGGAATAGGGCGATCGCCAGTTCAAAAATTTTGCCGCCAGTATTTTTCGGGTGCATCAGATGCAGGTGAGTCAACAACTCACCGCTAAGTTCTAAGGAATTATAGCGGGGGCTTGAAATAAAGCTCTAGTTGACCAGACTAAGGTTCTTGAAACCTACGTTATTTGAATCATGAAACCTGAAAATGCCTGCCAGTTTTCAGCTCTTTCGTACAGCTTTAAACAGGTGTAATGAGTTAAGCCAGTGAGCTGTACCTCACAAGTTCAAATAACTTTGTCGAGGCCCACTTTACCAGTAATGAGAGGCTCAAAGTAATGCGAGTTTTTGTGCTAGATAAAAACCAGAAACCTCTTGACCCCTGCCATCAGGCACGAGCGAGAGAACTACTGAAAAAAGGGAGGGCCAGAGTATTTAAAGGTTACCCGTTCACTATCGTTTTGCAAGACAGAACCCTTGAAGAGTCTATGACTCATCCGCACCGCATCAAAATCGATCCTGGTAGTAAGGTGACTGGTTTTGCGGTGATTCAAGAAAAAACTGGACGGGTAACATCTGCCTTAGAAGTTTCTCACAGAGGGCAGCAGATTAAAAACTCCCTTGAGTCTCGCAAAGCCTTAAGAAAAGGTCGCCGCAATCGTAAAACCCGTTACCGTAAGCCTCGCTTCTTCAACCGAACTCGTAAACAGGGCTGGCTACCGCCGTCTCTTGAAAGCCGAATTGCCAACATTGAAACCTGGGTGGAGCGAATTAGGAAAGTTTGTCCTATTACCGCAATTTCTCAAGAGTTGGTCAGGTTTGACTTACAAAAACTCCAAAATCCTGAAATTCGCGGCGTAGAGTACCAACAAGGTGAACTGTTCGGTTTCGAGGTTAAAGAATATCTGCTGCAAAAATGGGGCAGGAAATGCGCCTACTGCGGTGTTGAAAATGTCCCATTTGAGATTGAGCATATTCTTGCTAGAAGTAAAGGCGGTTCTAACAGGGTGAGTAATCTTTGTCTTAGCTGTCAAAACTGTAACCAAGCCAAAGGGAACAAGCCCGTAGAAGAGTTTCTTCTTCAGAAACCTGAAGTCCTCAAGCGAGTTTTGTCTCAAGCTTCATCACCTCTTAAGGATGCAGCAGCAGTTAATGCTACCCGATGGGAGTTGTATAGAAGACTTCAATTAACGGACTTGCCAGTAGAGGTAGGTTCTGGAGGTCGAACAAAGTTCAACCGCAAGCGTCTGTTAATAGAGAAAACCCATTGGGCTGATGCTGCTTGTGTTGGGGCATCGACACCAGCAAGACTCCTTCTCAACCAAGTTAAGCCTTTAGTTGTTAAAGCCAAAGGACACGGGACTAGGCAACGATGCCGACCTGACAAATACGGATTCCCAAAAGCTCATGCGCCCAAGGCTAAATACTTTCAGGGTTTTAGGACTGGAGACATCGTTAAAGCTGATATTTCTTCAGGGAAATTTGCAGGTTTATATACAGGGCGAATTGCTATCCGGTTTAGACCTAGTTTTGTTTTACAACTACCGGAAAGGAAATTTGACGTGCATCCTAAATACCTTCAAACCATTCACAAGGCCGACGGCTATGAATACCAATCCTGAAAGCAAGGTAAGCCAAGCGGACGTTGTTCTTGGCAGCAATTCCTCTCCCGTTAACCAAGAGCGGGTATAACGGGAGTCCCCTTGCCCCATCTCAGATGGTGACATTTGAGGGGTTGAGGGCGATCGGGCTTTTGGTGAAGTGAGGGAATGCTATTGAGCCGATCGTCAAAAATTGTTGTGTCGCTGTCAAGGATTGTATTCCATAAAGCGCGAGCATCTCAAGCCAATCCAATCACCGCGTGCACTACAGCCAAACTGGTATCCGCATCCAACATCCCAAAAGCAAAACATATATTGTTTTTGGTGTTGCAGATATTCATGCACTAACTATAGTAGCAATTGTTTCTTGCGCTAACTTCGCCATAAAAAATATTCTTCATTCTCAACACTTCACCAACATATCAAACAAAATCTCTGCCCGAAATATTAGACATCTCCTAAAAAGCCAGTCTTGAACAGGCATTCTGCCTGTTCCACAAGAATTATGGGAGATGTCTATTGACAAAGCAACTGGCTTGTCTTTCCACCAATTTGTTACCCTGATCGATAGCCTGTTTAAAAACTTTAGGCGTGACTGACACTGCCTATATCTGGCTTATAGCATATAGTCCTGGTTGCTTAGGGATTTCTCCAAGCCCTAATTCAAGCTCAAGCCACTCCCAATCGGGGATGCTTTGAAGGACGCGATCAATATCAGTCTGATTGTCAGTTACGCAGTTAATGACTATTGGATGGAAGTCATCCCAATGTCCCTTCTGAACATTTCCTTCGTACAAAGCGATAGTAGCCAACCTCATACCAACTGGTGGGATTCCCATCTTAGTTCGTTTAAGTGGCTGAGGCAAAACTTTAATTACCTGATGTGGCGTTTCACCTGTCCTGAGATCGGTAAAAACTGCAACAAGAGTTGGGTTTGAGTTAATAACAATTCCAGGATTAACACATCCATATAGGCATCGTTCGCGGATATGTATAGCTAGGACTCTAGCCTTGTGCATGATTGGAGATATAACCTTCCAGAAAGCCGAATTAATCGGCAGAAAAAGTGTAATCAAAATGAATGGCAAAATCGGTATGCGTTCATGTAAAAGAGCGGATATGCCACTCCACAAAGCCCAATTGACTAACAGAGTGCATCCAATTGTTACGGTTAATGAAGAAATAAGACAAACTGGTTCTTGAGGAAATGAGCGAATCCAACATAGATAATTTACATTAAGCCCTCCGGGATTTGAGGCTTGTGTATTGTTATCCAATGTGAAGGTGCGGTTGGGATTAGCTGTCATTGTTATATTAGGGGTATTAAATTAGAGTTTTTACTCAGGGTAACACAAACAACAAGGTAGATCCCTACAGCCATGTCGCTACCGAAAATCTTTACTCTACTCATTTGGCAGAGGCTGTAAATCCATTCAATTTTAACTGACACCTATCAAAAAATCCCCCGCCAGAAGGCAGGGGATTTGATTTAATTACCTACAAAACCAGACTTCGGAATTATCCGAATTTCCCGGCTGTCGAGGCAATTACAAAGGCCGCGTAAG
>Ga0075157_10002599_pt1 | contig 10455 bp, 12 predicted proteins | sample JI81BgreenDNA_FD_70967 | JGI IMG/M metagenome (GOLD analysis project Ga0075157, IMG submission 70967) | Wastewater effluent complex algal communities from Wisconsin, to seasonally profile nutrient transformation and Carbon sequestration -... | ecosystem: Engineered > WWTP > Effluent > Algae...
GCGTTTCTGGCCCGGTATGGGCGTGTCATCGATGGCAGTGCCAGCGCGGATAAGGTGGCAGCGGCAAGGGCGGAGCTGTCCGGTGCGCTGGTGATGGTGGATGAGGCGAGTCAGATCGGCACGGATCGGCTCGCGCGGCTTATCACCCTCGCCAACCAGATGGACGTGGGCAAGCTGGTGCTCGCCGGGGACATTAAGCAGCTACCCGCCATCGAAGCCGGAAAACCCTTCGCGCAGTTGCAGCAGCAGGATCTCAAGCAGAGCCAGATCACCGAGAACCTGCGGGCGCAGACCCCGCAGATGCAGGCTATCAACCGCGCGCTCGAAAAGGGCGATGTCGCCCAAGCCTTCGCCGCACTCAAACCTGCGACCATCGAAGTTGCGCCGGGCAAGATCGCGGGCATCGCCGCCGACATGTGGGCCGACCTGCCCAAAGAGCAGCGCGACAACACCATCCTTCTGGCCGCAGGGCGCGCGATGCGCAGCGCGGGCAATGCCGCCGCGCAAGAAGCGCTGATCGAACGCGGCGAAGTTGGCGCGGGTGGCGTGTCGCTGGAGGTGCTCGACAGGGTCACCATCACCCGCGAGGGTGCCCGCCAGTTGAAGGGCTATCAGGACGGGCGCGTCGTCGCCATCGAGACGAACCTGCGCGCACAAGGCTTTGCCCGCGGCGAACGCGGCACGGTTATCGGCATCAAAGACGGCAAGGTCGAGCTCGCCATGCCCGACGGCGAGATCCGCCGCTTCGATCCCGACCGCTTGCCGCGCAACCTAAAGCATGACGCGGTCACCATCTTCGAGCCCAAGCAGATCGACCTGCACGAGGGTGACCGTATCCGCTGGACCGCCAAGGACGCAGAGCGCGGGCTGCTTAACGGCGATATTGCCCATGTCGCGCGCATCGACGGCGACACGATCACTGTGAAGGCAGGCAACGGCCAGCTCCACGATCTGCCGCGCGGCGATCCGATGCTCGAGCGGCTCGACCTTGCCTACGCCATCAACGTCCACGTCGCGCAAGGCATGACCGCCAAGGACGGCATCATCATGATGTCCGAGCGCGAGCGGATGCTCAACACCTCGGCCTCGTTCCTGGTCGCGGTGACCAGGATCGCGGAGAACGCGACACTCGTCACCGACAATCCCGATCGGGTCGAGCGGCAGGTCGAGGCCCGCTCCGGCGCAAAGACCAGCGCGCTAGAAACCGCCCGCGAGGATACGAACGGGGACCGTCCAAATCAGCCAGAGGTCGCGACCACGTCCGAGGACCTGAAGAAACTCGCTGAAAAGCTTGGCCCAGAGTTCGCGCTGGCAGTGCTCACCAACAAGGAGCGCGACATCACGCTCGAAAAGTCCCTCTACCGCAGCGAACCCGGAAGGGGCTCTGGCGGTCGAGAGGTGGACCGGGAGCGCCAACTCGAGCGAGAGCGCGACCTCGAGCGGGGCCGCTGACTATGTCGACACCCGCACATCACCACAATCGCACAGCTTCACATGCCAACATGTGAACATAAGGACGCATCCACATGACTACACCTGCACACCTCCACACCCGCACCGTAGCCATCATCAGTCAGAAGGGCGGCGCTGGAAAAACTACCCTCGCTATTCATCTCGCCGCCGCTGCTACCCGTGCGGGGCGCGTCAGCCTGTTGATCGATACGGACCCGCAGGCCAGCGGCTCGCAATGGGCCAAGTGGCGGCAGGGTGCGCCTCCTGAGGTGATCGACAGCGCCCCGCCGCGCATCCTTGCGAAGATCGCGGCGGCAGCACAGCAGGGTGCTGAGCTGATCGTGATCGATACCCCGCCGCATGCCGATCTAGCTGCCAGCAAGGCTGCCGAGTGCGCCGATCTGGTGTTGATCCCCTGCCGACCCAGTGCCTTCGACCTCGCGGCCATGCGCACGACGCTGCGTCTCGTCGAGCTGCTGTCCCGCCCTGCGTTCGTTGTATTCACCGCCGGGCCGCCCCACGCCCCGCACATTTATGCCGATGCCCGAGAGCTTGTGACTGGGTTTGGTGGCCAGACATGCCCGATCATTCTGCCTGACCGCGCCGCCTATCGTCATGCAGTCGCTGGCGGGCAGACCGTGTTCGAGCTCGATCCTGGCGGAAAGGCGGCAAGCGAGATCGAACAGCTTCACATGTGGACATGTGAACACCTCCACATGTCCACCTTCGCAAATGAGAGGAAGTCCGCATGAATCGCTTCGCCAACCTTGCCGACCGCACGCCCAAGGGTGACGGTGCGGAACCCCCGTCAACCGCACCCGCATCTGTCGTCGCTCAGGTCCCGACCCCGCCGAGCCGTGTCGGCCGCAAGGCGATCTCCGGCTATTTCTCGCCCGAGCTCTCGCTTGCCCTGCACACCTGTGCCCGCCGTCACGGCCTCAGCCTTCAGGACCTCATGGCCGAGGCCTTCGACGATGTCCTGCGCAAGTACGGCGAGAGCCCAATCGGGCGATAGACGATCCCTGGGCCGGGAAGGGAGAAAAAGGGGGTGTGGCGATGTGGGCATGTGTGACTGTGCGCATGTGAACGTGTGAACGTGTGAACATGAGGGCAGCGCCAGCGCACTCGATCTGCCTAAGCCCCTCATTTACTGGAGAAACCCCATGCGACTGTTCCAATGGCTGACCGACCTGTTCGCAGGATCAAGCGATCCGCCGCGCCCCTCCTTTGACGAGGGCGTCTCCATCAACCCTGCCACCGGGCTCCCCATGACCGGGCCGGGCCTTGGCGGCGTAGATGTCGGAGGCAATCCCTTCGGCCAGAATCTGGACCGCTGGGACGACCATTATCCCCCTCACGGCCATGATCATTATACGCCGGGTTCGACCGGCAGCGGAATGGATCTTTGGTAGGCACTCTAGCTCTGGTCTGGCGTCTCAAAGCTGACGAGGCCCGGAGTCATCAGTATTCGAAAGGCCCATTATGACCTCTATTCAACGCACCGCGTCCGGCTTGCGATTCATCGCGCGTCCGAAAACAACCCGGATCGAGCGGATCGCATTTTCCGTTTTCCGCCATTGGCATTGGACCGGAATTGTCGTGTCCAGCATGCTCGCTGCCGGCTTGATGTTGTTGTCGATCACGTTGGCAGCAGGGCTTCACGCAGAAGAGCCAATCCTCTCCGGTACCATCGGTTTCCTGCTCGCGATCCTGCTTATCGCGGTGCCAGTTTGGCGCGTTTCTCGTATCGAGCTGGGCGTTGGCCAGCCACCACCGCCGACAACGAGCGTGGCTTCCCGTTCGAGCGCCTCCTGCACCTCGCTATTGGTCGCGGCACTGGCGGTGTCGTCGGCCAGGCGGCGCTGGCCTGCTTCCATGAGCTCCTTTGATCGGGTTTAATGCATGCTCTGGGCAAAGCGTTCCCCGCGGCACAGTTCGGCAAAGCTGTCTTCGCCGTGCAGGCCGTAGAGCACGATGTGGTTCTTGTCCTCGGCATTGAAATGCCGCCGGGTTTGGCTTCGAATGTCCTTCACCACCCGCTCGGCGGGGGCCTTCGTTGACGACTTTTCAAGGAAGGCTTGGGCTTCGTCTCAGTGACGCAGGAACGAAGATGAAGCCCCAGCCTTCCTTAATTCAAAACCGCAAATCTGTGCCACAGGAGCTGACCGAGGACACCTCACGGTCAGTCGGCTTTCGCGGTTGACTGAACCGGTGGGATGGGGCCATAGCGTTCAAAATTGCTGCAATTGGCAACGTCTGCAACCGCTTTGCGCATCGGGGCCATACCCAGAGCCAGTAGGATCATGATTACAGGCGGAAAAACGCCAAAGGCCGGTGCCATTGCCGGGCCGAGGTTAGCGTTGTCGCCCAGCATCCATCGAGACGCGAGCGCGATGGCCGGTGGCCCAAGGCCGAATCCGATAAGGTTGTAGACCAGTAGGAATGTCGCAGATGCAATGCCGCGCCGTGTGGGAATCGTGGCCAGCTGCAGCGCTGCTGCAGCCACCGCGATGAAGGGCGAGATCAGCGAAACAACCGAAAGTGCGGCAAAGGCGACCCACATATTGGACGTCAGAAAGGCAATGATCCCGGCCAGCCCATGGATCGGCAGAATGTAGAGATACATCCGCAGATGAGCGTCTTGCCTTCCGCGCTTGATCAGCCAATCCGCGATCAGCCCGCTGCCGATCATGCCGAGCGCTCCTGCCACCAGGGTCTTGATGCCCAGCAAAGCGCCGACGCCCGCAGGGGTCCAGCCAAACTCGCGCATCATATAGGTGGCCGACCACGCAGTCGTAGCCGCGCTCAGAAAGCAGAACAATGAAAACGCGGAAAAATGGCAGGCATAGAACCGCCAATGCTGCGTGAAATGCCGTTGGCTGGCGCTGGCTGTCAACGCGCGGGTGGTGGTGGAGCGCCGCCTGCCCGGATCGGGAAAGGCGAACACCAGGAACGCCAGCGGCAGGCCGACGGCACCGATCGCAAGGAACACCAGCTGCCAGTCTCGCAGCGCGCCAAATCCAGCAAATGCGATACCATCAAGGGCGCCGACATAGCTGACCAGCGCGCCGCCAACCGCATAAGATAGCGATGCGCCGACGATGCTGCCGAGCGAGAAGATCGCCATGGCGCGCCCCAGCCGGGATTTGTCGACCATGTCGCTGATGATCGAATAGGCTGCGGGCAGCAGCGCAGCCTCGCCCGCGCCAACCCCGAAGCGGGCCAGCAGCAGCTGGCCATAGCTGTTGGCAAATGCGCTGGATGCCGTGCTCAGCGACCAGATGACGATGCCGGTGAAGATGATCAGACGGCGGTTGTAGCGGTCCACCGTCCAGCCGACAAATGGCCCGCACAGCGCGAAGAACAGCGTAAAGCCAAGCCCCTGCAGGAACCCCATCTCGACATCGCTGACGCCCAGATCGGCGCGGATCGGATCGACCAGCAGGGTCAGGATCTGGCGGTCGAGATAGGCAAGCGCATAGATCGTCAGCAGGATGATCAGGGTCCACCATTCGGCAGGGCGCAGCCGTGGCACAGCGGATGATGGACCCGGGGTCATCGACCGGCCTTGCTAGAATTGCAGTTCGGCGCGGATGCCGTAGGTCCGGGGCCGTGCATAAGCGATGGAATCGCCTGCTGCTGCCTCGGTGACATAAAGCGAATACAGTTCGTTCGCCAGATTGCGGCCCCACAGCACCACCTTCAGGTTCTGGCTGGGGAAGGTGTAGCCAAGCTCTGCATTGATCAGGACATAGGAAGGCTGCTCAAGCCGGTTGGCGGGGTCCCAGAAAAAGCGACCCGAGTAAAACGCGTTGGCCGACAGGTCGAGCGCCCCGCTGTCGGCAAATTCATGGCGGTAGCTGGGGCCGAGCGACGCGGTGAATTCAGGCGTGCGGATAAGTTCGCCTCCGGTCGCACCGGCAAGGTTGCGCTGGCCGTTACACGGGTTGATCGCCCCGATCGGGATGGAGGCATTGCCGAAGGCAGGCGCACCACGCGGGCAGAAGATGGTCGCCCCCGGAAAGTTCTTGTACTTGCTACGGGTATAAGCGACCGAGCCGCGGATCAGGAATCCTGTCGCGATCTCGACCGATCCTTCGATTTCGCCGCCATAGATTTCGGCCGCTGCGGCATTGAACACCTGGGTCAGGCCACCTGCGTTGGGGTTGAAGGCCTGAAACTGGATGTTCGAATAATCATAATAGAAGCCTGCAGCGGAAAGGCTGGTACGGCCCTTGCCGAACTTGAAGCCAAGCTCGTAGGCGTCGACCTTTTCAGGGAATACCGGATTGACAGCCAGCGCCCCTGCGGCAAGGATTCCGTCGAACCCGCCACTCTTGAAGCCCTTGCTGAACGTCCCGTAGACCGAGGCATTGGGTGACAACGCATAACGAAGGCCGACGCGCGGCGTGAAGGTCTTGAATGTCTGTTCGCGCAGCACCGCTGCCGGGCCGCGGACAATGCTGTAATCCTTCTTTTCGATATTGTAGCGTGCGCCAGCAATCAGGGTCAGGTCGCCCAGTTCCACATTGATCTCGCCAAATGGCGCAAACGCCTCGGTCTTCTGGCGGATGGTGTTGAACACCGCGCCATTGTTGACGATGGTCGCGTTAGTGGAATCGTCATTGTAGTAGAACGCGCCGACAAACCATTTCACCGGCCCATCACCCTGCGATACCAGATTCAGCTCCTGGCTCCAGGTTTCCTCACGCCCAGGAACTTGCGCCCGCACCAGTGCGAGGTTCGTTCGATCAACATCGGTAAGCAGGTCGGTTGTGATCTTGGCATAGCTGGTGATTGAAGACAGTTCTGCAAAGCCCAAGTCTGCGGTGGCGTGCAGGCTGAATTGATCGCTGTCCACGGTAATCGTCGGATCAAAGCTCAACGATACCTAGCGCGGCCCGACTGGTTGCAGCGAACCCGGCAGCCGTAAAGCGTTACTGTTGCCGTCAAGCACACCCAGAGTGAACGCCGGGTTTGCGGAACGCTCGGTCCGACTGGCGGTCAAGATGAACTCGAGCCCGTCGGTTGGCTGCAAAAGTATCTTACCGCGTATCGACATGGCGTTGCTATCTGCGACCCGATTGCCGGTGCCGATGTTGCGGACATAGCCCTGATCATCGCCGTAAAGGAATGCAAAGCTCACGGCGATCTCGTCTGACAGCGGGGCCGTTCCAAAGGCAGTCAGCCGCACATCATCAAACCGGCCATAAGACGCAGTCAGCCGCGCTTCGGGAGTGAACGATGGCCGCTTGGTGGTGACCCGGATCGCGCCGCCGGTCGCGTTGCGACCAAACAGCGTGCCCTGCGGCCCCTTCAACACCTCGACCTGCTCAAGATCGACAAGATCGCTGAAATTGGCGATCTGGTTGGGCTGATAGACACCGTCGATATAGATCGCGACATTGGCGTCGTTGCCGGCCGATGTCACCGTGGTACCGATCCCGCGAACGGTAGGCTGGGCAAAGGCGCCGTTGGTTGCAAAATTGAGACCCGGGATCACCGCAGTCAGGTCTTCTGTGCTGCGGATGCCGGCCTGTTCGAGCGCATTGCCGCTGAGCGCGCTGATCGAGATCGGAACATCGATCAGTCGTTCGGCGCGGCGCTGCGCGGTGACGATGATCTCGCCGCTATCTGCATCAGCACCCTGCTCGGTTTGATTATCCTGCGCCCACGCGGTCGGGGTGGTCAAAATAGTTGAAACGCACAGCGCTGCCAGAAGCCTTTGCATCGACGTCCTCCCTATCAAATTTGAGTCTTTCTATTTTAACATATATATAATATAAATAAATAGGGACTGACAAGGGGGTGCGGGTTGTTCGATCCTGCATTGGGTCTCTGTAGCTTCAGGACCCGTAATCGGGGGCTGGGAAGGCACCATTGCGTTGATGCCATTGATGGGATCGTCGCGTATTTGACGACTGTCTGGCCTGTGATGCGCTGCGATCTGCTGCGGGCCCAACCTCGGCGCTACAGGCACGTAGATGCCGCGCAGCGGGTGAGGCACGCGGTGGGTCTTGCGACCAAAGGCAATCGGTCGGGCCCATTGCCCGGGCTGGTCTTTAAGCCAGCCCAATGTCGCCGAGATGGCAGCCCTGCAATTGTTTGCCGATACGGCACCTAAGGCCGGATTGACGCAGGCGTTGCTGCTCCAAATGAATAGCCCCTAGTTTTTAAGCGCCTTCCGTCTTTAAAATCAACTCGACAGCATCCCGTTCCTGGTGTGCCAATCCGCAAGGTTGGTGCTACTGGCCTCGCGTTGATGCACAATCGGACAAGGCCCCACGGGGCCTGCCTGTTTGCACGTTGCGCCAATCAGTTCCGATCGACAGGAACTGCTCTCCAGGCTACGATGGCATCGATGATCATTGCCGTGAACCGCGGTGGGAGACGTCCGGCAATGTACCCGGGCTGCTTCATCAGCGGTCTGATGTCGAACCCGGGCCAGGTGGACCGGTCGAATTCCGAAATGACGATAGCGCTACCGGGAGCAAGGCCAGCTGTGCGTGCGATCTCTTCGGGGATCACGATGGCGTTCTTCTTGCCTTCACCTTTGGTCGTGATCGCGGCGACCAGATAGCGTGACCCCTCCACACCCACGACGACGACAAAGCGTTCCTTGACGCCCTCATCGCGGCCCCGTTTCTGCTCTTCCTCGAAGAGATAGACGTATCGGAGGATATGGCCTGCGGCGGGGCGGTCAGTCTTCCCAGCGGTCATTGGCGAGTTCGCTGTCCGAAGGCCGTGCATTGGCGAAAGCCTTGCGGTCGGCTTCGGTCATGTCGGACGAAGCGACGGCTTCGATATTCATGTGGCCCGAGATCACGCCGCGCGCAGCCTCTTCGAGATGGCGGAAATACTCGCTATCTGCGATCACATGCCGCTCGCGGCCGTGGCTGGTGAGGACGACCGGCTGCTTGGTTGCGAGATCAAGGAACTCGCCGGTATTGTTGTGAAACCGGGTCAGGGGAACCCTGGGGTGCTCATTTGCCGCCGCTGGCATAGTGGTTCTCCTCTTGGCCTCAAAATGGCAATTATGGCCAAAATAGCAAGATTTCTGTGGCGAGGATTGCCGCACTAGGCGTCCACCTCTGTCGCCGGCAGCTCCAGGAACAATGGGACGAGGCCCGCATCTACCGCAAAGTCCAGAGTCATTGCGAGGCGGCAGGCTCAGTAGCTTGCACGCAAGCATGAAGCCAGAAACTCAACAAACAATAACGTTTACATGGCCCTGTGTCGCGTACTCGATAATCTTGCTGTCGCGCGTGACGATGGGGATTTGGTGGTGTCTTGCTGTAGCGATGACGAACCTGTCTGCAGGGTCACCGTGCAAGGGATCAGGGAGATGCGAGGACGCAATCGCAATTTCCGGAAGTAGTGGCGCCTCCTTGATGCCCGGGCCGGCCATGAACCGCGCGAACCAACTTTGTGGGTCAGGAAGAAAAGACAGAGCAGGGCCGTTGCCGCCCCGAACGCGGCTCAACAACCCCACTTCCCAAGCCGATGCGGGTGACACGAACACGCCTTCTGCCAGCGCGGCATGTGAAATGGCGGCGAGCGCCTCTTGGGCAAGCGGATCACCATTGGCGAGCCATATGATCGCACATGTATCCAGCAGGACAACTTTCGGCAATTCTAACGGCTTATTCGTCGTCATCACCCGTGCAACAAGCCTTCGCTTGCACCCAGTGGCTCATCAAGTGCAGGTGAGAGGAGGTCAAACCCTTCGGGAATGCTCACGGAGCCAGACATAAAGCCGTGCAGCGTCTTAACGGCGTCGGCCATGCTGGGCGGCGGCGTCAACACCGCGACGGCGTGCCCTCGTTTTGTGATGGTCACCTGATCAAGATCGCGACGTGCCAGTCGGTCGAGGATTGCAAGGCAGTTGGCCTTGAAGTCTGCCGCGCCGTAGGTTTCAGTTCGCATCTGACACTCCATATAGTCATGTGCTATGACTGGTCATATAAAATGACTATACCTTTGAGTCCATAGGCTGTGGCGAACACAGCGTGTTTGGAGAGCATATTTCAGCCCACCTGCTTCGATCGTAGGTCGGCCCGGATGCCCCGGCCTGTATGCCACCGCACCAGCGCAGCCTTCAGCTCGTTGCTGGTGGCGATCCTGCCGGCTTTTCCTGTCGTGTCGTTACCTACCAGCCCCATGGATGACCACACCTTGGCCCTGGCGTTTGTTCGCAGCATTTTCAAAATCGGTAGCAACCTACCAATAATGAGCAAGGTCTTTGATATCGGTAAGTTCGACCTTGATGCCACGCTGCGCGACGGGGCGCTTTGTCCGAAACCCTGCCCCCAATGCCGACTTTGCCGAAGGCCCCTCGTGGTATCTCGATCCCGGTCTTGGAGGGATGATCGAGGAATAAGCGGCCATCAGGTATTGCGAAGGCCAAGCCGGTCGTCATCATCAACAAGCGTGATGCGCCCGTCCCAGTCCCACAGGACCAGATTGAGCGCGTCCGCGGGGGCACCCCGGGCGTAGCTCGGGACGACGATGCCGGCATAGCCTTGCGCGATCGCGGCCTCCGCCAGATCCTGCGTCGGGACCGGCTTGCCTGAGAGTATCCGATCGCGCCACGCCGGGTCGGCGAGCTCAGCCGGTGCGATACCGAAAGGCCGCAATGCAGCCGCATCGCGGCCATCGAGCAACGGTCCGATATCGGCCTGATAAGCGACCAGCGTAGTGGGCTGGAGGGTGCCAACCTGATTGGCCTCGCGCAGCGCGGTCTCAGGGGCGAGGGAAGTATAGAGCGCGCTGCGCCCGATGCGATTGAACCGTCCGCCAAACCGGGCCGCCCCCTCCCCTGAGAGGGGTTCGAGGGACCAAACCGGGTTGTGGGCGCGGTAGAGCAGCCCGGTAAAATGCATGGGACTAGGCGTGGATGCCGGCGTCGACCGCGTCGATATAGGTCAGCACGTCGTCGGCCCGGTTGCTTTGCACCAGCTGCATGGCGGTCTGGCCCGAGAAGCCGGGCAGCGGTTCCGAGCG
>Ga0075157_10002601_pt1 | contig 10455 bp, 8 predicted proteins | sample JI81BgreenDNA_FD_70967 | JGI IMG/M metagenome (GOLD analysis project Ga0075157, IMG submission 70967) | Wastewater effluent complex algal communities from Wisconsin, to seasonally profile nutrient transformation and Carbon sequestration -... | ecosystem: Engineered > WWTP > Effluent > Algae...
CAGGCATCGGACCAGACCGGGGCAAAGGTGCTGGGGGCGATGGTGGCGGCTTCGGTGGCCACGGGCAGGCCCGCTTCGGTCCAGGCGGCCAGACCGCCGTTCAGAAGCGCCAGATCCTCGACCCCCAGCGACCGCAGCGTCCAGTAGACGCGCGCCGCGGCGCCCATGTCGGTGGCATTGGTGCCGGCATGGACCACGACGACCGGGGTGCCCGCGTCGATGCCCAGTTGCTGCACCACCTGCGTCAGGTGCCCGATGTCACGCAGCGCGCCCGGGTTCGGCGCCTCCGAGCGCCAGGCCGAATAGGGCGAGAAGCCCGAGCCCGCGATGTGCCCGGCGGCGAAATCGCCGGTGATCTGCACGACGCGGATCTGATCGCCATGCGCGGCCAGCAGGGCCGAAAGCTGCGCCGGTTCCAGAAGCGGCGCCCAGCCTTCGGGCGTGTCGGCGAGGGCAGGGAAGGACAGGGTCAGGGCGAGCGGCAGGGCAAGGCGGGCGGGGCGGAAGGCGATCATGGTTCATCTCCGGTTGCGGACATGGCGGGGTATCTGGCGAGGCTTCGCGCGGCTGGCAAGGGGGGCGGGCGGCGACGCAGGTCCGGCGCCCGGACCGGGGTTCCCCGGTGCGCGGCGGGTTTGGGAGGAAGGGCCTTGTCGGGAAAGAAAGCCGAACAATTTTCCTGTGAGCGCGTGGAAGCCCAAAGAAATCGACCTTATTTGCAGGCGGCGAGGGTTCCGCGCGGAATAAAGTCCCGCCAAAGGTGCGTGCGAGCACGCACCCTACAGCCGCGCCAACCTCTCGGTCAGCTTGGCATAGAACCCCTCGGCATCGATCCCGCCCACGAACAGCGCGTTCTTCGGCCGCTGCGTGATGCCCCACCAGTCGGCCACCGTCATGCCCAGCGTCAGGTCGCTGACGGTCTCGATTTCCACATTCACGCGCCGCCCGGTGAACAGCTCGGGCCAGAGCAGGAAGGCCACCGTGCAGGGGTCGTGCAGCGGCGCGCCTTCGGAGCCGTATTTCTGCATGTCGAAACGCTCGAAGAAATCCGTCCAGCTCGCCACCACCTCGCCCACATGCCCCAGGGCGCGGAAGGCCTCGATCCTGGGCCGGGTGGTCAGCGCCTTGTGGGTCACATCCAGCGGCATCACCACCAGATCGACGCCGGAGCCGAACACCATCCTGGCCGCCTCGGGATCGACATAGATGTTGAACTCGGCGGCGGGGGTGATGTTGCCGACCTCGAAATACGCCCCGCCCATCAGCACGATCTGCGCGATGCGCGGGATGATGTCGGGCGCGCGCTGCATCGCGGTGGCGATGTTGGTCAGGGGGCCGATGGGGACAAGGGTGACGGTGCCCGGGGCCTCGGCGCGCAGCGTCTCGATCAGGAAATCGACGGCGTGCTGGTCCTGAAGGGGCATCACCGGATCAGGCAGGGCGATGCCGTCGAGGCCGGTCTTGCCGTGGACGTGTTCGGCCGTGACCAGCTTGCGCACCATCGGGCGGTCGCAACCGGCAAAGACGCGCACATCCGGGCGCCCGGCCAGTTCGCAGATGATGCGCGCGTTCTTGTGGGTTAGCGGTAGGGGCACGTTGCCGGCGACGCAGGTGAGGCCCAGAACCTCGATCTCGGGCGAGGCGAGGGCCAGCAGGATGGCCACGGCGTCGTCCTGGCCGGGGTCGGTATCGATGATGATCTTGCGCGGCATGGCGGGAACCCCTGTAACCGGAGGTTGACGATAGTGAACAGGTTTAGTTTTGTCGAGGGTGACCCGACAGGCACCAGGCCCCGGCGAGGCGCGCGGGACGGGCCTTGCAAGGCCCGTGGCCCCGCCGCCGCCGCCGCGCTTGCCCAATCGGCCCGGGCGGGTTAGCCTGCAACGAACCCGGCAGCAAGCCCGGACGGCAGAGCAGGCCCCAGAGTGACCGATCCCCTTTCCCGCGCCGGCGTGCCCGGCGAGAGCTTCACATCCGCGCCCTGGATCGATGCCGGGGCCGAGGCGCCCTTTGTCTGGATCGACGGCGCCGCGCAGACCGGCACGGCGCAGGCCCTTGTCGGCCACCGCTTCCGCGTTCCGGGCGATCCGCGGCCGCGGGGCCTGTGGGGGGAATGGCACTGGAACGGCGCGCGGCTGGAGGCCGGGGTCGATCCCTTGGGGTATTTCACCCTGTTCGTCTATCAGAAGGGCGGGGTGGTCGGGGTCTCGCCCTCGATCCTGCAGCTTCTGGCCCGGGGCGCCGATCCCGAGGCCGATCCGGTGGCGCTGGCCGTCTTCCACCGCGTCGGGTTCTTCGTGGGTGCGGACACGCCCTTTCGCCACATCCGCGCCCTGACCCCCGGCCAGCGGCTGGTCTGGCAGGGCGGCAAGGGCCGGTTCGAGGGGGTGGCGCCCGCGCCCAAGACCCTCGACATCAGCCGCGCGCAGGCGGTCGAGGCCTTCATCGACCTGCCCCGCGCCGCCATCCGCCGGTTTCTGGCCGATTGGCAGGGGCCCATCGTGCTGCCCCTGTCGGGCGGGCGCGATTCGCGGCATATCCTGCTGGAGATGGCGCACCAGAAGCGCCTTCCCGACACCTGCCTGACCTTCCATCACGGCGGCCGCGCCCTGAACGCCGAGGTTCAGGCAGCCCGCGCCGTGGCGCAGCGCGTGGGCGCGCGGCACACCATTCTGGGCCACCCCCGCCACCGCCTGCGCGACGCCGTGCGCGGCCTGCTGATGACCCAGCTTTGCGCCGACGAACACGCCCAGATGATGCCGATGCACGATTACCTGACCGGCAGCGCGGCGGCGGCGGTGGATGGCATCGGCGGCGATATCCTGACCAACCCGGACGACTGGGCCGCGGGCTTCATGGAGCGCTCGCGGCGCGGCGACTGGGAGGGGATCGCCCGCGGCATGGCCGATGGCCACGGCGGCGTGATCAGCCGGCCCGGGCACCAGGGCGGGGCGGGGGCGGTCTTCTCGCCCGATCTGGAGGCCGCCGCCATCGACCGCATCGCCCAGGCCGTCGCCGCCTATGCCGACTGGCCGGACCCCTATCAGGCCTTCTGGTTCTTCCACCGCACGCGGCGCGAGATTTCCTTTACCGCGACCGCCGTGATGGGCGGGGCGGCGATGGTCTTCTGCCCCTATCTGGACCCGGATTTCGTGGACCTGGGCCTGTCCTTGCCCTGGTCGGTCACCTGCGACCAGAAACTGCACGACGACGCCATCGCCCGCGCCTTTCCGGGTGCCGCCGATATCCCCTTTGCCAGCGGGTTCCGCAGCCAGCCCCTGCCGCGCCTGCGGCTGGCGCGGATCACGAACGCCGTGGATTCCCTGCGCATCGCGGCGATGGTCGATCCGGGCGGGCCTCTGGCCGGGGTGCGCGCGGCGCTGGCGCCCTCGCCGCTCTGGCGGGCCAAGGCCGACATCTACCGCCTGCACGGCGATTTCGTGGCCGGCATGACGCCGCCGCGCGCGCGCGGGTTGATCGAACTGGGCACCCGGCTGAGCCGTGCCGCGCCCAAGGGGGAAAGGGTTGCCAGTCATGTCCATCCCGGCCGTTGAGGTCCAGCTGAACCGCCTGCGCCTGTTCTGGCGCCGCCGCCGGGCCGAGACCCTGCGCGCGGCGGCGATGGCCGGGCCGTTCACCGGCAGCGGGCCCCGCCTGCTGCTGGTCACCCAGCCCGAGCGGATTCCGCAAAGCCAGATTTTTCCGTTTCACCATTATGCCGCCGATCTGAAACGGCTTTATGGCGCCGAGGTGCGCGAGGCCGATGTGTGGGACGTGCTGAAAGGCGTGGTGCCCCCCGCCACAGGCGCCAGCGTGGTGGCCTTCCAGACGCCCTTTGACATCGCGGACGGCGACCTGACCCGCCTTGTCGCCCTGTTGCGCGCCCAGAACCCCGGCGCGCGGATCGTGGCGCTCGACTGGTTCGCGCCGACCGACCTGCGCAACGCCGCGCGGATGGACGGGCTGGTGGACCTCTATGTGAAAAAGCACCTGTTGCGCGACCGCGGCCTCTATGGCCGGCCCACGCTGGGCGACACCAACCTGACCGACCACTACAACCGTCGATTCGGAATCCCTGAGCCGGAACAGTGCTTTGCCATCCCGGACGGGTTTCTGGACAAGGTGATCCTCGGCCCCTCCTTCGCCACCGCGCCGATGATCCTGCCCGCGCTGCTGGGCCGCCGCCCGCGCGGGGCCCGGCCCATCGACCTGCACGCCCGCTTCGCCACCGGCGGCACGCCCTGGTATGCCGGGATGCGCGGCGAAAGCGAGGCGGCGCTGGGGCAGGTGCCGGAGCTGACGGTCCTGCGGGGCGAGGGCGTCCCCCTGCCGCGCTTCATGGTGGAAATGGCGCGCTCGAAACTGTGCTTCTCGCCCTTCGGCTATGGCGAGGTCTGCTGGCGCGATTACGAAGCCATCGCCGCCGGGGCGGTGCTGCTGAAGCAGGACATGGCCCATGTGCAGACCGACCCGGACATCTTCGTGCCCTGGGAAACCTATGTCCCGCTGCGCTGGGACCTGAGCGATTTTCAGGACACCGTCCGCCGGCTGGCCGCCGATTCCGCCCTGCGCGACCGCATCGCCGGTCAGGCCTTCGGCGTGCTGCACGACTGGCTGAGGTCCGACAGGTTCGCCCGCGCGATGGCGCCGTTGTTCGACTAATCGCGAAGGTCGATCCAGACCGGCGTGTGATCGGATGGCTTGTCCCAGCCGCGCGGGCCGGTTTCGACCCAGGCGTCGGTCAGCCGGTCGGCGGCCTGCGGCGACAGAAGCAGGTGGTCGATGCGGATGCCGTCGTTCCTGAGCCAGCCGTTCGCCTGATAATCCCAGAAGGAATAGATGCCGGGCTGCGGATGGCGCAGGCGGACCGCGTCATACAGGCCCAGCGCCTGCAACCGCTGGAAGGCGGCGCGCGATTCGGGGCGGAAGAGGGCGTCTTCGGTCCAGGCCTCGGGGCGGGCGGCGTCGGCGGGTTGGGGGATGACGTTGTAATCCCCGGCCAGCACAAAGGCCCGTTCGGTCGCCAGCAGCGCCTGCGCGCGGGCGTGGAGGCGCTCCATCCACGCCAGTTTATAGTCGAACTTCGGCCCCGGCGCGGGGTTGCCGTTGGGCAGATAGAGGCCGCAGAGGCGCACCCCGGTGTCGCCCAGAACCGCCTCGATCCAGCGCGCCTGCTCATCCGCAGGATCGCCCGGCAGGCCGCGCACCACATCGCGCAAGGGCAGTTTCGACAGGATCGCCACCCCGTTGAAGCCCTTCTGGCCATGCGTCTCCAGATGATAGCCGCGCGATTCGATCAGGTCGCGGGGGAAGGCCTCGTCCACCGACTTGATTTCCTGCAGCACGGCGGCGTCCGGGCGGCTTTCGTCCAGCCAGCGCGCCAGCGCCTCGGCCCGGGCCTTGACGCCGTTGATGTTGAAGGTGGCGATCTTCATGGGCGGCCCTCCGGTTCGCCGCCACCTTGCCACGCCCCGCCCGCCAGCGCCAGACGCGCGGCGGCCAGCGGCAGGTCGGGGGTGGGGTAGGTGAGGGTCAGGCCGGGCGTCTCTGCCTCCAGCGCCGCGCGGATGGCGGGGTGCAGCGTCAGCACGCCGCCGATCACGGCCACCGGGGCGGCCCCTGCGCGACCCACCAGCACCCGCGCGAGCCGCGCCAGTTCGCCGCCCGCCTGCGCCATCAGGCTCAGCGCTTGCGCGTCGCCCTGATGCGCCGCCTGCGCCACGGCCGTTGCCAGCGTGCCGATCTGCCCCCGCGCCGCGCCGTAAACGAAGCGGCGCGTGTCCTCCCAATCCGGGCCGCCCATCGCGGCGAACAGGGCCGCGCCCAGCGCGCCGCCATCGCGCCCCTCGTCGATCTGCCGCCACACGCGGTCCAGCGCCCTCAGCGCGATCCAGGCGCCCGAGCCGGCGTCGTCGATCAGCGTGCCCCGCCCGCCGACCAGCGTGACCCCGCCCACCATCGAAAAGCCCACCGAGCCCGTCCCCGCCGCCACCAGGTGCCCGCCGCCCTGCGGCCAGACCGCCTGCCAGGCCAGCACCATGTCGTTCACGATCAAGGCCCTTGCCCCCAACCCCTCGGCCACCAGCGCGGCCAGGGCGGGGTCAGCGGCAAAGCCGGCGCCGGTCATGCCGACATAGGCCCGTCTGAGGCCCGGCACGGCGGCCCGGATCGGCGCGAGGGCCGCCAGCATCACCGGCCGCCCCGCGGGGTCGAGCGCGTTGAGACCCGTGGCCCCCGTCGCTTCGCCCCGCGCCAGCAGCGCGCCCGAGGCGTCCAGCGCCACCCAGCGCGTCGCGCTGCCGCCCATGTCGATGCCCAGATACATGCCGCGAACCCTAGCCCCCGGCGCGCACCGCGTCAAAGGGGGGGCAAGGCGCGTCGACGCGCCTTGTCACGTCCGTTCCAACGGACGTGCACCCTGCGGCATCCACCAATGCGCTCCGTTCAGCACCCGCCGCACCAGCGCCGGTTGCCCGCTGACCCCCAGCTTGGAAAACACCTGTTTCGAGGTCGAGCGCGCCGTCTGCTCGCTCCAGCCCAGCGCCCCGGCTGCCTCGGACAGGGTCGCGCCATCGGCCAGCGCGGCGGCAAGGCGCGCTTCGGCGCGGGTCAGGCCCAGCGCCTCGGCCAGATGGGGCAGGGCGCCGGCGTCGGGCGCGCGGCGCAGCAGGGCCAGGGTCAAGGGCCCCTCGGCGTGCAAGGCCGCCTCGATCCGCGGCTGGATCGACAGGACCACCACCGCCGGCTGCCCCCTCTGGGCCTGGTCCACCCCGCGACGCAGGGCGCGGGTGGTTTCGGGCGTCAGGTCGAGCCGCGCCCCCTCGCTGGCGTCGATCACCCGGAGGGCTGCGTCCAGCAGCAGCCAGCCGCCGCCCAGCCCCACCGCCATCCGCGCCATCCGTGCGGCGCGGGCGCCTTCGGCCTGGCGCTGGCGCCAGAGGGTCGCGGCGGTTTCCAGATGCGGCGCAAGGCGCGACAGCAGCGCGGCATCGGCGGCGCGGAAGTCCTCGTGCCGCCGATGGATCGCCAGCACCGCGCCTTTCGCCGCCACCAGCCGCAGCGGCGCCTCTCCGCCCAGATCGCCCTGCGCATAGACCCGCCCCTCGCGCAGGCCGGGCGCGGCGGGCAGGGCGGGCGGGGTGCCCTGGGTCCAGCGCGCCTCGGGCAAAGCCAGCAACGCGCCGTGCGCCCGCGTCGCGGCCGCCAGAGCGGCCAGCGCGGCGTCGAATCCGCCGGCGCTGCCCTGATACAGGGCGCGCAGAACCTCGGTTTCTTCGGCTTGGCTGCTCATCGGATCCCTTGACCCCCCAAATGGGGGGTGTCTGTGGATATCGCCCCTGCTACGCCCTCGTCAATCCCATCCCATAGGCCCCCGATGACCCTGAAAACCCTGACCCATCTGCAACGGCTGGAGGCCGAGAGCATCCACATCCTGCGCGAGGTGGTGGCCGAGGCCGAGAACCCGGTGATGCTCTATTCCATCGGCAAGGACAGCGCCGTGATGCTGCATCTGGCGAAGAAGGCCTTCTGGCCCGCCCCGCCGCCCTTTCCGCTGCTGCATGTCGATACGACCTGGAAATTCCGCGCCATGTATGCGCTGCGCGAAAAGGCGGCGCGGGATGCGGGGATGCAGCTTCTGGTGCACCAGAACCCCGAGGCCAAGGCGCGCGGCATCAACCCCTTCGACCACGGCCCGCTGCACACCGACATGTGGAAGACCGAGGGCCTGAAACAGGCGCTCGACCTGCACGGGTTCGACGCGGCCTTTGGCGGCGCGCGGCGCGACGAGGAAAAATCCCGCGCCAAGGAGCGGGTGTTCAGCTTCCGCTCGGCCAACCACCGCTGGGACCCCAAGAACCAGCGCCCCGAACTGTGGCGGCTTTACAACGCGCGCAAGGCCAAGGGCGAGAGCATGCGGGTCTTCCCCATCTCGAACTGGACGGAACTGGACATCTGGCAATACATCCATCTGGAAGGCATTGAAATCGTGCCGCTTTATTTCGCCGCCCCGCGCCCGACGGTGGAACGCGGCGGGTTGATCCTGATGGTGGACGACGACCGCTTCCCCCTGCGCCCCGGCGAAACCCCGGTGATGCGCAGCGTGCGCTTCCGCACGCTGGGGTGTTATCCGCTGTCGGGTGCCGTCGAAAGCCAGGCCACGACCCTGCCCGAGGTCATTCAGGAGATGCTGCTGACCACCACCAGCGAACGCCAGGGCCGCGCCATCGACCACGATCAGGCGGCCAGCATGGAGAAGAAGAAGCAGGAAGGGTATTTCTGATGAGCGATCCCGTTTACGTCACCGATGCCCTGATTGCCGAAAACATCGAGGAATATCTGAAGGTTCACCAGCACAAGACGCTGCTGCGCTTCCTGACCTGCGGTTCGGTGGACGACGGCAAGAGCACGCTGATCGGGCGGTTGCTGTATGATTCCAAGATGATCTTCGAGGATCAACTGGCCGCGCTGGAGGCCGACAGCAAGCGCGTCGGCACGCAGGGCGACCAGATCGATTTCGCGCTGCTGGTCGATGGCCTTTCGGCCGAGCGCGAACAGGGCATCACCATCGACGTGGCCTATCGCTTCTTTGCCACCGAAAAGCGCAAGTTCATCGTGGCCGACACCCCGGGCCATGAACAATACACGCGCAACATGGTCACCGGCGCCTCGACCGCCGATCTGGCCGTGATCCTGATCGATGCGAGGAAGGGCGTGCTGACCCAGACCCGGCGCCATTCCTATCTGGTGCACCTGCTGGGCATCCGCCATGTCGTGCTGGCGGTGAACAAGATGGACCTCGTGGGCTATGATCAGGCCGTGTTCGACCGGATCGTGGCCGATTACCGCAGCTTTGCGGATCGTATCGGGATCAAGGACTTCACCCCCATCCCGATTTCCGGCTTCAAGGGCGACAACATCACCGGCCTCAGCCCCAACATGCCCTGGTTCACCGGCACGCCGCTGCTGCCGCATCTGGAGACGGTCGAGGTGGACATCACCGCCGACCAGACCCGCGCCTTCCGGCTGCCGGTGCAATGGGTGAACCGGCCGAACCTCGATTTCCGCGGCTTTGCGGGGCTGATCGCCTCAGGCTCGGTGCGCCCGGGCGATGCGGTGCGCGTGCTGCCCGGGGGCAAGACCTCCACGGTGGAGCGCATCGTCGCCATGGAGGGCGACCGCGATCTGGCCGTGGCGGGGGAATCGGTCACGCTGACGCTGGCCGACGAGATCGATTGCTCGCGCGGGCAGGTGATCGTCGCCGCCTCCGCCCCCCTTGAAGTGGCCGACCAGTTCGAAGCCAGCCTGATCTGGATGGACGAGGTCGAGATGGTCCCCGGCCGCGCCTATTGGCTCAAGATCGGGGCGCAGACGGTCAGCGCCAAGGTGGCGGCGCCGAAATACGAGGTGGACGTCAACACGCAGGAGCATCTGGCCGCGAAAACGCTGGACCTGAACGCCATCGGCGTGGCCGTGGTCACCACCGACCGCGACATCCCCTTTGCGCCCTATTCCGAAAGCCGCGATCTGGGCGGGTTCATCCTGATCGACAAGCTCACCAACCGCACCGTTGCCGCCGGCACCCTGCATTTCAGCCTGCGCCGCGCGCAGAACATCCACTGGCAGGCCACCGACATCACCCGCGACCACCACGCCGCGATGAAGCACCAGAAGCCGGCGGTGGTCTGGCTGACGGGGCTGTCGGGCTCGGGCAAGTCGACGATCGCGAACGCGCTGGAGCGGCAACTGGCGCGGATGAACCGGCACACGTTCCTTCTGGACGGCGACAACGTGCGCCACGGGCTGAACAAGGATCTGGGCTTCACCGAGGCCGACCGCGTCGAAAACATCCGCCGCGTGGGCGAGGTGGCGAAACTGATGACGGATGCCGGGCTGATCGTGATCACCGCCTTCATCTCGCCCTTCCGGGCCGAGCGCGACATGGTGCGCGCGATGATGGCCGAGGGGGAATTCGTCGAGGTCTTCGTGGACACGCCCCTGTCCGTGGCCGAGGGGCGCGATGTGAAGGGCCTCTATGCCAAGGCGCGGGCGGGCAAACTGAAGAACTTCACCGGCATCGATTCCCCCTACGAGCCGCCGCTGAACCCCGAATTGCGCGTGGATACGACGTCGATGACCCCCGATGAGGCCGCAGCCCTGATCCTGGCGCGGCTGATCCCCTAGGCGGGCAGCACCAGCACGGCCCGGAAATCGTTGACATTCGTCAGCGTCGGGCCGGTGACGACCTGTGCCCCGATGGCGCCGAAGAAGCCATGTGCATCGTTGCGCGCCAGCGCCGCCGCCGGGTCGATCCCCAGCGCGGCGGCGCGGGGCAGGGTGCCCGGGCCGATGACCGCCCCCGCCACCTCGGCCGCGCCATCGACTCCGTCGGTGTCGCAGGCCAGCGCATGGATGCCGGGCGCGCCCTGCAACGCCAAGGCCAGCGCCAGGCAGAAT
>Ga0075157_10002603_pt1 | contig 10444 bp, 8 predicted proteins | sample JI81BgreenDNA_FD_70967 | JGI IMG/M metagenome (GOLD analysis project Ga0075157, IMG submission 70967) | Wastewater effluent complex algal communities from Wisconsin, to seasonally profile nutrient transformation and Carbon sequestration -... | ecosystem: Engineered > WWTP > Effluent > Algae...
TATTTCGATCCGGATGCCGCCGCCTACAAAATCCTCTCGACCTCGCCCATGCCGCTCAAGGTCCTGCCATCCACCAACAGCGGCTCGGGTGTCGGAGCCATCACCCCCATCCCCATGGCGGCGGACCTTCCGGTGGAAAAAATGACGGATATCCTCGGTGTCATTCAGGGCCAAGCGCTATTGCGTGAGTCCTCCGCGATCGCCTTGCCCTACCTCTGGCACCTGGTGCCACTGGTCGTGGTCCTCACGCTCGCCTTCGCCATTTTCCATCGCCACTTCTGGCCGCGTTGGCAGGCCACCCCAGAACAACAGGAACGCCGTGCGGCATGGAAAACGCTGGAGCAGGCACCGCAGGACCAAGCGGCCTTCCTGCGCCACGCCGGACGTTTCATCGAGCTATGGCTCCCACGCCAGGCGGATGATGAGCGCATCCGCGAGATCCTGCGCGAACGCGATGAAAGCTGCTTCCTTCCCGCCTCCTCCTCCACGCCCATGCCCCGGGCCCGGCGTCAGGAAATCCTCCGCACTCTGCGCAAATCCGCCTTCTGCCTGGCCGCCCTTCTCCTCGCCTGCGGCAGTTCCCTGCACGGCGCGGAAACACCCGCCGCCACCGTGGATGCCGCCACCGCATACCAACAAGGAAAATACAAGGATGCCGTGGCGGGCTGGCTCGCCGCCGGTCCCTACGAGCAACTTTCCGCCGCCACACTCTACAACATCGGCAATGCCTGCTACCGGGCCGGTTCCCAAGGCCACGCTGCACTCTACTATCGCCGCGCCTTGATGGCCGACCCCACACTCGAAGAGGCCCGCCAAAACCTGCGATTCCTCGAAAGAAAATTCGGTGCACTCACCATCAAGCGGCCCGACTACCAATACGCGCTTACCCGCGTGCCGGAATCCTGGTTCCGCAATCTTCTTATCGGCAGCCTGTGGGTCATCGCCATCAGCATCCTGATGTTTCCAGCCACGCAGCGCGGCAGCCGCCTGCGCATCCCCGCACTCGCCGGTCTGATGATCTGCCCCATTCTCGCACTCGGTGGCGCACTGGCCCAGTATTATTATCCGGATGACTCCATCTTCGCCCCCTACTCGGAACAAGCCGTGGTGATCGCGGATAAAACCACCGTCTTTGCTGATGCCTCACGCACGTCAGGCCAAGTGATCGAAGTCCCCGCCGGCTCGCTCTGCCGCATCATCCGCCGCAGCGACCGCTGGGTGTACATCGCCTTTGCCAGCAAAACGCGCGGCTGGGTGCCGGATGACCGCATCGAACCGCTCGTGCCCACCTCCCCACCCCAGGTGCCCAGTTTTTCCGCACCCAAGGAAAACAAAGGGCCTTCCGCCTGAGTGCCGCGCCTTTTCAGGGCTGCGGTTGCTGCTCCTGCTGCTCCTCATCCGCAGGCGCTGGCTCGGCGGAATCCGCCACTGGTTCCGCCTCCACTTCAGGGAGCAAATTCTCCGTGGTTGCCTCGGGCGTAGGTTCCTCCTCCACTCGTCTGCGCCCGTGATTTTCCAATAATTCCAGGACCTCCTGCTGCATCGCCTCGACCTGATCGAGGGCCACATTCGGATCGCGGATCAGAAAGACATCGCCTTCCTTGCGGTGTTCATAGACACGCAGGATCCCCGAGGGCACCGGCTGCGTGTCCTTTTCCACCAGCACTTTCTGCCGCTCCAGCATCACAGCCAGGATGAATCGGACTTTCTCCGTGTGCTCCTCATCCTCGTCCACCATGCGGCGCAGCAAATCGATGGGACTCTCCTTGGTCACTTCCACCCGCTCCGATGACACCGGCGATTTGTACACGGTTTTCCACTGAGAAAATTTCTCGCCCTCGGCCACGTCACGCTGCTCCCAACCGGCGATGGAGTAGTCCTTGCGCAACCACCCCGAGGATTCCGGATCCGGAAAAATCGCAGCAATGATCGTTTCGCCATCCGCAAAGTGTTGCCCCGTCACCGCGCACTGGTGGGAGCGCGATTTGATGTGCCATGATTCGCCAAACGCCATGCCCTGTTGTGCCCCGCCCGCCCGCCACGATCAAGGCATTTTTCGCAGGCGCGGCATCCCGCTGCCGAAAGACAGCAGATCGACACCAGCTTCCATGGCAAAACGCAAAAAAAGCCTCCTTCGCCGGAGCGCGGGAGGCTTTTTTCTCGAAACCGTGTCAACGGCTACCAGGCATCAAGCCTGGGGCAAGGCGGTGGTGACGCGGCGGGTGGCATCGACCGTTTCGGCTTCCTCCTGATCCATATTGGCCAGCATGTTGGCCAGATCCGCGGAAATTTCACGACGCATGCGGGAGACGAGCTCCACGCCTTTTTGCGTGATGCGGACCATGATCTTGCGGCGGTCTTCCGCTGCATGAATGCGCTCCACGTAGTCGAGCTTCTCCAGGCGATCCACCAATCCGGTGGCGGCCGCAGTGGAGTGGCCCATTTTTTTGGCGATGTCGGACATCGTCAGATACTCCTCACTGGAAAGGTAGGCCATCAGGAAGAACTGCGGAAACGAGACATTTCCTTTGCTGAGCTCTCCGGAGAGGTTGAGAATGCAGCTGCGCTGGGTGAACAACACAAAGTCTGCGAGGCGATCAGCTTCTGCCTGTACAGCAGAGCCCGTATTCATCGAGTGAACATTTTTCATGGCTGGTTATGTGAGTAATGACAAACCCGCCGAATTGGGACGTAGGCGTGTTTATCGGGACGCAAGCAATCAATCGAAAACCAAGATAGTAATCAAGTCTAAATTTTAAAATATTCCTATTTGCTCAGCTTCGATGATACCTTCGAAAGATCGATATTCGTGTTGATATTTCACCAAATCATCGAATTATGTTGATTTTCCGAGGTTTTTGACTTCATCGGCCAATCTTCCCACATCAAGCATTTTAAAATCTTTGATGACCACTTCACAAAATTTTACAGAAATCAAAACAAGAACTTTTGCTTGAAACGATCGTTCATGACGGATTCATAAACCAATTCTGCTTTCGATCTCCGCGATGGCCCACTGCGCGTGCTCGGCAATGAGTTCATCCGCATCCTGGGCTGCGATGCGCAAAGCGGGCAGATCCTCGCGTGTGCCGGTGTTGCCGAGGGCGACGCAGACATTCCTCAAAAAACGAGCGCGTTTGATGCGCTTGATGGGCGAGCGGGCGAAGACACGACGGAAGGTATCTTCATCGAACGAGAGGAAATCCCGCAGCGAATGCCGGAAAATTTCCTCCCTCGCGTGGAAGCGGGCATCGCGGGAGACTTGGGCGAAGCGATTCCACGGGCAGGCGCTGAGGCAGTCATCGCAGCCGTAAATGCGGTCGCCGATGGCGCGACGGAACTCCTCGGGGATGGGGCCTTTGTTTTCGATGGTGAGATAGGAAACGCAGCGCCGGGCATCCACGCGATGCGGACTGACGATGGCCTGGGTAGGGCACGCGGTGATGCAGCGGGTGCATTTTCCACAATGATCGCCAAAGGGCTCGTCCGCGGGAATCTCCAGCGTGGTCAATACGTCCGCCAGGAACAACCAAGTGCCGAATTGCCGGTGGATTTGCACGGTGCTTTTGCCGTTCCAGCCCAGTCCGGCATCGGTCGCGAAATCGCGCTCCAGCACCGGACCGGTATCCACGTAATAGCGCTGCGTGCCGCCCAGGGATTGCAGGAAAAAATCGAACTCCTTGAGTCGATCGACGATGGAATCATGGTAGTCCTCGTTCCAGGAGTAGCGGGCGATGCGGTAATCCTCGCGCCCCGGCGAGTCACCGGGAAAATAATTCAGCCCCAGGCAAATGACCGTGGCACAGCCGGGCAGCACTTCACGCGGATCACAGCGGCGTTCCTGATTGCGTTCCAGCCAGGCCATGTCGCCGTGCATGCCCTCTTTGATCCAATCGAGATAGGCATCGGCATGAGTGGCTCGTTTCGCGATGGCAAATCGGCAGACATCGAAGCCCATCACCAGGGCACGCGCGCGGATGGTGTCCGCCAGTGCATGTCTTTCCTGCGTCTCCATCACTCCGGATTGGCAAAATGATACCGTGCGCTCTCCACGATGCCGACGGCAATCTCCGTGCGATTGAGCCCCGCCACATCGATGACCAGATGCGCGCATTCGCGGTAAATCGGCTCACGCTGTTGCAGCAAATCCGCAATCACGGCGCGGGGATTGAGGGTTTGCAAAATCGGCCGGTCGCGATTTTTCCGCGTGCGCTGATAGACGATCTCGGCATTGGCACGCAGCCACACCACATAACCGAGTTGCCGCAACATCATGCGGTTTTCCTCACGCAGCACCGCGCCACCACCGGTGGAAATGATCATGCGCGACGGCTTTTTTTCCAGCAGCTCGCGCAGCACCCGGCTTTCGTGGTCGCGAAAACCTTGCTCGCCCTCGCGCGCGAAAATTTCCGTGATGGAGCAGTGCGCCTCCGCCTCGATCACGGCATCGGTATCGACCCACTGGTAGCCGAGCATGCGCTTGAGTTCGCGGCCCACGGTGGACTTGCCGCAGCCCATGAAGCCGATGAGAATGATGTTATGGACCTGAGGTCCCTCCTGATTCATGGGCGGAGTCTGACAGGGAAAGCAGGCGGGGTAAAATCAAAATTTTTGGCATGCGGCGCGAAAGCGTGAGCTGCCTCGAACATGGCTTGTCAGTCGGGAAAAATGCGCCACACTGCGCGCGTGAGCGATCAGCGGATGCACATGCCCCAATTGGACGGCCTGCGCGCGGTGGCAATGTGCGGTGTGATCTACCACCACTGGCTGCCGGCGGCATGGCGTTTTCATTTCCCGACGGAAGCCGGATTGTTTTTCTTTTTTGTGCTGAGCGGATTCCTGATGACACAAGGCTTGCTGCGGGAGCGCGAATCCATGCCCCTGGGCACCATCCTGAAGCGCTTTCATTTGAAGCGCCTGGTGCGCATCTATCCGGCCTATTACGCCGCACTGGCGGTCGCCGCGGCCTTTGGTGTGAAGGAAATCTGGCAAACCCCGCAGTGGTGGCTGCTCAATTCCCAAAACTTTTTGATCCTGAATCTCGGCTACTGGCCGCATGGCGTCTCGCATTTCTGGACCCTGGCGGTGGAGCAGCAATACTACCTGGTGTGGCCGCTGGTCATTCTGCTAACACCGCGCAAGCTGCTGTGTCCCGCCCTGATTCTGCTCACGCTGATCTCCCCGCTCACGCGCCTGAGCTCCGCTGGCGATGGCTGGCTTTCGATGGATCTGATCCCCTGGGGCGTCATCGATGATTTTGCGTTAGGTTCATTGCTGGCGCTGTTGATGCATCGCGGCGTGGTGTTTCCCCATCGCATCATGGACCTGGCGGGCCTGATCGCGTTGGGCTGCTATGGCTATCTGTACGTGTCGTGGGAGATGGACCACCACATCCCGCACTGGTGCCATTTTCAGCAGACATGTCTTGCTCTCGCATTCATGGCGCTGATTTCCCGCGCCGCACACGGTCGTTGCGGAGTGGCCTCACGCTGGCTGGAGCATCCCCTGCTCGTATCGGTGGGGCAATGGTCCTATGGCATCTATCTGTTTCACAATCTCGCTCCATTTCTGGTGGGGAAAGTATGTTGGTTCCTGTGGAGTCCGGCGCTAGACCCCTCACTCTCGCTGATCTTGCGATTTCCGCTGTATGCGGCGGCGACCGCAGCCATGACCTGGGCCTGCCGCCGTTGGGTGGAAATCCCCGCGTCGCGTTGGCTGAAACGCTGAATCTCCTCTGTGCGGAGAATTGTCACAGCCACGACTATGCGCTTGATTCCGCGGGAAGTTCAGAGACACTCGGCGCGCCGCCAGCGGCCAGCATGTTGATTTTATGAAAGCTCTCGTCAAAGCCAAAGCAGAACCAGGCATCTGGTTGCAGGATGTGCCCGAACCCGAAATGGGACCCATGGATGCGCTGATTCGCATCAAGAAAACCTCCATCTGCGGCACCGATGTGCACATTTACAAATGGGACGCCTGGGCCCAGCGCACCATCCCTGTGCCCATGCCGGTAGGTCATGAATTTTGCGGCGTGGTGGAAGCCGTGGGCTCTGGCGTGAGCGACTTGAAAACCGGTGATCTCGTTTCCGGTGAGGGCCACATCGTCTGCGGACGCTGCCGCAATTGCCTCGGCGGCCGGCAGCACCTGTGCCCGAACACCCTGGGCGTCGGCGTGAATCGTCAGGGAGCTTTTGCCCAATTTCTGTCCATCCCCGCCCGCAATGTGTACAAGGTCGATCCCAGCATCCCCGAGGATGTCATTTCCACCTTCGATCCGCTGGGCAACGCCGTGCACACCGCGCTATCATGGAATCTGGTGGCGGAAGATGTGCTCATCACCGGAGCCGGACCCATCGGCTGCATGGCGGCGGCCATCTGCCGCTTCGCCGGGGCACGCCACGTGGTGGTGACGGATGTGAACCCCTGGCGCCTGGAGCTGGCGAAAAAACTCGGAGCCACCCGCACGGTCAATGTCGCGGTGGAAACCATGAGCGATGTGAAAAACGAACTGGGCATGAAAGAAGGCTTCGATGTCGCGCTGGAAATGTCCGGGCATCCCTCGGGTTTGCAGGACATTCTCGATCACACCTCAAACGGCGCGAAAGTCTCCTTGTTGGGCATATTCCCCGACCGTGTGGCGATTGATTGGGACAAGGTGATTTTCAAAGGCCTGGTGCTGAAAGGAATCTACGGGCGCGAAATGTTCGAAACCTGGTATAAAATGAGCAGCATGATCCGCGCAGGACTGGACATATCGCCCATCATCACCCACCGCTTCCACTACACCGAATACGAGCAAGCGTTCCAAACCATGATCTCGGGGCAATCCGGCAAAGTCGTGCTCGATTGGTCCGAATGATGCTTGCCACAGCTTTCTATCCTTTGCTTTTTTTCCATTGATATGTCCCAGTCATTTCTGCCTGCCAAGTTCGCCCCCCTGTATGAGATCAATCCCGCCTTTGCCAAGAGCGCGGCGTATTTTTCCATGGAGTATGCCATTGACCAGTCGTTCAAGATCTACTCCGGTGGTTTGGGCTTCCTGGCCGGTTCACACATGAGATCGGCGGCGGCGCTGAGGCAGAACTTTTGTGGCATCGGCATTTTCTGGACCTGCGGTTACTACAACCAGACCCGTGGCGACGGCCGCGAAATGGCGGTGCAGTTCCGCCGCAAGCACCCCGCTTTCCTGCGCGAAACCGGCATCCAGTTCACCCTGCGCATCTTCGATCACGATGTGCTGGTGCGCGCCCTCTATCTCTCCGGCGATGTCTTCGGCACCGTGCCGATGTTTTTCCTGAGCACGGACATGGAGGAAAACGATGCCTTTGGCCGAACCATCACCCAGCGTCTCTACGATCACGATCCGAACATCCGCATCGCCCAGTACATGGTATTGGGGCGCGGCGGCGTTCGTTTGTTAGAGTAAATGGGCGTTGATCCGGATGTCTATCACCTCAACGAGGCGCATGGCGTGTCTGCCGCTTTCCGCTACTACGAAACCACCCGCGACAAACAAAAGCTGCGCGAAAAATTTGTTTTCACCACCCATACCCCCGAGGAAGCGGGCAATGAAAAAAGTGACTTCTCCCTCATCGAGCGTGCGGGATTTTTCGGCGAGGTGCCGGTCGCTGAGGTGCGCCAACTCATCGGCCAGGAGGATGCCACTTTCCATCATTCGCTCGCCGCGCTGCGTGTCTCGCACCGGGCCAACGGCGTGTCCAAGCTCCATGGCGAGGTCGCCCGACAAATGTGGCAGGGCTACGATGACATCTGTCCCATCGATCACATCACCAATGCGCAGAATAAAAAATACTGGGCTGATCCCATTCTCGAAAACGCCCGCTTGCACGGTGATCTGGATGCCCTGCGCATGCGCAAACGCGAGCTCAAAGAACGTCTTTTCCGCATCGTGGCCGATCAATCCGGCAAGCTGATGGACCCTGATGTGCTCACCATCGTCTGGGCCCGCCGTTTCGCCGCCTACAAACGCGCGGACCTCATCACCCGCGACCGTCAGATGTTCCGCGATCTGCTCAGCCGCACCGAGCGCCCGGTGCAAATCATCTGGGCTGGCAAGCCCTATCCCTTTGATTACAACGCCATCGAGACCTTCAACCAGCTGATCAATCTCACCGAGCCCTACCCGAATGCCACCGTGCTCGTCGGCTACGAACTCGAATTGTCACGCGATCTCAAAAACGGCAGCGATGTCTGGCTCAACAACCCTGTGGTCACGCGCGAAGCCTCCGGCACCTCCGGCATGACCGCGGCGATGAACGCCTCGCTCAATCTCTCGACCTGGGATGGCTGGATTTGTGAGTTCGGCAAAGACGGCGAAAATTCCTTCATCATCCCGCCCGCCGATCCCGGACTCAGCCCGGTGTTGAGAGATCAAATGGACATGATGAATCTCTATCAGATTTTGAACGAAAAGATCAGCCCTCTCTACTACGAGCACAAGAATGACTGGTGGCACATGGTCTTGCGTTCCATGCACGATGTGGCACCGGCCTTCGACTCCCATCGCATGGCCCGGGAGTATTACGAAAAACTCTACACTGCGGGTTAATCCCATCGAAAAAATCCTTGTAGAATCTCAAGACGGTTGGATGATGCACCTCAGCCCACAGCAGAACCATGCACTCATCCTTCAAGCTTTTCACCGCATCCCTGATCCTTTTCGGTTGCAAGCCCAAATCCAACGAACAAGTAACCAACAACCCGCCCCCACCGACTACGCCCCCCGTGAGGGCCGCGGTTCCGGTCAAAGTCACCCCGCAAGGGATGACCCGCGGCGGCCAAACATACCACGTGCAGGGCGTGGGTGGTGACAAGAATCTTCCTGCTCTCGCCGCACGTGGTGCCAATTCGATCCGCACCTGGACAACCAAGGGCCTCGACAAGATTCTCGATGAAGCCGAATCGCTGCAACTAACGGTCAGCGCCGGCATCTGGCTGGAAAACGAATGTGACTGGTTCTCTTACAAAAATCCCGAGCATTGCGCGAAACAAACCGAGCGCGTGCGCAAGGAAGTGATGCTCTTCCGCGATCACCCCGCACTCCTTGCCTGGGGCATCGGCAACGAAGCGGAGGGCGATGGCACCAATGACGCCTACTGGCAGCAACTCGAACGTCTCGCCGTGATGATCAAAGAGATCGACCCGGCGCACCCGACCTTCACCGCCGTGGCCGGACTCAGCCCCGCCAAAACGCGCGGTTTGATGAAATTCACTCCGCATCTCGATTACGTCGGCATCAACACCTACGGCGGCGTTTTCGGCTTGCGCAAGCATTTGAAAAATGTCGGTTGGGATCGCCCATGGATGCTCACCGAGTGGGGCCCGCAGGGGTTCTGGGAACGGCACAAAACAACCTTTGGCGCGCCCATCGAGCAAACCAGTACGGAAAAGGCGGAAATGATGCAACGTGCCTACGAACAAGTGATTTCGCCTGAGGGCGGCTGTCTCGGCAACTACGCCTTCGTCTGGGGATGGAAATTCGAGTCCACGGCCACCTGGTTCGGACTCCTCAGCCACGAGGGCGATACCACCGCATCCGTGGATGTGTTAGAAAAGCAATGGAAAGGACAAAAGCCCGCCAACCAGGCACCCTCCATCACGCCCATCAAAGATATGCCGCCTTCTCCGCTCAAGCCGGGGCAAAAGTGGCAAGCCCGCGCAGAAGCGGCGGACCCTGATGCCGATCCATTGACCTGGCACTGGGCCGTCCTGCCGGAGCTTCAGGGGCATCAGCACAATGGTCGCAAAATGCCCGATCCGGTACCAGCTACGATCACACAAGCCGATGCCGCCCTGCCGGAAATCACCGCTCCCGCCAAGCCCGGCGTCTATCGACTGTATGTCTGGACCAAGGACGGCAAGGGCCATGTCGCCACGGCCAACGCCCCCTTCGAAGTTCGATAAATCCAACGAAAAAGCACCGGACTTCCCCGGGGGGCGGGAAGCCGGCGCAGTTTTTTCATGGGAAAAAATGTCAGATCAGAAATACCACACGAGGTCCACCGTGAGGCGGTTCTCCATGAGATTCTCCTCTTCATCCGTCAGTGGGATTTCATAAGCCACACCAAGGTGCACATTGTCCTTGAGTCGAGAACGGAAACCGGCGGCAAGAGTCACAATGTCTCCGTTGTCCTTGGCATTGGCAGCGCCCCAGTTCAGCAAATCCCCACCTTCAAATCCAATCACTCCCGGCACACCTCCGCCCACTTGATCCTTGTAGCGCGAGCCACCGTCCCCCTCATCGATGACGTGATACCAGTTGAGCTCGATCAGCGGAATAAAGTAATCACACACTTCATAGCTGACATGTGTGCTGATGAAAGAAGTCATCGCCTCTTCGTCATTGTCGAAGGGAATGTGAAGACCGGCCCCTGCGGCGAACTGCCAACCATCGGTCATCTTCAGGGTATTGAGGATCAGATTC
>Ga0075157_10002604_pt1 | contig 10443 bp, 8 predicted proteins | sample JI81BgreenDNA_FD_70967 | JGI IMG/M metagenome (GOLD analysis project Ga0075157, IMG submission 70967) | Wastewater effluent complex algal communities from Wisconsin, to seasonally profile nutrient transformation and Carbon sequestration -... | ecosystem: Engineered > WWTP > Effluent > Algae...
GATTCACGACAACACTTAATCCTACATTTAATTTTGCGGAGTGTCAGGTATACCGCTGTTGACTGCGGTGCAGTTATTTTTAGCTTTAAGCAATAATTAGTAATTCGTAATCAGTAATTGGCAAGTTTTTTTACTTACCGGAACCGCTAGGAACCCCATAATTAAGATTTAAACAATCGGGATTTAGTATTATAATCTTATGTTTCCTCGAACGACCGCCATCAAAGATGTTTGTACTGAGGACTAAATTTTGAGTGAGTTTTATGATGACTAAAATCCTCCATAAAAACGCGATCGCGGTTATTTTACTACCGGACTAGATATAACATCTAGTCCGATCGATTGACCCTAATATCCCGGCCGGGCGGGTTTTTGAGATTGTCAATTATTGGCAGATATGGTTCGTGAACCCGCCCCTACCTGATTTCGGGTAAAGCGAAGCGGAGGGAATTGACCGGACGAGATATAAAATATAAAAGGACGATCGCCCAGGCGATCGTCCTTTTATTTGCGGCAGGTATTATCAGTTTTTAGGCTTGTCTGAATCCAAGATTATTTGCGGTTGTTGAGCCATTTAGCAGCAACTATTCCCAAAATACCTGCAACAACTGGATTTCCCAAAAACTTCATCAAACTTGGCTGTTCGGCCAGCACTTCTTGGAAAATATCCGGGTGATTGTGATAGGTAAACGAGGCCAACTTGGTAACATCGTCAGCATTCATGCGGCTGGCGTGGTGGGTAGAAAGTCCTAGCTGCTTTTCCAATTTGCGATCGTCCAATCCTCTCTTGCCCAAATGCTTGAAGAATTCCCGCGCTACATCGTCGCGTTCGTTTGGCTTAATTTGGGCGATCGCCTTTTGCAATTCCGGTTCCAACTGAGCCGGCGGGAGCGAGTCGTGATTCAGGGAACGCCCGAATAATTGTTTGCGCTGAGCCGGCGAAGTTCTCTGAGCAAAATCGTCAAAGTTTTCGTAATCTTCACCCGTTGTCTCCGGCATCATTTCTCGATCGCCCTGGGCTAAATCGTTCATGATTTGACGCTTGTAATTATCGCTGCTACTCATGGTAACTCTCTTCCAATCTACACAACATTTCAGTTTTAAATTGAGATGGCTTCGCCCTCAAAAAACTGCGGAATATTAAACCGCCTCGCGGCTATCATTTAAGCTTGCTAACTCGGTCAAGACTTGTATTCAATCTGATTTGATTGCTGGTCGTACTTAGCAGTCAAAATCAGTTTTTTGTCAGGAGCGTAAACCAAAACACTTACATCTTGATTTGGGAAATTGCGGTGAAAACCTTGTGCTAAAGATTTGGCTAAATCTTTCACTTCTGTAGGGCGGACCTGCGGGGTAATTACAACTCCCAACTTGTTATTGTCGCGGACGTAAGCATCCTGAACCAAGCCCTGAGCCGTCTTTGTTACCCATTGACCAAAATCTTGACCTGCGGCGGTATTGCCGCGTTCTAGCTGAGCGTAATAACCTTGAGTGCCACCAATAGCTACAGGTACATCACTCGGTTTTTGGGTTGAAACGCTGGGCGCGCACGCAGTCGTAATAGCCAGCATTAATACCAAGAGTACGCCCGCAATTATTTTGCGACTCTGCTGCAATAAACTCACCTTTTTTCCTCCCTTCTGAAAACAACTTGAAGACTTGAAAGGGTGAGGTTGCTCGACCCTCTCAATTAGTATTAGGCTCAGTCTAGTTTCTTTTTGATCTCATCTTTGACATCTTCGATCGCGTGACCCGCTTCAGCTTTTGCCTGCTTGGCTTTGCCTTCTGCTTTATCCTTCGGATCGCCAGTAATATTACCTAGGGCTTCTTGAGCTTTGCCTGCGATGTTGTCGCCAGTTGCCTTTGCTCTATCTTCAACGCTCATGGGTTTCTCCCTATCTGTATTGAATTTGACATTTTTTACTTAAACTCATCATAGGTAACTATGAGCTGCGTTGCACTCTACCTCTAGGAAGAAAAAATGAATAACAAATGGAATAGGGAATAGGGAATAGGGAATGTGGAAAAATTATTTTAAAATTTTAGACGGACTGCCACTTTCATACTTGCCGGATTTTTTTTACCGCTTCTACTGGCTGCAATTAAGTATTTATTTTTGTAAAAAAATGCTGGAGGGTCGCCCGTGCGTCCAAGAGTATTTTTTTAAACCCAAAATAATTTAGAATTTTAAAATTATCTTTAATTCTGCCTTAAAAAGGCGGGTGTCGGCAAGACTGTATCTTACCCACACCCGAAAAAATTCCGTATTAGTAGTTTTAATCTACCTTGTGATGACATTCTTCATCAATTTTGTGCTGAAGTTCTTCTTTAAACTGTTCGACAGCGTGCATAGTTTGAGCATCTTCTTTTTTTTGCTGGCCGAGGGCTTTTTCTGTTTCCTCGCCGAGCAAGGTTTCCTTTGATTTTGGTAGCGTGACTTGATTTTCGCTGCCAGTGTGGGTCGCGTTTTCTTGACTATTCATTAGTTTTTCCCCTATTGTTTGCAAAATTTATTTTTAACAAGGGTACTTAGAAGTTAACCTTATATTTATCATAAGGGAAATCACGAGGGCTTCCCTCTGTCTGAAGGGAGATAGGGGCTGGTGAAGAGTTTTGAGTTTTATAGTTAAGATAAATTACGGAAAATTGCATTAGCCCGAAAGGAGATAGGGGAAGGGGAATAGTGCGTGAGATTGCTTGGTGAGTAGCAAGGCGCGGGCTGTGAATGAGTTGGGGAACGGCGAGGAGGGGGGAGAATTGTTCTGCAGCGCGCGCGATGGCATTAAGTGTCGAATGTTGTTGTATGAGGCTCTTTGGACATCGGTAAAAGATGAAGAGAGAAATGGGAGGCTGTTTAGTCCAGACTTAGGTCTATGCTGAGAGTTTGACAGTTAAAATCAACAGGGTGCAGCAATTTCCACGTTTGGTGGCGATCGGGTTAAATAATCTGCTAAACAAGATTTAGCCTCAAGGCTAACTTCGTGCAGGATCGAACTAAAATTTCTGTTATTAGTAAAAATTATCTAAAACCCTATGGGAGCAAGGAGCAGTAACCCCCTCGCAGCAGCAGGCTCGACTCGTGAGCCGATCAAAATAGGCGTTTTGCATTCGCTGACGGGCACGATGTCCATCAGCGAAATTTCTGTTAAAGATGCGACGCTGTTGGCTGTTGAGGAAATTAATGCGGCGGGAGGGGTGCTCGGACGCCCCTTGGAAGCGGTTATAGAGGATGGAGCCAGCGATTTGCAAACTTTTGCTCAAAAAGCTAAGCAATTGCTCCTAGAAGCGCAGGTGGCGGTGGTATTTGGCTGTTGGACTTCGGCGAGCCGCAAAGCTGTACAGCCGGTTTTTGAACACGGCAGCGGTTTGCTGTTCTATCCGGTGCAGTATGAAGGGCTAGAAAAGTGTCCGAATATTTTCTACACTGGTGCTGCCCCAAACCAACAGATTGTGCCTGGGGTGAATTACTTGCTGGCACAGGGGAAGCGGAAAATTTTCCTGTTGGGTTCGGATTATATCTTTCCCCGCACGGCAAATCGGATTGTGAAAGTTCAACTGGCGGCACTGGGGGGAGAGTTGGCGGGGGAAGTGTATCTGCCGCTGGGTTCGAGGGAAGTGGGCGAGGCGATCGCACATATCTTAGCAGTGAAACCGGATGCGATTCTCAACACTCTCAACGGGGACAGCAATGTGGCTTTTTTCCAAAAGTTGCGGGAAGCTGGCGTGAAACCCGATGATTTGCCGGTGATGTCGGTTAGCGTAGCAGAAGAGGAAGTGCGGGCGATCGGGCCGTCCAATATTGCTGGACATTTGGTGGTTTGGAACTATTTTCAAACGGTGGATACACCGGAAAATCGTAAATTTGTCAAGGCTTATAAAGCCCGATACGGGGAAAATCGAGTCACGGATGACCCGATCGAAGCAGCTTATTTGGGCGTTTACCTGTGGAAGCAAGCAGTAGAAAAAGCTGGTTCGACAAATGTGGTTAAAGTCAGGGCGGCTGCTAAAAATATTGAGTTTGCAGCGCCTTCGGGGAAGGTAAAAATAGATGCCCAAACTCAGCATATTTGGAAAACAGTGCGGATTGGCAAGGTGAGGCTGGACGGTCAAATTGAGGAGATTTGGAATTCCGGCGCACCGGTTCGGCCCGATCCTTTTCTCAAGGGCTATCCTTGGGCGGCGGCACTTGCTACGAGGGGGATTTCTCTGGGAACTCGGGCGTCTTTGAGCGGGCTGTTTGTCATCTTGGTACTGATAACTTGGATGGCGGTGGGAGTCGGGTGGATGGGTTCTGTGGAGATGAAGAACTATTTGCTGGCAATAGAGGCGGCCTCAGCTCCTGCGGGGGTTTCTGAGGCCGCAATGGCGGTGTTGGTGCAGCAAACTCTGTTTGTGGCGAGCCGCACTCAGCACTGGCTGATGGGGGCTTTGGCTTTGAGTTTGATCGCGGGAATAGGGGGTTTTGTGTCGGTGTCGGCAATTATTCGGAATCTCGGCTTGCTGCGGGAAACTGCCGAACAGATGGCTAGCGGTGATTTGACGGCTCGATCGCCGGTGGTTTCTAATGACGCGATCGGGGTGCTATCTTCTACTCTCAATACAATGGCTCAGCAAATTAGCAGTTTGCTCAACGGTTTGGAGGTGCGGCAGCAGCAGCTAGAGGAACGATCGGAGGAATTGGAAGTCGCTAAGAATGCTGCGGAAGCTGCCAACCGGGCAAAAAGCACTTTTTTGGCAAATATGACTCACGAGTTGCGGACGCCCTTGAATGCGATTATCGGCTACAGCGAGCTGCTGCAAGAAGAGGCTCTGGAACTCGGCGAAGAAGAGTTTGTGATGGATTTGGCAAGCATTAATATGGCTGGCAAGCAGTTACTCTACATTATTAGTGACATCCTGGATATTTCTAAAATTGAAGCAGGAAAGATGACTCTTTTCTTGGAGACTTTTGAGGTGTGGGATTTGATCGAGCAAGTTGTCACTACTGTTCAACCGACGCTAGGGAAAAATGGCAATACTTTGATCGTCAATTGCGATCGCAATATTGGCACGATCTACTCGGATTCGTCGAAGCTGCGACAAGCGCTGTTGAATTTGGTGAGCAATGCTGCTAAGTTTACCGATCGAGGCAAAATTACGATTAATGTTTGGAAGGAAGAAGGGGAGGTTTTGTCGGTCGGCAATTCCGAAGAACTCTCGGCAGATCCTTCTCGGTGTCAACAGCCGTCGATCGTGTTTCAAGTCACCGATAGTGGCATCGGCATGACTGAGGATCAGGTGTCGAGGCTGTTCGGAGCTTTCGCTCAAGCGGACGATTCTACTACCCGCAAATACGGTGGCACCGGTTTGGGGCTGACAATTAGCCGGAAGTTTTGCCAGATGATGGGCGGAGACATTACCGTTGAGAGTGAGTTTGGCTGCGGTTCTAGTTTTACGATCCGGTTGCCGATTGCGGTTAAAAACCCAAAAGAAGCGCAGGAAGATCGAGAAATTGAAGAAATGCAGCCGAAGTATGGCGAGGAGTTGGAAACGAGTGTAGCGGCGACTGAAGCGAAGCAAAAAGAAGTGCGATCGCAACCGCTGGATCTGCCCGATGCTGCTACGGTGCTGGTGATTGATGACGATCCAGATGCGCGGGATTTGATGACTCGCTGCTTGTCGAAACAGGGCTTTCGGGTGCGATCGTCGGCTAGCGGTGAAGGGGGGCTGCTGTTGGCGAAGGAGTTGCTGCCCGACGCGATTATTCTGGACGTGATGATGCCAAGTATGGACGGCTGGGCGGTGCTGTCTGCGCTGAAAGCCGATCGAGATTTGGTTGATATTCCAGTGATTATGATAACTTTTTTGGACGACCAAAATCAGGGTTTGGAATTTGGAGCGGCGGAGTATGTGAGGAAGCCTGTGGATTACAAGCGCTTTGCTGCTTTATTGAGTAAATATCAGGGTATCGGGAAGTAGTTAGTTGACTGTTGACTGTTGACTGTAATTATTACTGTTCTGGACGCCACAAATTGTTAGATCCGCTATTGATAAGGGTAAGGTGCGTCGCCCGGAAAAATCTGCAAGTTTCATTTCTCATCTGAGGGCGACGCACCCTACAGATTAGCATTTCACTTCAAGAGAAAACCGCTATACATCCCTCTCGATTACCAATTACCAGACGTACTTCATTAAACCCAGAAGTGCTATGGTTATTGCTTATTAGTAGCAGGTAACCAATAAGAAATAACAACAGTCAACTGACAACTGACAACGGTCAACTAACAATTGACTAATTAATCTAAGAAGCCCATTAATGTCGAGCTATCGTCAATTTCGTTTGAGGCAATAGGGCGGTTTCCTCCCATTGTGGAGTAAACTTCATCAATGTGAAGAGTGCTGATTGCAATAGGGCGAGCACCGGACATACTGAACATTTCACTGACTTGCATGGCGCTGGAACCGATCGGGCGATTGCCGAGTGTAGCAACCACTTCAAAGTCGCTGGATTCGATCGGGCGATTGCCTACAATGCCGTAGGTTTCGCTGATATGCAGGGTGCTAGTGCCGATCGGGCGGTTCCCCGATATCGAGACGGTCTCGCTGATGGTAAAATCGTCGGGGCCGACGGGGCGGTTGTCATGCATGAGTTGCGGCCGATAAAGTTGAATTCCTGTTGCTTTGGCATCCGTGGGTTCTGTCGGTTGGCTTTTGGAACTGCCTTTGCCGCGGCGGGCGAGTGCTTTGCCTTTGCCTGTACCTGTGCTCCTCGTATCCATAATTCTTTTCCTCGCTTATTACTGTTGATTGCTGGGTTCGGACAACTGCTTTTGTGGGCTTTCTGCTTTCTATTTGGGCCGATGATTAAAATAATATTACCAAAAACTTGGGTTTAAAGCCCCGTCCTTATAGGACGGCTTTGTGTTAGACTTTTAACGTAGCGAGTTCTCACGTAAAATGTTCGTTTTAGAATTCAAGGCTAAAGGCAAACCAAATCAGTACGCAGCAATAGACGAGGCAATCAGAACTGCTCAATTCGTTCGGAACAAGTGCATCCGATTTTGGATAGACAACCGAGGAGTAGGGCAAAAAGACTTGTATCGGCACATCACTGCGCTCAGAGAAGAGTTTGCCTTTGTCAAAGATTTGAATTCTAGTGCTTGCCAAGCTTCTGTGGAAAGGGCTTATTCTGCGATTGCTCGGTTCTACGACAACTGCAAGAAAGCCGTTCCCGGAAAGAAATGCTATCCGACTTTCAAGAAAAACAGTCGGTCTGTTGAGTACAAAGTCAGCGGTTGGAAACTTTCAGAAACTCGGAAGCAAATCACATTCACTGACAAAAAGGGAATTGGCAAGCTCAAACTAAAAGGGACGTGGGATCTTAACTTCTACCAAATCGATCAGATCAAGCGAGTTCGCTTAATATGTCGCGCTGACGGCTACTACGTTCAGTTGGCAATCAGTGCTGATCGCAATGTAGATACAACGCCAGCAGGTAAAACAGTTGGATTGGACGTGGGCTTGAAAGAGTTTTATACAGACTCCGACGGTCACACTGAACCAAATCCCAAGTTTTACCGAACAAGCGAGAAACGGTTGAAGTTTCGACAGCGACGTGTCTCTCGCACAAAGAAAGGCTCTGCCAACCGAAAGAAAGCAATTAATCGATTAGGGCGAGCACACCTCAAAATAAGTAGGCAACGTGAAGAACACGCTAAGAGACTGGCGCGTTACGTAATCCAATCTAACGATTTGGTCGCCTACGAAGATTTGAGGATTAAGAATCTTGCAAAGAATCACTGTCTGGCTAAATCGATTAACGATGCTGGTTGGTATCAATTCAGGAAGTGGTTGGAATATTTTGGCGTAAAGTTTGGCAGGGTAACGGTTGCTGTCAATCCTGCTTATACTTCGCAAAAATGTTCTAACTGCGGTGCAATCGTCAAAAAATCCCTATCCGTAAGAACCCACGTTTGTGAATGTGGATTTGTTATGGATAGGGATTGGAACGCCGCGATTAACATTCTGAAATTAGCCTTGAGTACGGTAGGGCATACCGGAACTTGGGTCAAAGACCCGAACGCTTTGGGAGATTCGACCTCTACTTTGGCTGGAGAAATCCAGTCGCAAGCAAGTTGAGTCTGTGAACAAAGAATCCCCTCGCCTTGATAGCTGGGGAGTGTCAAAAAGTCTAACTATTTTCTTAGAGAAATTGCAGAATCTCTGCATTTTTGTTAAGATTTATGGGTAATAGCTACATTTTCCTATGGTAACTGCGGCAGCATCTTTTCAATTGCAAGCGCCCTTCCAGCCCACAGGCGACCAACCGCTAGCGATCGAGCAACTTGTCAAAGGCATCGAAGCGGGCGATCGATTTCAAACCTTACTCGGTGCCACAGGTACGGGCAAAACCTTCTCCATTGCCTCGGTGATTGAAAAAATCGGCAGACCCACGTTAGTCTTAGCACACAACAAAACCCTGGCAGCTCAACTGTGCAACGAACTGCGAAATTTTTTCCCGAACAATGCAGTCGAATACTTTGTCAGTTATTACGACTACTACCAACCTGAAGCATACATCGCCGTCACCGATACTTTCATTGAGAAAACGGCAGCAATTAACGACGAGATAGATATGCTGCGGCACTCCGCCACGCGATCGCTCTTTGAACGCCGCGACGTGATTGTAGTTGCTTCAATTAGCTGCATCTACGGTTTGGGAATGCCCGCAGAATACCTGAAAGCTGCTATTCCTTTGCGAGTAGGAATGGAAGTCAACCAGCGGCAAGTTTTGCGTGATTTAGTCAACGTCCAATACAGCCGCAACGATATAGATTTAGGCAGAGGCAAATTTCGCGTCAAAGGCGATGTTTTGGAAATTGGCCCCGCTTACGAAGATAGAATTATTCGCGTTGAATTCTTCGGGGATGAAATCGATGCCATTCGCTACGTTGACCCGGTAACAGGTAAAATTCTGCAAAGTTCAACGGCTTTAAATATCTATCCAGCGCGCCACTTTGTCACAGCAGAAGATAAATTAGAGGCAGCTTGCCAAGGAATAGAACTCGAATTAGAAGACCGACTGGCAGAATTTGAAAAACAGGGTAAACTATTAGAAGCTCAGCGGTTGGAACAGCGCACTCGCTACGATTTGGAAATGCTGCGCGAGGTAGGTTACTGCAACGGAGTCGAGAATTATTCGCGGCATTTAGCAGGGAGAAATGCCGGGGAACCGCCGGAATGTTTGATTGATTATTTCCCGAAAGATTGGATGTTGGTGATAGATGAATCTCACGTCACAGTGCCGCAAATTCGGGGGATGTACAACGGCGACCAAGCGCGCAAAAAAGTATTGATCGAACACGGTTTCCGCTTGCCCAGCGCGGCCGATAACCGCCCTTTAAAAGCAGAGGAATTCTGGGCAAAAGAAAATCAGTGCATCTTTGTTTCTGCTACCCCTGGGGATTGGGAAATGGAAATATCGGAAGGCCGAGTTGCAGAGCAAGTAATTCGCCCTACCGGAGTAATAGATCCGACTATTTTTGTGCGCCCGACGGAAGGACAAATTGACGATTTGTTGGGGGAAATTAAGGAGAGAGTAAGTCGGGACGAGCGAGTGTTGGTGACGACTTTAACGAAGCGGATGGCGGAAGATTTAACCGAATATTTGCAGGAGAGAGCTATTAAAGTCCGGTATTTGCACTCGGAAATTCAGTCGATTCAACGCATCGAAATTATCCAAGATTTGCAGGATGGTAAGTTTGATGTATTGATTGGGGTTAACTTGCTGCGGGAAGGTTTGGATTTGCCGGAAGTTTCGCTGGTGGTAATTTTGGATGCGGATAAAGAGGGGTTTTTGCGATCGGGACGTTCGTTGATTCAAACGATTGGAAGGGCGGCGCGGCACATTCAGGGACAGGCTATTTTGTACGCGGATAATTTGACGGATAGTATGGTTAAGGCGATCGACGAAACGGATCGGCGCCGGGGGATTCAGCTAGCGTACAATAAGATGCACGGGATTACGCCGCAGCCGATCGCGAAAAAGCGATCGAGTAATGCGATTTTGGCATTTTTGGACGTGTCGCGCAAGCTGAATTCTCAGCAGTTGGAGGAGGTTTACGAACAGGTAAACGAGTTATCTTTAGATGAGATTCCTCAGTTAATCGGGCGGTTGGAAACGCAGATGAAGGCGGCGGCTAAGAAGTTGGAGTTTGAGGAGGCGGGTAAATTGCGCGATCGGATCAAGCATTTGCGGGATAAGCTATTGGGACATTAAGGAAAAGTGGGAGGATATGATGTTCGATCGCATTACCTTCGATCCAAAAATTATGGGAGGAAGAGCTTGCATTCGAGGAATGCGAATTACTGTTTCTTTGGTAGTGAGTTTAGTAGCAAATGGGATGAGTGTAGAGGAAATTTTGGCAGCTTATCCTTATTTGGAAGCTGAGGATATTAAAGCTA
>Ga0075157_10002607_pt1 | contig 10426 bp, 7 predicted proteins | sample JI81BgreenDNA_FD_70967 | JGI IMG/M metagenome (GOLD analysis project Ga0075157, IMG submission 70967) | Wastewater effluent complex algal communities from Wisconsin, to seasonally profile nutrient transformation and Carbon sequestration -... | ecosystem: Engineered > WWTP > Effluent > Algae...
AAAATACTTCATCATTTAGTACAATAATAAAAAAAAAAAAAAAATTAATAGTTCACTTTAATTTTTTTATTAGAATAACTCGTCATTTAATGGATAAAAATATGCAAACTAATCGTTTTTTTTATCATTGTTTTTTAATTAGTGAAAAGTATTCATGACTATTTAAGTATAGCATTAATTTTATATTTCATCTATTTACAGTAATAAAATCTATTATTACTAAAAAATATAGTAGTAATAATAAATTTTTTTTGTTGCATCAGATAATGGTTATTCGATTCTGTATTAAATACTTAATGTTTTTTTTAGATAGTATGTTATCTCTTATTACTATTTATAAAAGTTATATGAAACAATCTCCTTTATTGAATAATATTGATACAAGCTCATTATCTGTAACATATACAAATACTACCATTTTATATGATTTATATAAATCTAAAAATATTGTTCCTATTAGTACGAGTTGAAAAAAAAATTATTTTTTATATATTAATCATATTAGTAATTCTTTTCATGATCTTTTTTCTCATTTTTTTTTTTTACGTAAGTTAAATCTTTATAAATCTTTGAAATTTATTAATTATGTTAATACAAATAATTTGATTTATAAAAAAGAAATTATTAATAAATTTAGAAAACAGTTTAGACTTTTTAAAGCTAAATTTCGTAAGTATAGATCTCGATATGCATATCGTTTTTATACTTTTTTAATTCGTATTTTTTATGCTAAAAAAAATTGATTGCTTGGTCCTGTTCATAAAACTAAATTTTTTAAATATATTTTCATTATTTATAATAAAATTAAATTGACTTTTAAAAATTTATTTTTATTTAAGAATTCTTCTGTGAAAAAAAAAGGTAAATTCTCTTTTTTTTTCGATAGTTCTAAAATTCGTGAGCATTTTTTTTTATATCTAGGTAAAAAACGTTATAGTGAGGAGTTTCTTTTATTAAAAAATAAGAAATGATATTTAAAATTTTATATCAAACATTTTTACAATATTGATTTTAAATTTTTATGACAGTATAATAAAGAGTTACGGAAAAAATATAATATATCACAAATAAAAGATTTATTTTTATTTATAGAGCATCACATAGATGTATTTGAAAATAAATATCTAAATTTGAATCGTTCTACGAATTCTAATGTCATTATTCATGAGAGATCCATAGTTTCTAATAAACTTTTTTTTTTTATTGGCGATTCTTTAAAAATCAATATTTCTTTATTGAATCAATATAAGTATGAGAAGTTTTATATTTTTTTTAATATTATTTATTTCATCAATCCACTTTTTTTTGATAGAAAATGACGTCTTTTATCAGATTTGTATATTTATTTATATAATCATCTATTCTGTCAATCTCTTTTTATGTTTAAAGAAAATATCAATTGAGATCACTTGAATATAGATCATTTAAATATCAATATAAAAAAAATAATTCATTATTTGAGTATTTTTTTTAAATCATTTGATTATAACGATTATATAAAAACTCTACATCTTTTATTTAACAGATTTAATATTCATCATCTGAATGATAAATGAGGTAATCTTAATTTTATTAATGGCGATGTATCGTATATTAATACAATAAATAAAGTATATTTAAAATTAAATTTAATAAAATGAAATATATTAAATGGTACAAATAAAAAGCGTATACAAAAACCATTTTGATGATTTAAAAATATTAAAGCTGATAAATCTTTTTGACGTAGAAAAAAAAGAAATCGTATTAGTAAAAACTTTTTTACTAACTTTTATAAATTTTATAAATATAATTTTTTCAATGCTTCTACTAACGCAAAAAACACATTTTATAAAGATAATGTTTATACTAAGCTTAATTATAAAAATTATAAATCTCATTTATCAAAAAAAATTTTTTTTTTAGATACTGACAGTAAGTTATCTAATATTTTGTAATTTCTTTTATCATATAATAATTTAATACATATACCTATACCTATATATATATTTTTCAGTTCATTTATTCAACTTTTATTTATATCTTAATAGTTAATCAGTTCACATATTGTAAAAAAATTTTTGCAATGTCAAATGTTAAAATAGAGTCTATATCATATCATGAAATGTGTATATTTAATTTTTATCTATCAATTTCTCCAAACACAATATCTTGTGTTCCAATAATTGTAACTAAATCAGCTATCATATGGCCATTAGCCATATGATTTAATGCTTGTAAATGAACAAATCCAGGAGTTCTTATTTTACATCTATATGGTCTATTTGATCCATCAGAAACTATATATACACCAGTTTCTCCTTTAGGAGCTTCTATTGAATTGTATAAATGTGTTTTATTAACATATATACCTTCACTGTATAATTTAAAATGATGAATTAAAGCTTCCATAGACTTTCGCATTTTCTCTCTAGGTGGGTTTGTTATTTTATGATCATTAATTTTTATTAAACCATTCGGTATATGATCTATACATTGTTTAATTATATTAGTTGATTGTCTCATTTCAAAAATACGTATCAAATATCGATCGTAACAATCTCCATTTTTACCTAATGGTATTATAAAATTCATTTTATCGTACACTTCATAAGGTAATTTTTTTCTAATATCTCAATCAACTCCAGAGCCTCTAGCTAGAACACCCGTTAAACCTAACTCGATTGCTTCTCTATAATTTATTTTTGCAATATCTACGAGTCTTTGTTTTCAAATTCTATTTTCAGTTAATAATTCTTCTAATTCATTAATTCTAGTGTTAAACTGCTCAATAAATTTGAATATATCATTTAATAAACCTACAGGTATATCATAATTTACGCCACCAGGTTTAATATATGCAGAATGCATTCGAGCTCCTGAAACTCTTTCGTAAAATTCCATAATTTTTTCTCTTTCTTCAAATGCTCATAATAATGGGGTAAGTGCACCTACATCGATCGCATGTGTTGTTATTGATAATAAATGATTTAAAATACGTGTGAGCTCTAAAAAAATTACTCTAATATATCTAGCTCTGTAAGGTATTTCACAACCTATCATTTTTTCTATGGCATTTGAAAATAAGTGTTCTTGTGCCATCATTGATACATAGTCTAGTCTATCAAAGTAAGGTAGAGCTTGTCAATATGTTTTATATTCTATTAATTTTTCAGTTCCTCTGTGTAATAATCCTATATGAGGATCTGCTTTAATAATAATTTCTCCATCTAATTCTAATATTAATCTTAATACACCATGTGCTGATGGATGTTGTGGTCCAAAATTTAATATAAAATGTTTAATTTTTCGCTTCATTTAGTTATTATTTATTTCATATACTTATTTTTTTATGATTATGAATTCATTTTATTTTTATCCGATTTAGTATAGGATAATGCTCTTACCAAAAAAACTAAAATATATTTTAAAATTTAATATAGAAAGTAATATCAAAAACTTAAATCCTAAAATTAGCACAGTATTGAGTCAGAAACGTATTAACGGTCCTGATTTTATTACATTATTTAAAGAAAAGTTATTATTATTCAAAATAAAAGAAGATGTGAGTGTCAATTTAAAAGTATTATTATTTGTTTTCGAATCAGATGATTATATCATACATATAAAAATGCCTAGTCTAACTACTCTACTTAATCGATTTTTTTTCTCTAAAAAAAATTTTGATTGTCCAGGTTTTTTATTTAATAAAAAATTAAAAAGCACATATTTTAATTATATAATAACACCTTATATTTTATATGAAATTTTACTATATCAATCATGTTATGACAGTTCGGATAGCAATATTTTATATAATCATTATATAAAATGTGTGAAGTCTTTGAAAAGTAAAGGAATAAATGTTTTATATATAAAATAGAAGAATGTCTATGAATATAATTAATATCGATAAAAAATATTTATATCATAATTTATATTGTAATAAAAAAAATATTACTTTTTTTAATTACAATAATAAGGCATATATAATAAATGATCTTAGTTTTAAAAGTCATTTTCAATTTCATAGTTTTACATATTTTCATTCTAGAATTTTCGGCTTAAATAAAAATGTAACGAAGTATTTTCTATCTTTTATTGGTTGTCATACTAATATTTTTTTTACAGATTTAGAAGAGTATACTTTTACATTATTTAGATCTTTACTTAAGTATTATAATGATTATTTTTCATTAAGCTGATATTTATTATTATTACATGAACGTAGTATGTTACTACCTTTCTTATACAGAGGTAGTAGATATATAAAAAAATTGCCTAGTAGAGGTCAACGTACAAGATCTAATTATGAAAGTTCTAAAAAACGTAAAGATTTACCATATTATGATCATTTTAAAAAACGACTTACAAATACATATAAAGAGACTTATTTTCCAAACTGAAGAAAAATGGAACATTTTTATTTTCATCGTTATTAGAAAATGTTGTGTAACCGTTACTCGAACTTTCATAAAGAAATATTATTTTCATATACAATTATTAGTTTTATTTTAGATGAAGATCTATGATCTTACTTAACGTTAGGTATTATATACGATTTAGTTGAAATGTTAAGTTGAATTGAGTTTCATTATTCAAATTTTTTTAACTTTGTTAATGAATGTAGGAATTCTATTTCTTTTAATAAAATAGCTAATGCTTTTTATAATATCTATTTAATGGAAGAATATTCTTATGAATATATTTATATTATTATTAAAAGTTTGCTACTTTCTTATTTTAGTTTTTCATATTATAGTGTAAATGTTAACACTAATAAACAATTTATTTACAATAATGACGTTCAAGAGCATTTTTTTTCGTATAATATTCATTCATTGGTTGAAAAAAAAATTAACTTTTATTCTATTAATAAAAAATTTATTAGTAATGTTTTAAACATTACTAATAAATTTTTTATTAATTCTACTAATAAAGTTAGTCAGACACATTTTCAAATATTTAATAAATATATAAAAAATTTTTCATTTTCAATGAAAAATTTTTTTTTAATAAAACCATCATTTTTTTTTTTTATGAAAAATGTTGATTTTTATAATTGTATAATGTTTTTAAATTTTATTAACAGTTTATTTAAAAGTATAGGTTTAAATTCTACTATCACTTTTAATAATGTTAATAATTGATCTATGATGGTAAATAAAAATATTATTATGATACCAATATTATTATATTATACTCAATTTTTAGCTAATATATTTAAGCATGATGTGTCTTATCTTATTATAAATAATTATTATTATAATATTTTACTTAAATCAAAATATCTATTTTTATATAAAAAAATATATCATCAAAATAATAATCATTTAAAGCCTATTCAAATGATTAAATATAGTCACTTATATTCTACTACGCGTTTTTATAGATTATATAGTTTTTCTTTAATAGATCATTTAATGAATTAAAATTTGATGAATAATAATCTATTTCAATCTTTTCATTCCTCAATAAATTATATTTATACTATTAATAATCAATTATGTAAATATTTTGTACGATATTACTATGATACTGAATCTGTATTTAGAAAAGTTAATATAGCTGATTTAATGGAAAAGTATTTTCATTTAAATGAGTTATACATACAGCTTAATAGTTTTAGAAGAATTTCAAATTCTTCTTCTATTAAGTATAATTACATAGATGATGTTTTTAAGAATAATATGTACGGAATTATTAATAAAGATAAATTTACTAAAATTGATTTTGTTATAGACGAATCTTCATACGATTTTTTTGATAATAAATATTTTTATTATCATTACGTTAATACACAATATAATATTGACAAATTGAATAATAAAAAACAATATTTTTACCATGGAAGTATCGATTTTTTTTATTCAAATATAAATATTATTAGAAAAAAACTTTTTAGCTACCATTTATTTACTATTTTTTCTACTCATCATTATTACTATAATCCTTTTTTTTACCCTAATATAAAAAATAATTTACTAAATAATAACGGTATTTTATACACATATAAAAAATACTATCGTGTTAATATTATGAGTAATTATAATAAGTATGTTAGATACTTAAATTATTATATTTTATCAATGAATAATAAAAATTTAAGTGAAAAACTATTACTATCATCTAATGTTTATTTAACTAATTTAATTTCATCTACAATGTTAGATAATGGTTATTTATATCATATTGATAACAAAATATTATATAATAATAATAATTCTTATAAATATTTTAATAGAAATAAAATAAATAAATATTTATTAATGTTTAATAATACAGTTTTAAATAAAAAACGTTCTTTTTTTTTAAATAAAAAAATAACATTAAATTATAATATTAAACGTATTGGTATAATACATTATAATAATACTATGCGTAATATTTTTATTACTTTAAGTACTTATGATGATGGTAAGCATATATATCATATTTCATCAGGCCATCTTAAATATTTAGGTCGTAAGAAAATAGCAGATACCACTATATATAATTTAGTTTCTAAATTTATTTATAAAATCAGAGTTTTATCAGTAAAACATTGTATACACTACTTCAGAATTATTATTAATGGTTATTTTGATAATATCTCTGTATTTTTAAAGCCTATACTAAGTAAGTGATATAATAGTAGCAATGTAGTATCTATGTTTAAAAAATATTTACTATTTATTAAAAAATATATAATATATTTAAAAAATTTAGTTTTAAATGAAAAAAAACTTATCAAATTTAACATCAATCAGTATTATAATATCATCTATGATTTTTTTAGCATACACAAATATATTCAATATAAGTCTGAAAAACATTTTAATAATCATAGTATTCGTTTATTGGATATACAAGTAAAGAATAAAAAATTTTTTTCAAAATAATATATGAAACGTTATAATTGTTATACAAGTTCCATGCGTCATTTACGTTTAATAAATAAATCTATTTTGAGTAATAACAATGAAAATGCTACAGTTTCTACGTTAAAAGTCATTCTTTCAAAAAATTCTGGTAAAAATAACACTGGTCATACATGCGTATATACGAAAAGTAAATCGCATAAGCGATATTATCGCTATATAGACTATAAACGTAATTTATGTAATGTACCAGGTATTATATATACTAACGAATATGATCCTAATAGATCTTCATTTATATCTTTAATTTTATTTAAAAATAATATTTGTTGCTATATAATAAGTGTTAACGGTTTAAATATAGGTGATCAAATACAATCATATAAAGATCATTTTACATATGATAGATCTTATAATAAAGGAGATAATAATCAGCTTTTGTATTTACCTATTTCTTCTTTAATACACTGCTTAGAATTATGGCCTAATAAAGGAGGTATATATATTCGTTCTGCTGGTGTTTACGGTAAAATATTGAAAAAAATTACACATATTAATAAAGTTCTTATTGAATTACCATCTCATTCTTTGTTTTATGCTTCTATTTTTTCTAAGGCTACTATTGGTGTTTGTGGAAATATGAATCATAATAGAATTATTTTAGGAAAGGCTGGTAGAAAGAGATGATTAGGATATAAACCTATAGTGAGAGGTGTTGCGATGAATCCAATAGATCATCCTCATGGAGGAGGTGAAGGTAAACGATCTTCAGATTCTTTAAAAAAAAGTCCTTGAGGTAGAATATTAAAATGAAATAATAAAAGAAAAATTAAATTAATGGATATGATATAATTAATTAACTATGTTTTTTATCGATAAGAAACTTATTTATTTTTATACTCGTAATAAGATTAAATATATTTTTACTAAGCAAAGATCTTGCTTAGTTACTAAAGATTTATTAGGGAAAACAGTTCTTGTATATAATGGTAAAAACTGATTACGTAAAGATGTAGATAGTTTATATTATATAAATAAAAATATAAGTATTTTAAAAAATTTAGAAACAAGAAAAATCAGTGTTTTTAAATCTAAGAAAAAAAAAACAGTTATAAAGAAAAAAAAATAGATTCAGTAGATCAATATGATGACATTAAGAAAATATTTTTTGTGAAGTTCTCATTGATTCTGTGATTTCAATTATTACAATATACTATTTGAAGATGTAAAAATTACTAATTATTTGCAAAGTATTTTTTCATCTTTAAAATACCCTACTAGTAATTTTATTATTAAAAGAAACGATTATAAAATAATTATTCAATCCACTTTTTATATATTTTTTTTTTTTAAAAGAAAATTGAGAAGAAATCAACTTTTATATTATTTTAGAAAGCATAAACGTTATTTAATAAATCATTTTTTATTAAGAAAAAGTACTTATTTTTTATTCAAAAAAATCAGCAATAAAATCTATTTTTTTTTATTTAAGTATAGAAAGTATAAAATGAATTTTTTCAATTTTTTTCATGTTAATATACCAATAACAGACATTAAAACAGTGTATTATTATAACTTTATTGGTAGGTATAATTCTTATACAAATACATTTTTTTTATTTAAATTAAATTATATAAGGAATGTATTAGTTTTTATATTGAATCAAGTTATTACCTGCAATAATACAAACTATATATCTCGCTCCACTATTCATGACATAAAAGTTTCATTTTATAATTCTGTTAGTGAATATATTCACACATTTTTCAATAAATATTATTGATCTTCTAAATTTAATTATTCCATTGGCAATAATTTAATATTATTAAATAAAATTAAAAGTAAATTTAATTTTATAAGACATAAAAATAAATTTCTTTATGATTTTTTTTATAATAAAAGTAATAATTTGATTCATAATATTAATTTTAATAAATTATTTATTAATTTTTATAATGATAAAATAAAACTACAAAGTATTTCCACTATTATACATAATGAAAATCGTATAAATAGTATAAATAATACAAAAAAAAATTCATTTAATAATGTATTAAATATTTATGATTATTCATTAGTATATTTATTTAATAATTATTTGAATAATAAATATTTAATACATTTATTTAAACGAGAAAAATCTTTTTTAGTATATACTTTTTTAACAACAAATAATTATATAATTAATTACGAAAATAATTTTTTAAACCATTCTAATTATTTTTTATGATATTTTTATACACGTAAATATTATTTACATTTTTATAATAAACTTCATTATTATGTATTAGATAAGAAGGTTTTTTATAAATATTTTCGTATTTATTATTATTATAATTTATTAGGTTATAGAATAAACAAGTTATTTTCTTTTATAGGTACTTACAAAATTAATACTACATTTAAATTAAAAATAAAAACTATAGATCTGATATTAGGTACTGATCTAAATTTTAATTTAATTAATAATTTAAATGTATGTCGTTCGAGTGCCTATATAATTAAAAAATATAGCAATTATTTCAAATCTTTGTTAGGATTCGTTAATTACACAAAAAAGTTATACTATAATCATATTTCTTTAAAAAAACGTTTAACAGAAAAAAGTATTACTAATATTAATCAAGTGAATAATGGTTTATTTCGTATTAAAAAAAAATTACCTTTATATAAAAAAAAATTATCTTTAATAAAATATATTAAAAAAGGTTTTGATTATCTTATTGACAAGTATAATTTCTATATTAAAAAAAAAAAAGCTATCGAAAAAAAATTAATACGTTTTTTAATAAAAATAAAACTAATTTCTAATAAATATAATAAACATAATTATGTTATTTTTTCTGGAAAAAATATGACTGTTGGTAAAAAAAAATTTGCAATAAATAGTAATAATATTATTAATCATTTAAAAACACAAATAATTAAATTAAATGCTAACATTCATTTATTAAAAAATATTAATAAAGGTATTCATCATATTGATTGTAATAAATACATTAATAATAATAAAATAAAATTTATATCTACACATTGAAATCATCAATATGCAAATATAAATAGAAATAATTTATTTTTATGATCTGATTTTTATCATCATTATTTTAATTATACTGATAAAATACATCAAATGAAATCTTCATTTCATATACGAATGTCATCTAATTCTTCTGTACTTACTTCACATTTATATAATAAACATCGTAATAAAAGAAATATTTTAAAAAAAAATACATTTCACAACACACGTAAGTCTTACAGTACTTCTCTACATAGAAGAAAACGTAGGTTTCTTTTAAAACGCTTACATAAACGTAATAAAAATGTAAATTTATCTTTATTAAATTCGCATTATTTAAGTTTGAAAAATAATTCTAAATTTTCAAAGCCTCGTTATTCTAACTATAAAAATAATATATCAAGTAATAACAACCATAATATATATAATTATTATGTAAATCATTTTCATCATTTACATAATAATTATAATATTAATTATAATTATTATATTACTAAAAACTATCTAAGTTTAAGAAATTTAATTGATAAATTTAGTAATAATATTAAATTAAATAAAAATGTGAATT
>Ga0075157_10002608_pt1 | contig 10421 bp, 7 predicted proteins | sample JI81BgreenDNA_FD_70967 | JGI IMG/M metagenome (GOLD analysis project Ga0075157, IMG submission 70967) | Wastewater effluent complex algal communities from Wisconsin, to seasonally profile nutrient transformation and Carbon sequestration -... | ecosystem: Engineered > WWTP > Effluent > Algae...
CGCCAAGTCCGTGACGCAATCCACCCACGTACTGGTGGACTGGGAGAATGTGCAGCCAAAGGACGTCGAGGTCCTGGCACTGGTGCCAGACGCCACAGACGTCTGGATATTCCACGGCAAGCAGCAGAAAAAAGTTGATGCCAACCAAAAGGCATTCAGCGATCACCTGACTTTGGTGCCCGTGAGTCGCGCAGGTAAGAACGCTCTGGACTTTCACCTGTCTTTCTACATGGGGTACATCACCTCCCGAAACCCAGATGCCCGCTTTGTTGTGATCGCGAACGACCAGGGTTACGGCCCCATGCTGGACCACGCCAAAGAGCTTGGTTTTGACGTAAGACAGGTGGGGTTCGGTCCCACCCCGAAGAAGACCACCGCCAAGAGGGCATCGGCGACGACACCTGAAGGTGGTTCCAACACCAGCACCGCTTCCGTTAAGCCAGTTGCAAAAGCGGCAACTAAGAAAACACCATCAAAGAAAACCGTACCCGCAAAGCCGGCGACATCAACGCCAGCACTGAAGCAGCCGGCCAAGACCAAAGCGGCGGCGAAGAATCCGCAGACCTCGGCTGAGAAGGTCACCTCTGTCAAGACTTCTGCAGAGAAGAAGGGCAAAAAGATCAAGATTTCCGAGGAGTCCTCAGCTTCGGAGAAGGACTACGACCATGTGCTCAAGTCCCTGCGCAAGACGAAAAACAAGCCCTCGCGCGAGGCCCGCTTGAAGGGTGCTGTGAAATCGCTGCTTCCGGCTGACCGCGCCGATGACGCGCGTGTTGCAGCAGTTATTCAGCGACTGATTACTGAAGGGGCGGTTGGGGTGGATGTTCAAGGCGCAGTGACTGTCAACCAGGCCTAGTCGCGTGACTTCATTTCTACTTCAGGCTGATTGCAGTCGCTTGATTGCGAAGGTTCAATGTCTGCTGCTGCGAATGGCCGTCAATGGCCGGCAGATAGGTCAGTGGACTGATCCAATAGATTAAGCAGTCGATGACCATCACAGTTAATGCAGTAGATCGTGACAGCCTAGATCAGGCTATTAGGTCGCCGCCATTACCATCCGCAAATGATGCTGCCGAGTCAAAGTCGTTTTCGGGTAACCCCGCGGCATTCCGTCAGAAGACTCGTAAGGTTTATCCCTTTGGTGGGTAAGGATCCTTCGCAGGAAAGATCGTGTCTTTCTGACGAATCTTTCCTTTCTCGTTTTTTATTTTCAGTTCGCCGCCGCCTTGATTCTTCAAGTTCTGTCGAGCGGCATCAGTTGCTTGCTTCTGAGTGCCGTGCAGACTTGTCGCCCGCTGACCTCCATCTTTTTGATTGGCCCACCTGCCGTCGTCGCGCAGAGAAACCGTCCGACCACTCTTAACCATGTGAATCTCCTTGTTAGATTGATCGCCGAAGCTGGCTCTTATTGCACAATAAATTCGCAGATAGCACAAGTTCTAGATCTCGCGATTGGAGCAATAGTCAGAACTGGTGTCAGCGATGCTAACTTGTCTGTGTCAGGAACTTGCTTGGCGCTTTGCTAAAGTACACCGAAGGCGATCTTTGATCTTCACCGGGGGGACAGACTGTGGCGTACTTCCAAGAAAAGTCGGAACTGCTCAAAATCCGCGAGAGCACTGCGCCAAACAACGGGCTTCGCCGTGGGCAAGTCGGGGCTCTTTTTGCTATTGCGGCTCACTTCATCGAGCGTCAAGAACCTGCCATTGTTTCGCTCCCGACGGGGTACGGAAAGACGGCAGTCTTGACCGCGACATGCTTTCTTGCGAGGGCTCGACGGGTTCTTGTTGTCACTCCAACAAACGCGCTTCGCACCCAGGCCGCACGAGCATTTCGAACCCTGGAGACGTTGCGGCGGCTTAAGCTTCTACCAGGCGAGGCGGACCTTGGCGGTCCCAACGTTGCATCTGTTGAAGATCGCATAGGGTCCCTCGCTGATTGGCAAGCACTGGAACAATACGACGTAGTCGTCTGCACACCGAGCTCTGCCAGTCCTGAGGCAGAGGGTACGCCCCCTCCACCTGACGGGCTATTCGACCTGGTGTTGGTCGACGAAGGTCATCACTCACCGGCAAGAACCTGGGCAGCGTTCCTTCGTGCTACCCCCAACGCTCGCCACGTCTTGCTGTCCGCAACTCCGTTTCGACGGGATAGGAGGCAACTTCCAGGCCGCCTCATCTTCTACTACTCGCTTCGGCGGGCTGTTCACGAGAACGCCTTCGGTAGGGTTATATTTCGTCCAGTACCAGTTGCCGAGGATGCCTTGCCGACAGCTCGGGATGCTGCTCTAGTCGCGGCGGCAGCGGAGATATACCGTAGTGACGCTGCGGCGGGATTTCAGCATCGGCTGCTGGCTCGCACCGATCGTGTATCAGAAGCCGAGAGATTGGCCACGTTGTACGTGGCGGCGGGGCTGCGAGTGGAGGCTGTGTCCAGCCGAAAGTCCAAGCAGCAGGTTGAGGAAATCGAGCGCCGCTTGATTTCCGGAGAACTAGATGGAGTCGTTTGCGTCGACATGTTTGGGGAAGGTTACGACTTCCCGAAGTTTAAGATTGCAGTGCTGCACAGTGCGCACAAATCGCTGGTCCCCACGCTGCAGTTCATAGGAAGATTCGCGCGAACGAATGATGAGCACACTGGTACAGCCACGTTTTTGGCAGTGCCGCGAGACGTCGAGTCGGAAAGCGCAGAGCTGTACAGAGAAGGGGTGGACTGGGACATACTTCTGGCCGATGTGGTCGAGGCGCGCCAGCAGTTAGCGCTACAGGAGCGCGAGACTCTTCAGGCTTTCGCCCAGGCGGGCCATCCATCGGCTGACTATGAAGCAGTAAATCCGGGTGCATTCCGGCTGTCCCAGCATATTGCGGCATATCGAACTAGTCAGCCCCCGGACTTTTCAGAAGCACCAGAGGCACTGAAATCCCTGCAGATCACAAACGCGTGGCGCAGTGACGATGGAACAACATACCTTTTGCTGGCAAAGCTTGTTCGCTCGCCAGTTTGGTACCGGGATGAACATATCGTTGACGCGGCACACGAATGCTTTTTGCTCAAGTTCTTCCCCACTTCCGGACTACTGTTCATAACCGCCACAGAACGATCAGAGCGTTACTACGCTGAGTTGCTTGAATTCTTTTTTGATGGAAATGCAACACCACTTGCCTTTGAGCAGATTCGCAAGGTGCTCAATGGTATGTCTGATCAGGAGTTCTACAGCGTTGGAATTCGGAGCAACTCGCCCACGGCAACTGCTGAGTCTTACCGCATCGTGGCTGGCAGCAATGCTGATCGTGGGGTTCGAGATACTGATGCCGCGAATTTCTCTCAGGGCCACTTCATGGGGCGCGGACAAATAAATGGCGAGACGGAAGTCATAGGGGCAAGTGCCGGTGGACGTGTCTGGTCGAATGGCAAGCTCTCCATTCCAGACATCTTAAATTGGATGGACGCCTTGCATGCCCGCATCACAGCTGACCAAGTGAACATTGGTCGTTCTGGACTCGACATTCTCCCATTTGGTGAGACGCTCCATCGTATTCCGGTCTCAACGTGTATGTCTGATTGGTCCAAGAACGCTTATCGTGATAATCCGGAAGTCGTCATCGGGGAGGGTGGTGAGGCAATTCGAACATGCGTACTTGACTTGGAGATCACTGACATCACCGTGAGTCAAGATGGTAGTTCGATGACTTTCCAGATAGGCGATGGAGTCCGTGGTCAACGGGTTCGCTACCGTCTAAATCAGAGTCCCCATTACTCCCTCGTAGACGACGAGCCAAGAATCCAGGTGGCAACCGCTGAGGGGCAGTTGGACTCCCTGGAAGAGTGGCTTGAAGACGAAGGACTAGTTTTCTTCACCAAGGAGCTGGACTCTTTCAGCGGGAGCACGCTCCAAAAGCGCCGCGGAAGTACAGGGATACGTCCTGACAGTCTACTTGTTCACGACTGGGCGGGATGCGAGACGAGGGTCGAATTTGACCTCAACGACCCGGCCAGACCTACGGTTCAACGATTTCTTCAGAACCACCTTTTGCACCAGCCCAACAACAGCTTCATCATCTATGACCACCGGTCAGGCGAAGCTGCCGACTTCATCGTGGCGCGACAGCTTCCCGCGGGGCGAATTTCTATCGCGCTTTATCACTGCAAAGGAGCGGGCGGTCCTGTCTCCGGCGGGAGGGTTGATGATGTTTATGAGCTTGCGGGTCAATCCGTTAAATCGGGTCGATTCAACCGAAAGGACCTTCTCCTTCGACACATAGAACGGCGAACTCGAGTTCGACCCAATCGGGGCTTTTCACCATTTCTTCTTGGAACCCGAGATGATGCTCTAAACCTCATCCGTGCCTGCGATCCAATCGCCATCGTTTTGACCGTCTTCGCGGTTCAACCTGGGCTATCCGCTGGAACGCTTGCCGATAACGTTCGCGCCGTTATGGCCGCGGCGAATGATAGTCTCACGTCACAGGGCATTGATCTGCGCTGGATGATCGGCCCGTAGTGGGAATAGCCGTTTCAAAATCACCTCTACCTATTGGGATGAAAGTCGGGTTGGAAAGGCGTGGCGCCATGATGACCGCTGTGACTATGAAACCGCACGTTCGAGACCCGGACCCGACAGTCCGCAACCGCTGCACATCCGTCTCCTGAAAAGGCAAGTCCAGGCTGGAGGCAGCCTTTACATCGGGCAAGGTAGATGGGCCTGGCTTACGACGCTTGCTGTCAGACGCAGAGTCTGCACGGACCGAGCGGCGTTTTATCCATCTGTCACAGCATTTCAAGACGGTACAGCTCCTGTCGACCGAGCAGATCAAGCGCTACAACTTCCTCCGTGGGTGCGCCGAAGACCCTTACAAAAACATTCCTGACTGGCCAACGCCCAGCCTAACCCTGGCGTTCTTCCCAGTCTTCCCATTCCACGGCATGGGCCGCCACATAGGCGCTGACCGCAACCCCCAGCGTGGGGAAGAAGCTTGCTGCGCCCAGGTGCTCGATCAGGCCAAAACGCTGGAGCTTGTCCTTCACGGGGTCCTTCAATTCGGCAAAACAGAGCTCCACATGGGCAGCCCTGAGTGCTGCGCTCAACTCGGCCAGCATGTCTGCGGCAGTCACATCGACGCTGGTGATGGGCTCTGCCGCCACCACGATCCGGTGCACCGGTGTGGGCGACCCGCCAATGGCCTGGAGCACTCGCTCGCGGAAAAACTCTGCGTTCGCGAAGAACAGCGGCGCATCCCAGCGGAACAGGACCAGACCCGGAACGCGGCGGGCGTCGGGGTAGCGCTCAATGTCGTGGTAGCCCTTCACGCCTTCGGCCCGCCCCAGCACCGCAAAGTGCGGGCGCCAGCCATCCCACAGGAACTCGATGACGGCCGCCACAATGGCCAGTCCGATACCCGGAATGACCCCCAGCACCACCACCCCGGCGGTGCAGCCTACCGAGAGCCAGAACTCCCAGGGCTGTATGCGCCGAATGCGGCGCAGGTCGGTGAATTCGAACAGCCCCATCGCGGCGGCAATCACCACGGCGGCCAGTGCGCTGGTGGGCATATGGCGCAGCAGGTCGGGCGCCGCCACGAGCACCAGTCCCACCGCCAGGGCGCCCACCACCCCGGTCAGTTGCGTGCGTGCCCCCGCCGCTTCTGCTACCGGCGTGCGCGAGGAACTGCTGCTGACCGGGAAGCCCTGAAAAAATCCGGTTAAAAGGTTGGCGGCACCCAGCCCCACCATTTCCTGATTGGAGTTGACGTCTGTCCTGGTCCGCGCGGCATAGGCGCGCGACAGCATGCTGGTGTCTGCAAACGACACCAGCGCAATAGTGAGACCGCCCATCACCACGGCGCTGAGGTCGGCCCAGGTGATCCAGGGAACCGCAAAAGCGGGAAGCCCTTGCGGCAGAGCGCCGATTACCTCGACGTGGGCGTTGTGCTGTAGGTCCAGCATGCCCACCGCCAGTGTGGCCGCCGTGATGGCAACCAGAATGCCTGGCAGGCGCTGGTGGCCCTTGAGCAGCAAGATGATGGCCAGTGTTCCCGCACCCAGAAACAAGCTGGGCCAGTGGGTCTGCCCCTCGGCCACCGCCACCCCGATGGCCCACAGATCCGGCAGCGGTCCACTTCCGTTCACCGTGAATCCGAACAGCGCGGGCAACTGGCTGATCAGCACCGTCAGCGCAATGCCGTTCATGTAGCCATAGCGTATGGGCTTGGACAGCAGTTCGGTGATGAAGCCCAGGCGCAACAGCCCAAACACGATGCAGGCCACGCCAGAGACCACGGCCATGGCCCCAGCCAGTGCGACCGCGCGCACCGGATCGCCCCCCGCATGCTGCAGCACCACCGCTAGGATCAGCGCGGCCAGGACACTGTCCGGCCCGAGCACCATCAGCCGGCTGGGCCCGAAGACGGCATAGGCGAGCAGAGGAACAATGGTGGCATACAGACCGTAAATACCCGGGAGGCCCGATGCGACGGCATAGGCAATGCCCACCGGCACCAGCATGGCAGCCAGGACCAGACCGGCGACAACGTCGTGGCGCAGCCATGCGGCCTGGTAGGTTCTTAAAGTGGTCAGGCCCGGAACCCACGGCAGCCACCGATTTGCCCCAGCGCCCCGGGAGGGGTTGCCAGTGGGGCCGGAATCTGGGTCAGGTCGGGGTTTGTCGGGGAGGCTCATGGGCTGCGGTCACATCACCAGAATTATCGGAGCGCTGGCACCCATGTAGGTGTTGGCGTGGTTTCAAGAATGCGTCAGGAAGCCACTGATTGGACGTCTGAAATTCGGGCGGGTGACACCTGGTGAACCGCTACCTGTTGATTTCCACCCAAATCTGACCCGGCGGGGGTGCGGCTAAAAACTTGGACTACTTGGAGGTAGTTCATGTATTCCTACGAAGACCGAATCCGAGCCGTCGAGCTCTACATCAAGCTTGGCAAGCGCCTCAGGGCCACCATCCGCCAGTTGGGCTATCCGACCAAGAACTCCCTCATTAGCTGGTACCGAGAATACGAGCGGAGCCAGAACCTTCGAGCCGGATATTCGCGATCAGGACCGAAGTATTCCGACCAGCAAAAGCATGCGGCGGTGAAGCACTACCTTGATCACGATCGCTGCATAGCCTCCACCATGCGGGCATTGGGATATCCCGGTCGGGCGTTACTGACCGAGTGGATTGATGAACTGCACCCGCAAGTTCGCCACCGAATGGTGGGCCGGGCACCGAACATCGTGCATCCCGAGGCGCTTAAAAGTGCAGCGGTGATTGAGCTTTGTACCCGAACGACCAGCGCACAGGAGATCGCCCAGAAGCTGGCGGTGTGTCGGCCTACGCTGTACAACTGGAAGAACCAGTTGCTCGGCCGCGAGGTGCCCGCATCCATGAAACGTCAAAACAACTCACCGCCAACGCCCGATGCTGCTGAACTGCAGCGCCAAGTCGATTCGCTCAAGCAGAGTATTCACCGTCTTCAGCTCGAGCATGACATCTTGAAGAAGGCCAATGAACTGCTAAAAAAAGACCAGGGCGTCAACCCTCAGCTCCTGAGCAATCGGGAAAAGACCCTGCTGGTTGACGCCCTGAAGCCCATCTACTCGCTCACAGAGCTACTTGGCGAACTTGGCTTGGCTCGCAGTTCCTACTTCTACCACTGCGCCCGCCAGCGAAGGCCTGAAAAATACGCTGACGCCCGGATTGCCGCTGCCGATGTGTTTCAGAGCAACCACCGCAGCTATGGCTACCGGCGCATGCGTGCGTCGCTGGGCAGACGCCATTTGCACCTGTCTGAGAAAGTCGTGCAGCGCCTGATGAAGCAGGAGGGCTTGAGTGTTCCCGCGCGTAAGAAGCGTCGATACGGGTCCTACCTCGGAGAGATCAGCCCTGCGCCAGACAACCTGCTCAACCGTGACTTCCAGGCGGCGGCACCGAATGAGAAGTGGCTCACTGACATCACGGAGTTCCAGATCCCGGCGGGAAAGGTTTACCTCTCGCCGGTGATCGACTGCTTCGACGGAATGGTGGTCAGCTGGACGCTCGGTACCCGACCGGACTCTGAGTTGGTGAACACGATGCTCGATGCGGCCATTGACACGGTGCAATCGTGCGACAGCAAGCCGATCATTCACTCCGACCGTGGCGCGCATTACCGCTGGCCGGGCTGGCTTGATCGGACGCAGAGTGCGAAGCTGACGCGGTCGATGTCGCGCAAGGGGTGCTCACCGGATAACGCAGCCTGCGAAGGTTTCTTTGGGCGCCTGAAGAATGAGATGTTCTACCCGCGGGATTGGAAGTCGACCACCATTGAGGTGTTCATCCGAGCGGTGCACGAGTACATCCTCTGGTACAACGAAAAACGGATCAAGATGTCGCTGGGCTCCCGCAGCCCCATCGAGTACCGTGAAAGTCTGGGCCTAATCAACTGAAACCAGTCCAAGAATTCCGCCGCACCCCCCACGCCCTCTAGTGGGTCAGTTCTGGATGGAATTCAACACCGAGTCCCCAATGGGCGATCGCAAAGTTCTTCAGCGCACCAGGTATTTCGCCCAAGACTCCCGACCAACTTCACTGAGAAACTGGCCGCCGTGGTCACGCTCGACTAGCCTGACTGGTAGACGAAACTTGCTCCCAAGAGGGAAGGCATGGCGCATCGCTCGGGAGCATTGCACTCGCATTGACGGCGGGAACGCTTGGCCAGGGATGGGACGTACCCGAAAAATAGCGTTGGATGGTTCACCCGGGTTAAGAAACGTCTCGACAATCACAAACATCGACTGCTCCTCATGTGCACCTTTTGTCAAAGAATGTTGGTGTTGAGGATCACGTTCGAAATGAAGTCAGGCTTCAGGTACGCATTTTTGGCCCCACCATTCGTGGCTGACGCTGCAAGACTTGCCTGTTGGCTGCGCGCCACGGCCTCAGCCAGAATGCGGGCATGATCTGCCCGTTCAAAGATTTCAACAGTTGCCTGTACAAACAATCTCTCTAGGACCTCACGGGCAGAAGGCATTTCGGATCTGGCTACATCATTTAAGGCTGATAGTTCAGCCCAGATGGATTCCCGGAGCTGTTTGGACATGACACTTGAATTAAATCTTTTGGAAATTTCGGATTCATTTAAGGCGAGCAGTATCAGTTGAATCTAATTTATGAATTGAGCGAAAATGTGCCAGCATGATTATTTCGGATTTTGATTTGAAATTACATATAGGGCAAGCCCCTTTATTGGCGACGACCGCTATCATTTTGCCTGTATTATTTGTCTTTTCCCGCTCCACATGTCGCAACTCATTCTTAATCTTTTGCTCCTCTAAGCGAGAAATCGCCTGCGGCGAATGAGTATTCATAAAGTGCTTTTTTAAGTTTCGCACCTTGGCGCCGCAAGTGTCACATGATTCCAGCCGTTGATCGATATGAACTCGTCTAATGTGGGAGTCAAGCTTTCTTACCATTGCTCTGCATTCAGGGCATTGCTCCAGTTTTGGCGATGACTTGGATTCTTGTATTAGGTCGGAAGTTGTATTTGGGATAATCGCCTTGATTTTTCTTGAGCTTCTGTTAATGCCTGGGAGCCGATGGGACTTATTTGATGGCCCCATAAGATTGTGTACTTCAGACTCAAATATAAATATGCGGAAGGTGTCAGCTTTGATCTCTCCCTTGATGTCGATAATTGTCGACATCAAAAGCTTGTTATCTTCAGATTTGATGAGAAATGGAACGCCTTCAGAAAGTCCGGCTTTTCTCGCGAAGAAAGTTTCTTTGGCATCTCCAAGAAGGCCGATAAGCTTGAACACTGACTGATCGTTTTTAATAGTTTGGATGTCTTGACAAAGAAATGGCTGCCAACCATCATTAGAGAATTCAGGATGGATGTTGTTCGAAGTGTTTGAAGGAAGAGTTAATTGAGCGGGCCTGCCGCGATCGGTGCATGGATGCTTGGGCCAGGGCGGTCCCAATTCGTCAAAAAATACTCTCCCGCCAAAAGGTGATGCATAGAAAAAAACAGGGTTGTCACAGACGGGACAGTGTGCATTCGGACTTGTAAACCCAACCAAAAGCTCTCTGTAAGTTTTAAACCTTACTTGAGACTGCATCAAGCTTGAGAATAGTGTCCGGCGACCAGCATGACCGTCACCACCCCACCCACATCTACAGTCCAGTGAATGATTCCATGCATTACATCCCACGGACTACCTCAAATAGTTGAAAAATTTCTGAATGATTGTGCCCGGATGTTTCGAGGTTCGCGAGGGCTAATGGGCGTTCCACAGTAAGCGTCCAGTGAACCCATATTGACCAAGCAGGCTGGTCCTGCCTAAGGTTTAGACTTGAGAGTTTTGCAGCTGCCAGCGGTGCGGCAGGAGCTCACCAATGCGGCTGTTGGGCCAGATCGGCAGCTTCTCCATCACGTCCTTGAGATAGGCAT
>Ga0075157_10002609_pt1 | contig 10418 bp, 6 predicted proteins | sample JI81BgreenDNA_FD_70967 | JGI IMG/M metagenome (GOLD analysis project Ga0075157, IMG submission 70967) | Wastewater effluent complex algal communities from Wisconsin, to seasonally profile nutrient transformation and Carbon sequestration -... | ecosystem: Engineered > WWTP > Effluent > Algae...
TATTAGTTGCGAAACAGATTTCGTATCTAAAAATGCAGACTTCGTTGCTTTTGCTCAATCTATTGCAGATGCAGCAGTTGCAAACAATGTAAAAAATATTGAAGAATTAAACGCTGCTTTGGTAAATGGAGCTAAAGTTGAAGATTTAATTAATGATAAATTGGCTTCAATTGGTGAAAAAATAGGAATTGCACGTTTTGAAAGAGTAGAAGCTCCTTATGTTGCTTCATACATTCATGGTGCAAACAGAATGGGTGTTTTAGTAGCTCTTAGTCATGAAGCTGCTGAAGCAGGAAAAGATGTTGCTATGCAAATTGCGGCTATGAATCCTTTAGCTGTTGATGCTGATAGCATTGCTGCTGATGTAATTGAAAGAGAAAGAGCAATTGTAATAGATACCATGAAAGCAGATCCTAAAATGGCTGGTAAACCAGAAGAAATGGTAGCTAAAATTGCTGAAGGAAAATTAAATGCTTTCTTTAAAGAGCAAACTTTATTGGCTCAAGCATTTGTAAAAGATGGCAGTAAATCTGTAGCAGAATATTTAAAATCTGTAAATGCAGATTTAAAAGTATTGTCTTTTGCAAGAGTTGCATTGGGATAATTTTATAAATCGAATTTTAAAAAAGGCTGTCTCAAAAGAGGTAGCCTTTTTTAGTTTGTTAAATTGTTGAAATTGATTTTGAGATGTATATTTGTAACCATTGTATAAGGTTAAACAACTTGGTTATGAATGAATACTTGACACTATCCGAAGCCTCAGAAATTATAGGAAAAAGCAAAGAAACGCTTAGACGCTGGGATAGAGAAGGAAAACTAATTGCAGTTAGAGAACCAATTAGTAACTACAGAGTATACAGAAAAGAGCAAGTAGAAACATTATTTAATGAATTTTTAAATTATAGCAATCAAAATAATGAAAACAATTTTGTGACGGCAAATAAAGAATATTCGGTGTTAGAGCTGTTTGCTGGTGCAGGGGGTTTAGCAATCGGCTTGGAAAAAGCTGGTTTAAAATGTATAGCACTTAATGAAATTGACAAATGGGCATGCAAAACACTTCGAAAAAATCGACCAAATTGGAAAGTTTTGGAAGGAAATATTGTGAATTTTAATTTTTCAGAATATCATAATAAAGTAGACGTAGTTACGGGTGGTTTTCCTTGTCAAGCATTTAGCTATGCAGGAAAAAAATTAGGTTTCGCTGATGCTAGAGGAACTCTATTTTATGAATTTGCAAGAGTGGTAAATGAAGTAAACCCTCCCATTTGCATTGGCGAAAATGTAAGAGGTCTATTAAGTCATGATAATGGAAAAACAATAAAGGGAATGATTTCTATTTTAGATGAAATTGGCTACAATGTTGTTCCTGTTCAGGTTTTAAAAGCAATATATTATAAAGTACCACAAAAAAGAGAACGACTAATTTTAGTGGGTTTAAGAAAAGATATTGACTTGCCATTTGAATATCCAAAACCCTACAAAAAAATTTACACTTTAAAAGATGCCTTAAAAAAGGGTGAACTTTTTAGTACAAATGTTCCCGAATCTGTTGGTGTTAAATATCCAGAAAGTAAAAAAGCTGTTTTAGATCTTGTTCCCCCAAAAGGTTATTGGCGAGACTTGCCTGTTGAAATTCAAAAAAAATTTATGGGCGGTAGTTTCCATTTAGGTGGGGGGAAAACTGGAATCGCAAGAAGAATTGGCTGGGATGAGCCATGCTTAACACTTACATGTAGTCCTGCTCAAAAACAAACAGAAAGATGTCATCCTGATGATACTCGTCCTTTTACTGTACGTGAGTATGCTAGAATTCAAACGTTTCCTGATGATTGGCAATTTGAAGGGTCTTTGGCTCAACAATATAAGCAAATTGGTAATGCTGTTCCCGTTAACCTAGGTAAAGAAATCGGTTTTTCTATCGTTAAATTCTTAAATAATTATTACAATTTATTGAACCCAAGGTAATAACCAAAATTTTCAAATGTAATTTGATTTAGAATATTTCGTTTGCTTAGCAATATTTCTGATTTTATTTCATCTAAGGCAGAGTTTTCTAAAGTTTCTTTACTTTTTTCTGTATATCTCAAATAATCTTTAATTGCGATTGGTAATATTTTATACAATTGAAAAAATGCATCGTTTTGACCAGAAAGTAATGCATAAAATTGATCACCAGAAATTTTATAAACCCTGCTATGACTATACTCTTTGCCATTTATTTCACCACTCCATAATTCACAGAAGCTTGATTTGGCTAAAATTTGAACCCAATAACATTTTGCCTTCTTATGGTCATTTGCATATCTAGCTAATTTTTGAAAAAGTGCCTCAGCGGCACTACTATTCATTGTGTTGTGTTTGTTTTTAATGTCTGCAAACAATGTGTCATCAATAGCTTTTATATCGTAGCCGCTTAGTTTACCAGATTGAAAACCATTGATACCACCCAATACTTCTTCGTGAAAAGTACCAATAGAATTATTGATGGACTTATCTATTTGTCTTAATATTTCTAATTGAATTAAACTTTCTTCTTCTAGTACATTAAACTTCGAATCGAATGTTAGTTTAAATGTATCTACTTTGTTTGAGTAGAAATTCTTTTTAGTAACGTTACTTTTTGCCTTTAAATATGCTTTATGTAAGTTTCCAATACAAGTAAGTAAATGCTCATCCGTAATAAAAGTTAAGTATTTGTTTTTCATGAAAACCTTAAAATTGTGTAAGTAAAAATAGTATTAAACGTTAATTTGCTAATTTAATATTTCGTATATCACTCTATTAAAGAGTTCTTTTTTATTTCCTTCATCAGCTCCATAACCATACAACCGTACAAGAGTGCGACGCAACGAATGCCAAATAGCATTACTACTGCTGGTTACCAAATAAAAAAAGCAAAGAAATTCTCTGCTTTTTTATTTGATTGATTGTTGTTTTAAGTGTTTGAATTAATTGCCTCCAAAACTTCTTACCATTACTCTTGGACCACTATTAACGCTGCTTGCTTTGTTTAAACTAAAAGTGCAACTGAGTAAAAAATATCTTTGCAATACGTTGTATTGTACATCTTCAATATAGTTTTGATTGGCAACTCTGTTGATTCCAACGTTTTTATTGAGTAAATCAAATACTGAAAACTTTAATTCGGCTCGTTTATTTTTTAAGAAGCTTTTGGCTAATGAAGCATTCCAAAATGGTATGTTGGTGTTAAACCCATCTGCTCGTCCGGTATTGATGGTGTAGCTAAAATTGCTATTGAATACAAAACCCTTTGGTAAATAGTTCGTTACATCTAAACCATAAACTTGTTGTATAAAACGATTGCTTAATTGTGGCTGCAAATCATTTTTTGATGTATTAAAATTTAAACGACTATTGGCAATAATATCTAATTTGTTTTCTAGTGTAAATGTGTAGTTTAAAGATGGTCCAAAGCTGTTGTTTCGAATTACATTTTGTACTCCATTTACAAAACTTGCATTTCTAATGAGGTTGGCATTAAAACTTGCATCTATTCTACTCTTTAATTTTTTTATGGCGAAACCATAATTGAGGTTTCCAAAAATGAGGTAATTGCCATTTACATTTACAGGTCTTGTACTTCTAGATCCATCTACAAAAATACTATCGGCATAAGCAATGGCATTATTGGTAAAATTGGCAGATACAAAAGCAAATAAATTTCTTTGTTTATACATGTTGGCAGAAAAATAATTGAGCGATACAGACTGCCTATAACTACGTTTTAAATTGGGATTGCCATATACAATATTTAGTGGATTGCTATTATCTGCAATTGGCTGCAACTGAATAGCTGTGGGTTGTTGGGTAGATGTGTTGTAATTGAAATTGATGCTTGTGCTTTGCTTTGGTCGGTATGAAATGTTTGCAGACGGCAACACATCGGTAAAATTTTGCTGAATAATGCTGCTTGTTGTGTTGTTGATGCTTTTTAAAATAGCCGATTGTACCGATGTAGCGATGCCATAACTGTATTTGCCTTGATTGGTTCTAAAACCAATACTTGCCCCTGCGTAATTATACGAACTACTAAAATTATTGGTTAAATTATTGTTTACAATATCAAACGATTTGCTTTGGTTATTAAAGTCGAATGTAGAGCGATTGCTTTCGCTAGAATTGAAATTGTAATAACCAGAAAATTCTACAAGTGACTTTTTGTTCCAAGGTTCGGTGTAAGTTACCATTGTTTCTATGCTTCTTGTGTAAGCAATACGATTGTTTTGCTGATGAATGATAGAATCTTTTGCAACACCTACTGAATTGTAAAAACTATTTAACGTGTATAAGTCACCATCTGATTTGCTTTCGTTGTATGAATTATTAAGATTCACGGAAATGGTTCTTCCTTTTTTCTTAAATCGTTTTCTAAACAAAGCTGTTCCTGCAAAATTGAAAGCAGTAGCATCTACATTATTTTTACTAAATCCATTGTTTAATAAAACGCCTTTGTTGTTTTTTGTAGCATAGTTATTTGTTCGATTGTTTTGATTTTGTTGTAGGGTAAATTGTGGTGTAAAACGAATAGAAGTAAAGCTGTCGATTTTATGATCTATAATAAAGTTTACTCTTTGCTGTTGGTTTTTTCTAAAAGCGTAGCTGCTATCGAAATTAAAATTGCTTGTGTTATTGGGTAAAAATAATTGTCTTGCAGTAAGTCTATCTGTTTGTAATGCTACATCACTAAACAATAGATTACTATTGAAATCGGTTTTTTTATTAAATGTATTGTTGTAGTTCAATCCACCTGCATAAGTTGTAGCAATACCTTGTTGATTTTGCCCCAATCCACTAATGGGTAATCCATTATCGCTGTTGCCATCGTTTACTCGAATATTTACATTTCCACCACCTCTCATTCCTCTGCCTAATTCTCCTGTAAAATTCATTACATCAGAAATGCTAAAACCTTGTTTATTAGTATTGTTGGCCATGCCAATAAAACTAACTTGCTTATCGCCACCAAACTTGTTCAAGTTTGTTTGTGCATCGTATCTTTCATTGTTGCCTGCACCTGCTGTTGCTCTGCCAAAAACAGCATTTTTTCTATCGCTTTTTAATTTCAAATTCAGTGCTTTCTCAGAATTGCCGTCATCAACACCTGTAAATTGTGCCCTATCGCTTTTTCTGTCAAAAACTTGTACTTTATCTATAGCACTTGCTTCTAAATTTTTGGTAGCAATTTTAGGATCTCCAGTAAAAAACTCTTTTCCATCTACCAAAATTCTACGAACAATTTGTCCGTTTACCCGAACAGTTCCATCTGCATCTACAACTACACCTGGCAATCGTTTCAGCAAATCTTCTACCACAGCATTTGGAGCAGTTTTAAAGTTTTCGGTATTAAATTCTAAGGTATCGTTGTTAATGGTAACAGGTGGTCGTTTACCAACCACTGTTACATCGTTTAGTTGATTGACATTTGTTAAAGCAATGTTGCCCAAATTTGTTGTGGTATTTTCGTTTATGTCAAAAGGTTTCCAAATAGTGGCAAATCCAACGTAAGATGCAGATAAAATATACTTACCAGGTTTGATGGATTGAAAAGAAAAAAATCCGGATGAATCGGCTCTTGTAAACGTTACCAAAGTAGAATCTTTAGCAGCAACGATAGAAACGGTTGCATACGCTAATCCTTTATTTACAGCACTGTCATAAACCGACCCTGTAATGGTTGTGGTCTTATTTTGTGCAGCAACAGTGCTGCTTACAATCAATAAAAAGGATAGAATAGTTTGGTACAAATATTTCATTGCAGTTGTTTTTTATGATGGCTCAAAAATATTGTGAGCTAACTGCAACAAGGGTTAATCAACTTGATTGAAACGTTAAACTAGGTTAATGTATTTTTAGACAACAAATCGATAACCAATACCTTTTATGGTTAAAATTTCTAGTGAACTATCGTCTTTTAAATAGCCTCTTAATTTGGTGATATATACGTCTAAATTTCTGCTGTTAAAAAAAGAATCATTGCCCCAAATATGGTTTAAAACGGCTCGTCTATCTACAATTGTATTTTTATGTTGGTATAGATATTTTAGTAATTCAGCTTCTCTGTAACTCAGCTTTTTTTCGGTTTCTTGGAATTGTAAAACCTGTTTGTTAAGGTGCAATTGGTATTTGTTGAGCGGAATAATATCTGAATGAATAAGCGTTGTTTCGTTTGATTTTATGCGTAAGGCATTTTGAATACGTACTATTAATTCTTCAACGCTAAATGGTTTTCGTATATAATCGTTTGCACCAATGGTAAACCCTCTTACAACATCATCAGTTTGTGTTTTTGCTGTAAGAAAAATAATGGGTACATCTGTATTTTGTTCTCTAATATCAGCTGCTAACTCAAATCCGTTTCTATTAGGCAACATTACATCTAGTACACAAATATCTGGCTGTTCGTCTTCAAAAACACGTAATACGTTACTTCCATCATCTTCCATCACTACTTCAAAACCTTTCGATTCTAATGTTTCTTTTACAATTTTTCCTAAAAACAATTCATCTTCTACATATAATATTTTAATAGCCATAACAGTTCAATTTAGTTCGTTTTACTGCGTTATTTTTCCGGAAGTTTTACTGTAAAAGTGCTACCCTTTCCTTCCTCGCTTTGCACTTGTATACTACCGTTGTGCATGTTTACAATATGTGCCACATAACTTAAACCTAAACCATATCCTTTAATATTGTGCCGATCGTTGGTAGGTACTCTAAAAAATTTATCGAATATTTTTTGTTGATATGCAGCTGGAATGCCTAAACCATTATCAGTAATTTGTATACTCATTTGGTTGTTTTCTAACCCCACTTTAATGTGTATTTGAATGGGATTGGTGCTGTATTTTAATGCATTGTCTAACAAGTTGTACAATACACTTGTTAAATGCAATTTATCGGCCCAAATGGTTGCATTGATATTAGTTTCTACAAAATGTATGGTTGCTTTTTTCTTTTGAAATTGTAGTTGCAAGCTATTCAATACATCTTTGATTAGCGATTCTACGGCTACCCATTCTTTATTTAAAACAATGGCTTTGTTTTCGAACATAGATAGCTTTAAAACATTGTCTACCAATAAACTTAATCGGTTGAGTTCAGAAGCAGAAATGTTTAAATACTCTTTTGTTTTTTCTGGGTCATTAATGGCATTAAAACTTCTTAAAGCCTCAATTGCTACATTAACTGTTGCTATGGGGGTTTTTAGCTCATGGGTAATATTGCTAATAAATTCATTTTTAATTACGGCTAGCTTTCGTTGCTCGTTTAAGCTATTATACATAGCAATAAATGCAAACACTACAATACCCATTAGCAATAAAGAACCTGCTATTTGTAATTGCATTTTTTGCAAAATAAACATGGGCACTTTACTAAACTGAGCATTGTATGCAAACGGTGTATTAAAGCCTAAATAAACAGTAGATGTAACAAAATTTTTGCCCGTATCTTTTGCAGCTATGGGTGTTATAGAACAAGTAGAATCACACACTTTAAACGTTAATTTACAAGGCACATTACACTTTGCTTTTGCCAATTCATTTTTATATGCAGAATCTACTGTTTTTACAGGTATAGAATCATTAATGGTTTTGTTATTAGCAAAATATTTTACAATTGGTGACGCTACCGTTTTGGATTGATTACTAGCTGTTGTAAACGAAATTTTTGGAGCTGTTTTATTGGGTGTTGTAGAATCTATAACTTTTGTAAATGTTTTAGAAAAACTGATAATATTGATATTGCTATCATTCAATATTTTAAGTGAACTGTCTTTTGCTTTTTTTCGAACAAAAATAGAAATGGGTTTATCTGCAAATTGAGCAAACGAAATCATTTTGTTTTGTAAAGTATCTAAACGAAGCAACATCATGTCACTATCATTAGTATGTTTTTTAAAACGCATCATTACCTCTAACAATTCTGGAGGAGGAACACTTAATCTTTTTTGTAAACTATCGGCTATTTTTCTTCGAAAACCCGATACAGAATCCACACTTTTATTGATGGTGATAGATGAAAAAGCTACCGTTTCTTTTTTGCTTTTTGAAGCAGGAAAAATGGTTGCTTTTGGTTGTGGATTGTTGGCAATATTTGCGACAATGGGTTTAGCTGTAAGTTGAGAATCTTTTTCAAAACGTTGACGTTGTAGTTTGTACAATGTTTCTCTAAAAATTACATCGGTTGTTTTTTTAAGATTGTGGTATTCATCGTTGTACAACTTCGTAAGCCAATAACCCTGAAACAATGCTAGCAAAAGAATTGCTGCAATCATTAACGGTTTTATTAGGTGAAATTGTTTCATGCACTTTTTGTATTTGGCAAAGGTAATTATCTATTTCACCGATTATTGAAGCCATTAACCTTAATTAACGATTCAACCATTTTCATTAACAATGCCTGCATCTACTTTTGAAAAATTAATCAACCAATCAGTAAAAAACACTTGTATGAAAGTAAGAATAATGATGGCTATTGTGGTAGCTATTTCATTGAGTAGCCAAGCACAAATTAAGGAGGGAACTATTACTTATGAGCGAAAAGTTAATGTTTGGAAAAGAATTACCGACGAGCAAATGAGGGCTATGATTCCTGAGTTTAGAACTAGTAAACACATTTTATTTTTCAACGACTCTACTTCATTATACAGAATGTTGCCAGAAGATGAAGCACCAGATCCATTTGCTGGTGGGCCAGGTGGTGGAAATCGAGTAATATTTAGAGGAGGTGGTGGTTCAGATGGTGGGGATTTGTATAAAAACTTTGCCAACAACACGTCTGTTCAAAGCACAGAATTGGGTGGAAAAAACTTTTTAATTACAGATTCAATTAAAAAATTGCCTTGGAAAATTTATAGTGAAACCAAACAAATATTAGGATATACTTGCAGAAAAGCGGTTAGAAAAATGCAACCAATGAGTGGAGCACCTGTTGCAATTATGAGAACTTTTTCTGGAGCAAATAATGCACAACTAGATTCTACAAAATCTACCAAAATGCCACCACTAAAAGAGGTAGAAGTTGTAGCTTGGTTTGCTGAAAACATACCGGTGGCTGTTGGCCCTGAAGCAAATACATCTTTACCCGGTGCTGTTTTAGAAGTGAGTGTAGATAATGGAGCTACTGTATTTACAGCTGTTGATATAAAAACTACCGTTGATACAAAAGAATTGAAAGAACCCAAGAAAGGCAAAAAAATTACGAATGAAGATTTTCAAAAAATGATGATGGAAATGCTTCAAAACCAAATGCCTGGTGGTTTTAGAATAGGTATGTAATTGACCTTTTATATCGAATAAAAAAGCTGCTTTCTATTGTAGAAGCAGCTTTTTTTGCAGTTGGTTTTAGGTTATACTGGTTGTTTTATAAACTATATCTATCTAAAACAAATGAACACCCAAAGTCTACTTTTTGAAGAGTGGATGTTTTTGCTTTTATTGTTTTTTTAAGAACCGCTGTATATAAATAGCTGCCACTCATAATACTCAATGTTACTAGGTAGATATACAACCGTTTCGTTTTGCTCATGATTAGCAAAATTAGCAGCAGTATAATTTTTAGCAACCACATAAACATGTGATATGCTTTTGTTTCAATTGTTTACACCAACGCTTCATACAAAACCTCAATCGTATGCTTGGCTTTTTTGCCTGTTCCATCTTTTATTTGATGGCGACAGCTTGTACCTGTAGCAGCAATAATTACATCATCATTTTGTTTACGAACAGTTGGGAACAATACCAATTCACCTATTTTCATCGATAACTCGTAATGTTCTTTTTCGTATCCAAAAGATCCTGCCATTCCACAACATCCTGATGGTATGGTTTCTACAGTATAATTTTCTGGTAAAGACATTATTTTAACCGATGGTGCAACGGAAGAAACCGATTTTTGCTGACAATGCCCATGCAATTGTATGGTTCGTTTGGCTGTTGTAAAATTGGTTTTTGAAATATTGCCTAAATCTATTTCTCTAGCAATAAACTCATCTATTAATAAAGCATTTTTTGCCAATTGTTTTGCTGCAGGTAATAAATCGTCACTTACCAAATCTACATATTCATCTCTAAACGTTAATATGGCCGATGGTTCAATACCTATTAATGGTGTTTCATTTGTAATTATATCTTTCAACAAACCAACATTTGTATTGGCTATGGTTTGTGCAGCTCGTAACAATCCTTTAGAAAGCCATGTTCTACCACTTTCTGTATGTTCAGGAATAATTACTTGATAGCCCAATTTCTCTAATAACTCAATGGCTTTTATGCCAATAGTAGTATCGTTGTAATTGGTAAATTCATCACAAAACAAATACACTTTTTTACCAGCGTTTTTAGAGCCGCCTCTTTTAGCAAACCATTTTTGTAATGTAATGGTATGTAGTGTAG
>Ga0075157_10002610_pt1 | contig 10417 bp, 8 predicted proteins | sample JI81BgreenDNA_FD_70967 | JGI IMG/M metagenome (GOLD analysis project Ga0075157, IMG submission 70967) | Wastewater effluent complex algal communities from Wisconsin, to seasonally profile nutrient transformation and Carbon sequestration -... | ecosystem: Engineered > WWTP > Effluent > Algae...
TAAAATATTTCAACAAATTCTTAGCTCAAAATAAAATATTTCCAACAAAAACTTCTTATTCAAAATATTCTGGTAAAACAATCGGGATTGATATGTCTAACATAATTCATCGAGCTATCGGATCATTCAAAACTCCATTAACAACAAAAAATAAAAAAGTTACGACACATATTTTTGGAATATTCAATAAGCTTCATACAATGATGATGGAAAAAATAAATATTATTGCTGTATTTGACGGTCCGCCTCCTGAAATAAAATCAAAAGAAGAAAGTGAACAAAAAATTTCTGATGAAGAAATTCAAGATATCAAAAAATTGTTGACATTGTTAGGCATTCCATTTATTCAATCAATAGGAGAAGCAGATACTCAACTGGCATATCTTTCAAAGAAAAAAATAATTGATGCTGTTTATTCTAATGATACAGATATGCTGATATTTGGTTGTGATACTTTGATTCTTTCATTGACAAAAACAATTGGACTTGAATACAAAAAAAAAAATATTTTACAGAAATTGAATATCACACAACTTCAGTTGATAAATATAGCAAATATTCTTGGTAATGATTATTTTCCAGGAGTCAAAGGTATTGGAATAAAATCAGTCCTTGAGCATAAAAATGATAATGTTAAATCTGCTATTGATTCAATGAAATATTATCTTTTACTACATCCTGAAATATTTCTCATAAAAAAAATTCCAAAAAGAAAAAGGGTTCAATACTCTTCTTTGACAGAATATTTGATAAAATTAGATTTCAATGAATCTAGAGTGAAAAAGAAAATCAATAGACTCAAACAAGTCTAACACAACATTGTTTACTGGTAAGTTTTCCAGTATTAATATTCACAAATAACTCTCTGAAATTTTTGTTTATTTCATGAACTCCTGTTCCGAATAACTGCCATGTATCATTGTAATTCATATTATCAGAGAATGCAATGAAGATAGTTTTTTCTTTTGCTAACATTTCTATTGTTGCTTGAGAAAGTAAATTGAATAAAGTGTATGAATTTTTTGTTGAGTACCATTGAAAAAGTTTTATTGGAATATCATTGAGAATATTTTGACATGTAACAAATCCAATAATATTTTTTTTTTCTTCATCTAATGGTGAATAAAATACAAATGTTTGTAAAAATTTATTTTTGAGAAGCTGATCATGGAATTCTTTTTTTGTAAATTCTTCAAATACAGAATATTTTTCTCCTTCACGTTTGTACATTTCATAAACTTCTTCAAATGTTTTTTCTGAAACAGGGTCAACTATAAGTCTTGTTTTATCTGTTACTGTTATTTGATCAAGATCTATTTTTTGGATTTTTTCTGAACAATGCTTTCTCATGAATTTTTTAATTCTTAATAATTTTTTTTCTCCAATGGTTACTGAAGTTACAGGACCAATGTAGTATGAAATTTTTTTCCCATTTTTAAAATTATCATCAACTGATTTTAATCCGTCCAATGAAAAATATTTTTCTTTCAAGATCAATATTTTTTGGAATTTTGAAAAAAGAGCGGATGAATCAGGTGAACAATAAACAAGATAAATCATTTTATTGACAGTTGTAAAAAATCGTTTATTACTTTCTCTTCCAGCAACAATATGTGTTAAGACTCCTTCATCTGAAAATAATCCAAGAATAAAATATTTTTTTGTTCTCACCATTAATTTCTCTGCGAAACTTTCTTTCGTCATTTTTTCCATAGAGGATTGATAAAAAAAATCATTTGGAATATCCTTTATGTCTAACCATTTTTGATTCTTTTCCAATTCAATATCATCAGGTGAAAATTGAATATTGCTGAAATCTTTGATATTTTGACCTCTTGTTTTTTTATCAAAATTATGGACAGAAGAAAGTAACATTTATTATCACTTCTCGTCAATAATATATTTTAAGTAACAAAAAATAATTGAAAATAATTTTGTAAGATAGTAAAATCTTGTAATAAAAGAAAATAAATATGGAATTCAATTTGGACAGCGATTACAAAGGAAAGTTAAAACTATCTAATTTTATGAAATTTGGAAAACATGGCTATTTGAAGCTAGATATTTATGATGAAACAAATGGTAAAAATGTTGAAAAAATATTTTTTCAAACACCGATTATGAAAATAGATAAAGTACTTCATTTTAAAAATGATTCAAAAATGTTGTTGAAATTATGTAATCAGTACAAAAATGATATTTCTTTTTCTGTTAAGCTGAAAGCTCTTGAGGAATATATTCTTGAATTAGTTATGAAGAAAATAAAATTGTACAATACGTTTCAAGAATTGATTGATGTCAAGAGACAAAAAACAAAAAGATGCAAAAGATTTTGGCATAACAAAATCAAAAAAAAAAATAAAATAGTTGAAGAAAATCCAGACAAATACATTGTTGAATTTCGAGCTATTGTTGAAGGTTCAGAGAAAACAGAATTCTACAATGAAGCAGGAAAACGTATCAATCCATTGAATCTTATTCAATCAGGTCATGGAAAAAATATTGAACTATTGTCAACTATTTCTGAAATTTCAATTTCCCCTGATTCTATGTCCGTTAATTTTGTTATCGTTGCTGCAAAATTATCATTTCCACAAAGTATCAATTTCAAATCTTCTTTTTTAAATTCTGTTTTATCTCCATCTTCTTCAACATCAATTATCTCTCCACCTCCTCCTGCTCCTGTAATTGATATATCATTTGAAGATCATACAGCTACAAAGAAAAAAAAACTTCCTACTTCTATTTCTGAAGCTGGAGATTTGAAAAAAAAAGAAACACCAAAAGTATCAAGACCTGATAGCGGATTTGTTATTTCAGTATCAATGATTGAAGATCAAATGAAAAAATTGAAGAAAATGAAAAAATAATATTTTTTATTGAAGTAAGAATAAAATATATTTCTACTTCAATTGAAAAAGATTTTCAAAAAAAATAATAAGTATTTTTTTCTTTTGAGTATTTCATTTTCAATCCAATGCTATTCATCATTTCTTTCATCTTTTTCACCCATGTTTTTTCAGAAGAAACAAATATATGATTTTTTATTAATTGCGATTTGTATGTTTTTTCTGAAAAAAGATTTAGTATTTTTGCTACACAATCATCAACACGCTCTTTATGCTCTTTTTTAATTTTAGAAATATATTTTTTAAGTTCGATGATATTTTCCTTTGTCAAATTCAATGTTGCACTTTTTTTTCTCAATTCTTTTTTTTTTTTATCAATGAGATCTTGAACGTCTAGTTTCATTGAATAAATATTGATGAAGCTGAAATCATTTTTAGTCAAATATTTTTTTGTCAATGTAATATCGCCATTGTCTTCAACAGAAAAAATATCTTTTGGAATAATTCCTCCAGTTATTGATACAATTTTTATCAATAATGTCATAACTATTTTTTTTTTTTCTCGTTCTAATTTCGGGTCATACTCTTTTGCAAGTTGCTTGAGATAAAAGTCTCCTTCGAATGATATTAATTTATTTTCTTCTTCATCATCTTGTGTTTTGATTTTAATTTTTTTCTTCATGAATTTATTTTGCCAATTAGTTCAACTGTTTTCATAATATATTTTTTTTATCATTTTTTTCATTCAGATCATTGAATCAATGTTATACTCGCTATGCTTCTGGAAAAAATAAAGAAACCGATTGATGATGAAAATGATTACTACAATATTTCTTTAGTTAGTGAAAGTAAAAAAGAGATACAGATTTTTTACATTCAATCTGCTAATATTGACAAATCAATATGCGCGATAAAAATAAATGTTGGTCATTGTCATGAGCCAGATGAATATTTAGGTCTTGCTCATTTTCTTGAACATATGATTTTTATGGGAAGCAAAAAATATCCAGATTCAAATCTTCTTCAATATGCTAATACTAACGGAGGAATGGCTAATGCTATGACAGCTGGATACGAGACAACATACTATTTTGAAGTTTTTTCAAAAAAATTGTATGAAGCATTTGATATTCTTGTCGATGGATTATTTTACCCGACAATAGCAAAAGAAAATGTTGACAAAGAAGTAAATGCAGTGAATGCTGAACATATGAAAAATATCGATATTGTAAATAAATCATTCACTGTATCAGACAAAATAATATTTGATCAAACAAATCATCCTTTGTTCCGCTTTTCTACAGGAACTTTAGATACATTGAATAAAGATGGAATTGTAGAAGCATTGAAATCATTTCATAAAAAATATTATGTACCAAATAATTCTTTCTTTGTTGTCATGCATAATGATTCAATACATAAATTCTTAGAAAAAATTTCCTATCTTCATAAAATTCCAACAGCAGATATTGAATATCCAATAATTCCTAATTTATCTATGAAAAGAAAGACTATTCATGTCAAAGATAAAATTGACAATATGGTTTGTATATCAATTCCAGTTCCAAAAGAAATAGAAAATTTGAGATACTATGGATTATCAATTCCATGGTTTCTTCAAAGCTATCATAAAAATTCATTACTAGATATTCTTCATAAGAAAAAAGGATTGATAAAAAATTTTTCTGTGAGATATGATTCTTGTGATTCTCATATGCATCCTCAACAATCAAAAAAAAAAAACATTCTTAGAATAAAATTCCTCGCTGAAAAAGTTCATCATATTGAAAAAATCCTTTCATACATCAATGCATATTTTTCATTTCTCAAGAATAATTTACCTCCAAAATATATTGTTGATGAAAATAAAGCAATAAGTTACTATCAATGGCTTGAATCAAATAGACATTTAGGAGTAAATGATATTTTAGATATTGTTGATGCAAACAATGATGGTGTTTCATATGTAGATTACAATTACATTCAATACAAATCATTATCATATGATAAAAAAGAAATTGAGAAATTATGGGAACATGTAAAAAAATATCTTTCATTTGAAAATTCAATAATTGCGTATTCAAAAAAAAATATTTCAGGAAAAGTAAAAAAAATAGATCATTATCCTTTTGAATATGTTGAAGTAGAAAATTCAAAAATTGATTCTCTTTCAGATATCAGCTCCAAGCAGAGCTTCAAGCATCCAACAAAAAATAATTTCTTAAGAATGAGGAAAAAAAAACAATATTCATTAAGTACTAAATCTGCATCAGTTATTCCAACAATAAAATTATTGACAACTGATGTTATATATCAACAGTTAACAGTGAGATATGATAATAAAACAGCAATCGTATTTCATAACTCTGATCAAAGAACAAATTACAAAAAAAGTATCGCAAGTCAAATGATAACAGATATTTTTGATAACTTTTTTTTAGCTGACATAAATAGCAAGCTAACTGAAATAAATTCTTCATTATCATTTTACGTTTCAACAAAAAATGTCGTTATTGAAATAAATTCTTATCCTGATTTAATAAATATTATTTTTGATACTTTTTCAAAATTGTTCAACAAATTTTCGACAAACTATCAAAAACAAAAATACAAAAAATATTTCTTCAAACAAAAATCTTCATACTCAAAAAAAAATAATTTAATGGATTATGTTTATGTGAATGAGAAATTTTCCAAGATGAATTTTTCAAAAGAATGTTCATATGATATCAGTGAAACATTGAAAGCTGCGAAAGCAATAAAATATTCAGATATATCAGAACTATTGAAAATATTATTCGATTCCATTTCTTCAATATCCATTTACTCTTATGGAAATAAATCTATGGACATAATTCCTTTGTACAAAAAAGTAAAACAATATATTCATGACTATTCTGAATTACATTCAAACAGAGAAGAAAAAAAAAAGATTGAATATCATAACTGTGAAATAGTTGATAAATCTTATGAATATTTTTCTACGATGAAGAATTTCACAGTTACGACAATAAAAATATTTTATTCAATATCTGCTGATTCACAAGTTTCAACAACAGCATATTCTTTACTCATTTCAAAACTAATACAACAGCCATTCTTTGATACTTTACGAACAAAAGAACAATTAGGATATGTTGTCAGTGCTAATGTTGAAAAAGTCTATGGAAAAAGCATATATTCTGGAATTAGTTTCTTTATCAAATCAAATGTAAAATCTTCAAAATATTTGCTTGCAAGAACAAAGAAATTTATTTCTGAATTCTTTGAAGAAGTTTCAAAAAATCCAGATGACGAAATGTTTGAATTAGTTAAAAAATCAGCAAAAGTTCTTGACAGTAATAAAGAATCATATTCTCAAAATTTTTCATTGATACTCAGAAAATTAAATCCAACAATGAATATCGAAATTGATAATTTTATTTTGACTGCTTCTTTGAAAAATACTTTAGCTGTCTACTATGAAAACTTAATCAAGAATCCAATAGTAAAAGTATATGGAATAAATTGATTGAAAAAAAGTATTTTGTATAATGACTATTCAAGAAGATTTACCTCAAGATATGATATATATCAATGATCAGTTAACAGAAGATTTCATAAAAAAAGTAAAATATTATTTCTCCTTACTCAACGAAAAAAAAAATATTATCAACATTCCTAATACCATAACTCCAGGAAAGATAGCAAAAATAATTTCTTCAAAAGAAAAAAATATTGACATAAAAATGATTGAGCTATGTGTATGTCTTGCAGTGATGAATACTCTCAGTGATGAAAATCTTGACGAAAAAGAAAAAATGATTTTAAATATGTAGAATAAAGATAATAATTATTATTTTTGTATTCTCATGTCATATTCTCTCCCAAAATATTTTTTAGTTGAACTAGCAAATGATGCATCCATCTTTGAATCTGTGAAAGAAGATGCGTTAAAAAGTATATCGGATCTTAAAAAATCTGCAAGACAATTATCCTTTGAAGTGAAAGAAGAAAATGATACAAAAGTAAGAAATTATTATATCGCTCAAACTGAAGAAAGCGATGAAGAAGAAGAGGAAGAAGAAGAATCATAAATTTATTTTCAATAGAAGTATTTTCAACATGTTTGTCAATACTTCCATTACTATTTTTTTTGTTTGAACAAAATATTTTATTATTGTTGAAAACCTGTACTTGTATTAACATCGAACAAGTATATACATGAAAAAAGTTGGTATCCTTGATCCTGAAGGCAAATATAAAAATCCATTGAATGGAAAAAAATATTCTTCGAGCTACAAAAAAAATTCTGTTCTATGGAAAAAACTTCCAGGATACAAAGAAGCTGAAAAGTACATCAACATAATAAAAAAAAATCAAGTCATTCTTGTTGTTAGTGGAACTGGTTCAGGTAAAACAGTGTTATTCCCGAAATATACTTCTCATGCTTTTGACTACAAATCAAAAATAGCTATTTCATTGCCTAAACAAGTTATCGCTCAATCTGCTGCTGAATTTGCTGCATTGACTCTAGATGTTGAATTAGGAAAAGAAGTTGGGTACAAATATCAAGGTTCTCCGAAAGATTCATTCTCAAATGAAACAAAATTATTGTACGCTACAGATGGAACTATTGTCGCTAATCTTTTGAATGATCCATTACTAAAAAAATATGACGCTGTTGTTATTGATGAAGTACATGAAAGAAAAATACAAATAGATTTTCTTTTGTATCTTCTAAAAGATGTTGTTCTCAAGAGACCAGAATTCAAATTGATATTGATGAGTGCAACAATTGATGAAGAACTCTTCGGAAAATATTTCACTGGAACAAAGTTTATTACTCTCAATGTCAGTGGTGAAGCAAACTTTCCTATCAAATCTATTTTCCTTCAAGAAGATATTCCTTCATATGACAAGACTGTTGAAAAAGGTATTGAAATATTGATTCAAATTCTCGAGAAAGAAAAAGATAACATGAATGTTGGAAATGATATTATTTTTTTTGTCATCTCTCAAAATGATACACAAAAAGTATGTGACAAATTATCGGAATATATTGCTAACTGTAAAGATCAACAATGTGAGATTGTTAAAAAAGGAGATATTTATTGTGCTACAGTATTTTCAGGATTGAGAAAAGAAAAACTTGAATATGCGCAACATGATGAAAAATATATTTCTTTGAAATCGTCAACAAAAAAAAAATATTACAGAAAAGTTGTTATTGCCACAAACGTCGCAGAATCATCATTGACTATCAAAGGACTTACTTACGTTATTGATACTGGATATGAATTATTTGGATCTTTTGAACCAGCAGTTTTAGGAAAAAAGTTAGAGAAACAATTAATATCTGTTGCTCAAGCTAAACAAAGAATGGGACGTACTGGAAGAACAAAACCCGGAAAATGCTATCATTTGTATTCAAAAAAAACATTTGATGAAAAGATGAAAAAATATCCAGAACCATCAATACGTACTTCTGATCTTACTAATGATTGTCTACGATTCTTGACTCTCAAAAGTATTGGTTCATTCAATGAATTGGAAGATGCTTTTGATAAATTTATTGAAAAACCAAGAGATGATTTCCTTACTGCTTCAAGATATTTTCTTGCGATGAATAATATTATCGATGATGAAGGATTTTTGACAAATATTGGAGCATTAGTTTCAAGAATGAATGTAGATAATGTTGTTTATGGAATGTGTATTTTTTACTCTCTCATTTACAATTGTAAGAATGAAATGGCAAGAATAATATCAATGATGTCAGCTATGAAATTGAATTTTGGAAAATTATTTGCCAATGTATCTAAACCTGAACATAAGCAAGCAATAAAAAAAGTAAAAGAAAAATATTTTCATTATTATGGAGATCATGTATCTCTTCTTTACTTGTATCAAAATTATGAAAAACAAAAAAATAAAGAAAGATGGTGCAAGGATAATTTCCTGAATTTGAAAATTCTTCAAACTGCAGAAAACTCAAAATTGATAAAAATGATAAGAAGCTTCGATGTATCTAACATTGAAGTAGATCAAGATTTCAAGAAAATAGTTGATAATATGATTGTTCAAGATAGAATAATACTTTGTCTAACAATGGCTCACAAATTAACAACAGCAACAAATACAATGAATCAAAATAAATATATTACTCAATTGGGATACTCTAAAAATTTGAAGCTATCAAAAAATTCATTTGTTGGAGTAATGGCTGATAAATCAAAAACGTATCCGAAAGATATATTTTATACAGAATTATTTATCAGTGATAATGGTGCAGAATTGAATTTTATTGGAGTTCCATCGAAAAAGATAATAAAAATGTTAGAATAATTTGTTGTCAGTAGTAAAAAGAAAAAGAATTTTATTTTTTATTTGAATGTAGTAAAATATATTCAATAAGAGTTTTATTTTCAATACCCAACTTCATTGAATAAAAAAATAAATGCGGATTTTAGTTATCGATACTTAGAAAAAAACAAATATACAATTTCTCATATCAATGTTAGAATCTTCTTCTGAAAATAAAACACTTATGTCAGCTGAATCAGTTGAAAAAACAAACAAAACAAACAAAAAAAAAAAGTATGCATTTTATTCAATTAATTTAACATCAGGTGTTGTAAAAGAAACAATGCTCAAAGAAGAACAATCTCTTGAAGTTTACAAATTTGGAATGAAAATAATAATGGGAACTTCATATCATTGTTTGTTTGAAGATTTCTGTATCAAAAGTATACCTGTTATTCAACATAAAATAAAATATGAAGTGAGTTCTATCAAACCTGTCGATCTAATTGTTTTCACTTTGTATTTCTGTGGATCATATGATCCATATTGTAAGAAAAAAGAAAAAACAATAAATGGACGTTTCTTTTGTGAATACACTTTTTATGGAGAAAAAGCATCTTATCGTCTAGAAATATAAAAAAAAAAAACAATCGATGAAATAAATAATAAGATAAAAATGAAAACTGTTACTATGAAACAAAAAATATTCGAGCTCATAGAAAAAATAAATGAAGAAAGGAATCAAGTATTTGAAGAAAATTATGGACTTTCATTCACAGATGATGGATTGCCGATCATTGGAGGTGTGGCTAAACCTTTAACCGAATGAGCAGTCAAATAAAAAACTATTTTGTATTGAATTCAGTAAGTTTTGAAGAATGTTCTAATAATTTATCTACTTTTGATCTTGACTCTATTGAATGAACAAGAAGAAGCGATAATATTTCAGCGCAAATAGTCATATCTTCTTTGTATTTTTTCAACAATTTTCTTTTTATTGAAGATTGTGAAATACTTTTTCTTATTATTTTTTCTTGTTCAAGAGTTGACATTGTTGAATATTTGTATGGAAAGTCATTAAAAAGAAAATAATACAAACATATTCCTAAACACCATACATCATTGGCTTTTGAGTAAATAGAAAGAAAATAACTTTCAGGAGGTAAATAATCTACTGTTCCAAATATTGCATCATTTATTTTTTTTTCTTCTATTATTTGTGACTGAGTAAAGTTACATATCTTTGCATTCGAGTATTTTTTTTTTTTAACTAATATATGATT
>Ga0075157_10002612_pt1 | contig 10411 bp, 14 predicted proteins | sample JI81BgreenDNA_FD_70967 | JGI IMG/M metagenome (GOLD analysis project Ga0075157, IMG submission 70967) | Wastewater effluent complex algal communities from Wisconsin, to seasonally profile nutrient transformation and Carbon sequestration -... | ecosystem: Engineered > WWTP > Effluent > Algae...
CTGCGGATTTGCGCCGGGTCAAGGGGGTGCGCCATCCATAGGCAGGCGGCATTCAGGTCAGACTTGGCACCGCGCCCTTTGGCCACGTCTTTGCCCATAGAGATGAGAGCATTGGGTGGCATGGTGGGGCGAGCATCGAGTGGTTGGGCAATCGGGCTGGTGCAGGAGTTGATTTTTTCTGCCACATACCATTGCTCTGATTCCCCTTTCCATAGACCGAGGCGGCGTTGGGCAAACTCTGCTTCGGTGAGTGAGTGGAAGTCACGGCGGATCTCCGTCTGGTTGATCATGTAGCCGTGGGTGGCGATGTTGGTATCGCGGAAATTGGAGCTGATGATGTGGTATTCCTGGGAGCCTTCGCGGATGAGCTTGTTCCATGCGCGATTGCGCTTCCATGCGGGGTGGGTGTTGGGGTCTTCTGCGTGGCCGAGGAGTATGCTGTGATTGGTCCACAGGGGGTGGTGTTTGCCGTAGGGTGTGGGGGCGTTGAGGCGCTGGAGGATTTGCTTGTCGAGCACTTTGGATTTTAGATCGACTTCTTTTTGTTCGTCCACCACACCATCGGTGTAGCGGCGAGAAGCGAGGTTGGAGCCGTCTTTGCTCATGCCGATCGCGGGCATACGGGTGATGCCGCCATTGCGAAACCGGAACTCATAGTAGCCTTCCTCCGCGCGCAGAGCGTAGCGTTTGCCGCCACGAGTGGTGGGTTGGATCTCGTTGCGAAAGAGCGGTGCGGTATCGATAAACTTTTCAAACTGATCGCCAATGGCTTCCTTGGCCGTGGAGAGTGTGGGGTAGAACAGGGCGATGGTGCGGCGCTGGATGCCGCGTGGATGCGGTAGGAGGATGTGGCGCAGGGATTGCCAGAGAAAAATGATGGTGGTTTTACCGGTGGCCACCGCGGAATCATCCATGACGTTGGGGGTGAACCAGTAGTAGCGGAGTCTAGCTGCTTGATGCACATCGAGCTTGCAGTTCATGATGATCTCTGCGGCCATGACGGGATCGCTGATGAGTTCGAGCCAAGTTGCTTCTTTGAGGTAGAGCATTGTTTTGAAAAGCTGAAATTTTGAAAAGCTGAAAAGCTGAAATGGGGAGAAGTGATTAGTGAGCAGTGATCAGTTATTAGTTATGAGTTATCAGTGGGAAGATGTGAATTAGTTAGATGGCGATGCCTAGCGTTTCTAGGGGTGAGGGGACGCGCTCGGGTTGGGGGTGGATGTAGCGCATGGTGGTTTTTATGTCGCGGTGGCCTAGCACTTCTTGGATGTCGCGGATGTTTGCGCCTGCATCTGCGGAGTGAGTGGCCCATGCGTGGCGGAGGTGGTGTGGCGTGATGGCTTCTACTCCTGCGGCTTTGCGGGCTGCGGCCATTGCGTTCTGGACCACTCCATCCAGGCAGTGCCAGCCGACTAGTCCATTGCCGTTAGGATCGGAGCATGGGTGATCGAGCGGGAAGAGAAATGCCCAGCGCCGCTGGTAAGGAGCTGCCGGATATTTTTGCGCGATGCGGTTGGGGAGTTTCCATGGGATTCCTTTTGAGCGAAGTTTCAGCGCAAAGGCTTCTGCTGTTTTGATTTGCGCGGAGAGATGAGGGATGAGGATTTTAGGTAGCGAAATGAAGCGGTCTTTGTTTCCTTTTCCTGCGACTATGGTGAGTTTTGCGGCGGTGATGTCGATGTCTTTGAGTCTTATGGATAGGGTTTCTCCAATGCGTAGTCCGCACGCATACATGAGATGGCAGATTAGGCGTGTGGGGTAGCCGCTGGAGTCTTTGACTGCCATCAGAACTTTGCGCGTGTCATCTTTTGTTGGTGCTTGGCGCACACGCTCGCCGGTCTTGGCGCGTAAAGAGTCAATGCCAGTGATGATTTCGCCGCGCACATGTTGGTAGTAGTAGATAAGAGCGGCAAAAGCTGAGTTCTGCGTGCTGGCGGAAACTTTGCGCCGAGCCTCCTTAGTAAGAAATGATTCGATCTTGTCTTTGGAAGTGGCGTTTTCGGCCCATTGTGTTCCACAGATGTAGTCGATGTATTTGCTGATGTAGCGGCAATACGATTCTTTTGTGGAATCTGCATAGCCTTTCATGCGGATAGAGTCGCGCAATTTATTGATTTCCAATGTTTTGCGCTGATTTTGTGCTGCTGTCATGGCTGTTTATTATGGGGATTGGGGTCGGATGAATAAGCGTTCTCCAAGCAATGAAGGACTCCATCCTCGCCCTTATTCGCGACCGCCAGCATGTTAGCTTCGTTGATCTCAGTGAGAGCATCACTGGATTCAAGGGCGACGTTACTATGCTGCACGCTCTCGATCCCAACGTTGTTCTGTGGCCTTGGTGCTCTGATACTGCAATCGACGCCATTCTGGAATTGACGAAGGCGAACCTCATCTTTCCGCACCCTGCCTCCACGCTCGTTTACATGATCGACGGCTTGTTTCCCGCGCTGCCCCAAGTTGTCAACCCGCCCGAAGGAGGTTACAACGAGCGGCGATGGCTCCCGATTTGCTTCTGCGATTACCCCATCGAATCCGATTGATTCAATAAGGCATGGCAGTCCATCTATTCTTCTTCGCATCTCAGGGCATTTCCTGACAAACCATTCAACAAACATTTCACCAATTTTTTCGCATGTATTTTTACTCATATCTTCAACAGCCACCGGCCAGCATCCACTCACGGGCAGGACGCGCCCTAAAAAACAATCTGGAGAACAAGTCGTGCATGGCGACGCGAGTAACGCCAATGTCCGCATTCGTGCTGTAATTCTCGCGCGCCATCACTAGTCGTTCATCCAATCAGTCTCGATGACTTGGGGCTTGTGAGATTCCACGAGGCTGGCGAGGCAGGGGAAGTTTTCGCGGAAGATCTTAAAGATTCTCATGGCAAGATCGCGGTGTTCTTTTTGGGCGTGGGGATCGCAGCGTTGCCAGAAGTATGTCATCCATGAGCGAACGGAGCCTTTGATGTAGAGCGTCGATAGGGTGGCCATGGGTAAGACCATGCGCGCGGATTCGGCGGCGGCGTCGTCATCGATCAAGCCTCGGTAGGTGATGGCGGCTTGATCGCACATGCGTTTGGCGGTGTTGCTCATGTTCTCGTTTTCTTCGCCTGAGCCTTGTCGGTTGCCGCCTGCTGCTTTTTCGCGGATTTCGATGTGATCGTAGCTGAGTGCGGATACTTCCGCGTAGCGCTGGGAAAATTCTTGGAAGCGGAATGACCAGTGGCGCAGGATTTGGATCGCGATGGCCTTGCTGGTTTCCACTGAGACAATCATGTCCACCATATCGAATGGCGACCAATGGCTGTGTTTCACCAAGTAGGTGAGCAGCTTCTCGGTGGTGGCGGTGTTGTGCTGGTTGCTGGGGTTTGAAATGCGGGCGGTGTAGGCGATGAATTCCTCCGGCGTGAAGGGTTGGCCGGTGGATTCATTGATGACGCGCGGTGCGGTGATGGCGATAAGTGATGGTGGGTTCATGATGTTGAAGTGTGGAGTGGTGAGTGAGCAGTGATCAGTGCTTTGTATTTGAGATATTGAGTGTTTTGGTTTTTGATTGGCATGGCGCTTGGAAAGCGCTGCCACGGTTAGGCGGATTGGACTGATTGTTTTTGTTTTTCAAAATAGGCTGGTGTTTTTGTTTTTGTTCGCCTTCTTATCCGATAGGGATTTGGAGGCGTGGGAGATGTGGCTTTCTCTTAAGTTGTGCAGGGTGTAGAGGGCGAAGAGTTCAGCTTGGCGATCGGGGGAGAGTTCGCGGTATTCCCAGGGAAGGATGTTCCAGTGACGGCAGATGTTGGCGGTGTGGAGTTGGTGGCACTCAGGATCGATGAGTTCAGCGATGGCTTTCTGATCTGGGTCTTTGTTGCGGGGATTGCGCCTCCATTGGTTCAGCTTGGGGTAGCACTTGAGGAGGCTGGTGAGAAAAAATCAGGACGATAGGCGATGTTCTCCGCATTGATGATGTGCGCGGAGATGGTTTCGATGAGGCCCTGGGAGAGTTTTTCTTTCAGGATGGTGTGGTCTTTGCTTTCGGCTATGAGGTCTTTGCGGATGCTGTCGCAGCCGTGGAAGATGGCCAAGCAGCGGGCTTGCAGGGCGATCTCCGTTTTGCGCTTGATGTATTCAGGATCGGCGTAGTTGTGAACCGGGTCTTTGTTTTCATCCAGCATAACTTTGCCGTCCTGATCGATCTGCAAGGGCGGGGTGACGCTGCGCTCCAGTTCGTTGATCTGATTGAGCTGGGCGGCGGTGAGGCTGTGTATTTCCAGGGCGATAGGCTCGGCTCCTTCCTTGATTTGCGGAGCCTTGTCGCGGTCTTCCGGCACGATCACCTGATTGTTCGGGTAGATGTGGAGGATGCGGGCTTGGGTGGTGAGTTGTTCGAGTTGGGTGAGCATAAGATTGAAGTGGTGAGTGTGGAGTGTGGAGTGATCAGTGATGAAGATGCGGACTAAAGTCCGCGCTCCATGGGGGCTATGGTGAGGCGTATGGGGCCGTTGTTTTTGTGGAGGTTCTCTGGTAGCGGATTGCCGTGGAGAATGTTGTTGGTGTGCATCCATGTTTTTGCCTCGATGTTATCGACGCTGTGGACGATGTGGGCTTCGAGGGTTTTGGGTTCGACCGGAGATCCCCATTCGATCTGGCCGTGGTGACTTAGGATGCAATGGCACAAGTGATGGATGATGTCGGGGAGTTGGGCGAAATGGCTACTCTCTCCCGATGCTACGGTGATGGATCTGAATGCCTCGATCGCAAGGGCGTGGCCGATGGCAATGTGTCCGTGATATTCCGCGATACGATTGTAAGGCATGTGGCAGGGAATGGCGGCGGGGGTGAAGTTGTTCTCCCACATTTTTCCGCAGTCGTGGAAGATGATGGCGGTGTAGATGAGGCTGGGGTTGACTTTATTCTGATAGAAAACCTGCGCTGATTCATCGTTGATTTGCTCGCATAGGCTTTGTGCGAGCAAGAGCATTGCGGCGGTGTGCTCCATGAGTCCACCGGCAAAGGGTTGGTGGTTTGCTATGGCAGCGGCGGCGGTTTGGTAGGCGGCACCGTGCGTTTGCCATAGCCACATGAGCATGTCTTTCAGAAGCGGATCTGTGATGAGGTTATGGATGAAGTGGAGGATGACGTTCTTTGCGTGAGTGGTCTCGGGGCGGATGAAGCATTTTGCAAACTCGGCGACATCTTCCTCGCTGGGTGTGAGCAGGCTGATGTTCTTGGCTTCGAGCCCGAAGTCTCCGGTGGACCAGGTGGCGCGTAGCTTGACCACTGTGCCGATGGCGGGTGGTGGCGGAGAGCCTTCCCAGAAGTTGACGCTTTGCCGGGTCTGGTCGCGGGCGATGAAGGTGACGGCGTGGTATTTTTTGCCGGTCTTGGTTTGTTTTTCCATGACCTCGGATACGGCGACGATGATGGAGATGGGTTGGTGATGGGGAAGTTGGTGGAACATCTGTTGTGAAAAGCTGAAATGTTGAAAAGCTGAAACGCTGAAAGAAGAATTGACGATTGATGATTGTTGATTTTGGATTTTTGATTTACTTGCAGGCGAGGAAGGCAGGGGATTCGCGGGGGATGATGGGCTTGCGCTCGGTGGTGGATTTGTTGGCGATGAGGGCAGCTTTGATATCATCTTTGAGGTAGTAGCAGCGGCCACTGCGGGTGCTGGCGCAGGGCTTGAGGATGGCGGGGTGATCGGCCTTGAGTTCCTCCCATAGTTCGGTGGAGATACCGGCGTATTTGTGGGCTTGGCTGTCTGGAATGGCGAGTGAGTCCATTTTTTTGAAAATCTGAAATTTTGAAAAGCTGAAAAGCTGAAACAGTAATGAATCTTTATTGATCAGTGGGTTGGGGTTTGCTTTTCCTGCTCGGCTTTGAGGTCAAGCAGCTTGAGTCTGGTTTTACCAAGGGTGGTGAGGCTGTAGGTCTCGTGCTTGTCCCACTGTTTTGCGGTGGGGTTGTTTTTTTTGAGGTAGCCTTTGTCGATGGCCGCGCGGATGCCGTAGGACATGTTGAAGCGGGTGGCGTCTGGGTGCTCTGCGTAGATGACGGAGCGAAGAGCCTCACGCGTGACGCGCTTGCTCTTGCTTACGGTGCGGAGGATGGTGTGTTGCATGAAAGTGGTGAGTGGTAAGTGATCCGTGAGTGGTGTTTTTATCGTGCATGATTATTGCACGATGATGGCAATGCAATTTCCATCGGGCAGTGTGGTGATGTGGCTGTAGGTGATGGAGCGAGGCGGGATGGAGGGGAGTTGGGAGGATGCCAGGGCCTCCAGGGAGCCGTGGAAGAATGAAGCGGTCTTGGGACGTGTGTCTTCCGCGATTTGCAGCAGGCAGGTGAATTGCTGTTGGTCTTTCGTGGCGGTTTTCTTTGCTGGTTCCGTGCCTTCTTTGGGTGCTTTGGGCTTGGCGGTAACGCGCTTGGTGCCAATGGCGATGTGGGTGGGGCGGTAAGCGCTGTTGGTGTGGATGTAGTCGTTGACGGCTTTTTCCAAGGAAATGATGGTGGGTGCGATGATGGTTTTCATGCGGGGTGAATGGTAGGTGATTATGTTGGTAGATGGCAAGTTATTTGTGCGGAAATTATGCACGAAAGAAACGCGGAGCGTTTCAGGTATTAGTTATGAGTTATTGGTTATTAAATGTTCGATTTCAAACCACGAATTGCACGGAATGCACAGAGGGTTGGGGGGGTGATTGGACGGATCAGGAGGATTTGACGGATCTCGTATTACTTGGGTCTGTGTTTTGACATGAGCATGTTGTTGGCGTCTGCCATGTCGAGAAGCACGAGGGCTGTTGCAATGGCTGTGTCTTTGTCCATTTGCAGCATATTTTCCATGGCGTGCGGTGATGATTCTGTGTCTTGGTATTCCATTGTTACCCTGATGTCATCGTTATGCTTGGTAACGGTGATCCTTCTCTTGGTTGTGACTTGGATTTGTATCATGGTGGTGTGTTTTGTTTTGGCATGGCGCTTGGAAAGCGCCGCCACGGTGGCTATGGTTTTGATTCGTGCCGACCTAGGGGTCAGCGCTCCCAGGCGATAGGCATGAAGATGCTTTCGCCGGTGAGTTTGTCTTTGACGAAGACGCTGATGCCTTTTCCTAAGTGGCCGAAGAGTCCATAGACTTTCCAGTCGCAGGGCTTGCCATCGACGATTGAGCCGCTATCGCATGCGTAAGGGGAGCGTGATGTGCCGCTACAGTAGGGGCAGCGGAATCCGCTGTTACCGATGGAGGCCATGAGTTCCTCGGTGGTGTCGAAGATCTTGACGGTCTCGTCTTTGACTTCTGGTTGGTTGCTTTCCTGGTAATAGTTCATGTACCAGTATTTCCGCTTGGCTTCCCATGCATCCAGTATCTGTTCTGCGGGGATGCCGGTTTTTTCTGCGTAGTGGGTGGCGCGAGTGATGATCCATGCGAGCTTGGCGCGATATTTGTGAAAGCCCGGTGATGTTTTTTCATCAAGCTCTACGGCGGCGAGTAGTTTTCGGTAGCCTTGGCAGTCTAGGGTGGTGGGTTCCATGGTGGTGGGTTTGTGAGTTGTATTTGTTAGAAGCTAAGCGATTTTTTGCGCAGGCTGGCGACTTGCTGGCATGCTCCGTCTGAAATTCGTTTGCTGATTTTCAGGTTTGCTTCTCCATCCCAACCGTCATCCACTTCAATGCAGATGGATTTGGGGAGTGCTTTGGCGGCGGCGATGAAGCGATCGACGGCTTCTTTTTCTTGCGGTGTGAGTTTTGCTTTCGCGGCAATTTCTTTGTCGCTCATTTCAAAGTATGATTTTGGCATGGTGGTGTGGTGGTTGGTTTGGTGATTTGATTTTTTCTCGCGCCGACCTAGGGGTCAGCGCTCCTGAGTGGGATTGGCATGGCGCTTGGAAAGCGCCGCCACGGCTTGCTCCAGGGATGGCAGGAGATCGGTGGGGAGTTCTTCTTCTGTGGCTAAGACTTGGTGCTCGATGACGCTGGTGACTTTGGCGGCGTTCCATTCGTGGCTGGCAGTGTAGGTGATGCCGCCTTTTTTCACGAGGGTCTTGCCCGCGCTGGGGCTGGGCACGCCAAGGTCATTCAGGTGGCGGGCGATGGTGGTAAGGATGCCGTGCTGGCCTTGGGATTGCTGGTGCATGTCCACGATGAGGCGGAGAATGACTTGTTCCTCGGGGTGGGCGGTCTGGACATAGATGGGCTTGCCCTTGGCGCTGGTGCCGGTGGGTGTGGCGTGGGTGATCCATCCGTAGCTGGGGCGGATGTTGGGATTGGTGGAGTTCTCTGCGGAGCCATTGCGGCTGATGCGGCGGCGGCGCAGAGATTCATAGGCGGCGTCCACTCGCTCTGACTTGGTGGAGATTTCCATCTCTGCCACGGCGGTGAGTAGCTGGATGATGAGACGCCCGATGGGCTTGGAAAGATCGATGTCCGGGGTGATGAGGCGAATGTAGATGCCGCGCTCGCTGAGGTGGATGAGGGTCTGGCAAAGGTCCAGTGTATTGCGGAAGGCGCGATCGGGCTTATGGATGAGGATTTGATTGACTCCGGCGCGTTCGCACTGGCGCAGGAGCTTGATGACGGCGGGGCGCTGGAGGAAGGGCAGTTTCACGGCGCTGGTGCCGAGATCCTGGGTGATGAGATCCGGGTGAATGGTGAGCTGGTTCGCGGTGGCGTAGGATGATGCGGCTTCTAGCTGGCCGTGGATGGAGTTTTCCTGCTGGTCGGTGGAGGCGCGCGCATAAAGCGCGACGATGCCGGTGGTGAATGCAGGGGTGGATGTTTTCTTGCGGTGGATGGAGCCGGAGCGGGGCATAGGTTTCAGTGGTGAGTGGTTAGTGATCAGTGATCAGTGTGTTGCGCGGGTGCGGAGTTGTTTGTGGGTGCGGTATTGTTTGATGGCGTGGCAGCGGGCAGTGTCCGCGATGATGAGGCTAAGCAGTGCGATGATAACAAGGGATGCGGCAGGGGTGCGGGTGAGGGCGTAAAGGCACGCGGCCATGGCGGCGGTGGCGATGATGGCGGCGATGAATGAGGCGATAGAGAGCAGGAGGTAGGGGTGTTTCATGGTGGGTGAAGTGGTGAGTGTGGAGTGAGCAGTGATCAGTGGGGGAAGGTGCTGAAATAAGATGCGGACTAAAGTCCGCGCTCCATTATTCCATGTCTTTGCACTGGAGGTGGCGCTTGACCATTTTGATGTCGTGGTCGCCGCGCAGGTAGTCGAGGATGATTTCGATGGTGTTGAGGCGGTTGGTGCTGATGGCTTCGTACTCGGGCTTGCCCTCGTAGTGGAATTTGTCCAGATGCTCATCGAGGTTTTTGATGCGCTTGTCGGGTGGGGCGTAGCCGGATGGGCCGTTGCCGGATGTGCCGTCGCGGTGGGTGGTGTCGGCATTCTTGAGTCCCTCGTATGCGCTGGGATTGGGCGGTGGGTTCACGGTGTCTTTGCGTGAGCCGGTTTCCACGGTGGTGGGGGGCTCGTCGTCTTCATCGCCGGTAGTTGGGTCACTGGTCACTGGTTCACTGGTGGGTGAGTCCTCTGACGGATGGGACGGATTTGTGGTGGGTCGCGTAGAAGGCTGGGCCTCACGCGATTCCTTGGGGGCGTTCTTAGCGGTGGCTTTGGTGTGGCCGCTTTGGGTGGCTGCTTCGAGTGCCGCTTCTGCGGTGGCGTCCTGGGTGGCGTGGTCGGTGTGCTGGGTGATGATGTCCAGTGCGAAGGTGGCGGAGATTTTTTCCGCGTCGATGAGCGCGATCAGGTGGGGTGATGCTTTATCGATGATGTTGAGGGCTTGATAGACGCTTTGCTTGCTGGCCTGTGAGCGGCGGGCGATTTCTGTGACGGGGATTTCCAGTGCGCGGAGGCGGGCATAGAGGCGGGCTTTCTCCATGAGGGTGAAGGGCACGCCGGTATTGGCGGAGAGCTGGGAGAAAAGGCGGTCGCTGAGGTTGGTGGCTTTCTCCAGAGTGATGGGGATTTGGTAGTCTCTGGGAAGCAAGCCTTTCTCAATGGCGTAACCAATGGCGCGATGGCGGCGCTCTCCATCCACCAAGTAAATGAGGCTGTCTTCATTGCGGATGCGGAGGGGTTGGAGTAGGCCGTTTGCTGCAATGTCTGCGGCTAGCTCGGGGATGCCGGTGAAGGTGCTGCGGGAGTTCCAATCAGGCTCCACGAGAATTGTTTCGTGGGTCAGGAAGTAGAGGTCTGAGCGGCGGGCGGCGATGTCTTTGACAGTTGTTTTTTTCATGGTGCTGGAAGTGGTGAGTGAGGAGTGAGCAGTGATCAGTGGATTTTTTCGATGCGTTTGATTTCCCTGGTGACGATTCCGATGAATACCTCGCCAGCAATGGTGGGGATGGGGGATTTTGCGATGAAGTCTTGTGCTTCTTTGAGCCATGCTTGGGCTTTCTGCATT
>Ga0075157_10002613_pt1 | contig 10409 bp, 6 predicted proteins | sample JI81BgreenDNA_FD_70967 | JGI IMG/M metagenome (GOLD analysis project Ga0075157, IMG submission 70967) | Wastewater effluent complex algal communities from Wisconsin, to seasonally profile nutrient transformation and Carbon sequestration -... | ecosystem: Engineered > WWTP > Effluent > Algae...
GGGCGATGCGTTCAATTTCCTCGCGCGTGTACACGCAGTCGTCGGAAGCGCGCGAGCCATCGGTCTTTTTATCCCCAAAATAAATGCCGCCGGTCAGTTCGCGGTAAATCACAAAATCCACGTCCCTGAGGCGCTCCGGTTTCAGGGGCGACAGGTGTTCGAGGGCCGCGTAGGTGGAAATGGGGCGAATATTGGCATAGAGTTGCAGCGTTTTACGCAGGCGCAGCAGCCCTTGTTCGGGGCGCACTTTGGCCGTAGGGTCGTTGTCGTATTTCGGGTCGCCGATAGCGCCAAACAGCACGGCATCGCTGCGCAGGGCCGCTTCGATGGTGGCGTCGGGCAGGGGGTCGCCGGTTTGGTCGATGGCGCAGGCGCCCATCAGGCAATATTCGTATTCAAAAGTATGGTCGAAGCGGCGGGCAACGGCTTCGAGCACTTTGACGGCCTGAGCGGTTACTTCCGGGCCTATGCCGTCGCCGGGGATGACTGCGATGCGTTTATTCATAATCTTTAACCGGGATTTGGGTGAATTTGAAGATGAATGAATGCTTTTATCTTGATTTTCAAAGGATTAAAAGCATTTGATTGAGCTGATTTTTGAAGTTTACCGCGCACTTTCAAAGGCCTCTATTTCCGGTTTGATGCTCAGGAGAAAATCCAGGTCATCGTAGCCGTTAAGGAGGCAGGTTTTTTTATAGCTGTTGATGTCGAATGTTTCCTGTTCGCCGCCGGGCAATGCAATGGTCTGTTTTTCCAGATCCACTTCAATTTCCGTTTGCGGATTGGCTTCAACCGCTGCAAAAAGCGTTTGCAAAAACTCTTCACTCACCTGTACCGGCAGCAGGAAATTGTTGAGGGCGTTGTTTTTAAAAATATCGGCAAAAAAGCTGCTTACCACCACGTCGAAACCGTAGTCTTTGATCGACCAGGCGGCGTGTTCGCGGCTGGAGCCGCAGCCGAAATTTTTACCTGCGACCAGGATTTTGCCTTGAAACTGCGGATTATTCAGGATAAAATCGGGTTTGGGCTGGCCTTCGTCGTCGTTGAAATAGCGCCAGTCGCGAAACAGGTTTTTCCCGAATCCCTCGCGGCTCGTGGCTTTGAGGAAACGCGCGGGAATGATCTGGTCGGTGTCCACGTTTTCGGCCGCCAAGGGCACGGCGCTGCTTTTTATGTATTGAATGGCTTTGCTCATTGTTGAAATGTTTACAAATGCTTGCTCACAGATAAACACAGAAGGGTTTCGCACAGAAGTACACAGATCAACTCACTGACGTTCACAGATTCTGTGTTTTCTGTGTAAACGATCCGTGTACATCTGTGCGAAACCCTTTTGTGTACCATTGTTATAATTTCCGAACATCACTTACTTCACCCGTCAACGCAGCGGCGGCAGCGGTTAGCGGACTGGCCAGCAGCGTGCGCGCATTGGGGCCTTGACGGCCTTCAAAATTGCGGTTGGAAGTGGAAATACAGTATTTTCCGGCAGGAATTTTATCTTCATTCATGCCCAGACAAGCCGAGCAGCCGGGCTGCCTCAGGTTGAAACCCGCCGCCTCGAAAATTTTATCCAAACCTTCGCGGCGCGCCTGTTCTTCTACTTGTTTGCTGCCGGGCACCACCCATACTTCCACGCCGGGAGCTTTTTGTTTGCCGGCCACAAGGGCAGCTACCTGGCGCAGGTCTTCAATCCGGGAATTGGTGCAGGAACCAATGAACACGTAGTCAATTTTTTGCCCCTGAATGGCCTTTCCTGCCTGTAAACCCATGTATTCCAGGGCTTTTCGATAGGCGGGCAGTTCTTTTTCGGGCAAAGTTTCCTCTGCGGGCACGGTGGCCGTCACGGCAATTCCCATACCCGGGTTGGTGCCGTAAGTAACCATAGGTTCAATGTCTTCCGCCTTGAAATGCAGCTCTTTATCAAAACTTGCATCGGCATCGGAGCAGAGGGTTTTCCAGTAGGCTAATTGTGTCTCCCAGGCGTCACCTTTTGGCGCAAAATCGCGGCCTTTGAGGTAGTCGAACGTTGTTTCGTCGGGGGCGATCATGCCGCCGCGTGCGCCCATTTCGATGCTCATATTGCAAATGGTCATGCGCGCTTCCATAGACAGGTTGCGGATGGCCGAACCGGCGTATTCCACAAAATAGCCTGTTGCGCCGGAGGCGGAAATCTGCGCGATAACGTACAGAATGATGTCTTTGGCCGTTACGCCTGCCCCCAAATCCCCTTCCACATTGATGCGCATGGTTTTGGGTTTACTTTGCAGCAGGCACTGCGTAGCCAGTACCATTTCCACTTCGCTGGTGCCGATGCCGAAAGCGATGGCGCCAAACGCGCCGTGGGTGCTGGTATGGCTGTCGCCGCAAACGATGGTCATACCCGGCTGTGTAACCCCCAATTCCGGCCCGATGACGTGCACAATGCCCTGAAACGGATGTCCCAGGCCGTACAATTCAATGCCGTATTTGGCGCAGTTTTCGTGCAGTTGCTCCACCTGAATGCGCGAAAGCGCTTCTTTGATGGGCAGGTGCTGATCTACGGTCGGTACGTTGTGGTCGGCGGTAGCAACAACCTGTTTGGGCCGAAAAACCGGCAATCCGCGCTGCTCCAGACCTTTGAAGGCTTGCGGGCTGGTGACTTCGTGTATAAAATGTCGGTCAATGTACAACACAGCGGGACCACCTTCGAGCTGGCGCACCACGTGTTTTTCCCAGATTTTTTCAAAAAGCGTCTTACTCATGCGTGTTCGGCGGGGGCGTAAAGTTTAGCGAGTTGGAGGAGGTCATCGTCCTGGACTTCTTTTTTCAGGTCGGCGACGCGCAGGAATTTATCGTACAGCACATCCACGTCGTTGCGGGTGAATTCGTAGCCCAATTTGCGGAATCGGTAGGCCAGGGCCGAACGGCCGCTGCGGGCGGTCAGCACGATTTTGGAGCTATCGGCGCCCACTTCTTCCGGCGCGATGATTTCGTAGGTTTGGGCGAGCTTGAGAAAACCATCCTGGTGAATCCCGGAAGAATGCGCGAACGCATTGCTGCCCACGATGGCCTTGTTGGGCTGCACCGGCATGCGCATGGTGTCTGAAACTTCGCGGCTGATCTGGTTGAGCATGGTCGCTTCCACGTCGGTGTAGAAACCCATGTCTTTGTGCTGGCGGATGATCATCACCACTTCTTCGAGCGACGTGTTGCCGGCGCGTTCGCCGAGGCCGTTGATGGTACATTCAATTTGTCGCGCTCCGGCGATGATACCGGCGATGGCGTTGGCGGTGGCCAGACCGAGGTCGTTGTGGCAGTGGCAGGACAAAATCGCCTTGTCGATATTCGGCACATTGTTCATCAGGTAGGCGATTTTTTCGCCGTATTGATGCGGCAGGCAGTAGCCGGTGGTGTCGGGAATATTGACGACCGTGGCGCCGGCTTTGATCACCGCCTCCACCACGCGGGCGAGGTATTCATTGTCGGTACGGCCGGCATCTTCGGCGTAAAATTCCACATCATCGGTGAATTCGCGCGCCCAGCGTACGCATTGCGCGGCGCGCTCCAGAATTTCCGCCTGGGTGGAATTGAATTTGGCCTTGATGTGCAGGTCGGAAGTGCCGATGCCCGTATGGATACGGGGGCGGGCAGCGCCTTTGAGCGCTTCGGCGGCTACCTCAATATCCTGCCGCACGGCGCGGGTGAGGCCGCAAACCGTGGCATTGCGCACCACGCGGGCGATTTCCTGTACGGAAAAATAATCGCCGGGGGAAGAGATCGGAAAACCGGCCTCAATGACATCCACGCCGAGCGCTTCGAGGCGCAGGGCCAGGGCGACTTTTTCCTCGGTGTTGAGTTTACAACCGGGCACTTGTTCGCCGTCGCGGAGCGTGGTATCGAAAATTTGAATCTTTTGCATGTAATGGTCTGAAAAAATGCTGTTCGTTGCGTTCTTTGCACCAAATGTAAATACAGGAAACGCGCGTTTGGAAACCCAAAAAAATTCGGCCTCCCGACGTCCAAAGTGGACATTTCCACAAATAAAACCCTGATTTACAAATAATTAAGCTACGTCCATTTACGATGCCCAAACATAAAAATGACGATTTACTGGCGCTCATTCTCTCCCTGAGTAAGGCCGAGAAGCGACATTTTCGCCTCTTCGTCAGTCGCAATTCTGCGGCTGAGGACCTGCTTTTTTTGCAGCTCTTTGATTATTTGGATAAAAAGGAAGAATACGACGAAGCGGATATTATCCGCAAATTACCTGGTATTAAAAAAAGCCAGCTCTCCAATCTCAAGGCCCATTTGTACGGCCAATTGCTGACCAGCCTGCGCCTGCTTGCAAAAGGTCAGCAGGAAGACATGCTGCTGCGCGAGCGCTTGGATCACGCCCGTATTCTGTACAACAAAGGGCTGTACCGGCAAAGCCTCGACGTGCTGGCCAAAACCAAGGATCGCGCCTTGCAGGGGCAGTTTCACACCATAGCTTTAGAAGCGCTGGAATTTGAAATTCTGATTGAAGGCCAATATATCACGCGGAGTATTGAAGGCCGCGCCGAGGCGCTCACCCGCGAATCGGAGCAGTTGCAGGCGACATTGGGCAACAACCATCATTTTGCCAACCTCTCCCTGCAGTTGTACGGCCTGTTTCTGAAAGCGGGCTTTGCCCGTAATCCGGCTGAATATGCGGCAGTAAAGGCATTTTTTGAAGCCCGTTTGCCCGGAATTGCCCCTGCGCAGCTCGATTTTTGGGGGCGGGTGTATTACCACCAGTCGCATTTCTGGTTGTATCATATCGGGCAGGAGTTTGCGCCCTGCTTTCGGCATACCATGCAGTGGGTGCGTTTATTTGAACAGCAGCCGCGCATGCTGCAACTCAACGCGCCGCTCTACCTCAAAGGGTTGCACAATTTATTGGGAACCCTCGCGTATACCCTTGATTACCGACGTTTTACACATTATTATGCTGTATTGCTCGATTTTCCGCAGCAATATCCGCTGGCGCGGGATCAGAATGTAGAAGGCCTGTACTGGTTGTATCATTTTCTGCACCGCATCAACAAACATTACATGGAGGGCAGTTTCAGCGAGGGCGCTAAAATTGCGCCGGAAATAGAAGCCTGCATCGTGGAGAACCGCTACAATTGGGATCGCCACCGCGTGATGTTGTTTTATTACCGGATCGCGTGTTTGTATTTCGGGAAAGCCGACTACGAACGTTCTATTGATTACCTCAATAAAATTATCAACCAGAAAACACCCGATTATCGGGCTGATATTCAGTGTTTTGCGCGCATTTTAAACCTGATTGCGCATTTTGAATTAGGCAATATGCTGCTCGTGCAAAACCTCATCAAATCGGTGTATCGCTTTTTGCTGCACATTGAAGATTTACAGCAGGTACAGCGCGAAATTTTCTGGTTTTTGCGCCGCACGCCCGATATGTCGGCCGGCGCCCTGACGGAGGAGTTCCGCGCCCTGCGCGACAAGCTCCTGCCCCTGCGCGAAGACCGCTTTGAGCGCCGCCCTTTTATGTATTTAGACATCATTACCTGGTTGGAAACCAAGTTGGAGGGGCGCAGTATTGAGGAGTTGGTTGGAGGGAGGTTTTTGGATTATTGATGTTGGATTTTTGATGTTGGATTTTTGATGCGCTCGTTCGGGTCTGCGACCCGAATGCACCGTCGGCAGGTCTGTGACCTGCATGCTAAAACAAAGTATTCTGGCGTGTTAGTCAGGTCAGAGACCTGAAAACGGTGCATTCGGGTCGCAGCCCCCAGTCATTTCCCGATTTTTATCATCCGCTGCACCGTCCAGGTGTTGTTTGCTGCGCAAGGGTAGCGGAATAAGTACATACCGGAAGGTAATTCATCCCAGTTAAGCGGCCCGGATACAAGGCTGTACCGGCCAATCAGTCGGCCGGCAAGGTCAAATACTTCCAACGGCAGGTTTTCCAAGTCGTCGGCCCGGAGGTTGACTGTACTGACAAAAGGGTTAGGGAAAAAACGCAGGGCACAGGGCTGCGCAGCATCAGGATTATCAGGCGGCTCCGGCGCTCGGTTGGAGCAGTCGGCTATGCGCAAGGGCAAGCGCAGGGTAGCTGTGTCGCCATATTGTTTGATGACTTGTACCGTCACGAGGTAATCACCCGGCTGCTCGTATACGAAGGAGGGCAAGGCCAAACGGGAGGTATCCCCCGCGCGCGCGGGTACACCAAAATCCCAACGGTGAAACACTACCCGGTTGCCGGCAAAGGCCGAAAAACTGTTGATATATTCAAAGCGCACCGGAAATCCGGCGCAGTTGCCGGTTGTACGGATAAAATCGCCACTAAAATCATCGAAACAAGGCTTTTGCGGAATAAAAAAGGAATAAAAAGTATCCCTTCCCCAGGGGTCAATGTAATGCGCGTTGACCTGTAAAGCGAAAGAATCCACCAACCCGAAATTCAGGGTAAAGGTGTAGTCCGGATCAGACCATGCACCTACCCCGGAAGTACTCAAAACGCCGCTAAATGGCGGTAGGGGAACTACGTTCGTCGGGCTGTACCGCACCCGAACCGGCCGATTCACGCAGTTGCCGTCTATTGTCACTTGCAGGGGCAGCAGGGGCGGCGGCGGACAAGGCAATACGTGGATCTGACGCTGATAGGCGACGGGGGCGCCACAATCGTCGGGCCACAAAAACAGGGTTACCGTATAGGCACCCGTGTCGGTGTATTGTACCCGATTGCTGTAAGCATCGCTGCGCTGGCCGTTGCCAAAATCCCAGGCCAATTGCCGATAGTTGATAGTTGCCGGAGGCTCAAAAAGGAGGGGCACGAACGGACAGATACTGTCTGCAGGCATAAAATCAAGCGTGTCAGGCAAGTTCGTTGCGGGGGCGGGCAGCAGGGCCTGGCGCGCATCATAACCCAAGTGCTCGCTCATGGTTTCGAGATCGTCTACCATGAATGCCATCGCCCAAACCGGCGCGTCGGCGCGCAATTCCGCTGAGCCGGTTTGCAGCGGAATAATGGCGTAGCGATAGGCGCTGTTGGAAGGCAGGGGCAGCAAAGGCTGTGCAGGCTCAGCACCGTTGAGGCGCAGCGAAGCGGCAGCTGTTGCCGGTACTACCACGTGAAGATAGGATTTTGGCGGCAGGGCATTCAACCCAAATTGCTCTGGACGGCTGAAAAACAGCACTTTACCGCCATAACCTAAGGGTGGAAGCATCAGCAGTGAAGGATCGCTGTCAAAATTTTCGCCACCAAGCGACGAATCGTTGCACCGCGCACCGCGCGTGATTTGCCCTACAGCAAGCGGCTTGTCGGATTGCAACAGCGCAGGCGCACTACACAAAAAGGTAAAAGTGGTATTGGCTTTTTCAATGAGATACGATTCGCAGCCCACCGTAAAGCGGGTATTGTCTTCAAGGCTCAATACCCGGATGAAATCGCCGCCCTCTCCTTCCAAGGGCAAAAGCGGAAAACTGGTTCCCCAAGCCTCCAACGGATACTGCTGATCGTAGAGGTGACTGCTGGCACTGCAAAAATCGGCTAATGAAATACGCGAACCACTGAATACGCCAACCTTTTTCCCATCAATGGCCCGGATACGGGTGCCGCTCAGGTCGTCGCTGCTTTGCAACTGATATACCGCACCGGCATCCAGCCGAACCGTGTACGGAACGCCTGCAGCACGGCCAGGCGTGCCCTGCACCAGCGCCGCAGGCAATATTTCAACCTCCGTACTGTCTTGTGCCGCTACAATTGCAATACTCGATTCTAATCCGCCGCCGGCTGCGGCGTCGTCTACATAAGCCATTGCCCGGTAAGTTGAACCCCAGGCACTGATGGGTAGCACTAAGGTGGATTCAGAAAAAAAGAGGCGGTAATGCCGGGCTTTGACCTGTATGGGGAAATCAGATTTGATGCGCACGCCAAATGGCCCCTGCAAATCAGAGCCTTCCAGGTAAAGCAGCAGGGCGGGGTCGAGGAAAAACTCGCGCACTTCAGCGCTGTCTAAGAGCGCATCTACCACAATTGCCTGATTTTCAATGCGTATCCGCGTTTCCTGTGTTGCCGAAATCACTACTGAAAAACGCGGACGACCGTTACTGGAAATTCCGAATTCCAGATTTTCCATAAAACAAGCGTAAAAATCGGTGCCGGCGGTAGTGGGTACAGCGGGTATTTGCGCAAGGCTTCGAAAGACGAGCAGGCAACAAATTAAAGCGGAAAAGTATCGCATGTGTTTCCGGATAAGCGTGAACAGAAATTATATAACCACACATCCGGCTTTGCGGTTGAGCAATCAATCTTAAATACGGCATATTGCCCAAAAATAGCGTTTAACGTCCGCTCAGCGGTGTATACAACGATGCCGCTTGTTCGGGTCTGCAACCCGAACAAGCGGAAATTCATATCTTCGTCCCCACAAACAAGGATTAACCCATTCAAATGCACCAATTCCTCGCCAAACTGCCCATTCCGGAAATCCAGCCTGCTTCGATGGAATTTATCGTAGCGCATACGCAGTTGCGGCGGATGAAGAGCAACAGCCTTCTGATCGGGCCGGGCAAGGTTTGCGACAGCGTGTTTTTGGTAGTGGAGGGCGGTTTTGTATGTCGTTACATTGATCCGGAACAGGAAACGGGTAAAACCATCAATTTTTACCTGAACGACGTTCACCCGTTCATGGCCTGTATCGACAGCTATTTTACCCAAACGCCTACCCAATGCGAACTGCGGGCCATCAGCGATGCGGCGGTGATACAAATCAAAAAAAAGGATCTGGATACGCTCCTGGAAATGGATGCGTCGCTGCGGCAGTTTTATCAGGAATTGGTGGTTACGGCCCTGCGCGAAGAAAACGACCTGAAGCTCAAAATTATCGCCTACCCTTCCGAGCAGCTGTATCGCTATTTTATGGAATATTTTCCGAGTGTGATTCAGCGGGTACCTTCCAAATATATCGCAGAACTGATGGGTATTTCGCCGGAATGGCTCAGTAAATTGAAACGCCCTAAGTAAATCGCGCTTTTCTTGAATTAATTCAATGGCGCAGCGCAGCGCGCCCCTCTACCTTTGCCCCAACAAAAACAATCAGTTATGTCAAAGGTATATCCCGGCTTCAACGCCGCAGACCAGCAGTCGGAACTCGCCGCATTTTACAAAGCACCCGTTCAGGCGCCGCCGCCGGCACTTGAACAAGTAGCAGCCGGGCCGCCGCTGCCCTGGGATGCCCTGCCCGATGCCGATGCCCTGCATTGCCTCGAAGCGCCGGGGGAGCTGGCCTTTGAAAATGGCTATTGCCTTGCGCCCGACGGCAGCATCAAGGTGGCGGTAAAAACTGAAATGCCGGGCGTCACGCCTGCTATGTGGGACTGGTGGTTCGGCTGGCACAGTGCGCAGGATCAACGCTATAAACTCTGGCATCCGGGCGCCCACCTCAGCGCCTGCTGGGAAGATGGCAGCGATGAAATTGCCTACATCGGTCGCACCTCCATCATTAAAGAATATATCGGTAAAAACCTGCTGGATGCCGCGATTCAGTTCAAATCGCCGCTCGAATTTGGCTTTTCGCCCGAAAGTATCGGGCGGAGCGACAAAGCCGTGTACATCTGCGCCAAAATCGGGCATCCCAAATTGCCTGTGGATTATGGCTTTCTGGTGCATCAGGTGCGCGCCACCGCAAACGGCGCAGAAATGCGCTCGCGCTTCTGTTTGGGCGGACAAAACATTGCGCTGCGGCACAAAGGCAAACTGGCTGAAATTGCGACGGCTGCGCTCAAAAAACTGCGCTCCTTGCCCGATAATTTTGCTCAAGACCTGCTGCGGCATTGCGCCGAAGAAATGTGGCATTTGTCCGTTGTTTTACCTGATTTATACCAACAATTTTCCCGGCAAACGCTTGCTCCCGCCGGGAAAATCACGCAGCGACACGATAAGGGTTTTGAGGCGCTTGTGATGGGCCAACTGTTCAACAAACTCGATCCCGGACAACGCCCCGCCCTTGTTGTGGAGCCGCGCAATGAAGCGGAACTGATCCGCACGGTTCGCTACGCCAAATCGGTGGGCCGGCGCATTTGCGTCAGTTCCGGCGGACACAGTTTCAGCGCCAATTTTATGCGCGAAGACAGTATCCTCATCCTGATGAAACATTTCAACCGCTATGAAGTAGACCGGGAAAATATGCGCGCCAAAGCCGGGCCGGGCGTGGGCGGGAGCGTGCTGATGAAAGCCCTGTACAAGCATCAGTTGTTTTTTCCGGCCGGACATTGCGAAGGCGTTTGTATCGGCGGTTATCTGTTGCAGGGCGGCTACGGCTGGAATGGCCGTAAAATGGGCATCGCCTGCCAGAGCGTTGTCGGAATGGAAATCGTGACGGCCGACGGCGAACTCCTTTATGCCGATGAGCAACAAAACAGCGACTTGTTCTGGGCTG
>Ga0075157_10002614_pt1 | contig 10406 bp, 8 predicted proteins | sample JI81BgreenDNA_FD_70967 | JGI IMG/M metagenome (GOLD analysis project Ga0075157, IMG submission 70967) | Wastewater effluent complex algal communities from Wisconsin, to seasonally profile nutrient transformation and Carbon sequestration -... | ecosystem: Engineered > WWTP > Effluent > Algae...
GATAAAATTTTAATCAAAAAAGGTGAAAATGTCAGGATTACCCTTTACAACAATTCGATGATGCGACACCCTATGCACCTGCACGGTCACGATTTTAGAATCATTAACGGTCAGGAACAATATGCTCCATTAAAAAACGTAATGGATTTAATGCCGATGGAAACCAATGTCATTGAATTTAATGCAAATGTAGAAGGCGATTGGTTTTTCCATTGTCATATTTTATATCACATGATGGCAGGAATGGGTAGAATTTTTACTTATGAAAACCAAGAGCCAAACCCACTAATTCCCAATCCTAAATTGGCTCAAAGAAAACTATTTGCAGATGATAGAACTTTTCACATTATGGCTGAAAATGATTTTGCCACCAATGGAAATGATGGTATGGCTATGCTACAAAATACACGTTGGAGTTTAGGTGCAGAATGGCGTTTAGGCTACCACGATATGCACGGCTACGAAGCAGAGTTTCATTTAGGAAGATACATAGGAAAAATGCAATGGTTGATGCCTTTCATTGGTTTCGACTGGCGATACAGAAAAATGAATGGTGAAATTGAAAAAAACATTTTTGGGCAAGAAAATACGAAAGACAGAAGAGCTGTTTTAAGTGCAGGGGTTAATTATACATTACCAATGCTAGTGATGGCTCAAGCAGAAATTTTTCAAGACGGTAATGTTAGATTACAAGTAATGCGAGAAGATATTCCGGTTTCAAAACGTATTCGAATGGGCTTTATGATTAATACAGATTTAGAATTTATGTTTGATGCACGTTATATTTTAAAAAGAAATGTAAGCTTAAGAACACATTACGATAGTGATATGGGGTTTGGAGTTGGGTTGAATTTTAACTACTGAAAATAGTGTAATTACAGTAAATAAATATTGTAATTGCTGGCTGTTGAATTAATTTATTACAAAGAATTAAAATATTTTTAATTAAACCAACGTCAACAAATAACCAAGCAATGATCCGCCCAATACAACAAATGCACTATTTAATTTCTTGTAACCAAATGCAATTGCAATACTTAAAACTGCAATTAAAATGGTTCGCCAATCGGTAATGGTATCTTTGCCCATATCAAAACAAACAGCTACAATAATCGCAACAGATGTTACATTCACAGCGTCCAAAAAGGCTGAAAATAATTTCGAATTACGCATTTTCTTTACAATTGGATTAAGTAACGCAACAAATAAAAAAGAAGGTGAAAAAATAGCGATGGTTGAAACGATGGCTCCAGTCAAACCGTTGATTTGATAACCGATAAAAGTGACCGAAGAGAAAACAGGTCCAGGTGTAAATTGTCCCACAGCTATGGCATCTATCAATTGTTGTCTGGTCAAAAGTCCTGTTGCCACTAATTCTGAGTCAAGAAACGCAAACAATACATAACCACTTCCATAAAGGATGGCTCCAATTTTTAGAAAAATCCAAAAAATCTTAGCATTAGTAGCAGAGAGTAACGTTGTATTTGTGATTTGTAATAAAGTTAGTGGGAGAAAACTATTTAAGCTGCTTTGTCCTTTATTCCTAATGTAAGCCAAAAATAAGGCAAAGAAACCAGCTCCAAACATCAAATAGATTTCGTTAACGCCAAGCAAAGAGCAAATCAAAACAAGTATTCCCAGTAATAGTAATTCAGTTGATTTTAATGATTTTTTAGCCAATGGAAAAATAGCTCCAAGTATGATGGCGATAATGGCAGGCTTTATGCCGTACACAAAAGGTTGCACTTCGGGAAGTTGTCCATATTGTTTGTAGAGATAGGCAAAAATTCCAGTAATAAAAACGGCAGGCAAAATAAAACATAAACCTGCCACAACAAGGCCTTTCCAACCGCCTTTTTCATGACCAATGTGCATGGTCATTTCTGTACTATTGGGTCCAGGTATTAAGTTAGTTGCACCTATTAAGTCAAGAAAATGTTGTTCAGTCAGCCATTTTCTTTTTTCAACAACTTCTTCCTGCATCATGGCAATGTGAGCGGCTGGACCGCCAAAACCTATAACGCCCAATTTTAAAAAAAGTTTGGCAATATCTTTCAAGGCTACTTTTTGTTCCATCTTTCTGTTAAATTTCTATCTAACGACCATTTACCACCGCCTTTAATCAATAAAAAAACACTGCCTAGCAACATTGCCCAATCAGTTCTGCTACCGTGAAGCAATTCCCAAAATCCTTTTTCTACATAAACTTCCGATTTTGTGCTGGCAAAAGCAACTAGCATGATTACAATTAAGGGAACACTTGCCAATCGTGTTAGTAGTCCAAGTAAAATCAAAATACCGCACAGGATTTCAAATGCACCAACAAAACTTCCCAAAAACTCTGGAGAAGGCAAACCTATTTTCTCAAATCGTCCTGCTCCACGAATGGCAGGAAATAAAAATTTCTGAATGCCTTCCGATAAGAATACTACTCCTACGGTCAGTCTAATTAAAATTGTTGTTTTGGAAAAGTCTGTCTGAAAAATTTTTTTTAGCATTTTTTTATTTTTTTATAGGTGATTGTCTGTCTGTTGGAATTTTAACACTGAAAAATGGTACTCTTTCCATAGCATGGCAACTATTGCAACTTATGGTTAGGTTTTGGAAGCCTTTGTTAAAAGCAACGGTATCCTTTCGTTGCAATGATTTTTCTATTTCAGGTAAAGTAGTGTTTAAGAAAAATTCAGCTGATTTCGCTCTTTTAGGTCTGCGTTCTAAGCCATTTTCAATGGCTACTCTTATCTTCTCCAGCTGATAATCGGCATATTCCCAATTCTCATCCTGACCTGCCCAATACAGTTCTTGATAACGATACCCAGTTTCAACCATAGCATTATCAAAACCGCGAAATTGTTTTTCTATGGTTTTGATTTGTTCAGCTTCAGTGCCTTTAATCCAATTGCCTTGGGTAGCATCATTTTCTTTTGCTTTATCGCAAGCATTCAATAAAAACAATACGAGGAGTAAATAAATATTTTTCATAACTCTTTGTTGATTTTCAAAAAAACACACACAAAGTTAATGCAGTAAAAAAATAGTTTTACGGTATATTTGAAAATAGAATGGTTTTTATGATTGCAAGCGAAAAGCTTTTGGAGTTTGCTCAGTATACTTTTTAAAGTATTTGATAAAATGGGAACTGTCCGAAAAACCAAATGCAAATGCAATTTCAGCAATAGTGGTATCGGTATAGAGCAAAAGACGTTTAGCTTCACTAATGATATGCTCTGCCAGAATGGTACTTGCCGTTTGATTGGCATTTTTTCTGCAAATAAAATTCAAATTTTGAGGGCTTATATTGAGTAAATGGGCATAATGAGCTACATTATTTTGCAGTCGGGAACTATGACTAAGCAAGTCTTTGTAAGACAAAAAAATGTCACTCGATACTGGAGCAGAAACTTTCAAAGTTGGGGTTTGCTCCAATAACAGGGCAAGTAAAGCTTTCAACAAACCCTCAGTTACGGTAAAATTGGCTTCATCAACCAGTAAAGCAAAAAGTTTTTCAATCTTTTCGTGATGGCTCAGTGGCAATACGTTATGCTCACTGGCTTTAGAGATAAGTTGTTTTAGTTCATAATCAAGGCTTTCGCTTACAAACCCTTTTTTTAAAATCAGAACATATCCTTTGGGGTTGCTTGTAATGTCCCAATGATGTACTTGTTCTTTGCGTACAAAAAAGACTAAGGGCGGTTTTATGGGATAGTCTTTATAATCAATAACGTGTTTGCCTGCTCCTTCGGATAGATAGATAATCTCAAAATAACTGTTATGTTTGTGAGGCTCTGTTTTTCTAATTTCTTTCCGGAATGGGGCAACTTTGAGTAAAGCGGAAGTTCCACTTTTGTCTTTTACTTTAACAGTGCCTGTCATGATAGCTCTAACTTTTTAAAACTGCAAAACACAAAATTCTGTATCGTATCAAAAGGTGTTTTGTGATCAATAGTAATACAATTGATTTTCTCAAAAATATTCTTCAGTCGATCAGTCATGGAACTTTCTGAATATTGTTTGATTTCAATACCACTGCATTTCTTTGGTCCTTGTTCAGAAAAAGTACCAATAACCATATTCCCAGTTGAGCGGATAGCATCCCGTGCTGTATCTAAATAAGTTGAAATATCAGTTTCTGTAGTTAAAAAATGAAAGGCTGCTCTATCGTGCCAAAAATCATACTGTTCTGTTGGCTTGAATAAAGTTATATCGGTAACAATCCACTTTACCTTATTTGATTTCTCCCCCAGTCGCAATTTTGCTTTTTCAATAGCTGAAGCTGAAATATCAAGAACCGAAATATCTTGGTAACCCAAATCCAGCAAATAATCAACAAGAAAACTGTCGCCACCACCTATATCAATTATCTTGGCAGTTTTTGGTAAATTAAATTGTTTTATAAACTCCAATGAAGTTTCAGGTGTCGGTTGATACCAACTAACATCATTAAGTTCTTTTGTCTGATAGATAGTTTCCCAATGGTTTTTTCGGTCAAAGTTTTCCATGTGAATTGAGGATGATTTTAATTAGCTTATAACATCAAATATATGATTTTTTAAATAATCATTTAAGATATCCTATAAAACAAAAAAGAGACACCTAAGCATCTCTATTTCTTCCCACACTTCCAACTATAAACTCCATTTAAAGTTAAAAAATATAGTGTTTGATTCCAGAATCAAAGACCTCCAATTCCAGAATCCAACACTGTAAGACCCAATAAATTCAATTGTTTACATTGTTTTGAAAAAAACAAATAGTAAAGTAGTAAATTCCCGAATTTCACACATCAAATTCGGGAATCTATCATTTCAAAAACAGGTATCAAATCAAAAAAACAATCTACATTAAAAAGTTAAAAACTATAGTACTGGATTCTAAAATCAAACACCTCTCTTTCTAGAATCCATTACTGTAAAACTCAGTAAATTCAATCGTTTACATTATTTAAAAAAAAACAAATAACACAATAAAAAATCACCAAATTAAATACTATTGATTTAGTAATAGCCACCATAAAAAAAATGTCTATTCTAGTTAATACCAGTCATACCATTAATGAATGTCTCAACAAAATCTTTTATACGTTGTAAAATTTTATCACCCAGTTTTTTTCTTTGCAATAGACTTGGTTTTTCTCCTTCAATAAGTTCTAAAACCTCATCTCGAAGAGGTTCTCTCTCTGCAAACAAATAATCTTCAATTAACTTTTCTGTTTTATCGGCAGAAAGGTTTTCCTCTGTCACAATTTTCAAAAATTCTGTTTGCTGTTCTTGATTCCAGAATTGATCAAAAGCCGGAGCAATCTCATTGGAATCGTTTATTAAAGGAAGATTTTCCAAAATAAATTTTTCAATTAGCTCACGTTTACTTCTAAGGGTAGCCTCCGTATTCAATAGATTGTAAATTTCTTTCTCTGCACTACTAGTATCTTTTTTTGATTGAGATTTTAACTTTATTAAAAGCTGAATGATATAAGTAACATTAATTTCATCACGATGTATCAATTCCAACTCAAAGTCTACATCTTCCAAAATGGATACTTTCTCTTTCTGATGATTGCTTTTTACCTTATCATATAAGTCAAGATATTTACTTTTGAAGTCTTCAAAAAGTTGTTCATCCATTTCCAAATCTTCCCAATTAAAATCTGAAAAAGTAGTCAGTGTGTTTTTTATTCTCATCAAATCTCGGAAAGCTTTGATGAAATTCAATTCATCTTCTTCACTTTCTAAATCATTTACATCATCAGTTGTAGGTGTTAATTCAAGAAGTAAATTAAATGCTTCATTAAACTTCACAGTATAATCCTCATAAGGCTTCATAATGATGACTTCAATAGCATCTTTATTACTAAATAGCGTAATCGCTTCGTCTGTTTTGTCTTTTAAATTTCGAAAAGAAACAATATTTCCCTGTGATTTTTGCTCATTTAATATTCTGTTGGTCCTACTAAAAGCTTGAATCAATCCGTGATATTTCAAATTTTTATCTACATAAAGCGTATTTACTTTCTTCGCATCAAAACCAGTTAAAAACATATTAACTACTAATAGAATATCAATCCTATTATTTGTATTCTCAGGATGTCGCTCCCGGTCTTTAAGCTTTTTAGAAATGTCATTATAGTAATTATAAAAATCCTCACTTGTTTTGGTTGAATATTTTGTATCATAAAGCATGTTGAAATCAGCTATATATTCATCCAGTTTCTCACGGCTGTGAGCTTGTAGCCCATACAATGCTTTTGGTTCTTCCACAACAGAAACTTCCTCAGGAATAAATCCATTTGCATCTTCATCATCTCCATTAGGTGCATAACTAAAAATAGTAGCTATATTTAAATTATGTTGACCCAATAATTTTTTTCGCTTAAAAATATCGTAGTACTTAATTAAAGATTTCACACTATCAACACAAAACATAGCAGAATAATCTCGATTATGGGTTTTTCGATTATGATGAGCTATAATATAATCGGCAATTTTTTCCAACCTTCCATTATCTTCCATTAATTGTTGAATGTCTATATCTTCTACTTCTATATCTATTTCTGTTGCTGTGCCTTTTTGTTTATATCGACCAACGTATTCTACAGAAAATTTCAATACATTCTCATCTTTTATGGCATCTGTAATTACATATTTATGTAAACAATCTTCAAACAGATCTTTGGTTGTTCGTTTACCTAACTCATTTTTATTGGCGTTATCAGCAAAAATAGGAGTTCCGGTAAATCCAAAAAGTTGTGCATTAGTAAAAAAAGATTTTATACGATTGTGTGTCTCTCCAAATTGACTTCTGTGGCACTCATCAAAAATGAAAATAATCCGCTTATTTTTCAACTCATTCATTTTCTTTTCATAATTGAGCTTACTAATTGCGGTGTTAAGTTTTTGTATAGTGGTAACTATTAATTTCGAGTTTTTCGCTTCGCCTTTTTTATCAATGTAATTACCGGTAAATTGTCTAACTAAATTAGAAGTATTGTCAGTGCCATCAATACAACCATCACTAAAACTGTTGAACTCCTTAGTGGTTTGATAGTCTAAATCTTTCCTATCCACTACAAAAACAACTTTATGCACTTCTGGAAAACTCATCAAAACTTGACTGGCTTTAAAACTAGTCAAAGTTTTACCCGATCCTGTGGTATGCCATATATAACCATTTTTAGTAGAATTCTTAACGCGTTCAATTAAAGCTTCAACAGCATAAAATTGATAAGGTCTAAGAACCATTGGTATTTTGTAAGCTTCGTTTAGAACTATATACTTACAAATCATTTTACTAATATGGCATGGCTCCAAAAAAGCATCCGTAAAACCATTTAGTATGTTAGTCAAGCGTTTATTTTCTACATCTGTCCAATAAAACGTTTGTTTAAAACTTTGGTTTCTATTGTTAGCATAATATTTTGTGTTAACACCATTACTAATGACAAAAATTTGAATGTACTGAAATAAAGCTGAGTTTTCTCCAAAGGAATGTCGTTGATAGCGATTAACCTGATTGAAAGCTTCTTTTAATTCCAGACCTCTACGCTTTAGTTCTATCTGAACCAAGGGCATTCCATTAATCAGAAGAGTAATATCATATCGGTTTTTGTATTTTCCATCTTGAGTAACTTGATTAGTTACTTGGTACTGATTTTGACACCAATGCTCTGTATTTAGAAATTCAAAATATAAATTATCTCCGTTATCCCTTATAATATGTTGTTTTTCTCTAAGTAGTTTTGCTTTTTCAAAAACAGAACCTTTTCGGAGTATGTTTAGTACTTTTTCAAATTCTGTAGCTGAAAAAGTAAGTTGATTGTGTTTCTCTAATTGCGATTTCAAATTCCTGGTTAAGGCTTCTTCATCAGCTAATGAAACATACTGATAGCCCAATTTTTTTAATTGGGCTATCAGTTTTTCTTCTAGTATTTGTTCAGATTGTTTAGACATAGTGCAAAATTGGTTCTAAAATTAGAAAAATATTAGTGGAATCTTGTATTTCTGTTATCGAATTTTCAGAATTACCTCAAATTTCGAAACATTTGATCTATGGCTTTCTTTTTTTGTTCCATATTGGGATGGACGTATAAATTTAGAGTTGTGCTAATATTAGAATGTCCTAATAAAACACTAACTGTTTTGTAGTCACATTTGCTTTCAATACATCGGGTTGCAAAGCTATGTCTAAGGCCATGGAATTTTAAATCAGGCATTCCAAGTTCTTGCATTAGGTTTTTATAAAAAGAGCGGTAAGTTCTAGGTTCTGTTGGTTTAGCATCATTGGTGAGCACAAAAAAAGAAGGATTTACAATTTTTTTTACTGGCTTCAACAACCTCAATAAATCCCTACTCATAGGTACTTCGCGTATAGAATTTTTGGTTTTAGGAGTATCAATAAGCAACTCTGTTTTGCGAACATCTTCTTCTATAACATATATTCGTTGAATAGTTTTACGAATATGAATGATCCCATTATCAGTATCAATATCTTCCCAAGTTAAGGCACAGACCTCACCAATTCGCATACCGGAACTAAGACAAATAAAAACGCCTAAATTACGAAACGTAAAATGTTCCTGAATATGTTGCATAACTTTCTTTTGATGCGAACGACTTAAAACTTCAAGCTGATTTTTTTCTCTCTCAGTAGGAAATTGCACATCAAACGAATGATTTTCAATCCATTTGTTTTTTGCACCATATTTCAGCACCATTTTCAAGACAATTAAGATGTCTTTAATCGTTTTTTGACTTAAACCCTGTTCTAATTTTATAAAAACAAACGATTGTATATCAGCTTCTTCTATCAAAATATGATGACCAAAGTGAGGTAATAAATGATTTTCAAGTAACAAGGAATAAGCGGAATAACTAGATTTTTTAACATACTGCTTTTTATCGGTCTTCCATAAAACTACGATTTGTGAAAATGTTTTTTGTTTCATCTTTTTTATTTTATTTAAAATGGATTAATAACCTCAAAGAAAAGAATATTTGATTTTAAAGGAATAAAGTTACTAATGTTCCTAATTTGAGATTTCCGGGGTTTGAAGGTGAATGGGAAATCAGAAAATTAGAAGAGTTGTTAGAATTTAAAAATGGGATAAATGCATCTAAAGAACAATATGGGCATGGTATTAAATTTGTAAATGTCTCTGATATACTAAATAATGAGTTCTTAACTTATGAAAATATAATAGGTTCGGTAAATATTGATAACAATACATTAAATAAATATATAGTTCAATATGGAGACATTCTCTTCCAAAGAAGCTCAGAAACAAGAGAAGAAGTAGGAACTGCAAATGTTTATCTAGACAAAGAGAAACCAGCAACATTTGGAGGATTTGTAATAAGAGGGAAGAAAATTGGAAATTATGACCCAGTTTTTATCAATTACCTTTTAAAAACAAATATTTCACGAAAAAATATTACTTCTAAATCAGGAGGTAGTACTAGATATAATGTCGGCCAAGAAACTTTATCCTCTGTTGAGCTATCTTTTCCTTCAATATTTGAACAAGAAAAAATAGGCAGTTTTTTTTCATTAATCAATGAACGTATCCAAACCCAAAGCAAAATAATTCAACGTTTAGAATCCTTAATGCAAGGTGTCAGAGAAAAAGTATTTAAACAACAAAAAAGGTTTAAGAATAAAAAAGGAAATGATTTTCCTGAATGGGAAGAAAAGAAGTTGGACTTGATTCTGATTAAAAACTCAAATAAAAATAAAGGACAAAAACATTCACTTGTTCAAAGTGTTAGCAATAAGTATGGTTTTATTAACCAAGATGAAATGTTTGAAGACAGACAAGTTGCAAGTAAAAATACTTCAAACTATTATGTAATTGAGAAAGGTCATTTTGCTTATAATCCGTCAAGAATTAATGTTGGTTCTTTAGCGTATAAATTCGATAATAAAACTTCTGTAATAAGTCCATTATACATATCATTCCGTGCAAACAATAATTATATTAAGGACGATTACCTTTTAAATTGGTTCTCAACTCTACAATTTTTAAAACAAATGGATAAATCTTTTGAGGGAAGTGTAAGAAACACGTTAAGCTACGAATCATTAGTAAAAATGAAGATTTTAATACCTTCTTTAGATGAACAAGAAAAAATTGTAAACTTTTTATCTTCAATCAATAAAAAAATTCAAACCGAAAAAGCAATTTTAGAACAGTTTGTAAAGCAAAAAAAATATTTATTGCAGCAAATGTTTATATAGCTTTCTAGATAAATATTTGTTGTAGCAAAAACTTTTTCTGTTCATCTAATTTTTGTAAAAGTTTAGTTTCTAAATCAATCTTTGCGTCAATGGATGAAAGAAAGTTGGCGATTTTGGTTTGTTCAGCTATAGATGGAAGAGATATTGTGAGCTTTGAGAAAATAGAAATCCAATGTCTT
>Ga0075157_10002615_pt1 | contig 10406 bp, 10 predicted proteins | sample JI81BgreenDNA_FD_70967 | JGI IMG/M metagenome (GOLD analysis project Ga0075157, IMG submission 70967) | Wastewater effluent complex algal communities from Wisconsin, to seasonally profile nutrient transformation and Carbon sequestration -... | ecosystem: Engineered > WWTP > Effluent > Algae...
ACTAGAAAATTAATTGTCAGATAGTTAAATTTTGATATTTAACCATTTTTTTACTTTGATAATTTTTATTATAAAAATTTGTCCTTAACTTTGTATTCTAAAACTTAATTTTTAAAAAATGAAAAAACTTTACGCTTTATTATTTTTAATAATGACTTCTTTGTCTTTTGGACAAACGTTCTATTCTGAAAACATGGGAACTGCAACTGGAACTTTATCCATTGCTGCAAATACATTCCAAAACACATCTCCTATTGTATATTCAGGAACTGCTGACACAAGATCAACTCTTGCCAATGGTACTTATGCTGGAGCTTCTCAGGGGAGAAATGTTTTTATCACAAATACTGCAGATTTATTTTTCCAAATTGATGGTTTAAATACTTCTTCTTATGATTCTTCAAATATTCAATTATCATTTGGATTTAATACAAACAATGTCAACAATCAGGTTGCCGTTGAATATAGCACAAACGGAACTGACTGGACAGCAATTACTTATACTGTAACTGCTATTAACTGGTCATTAGTAACGATACCGGGTGGTCAAATTCCTTCTTCATCAACTTTATCATTAAGATTTAGACAACCTAATCCAGCTGTTGCACAATTTAGAATTGATGATGTAAAATTAAGCAATGTATCATCATCATGTACATTGGCACTAGGAACACCTTCAACTTCATGTATTGATTCTACTTTAGGCATTGACACGTATTCAGTTACAATACCATTTACTGGAGGTGGAAATGCTAGTTATGTAGTAACGCCATCATCTGGTACAGTTGGTGGTGATAACCCTTCTACAACATCAGAAGGTAATATTACAATTACAGGTATTTCAGAGAACACTAATTACTCTGTTACAATAGTTGGTGGAACATGTAATTTAGATGCTAATGGAAATTCCCCTGAATGTAAACCAGTAAATTCTTTACCATATAACGAATCATTTCCCTATAATGTTGGAGCTTCTTTGAATGCAGAACAAAAATGGACAATTGCCAATTCTGGAGATAATATAACTATTAACTCTGGAAGTTTAAATTACACAGGTATTAATTCTGCAGGTAACTCAATTACTTTCACTGGTAGTGGAGCAGAGTCAAGAACTCCTTTTACAGACACTACTTCTGGTACTATTTATGCATCTTTCATAGTTACTGCTAGCGATTTAGCAAATGTAACTAATGATTTAGCTAATACATATTTTGCCTTATTTACAAATGCAACCGGAGGATCGACTAATGCTAGAATTTGGATTAGAAAAAATGGAACTCAATACCAATACGGATTAGGAACTGGAGCAGCACCAACTGACTGGGACGCTACTTTATACAATGCTGGTGATATTCAATATGTTGTATTAGGCTATGACTTTACTAATAATGTTTTAACACTAACAATTAATCCTACCATTGGCGGAAATGCAGCACCAACTATAGCAGTTGTCCCAACAGCCGCATTTACAAGTTTAGGTGGATTCATGTTCAGACAAGACTCTGATACAACAACACCTACAATTGTTGTTGATGAACTAAGAATAGACACAACTCCAAACTTTAATCTAGGTGTTGCTCAAAACTCTATTTCAGGTTTAAAACTATATCCAAACCCAGTTTCAAACGGAACTTTATTCATCGAAACTGCTGCTAATGCTGAAAAAACTATTGCAGTTTATGATGTTTTAGGTAAGAATGTTTTAAATGCTTCAACTACCGAAAATGCAGTAAACGTTAGTTCTTTGAGAGCAGGAATTTATGTGGTAAAAATCACTGAAGAAGGTAAAACTGCTACAAGAAAATTAGTTATCAAATAATTTTTGATTTCAACATATTGAAAAGCTCTGATGAAAGTCAGGGCTTTTTTATTTTTACTACTTTTGCAAAAAAAATTACTTGATTAATCCACAAGACATATTCACCATTTCTTCTCAAAAACAATTTGAAAAAATAGCTTTAAAAGTTTTTCGTTTCCAATACGAGAATAACAAAGTTTATCGTGAGTTCTGTGATTTCTTAAATACAGATGTTCAAAAAGTAAAATCATTGGACAAAATTCCGTTTCTACCGATTCAGTTTTTTAAAAGTCTCGATGTCGTTTCAAATAATGACAACATTCAAGAAATCTTTACCAGTAGCGGAACAACTGGAATGATTACCAGCAAACATCTCGTTACCGATGTTTCACTCTACGAACAAAGTTACCGATTGGCTTTCTCAGAATTTTATGGAAATATCGAAGATTATGCTGTTTTGGCTTTGCTTCCATCCTATTTGGAACGCAGCGGTTCGTCGTTGATTTATATGGTTAAAGATTTAATCGAACTATCAAATAACGAACACAGCGGTTTTTATCTTCACAATTATAATGAATTAATTGCTAAACTAATCGAACTCGATTCATCGGGTCAAAACGTAATTTTAATTGGTGTAACTTATGCTTTATTAGATTTAATCGAACAGCAAAACTTTCAGTTAAAAAACACCATCATCATTGAAACTGGAGGAATGAAAGGCAAACGAAAAGAAATCATCCGCGAAGAATTGCATTCCATTTTAAGTAAAGGTTTTGGCGTTTCCAATATTCATTCCGAATATGGCATGACCGAATTACTTTCGCAAGCATATTCTTTAGGAAATGGAATTTTTGAATGTCCATCATGGATGCAAATCCTAGTTCGCGATACCGAAGATGCGTTAACTTATGTCGATTTCGGGAAAACTGGCGGCGTGAACGTGATTGATTTAGCCAATATCAATTCGTGTTCGTTTATTGCTACGCAAGATTTAGGCAAAAAATACAACAATAATTCTTTTGAAATTTTAGGTCGATTTGACAATTCCGATATTCGAGGTTGTAATCTGATGGTTATGTAATAAAATCCATATTTTTACGTTATCTGACAATTAACGTTATCGTATGCGAATTTTTCTCTTTTTCTTTCTTTGTTCTTTTTCTGCTTTAGCCCAAAACCCAAAATTGGAAATCAAAATCAATTCGATTACATCTTTTCCAGTTCATAATACCGCAACGGAATACCATATCAATTACCAAATCGAAAACAAAACCGCGAACGAACTTTCTTTTTTTCTTATTCCAAATGCTTTAATTGCCAATTCGGCTAGTTCTTTGACACTTTTTCCTGTTTATAAAATATATCAAAACGGTGTTTTTGAAAACATGGACGGACCATTTTTTGAATATGAAACCGAAGACGATTTAGAATATTCAAAAATAGAAAATAAAGAATCCGAAGAAGCCAAAAATCTCTTGAAAAAAATCCAAATAACTCAAGGCACAATAGCAATGGATAATTATAAAAAATACAAAGAGAATGGCGGTGAAAGTGATGATTTTCGGTGGATTTATTACAGACAACGATTGCTAAACAGTGTTGTTACTCTGAAGCCAAACGAAACCAAAACATTCACTATAAAAACACTTTGGGACAAAAAACGATATATCAAAAACGACGATTTAGAGTTTTATCTAGACGAAAATAATACTATCGAAATTGAATTAATACTTGATTTAAAAACCAATTTATTTCAAGACCAACTTACAAAAGAAGATTTGCAAAAAATCAACGAAAACCCTAATTTTATTCGTGGTCAATTCACTTCCAACAAAATGAAAATTGAATTTAAAGATTAATTCTATGAAAATAAAACTGTTTTTACATTACTTTATTCCGCATTCTTATTTGGACAAAAACCGGTTGAATTAAAAATTGAAAGTATAACTTCTGTTGATGAAAATCAGGAAGAACAAATATTTACGATAAATTATTCAATCACAAATAAAACAGACAAAACCATTCATTTTATATTAAATCCAAATCATCTCATTCCTCTCAGTTCTGGCTCTATGAATCCTAGGGTTTATTACAAAGTATACAAAATGAAACTTCTATAGATTTGAATGGATTATTTTTTGAAAAAGGAGAAAATATAAAAACCAGTGGAGTTATGCTGAGACATAATGATTCCATCAGAATAGCTAACCTAAATAGAATTCTTGAAGAACAAAAGAAATATATAATCAAAAACATTCAAGAAATGAAACCCAACGAAACTAGAGAATATTCAACAACTTTTAATTGGGACAAAAATCGCTATTTTAAAAACGATGTTATGGAATATTACATCGATGAAAATGAACCTCATTTTTTTGAATTACACATGAATTTGATGAAAGAAGAATTGCTTTCCAATTTCTCCGAAGAGGAAAAAAACGAAATCCTAAAAGACAAAAACTTCATCAAAGGTTGGTTTACTTCCAATAAAGTTGAAATTAATTTTAGAGAATAAAAAAGGAGCAAAATTTGCTCCTTTCTGTATTAAACCACTTTTATCAAGTAATAATTTTTCTTTCCTTTTTGCAACATTACAAACTGATTATGAATTAAATCAGCCGAAGTTATTTTATAATCTGCTGCTATTTTTTCTTTATTCAACGAAATCGAATTTTGTTGCAATTCACGTCTTGCATCACTATTTGAAGCTAAAAAATTAGTTTTAGCCGAAAGTGCCGCAATCATATCCAAACCTTCGTTTATATCATCAGCCGAAACCTCAGCTTGTGGAACACCATCAAAAACTTCTAAAAAAGTAGCCACATCCAATTTTTTCAAATCATCCATAGTTGGACTAAAAAAAGCACTCGAAGCAAAAATAGCTTTTTCTAACTCTTCTTTTCCATGAACAAAAGTGGTAACTTCTTCCGCCAAACGCTTTTGTAAAACTCTCAAATGTGGTGCCGTTTGATGCTCAGCAATTATGTTATCAATCGTGTTTTTATCCAAAAAAGTAAAAATCTTAATATATTTTTCAGCATCAACATCAGTAGTATTCAACCAAAACTGGTAGAATTTATACACCGAAGTTTTATCCGCAGTTAACCAAACATTTCCGCCTTCAGACTTTCCAAATTTAGAACCATCGGCTTTTGTAATCAACGGACAAGTCATCGCATACGCTTTTGCACCTTCGCCGTTCATTCTACGAACCAATTCCGTTCCAGTCGTAATATTTCCCCATTGATCGCTTCCGCCCATTTGCAACAAACAATTGTATTCTTTATGCAAATGATAAAAATCATAACCTTGAATCAACTGATACGTAAACTCCGTAAAACTCATTCCTGGTCCATCGCCAGCAAAACGTTTCTTCACAGAATCCTTCGCCATCATATAGTTAACCGTAATTCGTTTACCCACATCTCGCGCAAAAGCAATAAACGAAAACTCCTTCATCCAATCATAATTATTCACCAAAATAGGAGCATTTGCAGCAGTAGAATTAAAATCCAAAAATCTAGAAAGAACTGCTTTAATTCCAGCCACATTTTTCTCCAAAGCAACTTCATCAAGCAAATTTCTTTCATCACTTTTCCCCGATGGATCGCCAATCATTCCCGTTGCGCCACCAACCAAAGCAATAGGTTTATGACCAAATTTCTCCAAATGAACCAAAAGAATTATCGGAACCAAACTTCCAATATGCAACGAATCGCTTGTTGGATCAAACCCAATATACGTCGTTGTCATTTCCTTCAAAAGTTGTTCTTCCGTTCCAGGCATAATATCGTGAACCAAACCACGCCACTGTAATTCTTCTACTAAATTCTTCATTTTTTCAAAATTTTGACAAAGATAACAATTCAAAAACCAATGACAATAGCAATTTCAATATCAGAAGCGAATCGTTCGTGTCTTTTCAGTTATCCATTTTCCTGCTTTCCGTTTCAATCTGTCATTGCGAGGAACGAAGCAATCTCATCAAACTTTTGTAACACAATGACAGGATTTCCACTTCAATCAGGGCTATTGAATCAAACCATTTACCCACAAACTTGTCATTCCGAGGAACGAGGAATCTCATAACTTAAATTACTAGTGTGATTTCACTCTCGTCAAAAAAGACGAGACGAAATGACAAAAACTATAAAAAAACTTATCTTTACAACATGATTTTAGTTACAGGCGGAACCGGTTTAGTTGGAGCACATTTATTACTTCATTTAGCAGAGAATGAAAATAATATTCGTGCTATTTATCGAAACGAACAAAAAACTGAAAAAACAAAAAAACTATTTTCACTCTATAACAAAGAACATCTTTACTCAAAAATTCAATGGATTGAAGCCGATATTCTCGATGTTCCATCGCTAGAAATCGCTTTTGAAAACATAGAATACGTTTACCATTGTGCCGCACAAATTTCTTTTAACCCAAAAGACGAAAATCTACTCCGAAAAGTAAATATTGAAGGCACAGCTAATATTGTCAATTTTTGCATTGACAAAAAAATAAAAAAACTTTGCCACGTTAGTTCCATTGCGGCTTTGGGCGATTTAAAAGAAACCGAAACCATTCTATCCGAAGAAATTGAATGGAATCCCGAAACACTTCACAGCGATTATGCCATCACAAAATATGGCGCCGAAATGGAAGTTTGGCGCGGACAACAAGAAGGTTTAAACCTAGTAATTGTCAATCCTGGAGTAATTTTTGGAACAACACTTTGGACTGATGGAAGTGGCGAATTTTTCACTAAAATCAAAAAAGGATTTCAGTTTTACACCAAAGGTTCAACAGGTTATATTGGCGTTTTTGATGTTGTAAAAACAATGCATTTGTTAATGAAAAGCAATGTTTCGGGAGAACGATTTTCATTAATTGCAGAAAATCTATCGTTTGAAGAAATCATTTTCAAAATTGCCGATAAATTAAATGTCAAAAAGCCAACTTTTGAAGTAAAACCTTGGATGACTTCCATGGCTTGGCGATTGGATTGGTTGGTTTCAACTGTTTTTAGAACCAATAGAAACATCACAAAATATGGTGCCAACTCGCTTCATTCCAAAGAAATCATCTCCAACGAGAAAATAAAAAATCCCGAAATCTCGGGATTGAATTATGAGTTTCAAAGTATCGATACCGTTTTGGACGAAATTATACTTTTAGACAAAAAAATTAATACACTTTAGGCGTATCCGAATTCTCGGTGCTGTTTTTCTCTTCAGCTGTTTTTCCGGTTACTTTTTTATCGTCTTCGTCTAATTTTGCTTTTACTTTTTCAAACATTTTTTTATATTCTTCAGCATCCGAAGCATAGTATTTATTGCTAGAAACCAATTGAGTGCTGTCAATTTTATACTTTTTTAAAATATATTGATTGATTTCGCTTTGCGTAAAACCTCGTTTAATTCCTTGCGTTTTAACCGTTTCTAACAACGAAATATCATATAAAATGTCAACCATTTTATCTTTTTCAATCAGATTGGATGGTTTTTCAATTACTGAATTGTTACAACTAATGGTAAAAACTGCTACGCAAAAAAAGATTATTTTTTTCATACTTGTAAAGTTATAATTCTCGTTCAAAAAGCAATCGCTTTCCAACTTTTTTATCTTTTACTTTAAAATTTTGGTAAACCAATTCGCCATTAACAAAGGTATGCGATATTCTCGATTTGAAATTATATCCTTCAAATGGCGACCAACCACATTTTGCCAAAATATTCTCTTTCTTCACATTCCATGGTAAACCCGGATTTACAATGACCAAATCAGCATAAAATCCTTCTTTTATAAAACCTCTTTTTTCGATTTTAAAAATCTTCGCTGGATTGTGACACATTTTTTCAACGATTTTCTCCACGGAAATTTTTCCTTGATGAAATGTTTCAAACATCGCTACAACAGCATGCTGAACTAATGGTCCGCCAGATGGTGCTTTTAAATAATTTTGTTGTTTTTCTTCCAAAGTATGTGGCGCATGATCGGTTGCAATTACATCAATTCTATCATCGAGCAACGCTTCCCAAAGTGCTGCTTTATCATTAGCCGTTTTTACCGCAGGATTCCATTTGATAAAATTGCCTTTAGTTTTATAATCTTCATCGGTAAACCAAAGATGATGAATACAAACTTCGGCAGTGATTTGTTTTTCTTCCAAAGGAATTTTATTGGTAAAAAGTTCCATTTCTTTGGCAGTTGAAAGATGAAAAACATGCAATCTTGCACCTGTTTTCTTAGCCAATTCAATTGCTTTTGACGAAGAAAGATAACATGCTTCTTCGCTTCTAATCAAATGATGTGCTGTAACAGGAATGTCTTCGCCATATTCAGCTTTGTATTTTTCGAGATTATTTTTAATCGTAGTTTCATCTTCACAATGAACGGCAATCAACATTTTGGTAGAAGAAAAAATCTTTTCCAACGTTTCTTGATTATCAACCAACATATTTCCAGTTGATGAACCTAAAAACAATTTTATTCCAGCTACATTTCGCGGATTTGTTTTTAAAACTTCTTCGAGATTATCGTTGGTTCCGCCCATCATAAACGAATAATTCGCATACGATGTTTGGGCAGCAATTTGATATTTTTCTTCCAAAAGTTCTTGCGTTACAGCATTTGGAACGGTGTTTGGCTGCTCGATAAACGAGGTTATTCCGCCAGCAACGGCAGCTCGACTTTCGGTTTCGATTGTTCCTTTATGGGTTAAACCTGGTTCACGGAAATGCACTTGATCATCGATTGCACCTGGAATCAAAAAATTTCCTTCGGCATCAATAATTTTACAATTCGCAGATTTTGGACTGATACTTTCGGCAATTTCGACTATGAATTCATTTTCAATCAAAACGTCGCCTTCTACAATCTTACCTTCATTTACAATTTTGGCATTTTTAATTAAAACGGTATTCATTTTATATTATAATCGGTTAAAAAACTTTTTTATTCGCAGTGACAAAACGCCAAAAACGGCTTCTTTGATAATTGCACCACTCATTTTGGATTGTCCTTTTGTTCTATCAGTAAAAATTACTGGAACTTCTTGTATGTTGAATTTTTTAGCAAAAGCACGGTATTTCATTTCGATTTGAAACGCGTAACCAATGAACTTTATTTTATCTAAATTGATGGTTTCCAACACGTGTTTTTTGTAGCAAATAAATCCTGCCGTTGCATCCATTATTTTCATTCCAGTTATCATTCTAACGTAAACCGAAGCAAAATAAGACAACAAAACTCGGCTCAATGGCCAATTGACAACGTTTACTCCAGTTACATAACGTGAACCAACCGATAAATCGGCTCCATTTATACAAGCTTCGTGAAGTCGTTCTAAATCTTTTGGATTATGCGAGAAATCGGCATCCATTTCGAAGATGTATTCGTAGTTTTTTTTCAAAGCCCATTTGAAACCATGTACATAAGCTGTTCCTAAACCCGATTTCTTTTTTCTTACTTCTAGAAATAATTTTTCAGAAAATTCAGTTTGTAATTCAGTTACTTTTTGCGCAGTTCCATCGGGAGAATTATCGTCAACTATAAGAATATGAAATGTTTTTTCTAGCGAAAACACAGCACGAACAATGCTTTCGATGTTTTCAATTTCGTTATAGGTTGGAATAATTACTATGCCTGAACTCATTTTATAAGGACATTTTTCAGGGCAAAAATACTGTTTTTATTAGTGTGGTTTCTTAATAATTTTATAATAATTTAGAAAATAAAAAAATCGTAATTTTGCACCGATGATAGAAACCATTTTAAGTCCAAGAGTTATTGAACCCAAAGATTGGGCAACGTGTTTATTTATACTTTCTTTCGCTTTAATTGCTATTACAAAAACAGCATTTGAAACACGTTTTAATGATTTTATGCGGATTTTGATTTCAGATAAATACATCAAAGTTTACAAAGACAGTTCGTATTTAATGAGTGGTTTTACGGTTCTTTTATTTATCGTACAAATCATTTCGTTTTCGTTTTTTATTCAAATAGTTCTCGATTATTTTGGATTTAGTTCAAAATATGATTGGGTAAACTTTATTAGAGTGTTTGTTTTTTTTGGTGTTTTTGTGCTTTCAAAGTTTTTAATCGAAAAAATAATTGCCACCACTTTTAACATCGAAGAGTTTGTAGAGCAGTTTAATTTGCAAAAAGTCAGCTATCGAACCTTCATTGCTATTTTATTACTTCCTGTAAACATCTATTTATTTTACAATAATTCATCAGATTTATTGATTTATTGCGTTATTGGTGCAATTTTAATAATAAACCTACTTACTTATTTGGTTTCTTTGAGAATTTATCAAAATTTAGTAATCGGTAACTTGTTTTATTTTATTTTGTATCTTTGCGCACTTGAAATAGCGCCGTATTATTTCATATATTATTTGATTACAAAACTTTAGTCCATAACAATGTCAAATTTAAAAGTGAAAACAATTTTGGTATCTCAACCAGAACCAAAAGTAGAAAATTCACCTTATTTTGAGTTACAACAAAAACATAAGGTAAAAGTTGATTTCCGCTCGTTTATTCATGTAGAAGGAGTAAGTGCGAAAGACATTAGGGCTCAAAAAATAGACCTCAACAATTTTAG
>Ga0075157_10002616_pt1 | contig 10405 bp, 6 predicted proteins | sample JI81BgreenDNA_FD_70967 | JGI IMG/M metagenome (GOLD analysis project Ga0075157, IMG submission 70967) | Wastewater effluent complex algal communities from Wisconsin, to seasonally profile nutrient transformation and Carbon sequestration -... | ecosystem: Engineered > WWTP > Effluent > Algae...
GTTCAATGATTTTAGCTAAATCTTCAGGAGAAAGGACGGTCTTGGGAGGAAGAGGCTGCATGATCAAACCAACAGCTTTATCTTTGCGCCGCACAACTAAGGCAATTCCTGTATCCTCCTCAGAAATTATCAGATTTGGGAGGGGCTGTGTCACTTCAATGTCAAGGATGGGATAAGGCATAAATAATTCACCAACTTACTCTTAGTTTTTTACTTAGTTTTGTACGTTACGGTGTTGCAAGTGATAAAGCTTGGCGAAGAGGCCGTCGAGTTTCAGCAAATACTGGAGGTTGCCTTGTTCGATCGCCCTGCCATTTTCCATCACAATAATTTTATCGGCATTTTCTATCGTCGATAAGCGGTGAGCAATGACAATGACGGTACGATCCTGGCTGAGCGTATTGAGGGCATCCTGAATCAAGTTTTCGGCAATACTATCGAGAGCATTCGTTGCTTCATCCAGAATTAGAATATCTGGGTTGCGGACAATGGCGCGAGCGAGGGCAATGCGCTGCCTTTGCCCGCCAGAAAGGCGAACGCCGCGATCGCCCACTTTCGTGTCATACCCTTCCGGCAGTTGGCTGATAAAATCGTGAGCATTGGCAAGTTTTGCCGCCTCAAAAATTTCTGCCTCGGTTGCTTCTAAACGCCCATAGGCGATATTATCCCTCACCGTCCCGCTAAAGATATGGACATCTTGGCTGACAATCGCAATTCGTTTCCGCCAGTCCATTAAATTAAGTTCTTTTAATGAGCAGTCGTCAACATAAATTCCTCCTGATGTTGGCTCGTAAAAGCGGCACAGGAGGCTGATGATCGTAGATTTTCCCGCACCCGACGGCCCCACTAAAGCAGTCGTTTGGCCGCGTTTAAACTCGACGGAGACAGCCTCTATGGCCGGCCGATCTTCAGGATTGTAAGTTAAGGAAACTGACTCAAAATAGATCGCCTGCTTCAGCTTGTCAAAGGGAACTGTACCAGAGCGGATGTAAGGTTTATCCGAAGTGTCTAAAAAAGACATTACCACTTCAGCAGAACAGGCGGTAGAGACTAAACCTAACCTCGCGATATCTAGTTGTTGCACCTGCGGTTGCAAGCGGTAGAGGATGAATAAAAAAGTCAGCAGCGTTGGCATAGCTGACTGGTTTTGCAGGAGGGCGATCGCCAAAATTGCTAGCAGGAGGAGTGCGGAAAAAACTTCATAGAGCGGATTGATGAGCCCTCCCAGCATATCGAGTTGCAAAAAGGTGTTTCGCACCTGCAGGGAAGCGCGATCGAAGCGTTCTTGCTCGTAAGATTCCCGTCCAAAGGAGCGGATGGTTTTCATCCCCCCTAATCCCTCCCACATTCGGACAGCGAGCTGAGAATTGGCGTCTACTGCTTGCTGTGCCAGATGTTTGACTCGCCGCGTCACAAACTGGATGAACTGTGAGATGAGGAAGAGCGCTATACTGATAATTAAGGTGAGTTGCCAAGAGATGAGCAGTAACAGCGTCGCCAGGACAGTAATCGTACAAGCAGACGTAATCAAGTTAACAAACAAACTCAAAGCTTTGCTAGTCTGCCAACTCTCTGTTGCCAAAATATTCATAATCTTTCCCGATTCGCTGCGCTCTAAGAAAGAGTAGCTAACGGTTAAAGTTTGGTTAAAAATTTGGCAGCGCAATCGGTTGCTAATTCGCGAATTTAACCAAGCAAAAAGCAGAGAATTACTATAGACAATCAGGTTTTTGATGAGGATGCTGACTAAAATACAAGATGGAATGATTAAGGCGCGGTAGCCAGCAGGGACACCAGCGAATATCTGGTTCAGAGAATCAATGAAAGAATTGCCAGTTATAGCCTGAGCTTGTTCTTGCTGTAAAGTTTGCAAAAAGGGAATGAATAAGCTAATGCCAAAGCCGTCGGAAAGGGAAGCAAGCATACCCAAGGAAATCATTGCCGGGATAGCCCAAGGATAAAGCTTGAGGAGGGGTAGCAGAGTTCTAATAGCCTGAATTTCTTTTTTCATAAGACAACTCTGCCTTTGTCGGTGGCGTGGCGCTAATTTTTACTTAAGGGAGCGTGTCAATATTTGGTTGATTTCGCTGGACAAGGAGGGAAATTGACTGGTGAAAAATGTTCCCTATCGTTACCATGAATTCGATCTTTTTGCGCCGGAGCTCTACCAACACCTCCCGGCCCATCGGTGGGTTCTCAGAGTATGGCGTATCTTCTACTCTCACAGGTGCATCTAGAGCATCCTGATGTTTCCCAGACTGGGATAATAGGTTTAGAAGGCTCTTTCCCAATACTATGTAAAAGCCAGAACGTAATAAGGGTGAGATGCACTCAGTTTTTAAAGCTTGGAATAACCAAAAGAGCGCGGTGCGATCGCGGCCGTTGCGGCTGCTTTGGTTCGCTAAGTACAGCAAAAAATTACTGGTAGATAATCGGTGCAGGAAATCGGGAATTTCGGGATGCCGTTGCTTGGCCGCTTGCAGCATCAAAGATTGAGAATTCGCCATTGCCGTATAGTTGGTAGACATAGTGTTATACATTCTGCGATAGCCAATGGAAAATTCCGGCACGGCTCGAAATTGATAAAGCTCTGCTATCCGCAGGTATAAGTCCCAGTCTTCACAGCCTTGAGCATTCCTTTCCTTCAATGTCTTGTCATAAACCCCCACCTTTTCCAAACAACTGCGACGGATCATAGAAGCACTCGCGTTTCCTATAAAGTTGTGGCAGATTAGGGTGGCGTACACGTCACCTTCAATTCTAAAAGACCGGAATCCTCCTGTTAGCAATCCTTTTTCATCTAAGTCCACTGTCCACGAATAGACTACCCCTACTTCTTCCCCTCCCTCCAACATAGATTCAACTTGTTTTTCTATGTTTTCAGGATACCAAATATCATCGGCATCAATGGGGGCAATATATTCTCCTCTGGATTTCTGAATTCCTAAGTTTCGAGCAACAGCGACTCCAGAATTTGGCTGTTTCAGAAGCTGGACGCGAGAATCTTTTTGGCCAAATTTTTCGACAATTTCAGGAGTTCGATCTTGGGAACCGTCATCGACTACTAAAACTTCAATTGCTGGATAAGTTTGAGCTAAAACTGATTTCAGAGTTTCTTCAATAAATGGCTCAGCGTTGTATGCAGGGATAATGACTGAGACGAGAGGTAAATTGGGAGATTTTTGAGAATCTGGCTGCATTGCTTTTTAACAAGATTTTTCATTTTTTTTTCTTTGTAGATTGGCATATCTACCTTACACTCGTCGCAGTCAGGACTTACACAGTCGCTGGAAGAGATAGCCGAGAAACCCCTAATAAAAATTGTACCGCCTTCTCTGTTCAACGTCAATGGTATATAGCACGTATCAATGAGTTGTGCAAAGCAAGAGAATGGTGATATACTACAACTAAAAGTTATATTCTAAATGATAAAAAGATGCTAGTCTGCCCACAGCTACTTCGTTCAGCAATGATTTTTATTGTTTCATTGATTACATAAATCCGTGTTCTGCTAAGAATTCGGGTGTAATTGTTCCTAAACTGTTGATTGCGGAATCTTCTTCCCAAGGTTCGGGATGGGATTTTGAGCCGCTGCGGAGAAATTTGGCGACATATTTGCCCAGAATATCTGCTTCTAAGTTTACTAAACTTCCTGGTTGCAAATAGCTGAGGTTTGTCTCACCAAAACTGTGGGGAATGACAGCAACTTCAAACCAATTACCGTCAGCATCGCAATCTGCCACGGTTAAGCTGATGCCGTTGACGGCGATGCTGCCCTTGGAAACGATGTAAGGTGCGATTTGACGTTGCCATCCCGAATTTGCTACAGGTGGGGCAGTAAAGCGCATATCCCAAGCGTTGGCGGTTTGGGTGGATGTCGCTAAAGTGCCGATCGCATCTACGTGCCCCGTCACAAAATGTCCCCCCAATTTGCTACCGGCGCGCAGGGAGGTTTCTAGGTTCACCAAAGCATCGGGGAATGATCCCAGAGTTGTGCGCCGGAGGGTTTCTGGGGAAGCGACGGCGACAAAACCCGTCGCAGGCAGAACTTCCACTACCGTCAAACAGACTCCATCCACGGCTACGCTGTCCCCAATGGCCAAATCTTGTAAAATTAGGTAGGAGTTGTTTGAGGTACAGGAAATTTGGAAATAATCGTTGCCTAACGACTTCAGCTTTCCGAGAGATTGAATTAGTCCTGTAAACATAAGTATTTTTCCTTAGTCGATCGCCTATTTACATCAAACCACAGTCACAAACCAGACGCAGGAGGTTTTGCCGTCCCCCTGTCCCCCGGAGTCAATCGAAAATCTAAAATCTAAAATCTAAAATCGATAGTCCCAGATCAGTTGCAGATTCAGGCGAAGATCGAGTCATACTGGATTTAGGTCATCTTTATGTCCGAGTTTTCTACCGCCTTGCAGTTTCTTAATTCTGTCAGTAACCCAGCCCTAAAAGCAGGGACTGAGCTTGTAAGAGCAATCGAAGCAAGCTGTGCTGACGGGCCTCAGCCTTAACTGGCTACGTTATTTGAGTCACGACACTCCTTGAATGCGACGCTAGTTTTCCGCTCTGTCATTTGCAATTAAACAGTCTTAAGGTAACAGAGACAGTGTTGCAAGTCTAACAAGCTCTCATAACATTGACCGACAAGCGAACATTACCCCGAAAGGGAGCCGGAGACAACCATATCTCCAAAGAGGGGCAACCATACCCCTCTACCCCCGAAAGGGGAAAGGGGATTCAAGGTGGTGGTCACTCTCGCGTAGTCGAATGTGTTGAAACCGCCCATGTTGTTTCCCTCTCAGGACTAAAGTCTCTGAGTTTCCCACTTACCGAGTATTTTTATGATTGAAATGAAAGTCGCTGGAATTGCCTTAGATGCAGCCACGCGCAGTCCTATTGTCCTATTGAGAGACTCTACTGAGCGACGGGCTTTGCCTATTTATATCGGTCAGGAGCAAGCAAAGGCTATTATTAGCGCGATCGAAGGCCACAGGCCTCCTCGACCATTAACTCACGATCTGATTGTCAATTTCTTAGAGGCATGGAGTCTTACCTTGGAGCGCATAGTTATTCACTCGCTGCAAGATAACACGTTCTATGCCGTGCTGATCGTCCGTCAGGGAGAAGTTAAAAAAGAGATCGATGCCCGACCTAGCGACGCGATCGCCCTAGCCTTGCGAACGAATAGCCCCATCTGGGTGATGGAAGAAGTCGTCGCCGATGCTTCGATACCTGTCGATCGAGATGCTGATGAGGCCGAACGCCGGGCCTTCCGGGAATTTATCTCAAACCTCCGTCCAGAGGATTTGATTAAGAGAAGCGGCTTCAGCCCGGGCGAAACTTCCTAAACTTTATGCGCTATCGACGGTTTGGCAAAACGGAGTTGCACCTGTCTGTATTTTCCTTGGGAACCATGCGCTATTTGGCTTCTGAGGAAACTGCCTGTCAGACTGTACAAGAGGCTGTGTCTCAGGGAATCAATCACCTGGAAACGGCTGCAGGTTACGGTTGCAGCGAGGACTATCTTGGCGCGGCCCTTTCGGCTGGCTTGTCTGTCGATCGATCGCGCCTCCACGTCACTACAAAAATTTCCCCAACCGAGGATGCAGCAGCAATGGAACGCTGCATCGACGCATCCCTCAAACGCCTGAATTTAGACTATATCGATTGTCTGGCAATTCACGGTTTGAATACTTGGGAACATTTGGCGATTGTGCGATCGGCCACAGGCTGTATGCAAGCGGTACGCAAAGCCCTCGCCGATGGTCGCATTCGGCACGTCGGCTTTTCGACTCACGGGCCTCTGGATGTGATTTTGGCTGCAATCAATACAGATTTGTTTGAATTTGTCAACCTGCATTATTACTATTTTTTTCAGCGCAACGCCCCGGCAATTGAACTCGCCAAAGACAAAGATATGGGCGTTTTCATCATTTCCCCAGCCGATAAAGGAGGGCAACTCTACACGCCCCCGGAAACTCTCGCACAATTGTGCTCGCCTTTCTCGCCTTTAGAGTTGAACTATCGATTTTTACTTAGCGATACTAGGATTGGGACTTTGAGTGTGGGCCCTGCAAATGCCACAGAATTAGAGCAACCCCTGAAATATTGCGATCGCGACTTTCCCCTCACCAACGCCGAAATCGCTGCGTTCGATCGGCTAGAATCGGTTATTGCAGCCACTTTGAAAACCGACAAATGCAGCCAGTGCTATGCCTGTTTGCCTTGCCCGGAAAACATCAACATTCCCGAAGTATTGCGACTCCGCAATCTCGCCGTCGGGTGCGACATGACTGACTTTGGCAAATACCGCTATGCCATGTTTGAAAATGCCGGACACTGGTTTCCCGGCAGCAAAGGCAACCGCTGCACCGATTGCGGCGAATGTTTGCCCCGGTGTCCCGAAGAGTTAGACATCCCAACCTTGCTCAAAGATACTCACCAGCGACTCGGTGGCAAAGCAGGCAGGCGGTTGTGGGATTGAAAAAAAGGTGTGAAGCAGGGAAAAGGTCGATCGAGCGTATCTAAGTGTTGCAATAATTACGCTAAACTTTGGTTTAAACTGACATCTTGCACCATTCTCCAGAACAGGCAAGATCCCTGTTCCACAAAGAATTAATTTCTTGTGGGGAGTAGGGGTTGGGCAGGAGAGCCCGCCCATAAAAACCTTATTGAAAATGGTGCAACATCTCTGTTTAACTAAATTTACGATACAGTCGATCGATCAACTACTTCGTTTTACGACTGTATGGAGGAGCATCCCGATTTTGCAAAAAGCGTTTTTGAGGAGCGAGTATCTTGCACAGCAAAGCCTACATCTAACCGCGAACACTCCTGTGAAAGCACTCATTTGGATGCTCCCAACACACTTTAAATAGGAGCCGACTATTATATGTAAAAACAACTAAATAACACCATCTGATTCAACAGCTAGAAACCGATTTATTTGAGAATACCCCAGTCATTTTCTTGCTGGGTTGGCGGCGAGAGGCAACAATTTTATGATGAGTGATTAACCGAACTCGATATAAAATCTAAAATCGTTCAACTGAGCACTCACGCCGAAGTCTAAAATCTAAAATCTAAAATCTAAAATCTAAAATCTAAAATTGATCGCCTGTCATCTATAACCGATCCCGCATCTACTACTATGGCTCATACTCAGTTAAACGACAGCCAGCAAAATTGTCTGCAGCAAACTAAAGTTGCGACTTCCGAAAGAAGATTGAAAGCAGCTTTCAAGCCGTGTACCTACAACTTATCTGTTACCAGAAAACAGCTAATCGGACTGCTGACTTTACAAACAATCTTGCCCGTCGGACTAACGGCTGCAGCACTGTGGCTAACATCGGCAGTTGGAAGCAATCAACTGCAAAATCAAGCTAAATCAGAACTGAGCCTTAGTGAAATTAACTACAATCTCAAACTCGATCGCGCCGCCGACCGTTTGCAAAACTCCTCTGACAGCAAAACGATCGCCCAAATAGCCTTAGCTTACAACAGCGGTAAAAAAGTATCAGATTTGCAAAAATCTGTCAAGCAAATTATAGAAAATCAAGTCACAACAGGGGAAATAGACAGCGCGGCATTAGTTGGAAAAAACAGGCAGATAGTGGTTAGCGTCAACTCTAACCAGAAGGGAAAAAGTTTTAACCTGCAAAAAATAGTCGATCGAGTATTCGCTACAAAAGAGCCAATTACCGCCACCGAAATCATTGCTAAATCGGAAGTTCAGGAACAATTGGGATCTTTGCCGCCCGGAAAGGGATCTCGCCCTGTTCTCCTCCACTACGCAGCAATTCCCATAAAAGATCCCAAAAATCAGACCGTGATTGCTGCCTTAGTTTTAGGAGAAATTATCAGCCCAACTTCGGCAGTTGCTAGCACCGAAACCCTCAATTTACAGGGCGGGGGATATCAGGCTATCTACGCACCGCTGGCTGACGGCAAATTTGTTTTGGCAAGTTCGCAAGCAGTTACCAAAAACCAACAGTTACCAGACTTGCTGGCAGAGAAATCGCTGCTGACATCTGCACTCGCAGCAGGCGGCAAACCAGTCGCCGGAAACGTACAAACAGGCAGTCAAACTTATGCTGTAGCTGCCAAATCCCTTGGCAATTTAGCCGGAAAACCAGCCGCAATTTTAGTGCGATTCATCCCCAAAACATCAATAGAAACTTGGTGGGGCAATAACTGGCTGCTGGCAATGTCTGCAGCTGCCATTGTCCCCTTCGCCTTGGGAGTTGCCGTCACCCGCCGGATTGCTAAACGCGCTAACTCAGATTTATCAACAGCAGAGGGGAATTGGGCATTTAACTCCACCGCCGAACCGCAGCAGCGATCGCGGACATTTGATATAATTTATGACAATTTAAATTTCGGCGAATTCCCCGATTTATTTCCTAAAAAATCTAGTTTAGATGGTCAATTAGCAGTCGATTTTCGATATAAAAAAAATGCGGGCGCTCGACCGATCGCAAATCCCCACATCCCGCTCGCTTTCCAACCCCTAGAATTGCCCGAAAACTCCGTCTCAAACCAGTCGCGGCAGGTAAATACAGAAAATACAGAATTAGAAAAAAGCGCGATCGCCTTAAATCAAGTCCAGGAAGCTTGGCAAGACTTAAATCGCCTCAACTGGGAATTGCAGCCAGAAATACTCGATCGCCAAAACACTCAAAAAGCCCTGCGAAAGAGCGAAGCACTACTGCAAGCTATTTTAGACAACTCAACAGCAGTAATTTACATCAAAGACCTTGACGGAAAATACCTGCTCACCAACCGCCATTTTGACAATTTGTTCGACATCGCAAAAGAGCAAATAACAGGGAAAACCGACGGCGATATTTTTCCCCAAGACAAAGCAGCAGCCCTGCGAGAAAATGACCTGAAAGTTCTCGAATCCTCCTCGCCCCTAACCCTCGAAGAAATCATTCCTCAAGACGACGGCCCGCACACTTATATTTCTCTGAAATTTCCCCTCTGCAACTCCGAAGGTAAAGCTTATGCAGTCGGTACAATTTCTACAGATGTGAGCGATCGCAAACTTGCCGAACGCACCCTAGAAAAAGCCAAAGCAGAACTAGAAATAGAAGTCGAACAGCGCACCCTATTCCTCAAACAAGCCAACGAACTCTTGCGGTTTGAACTCGCCGCCAGAGTCCGCGGCGCCATCACAGTCAGACAAATGACGGCTCAAGTAGCCCGACACGCCAGAACAGTTGACGGCATTCTCGGTGCTTCTCTTGACCTAATTTTTCTAGTAGATCGATCGGGGAAATACACCTATGTCAGCCGCACCGCGGCTCAAGCTGCCGGCATGAACCCCAGAGAAATGATTGGCAAAACCTGGCAGGAATTAGGCTGGCCACCAACAATTATGCAGCGGGTTCACCAAGAATGCCAGGGCATATTTGCCACAGCCGAACCCGTCAAAGGCGAAGTAATTGTCCCCACGGCAAACTGGGGAACCCGCGACTACGAGTACATTCTCAGCCCGGTATCGGCGACAGACGGCAGCGTCGAAGCGGTGGTGGCGACACTGCGGGATATCACCGAACGCAAAGACGCTGAGGAAGCATGGCAGTTGGCTAAAGAAGCCGCAGAACTCGCCAACCGCGCCAAGAGTGCTTTTCTGGCAAACATGAGCCACGAGTTACGCACTCCCCTCAACGCGATTATCGGCTACAGCGATATGCTGGTGGAAGATGCCGAAGAGTTGGGCAACTTAGAGGTTGTCTCGGATTTAGACAAAATTCGCACTGCTGGGAAACATTTGCTGCGCCTAATTGACGACATTCTCGACATTTCCAAAATTGAAGCTGACAAGATGGAGATTTACCTCGAAAGCTTCGATGTCGGCGGCTTAATCGAGGAGGTGGCAACAACTATCAAACCGCTAATGGATAAAAACGGCAATACTTTGGAAGTATTGAGTTCTGACAATATCGGCGCGATGCACGGCGATTTGATGAAAGTGCGGCAGGTAATGCTGAATTTGCTCAGCAATGCTGCTAAATTTTCTGCTAATGGGGCGATCGTGCTTACTGTCGAAAGAATTACCAGCGAAGAATTAAAAAATAAGTATCAACCCAGAGTTGCTCAAATGTTAATTTTGGATGCAGACTTTTTAATTTTCCGAGTGACGGACACGGGCATCGGCATGACACAAGAACAGCAAGAGCGACTGTTCCAACCTTTTACTCAAGCTGACGATTCAACTACTCGCAAGTACGGGGGTACTGGTTTGGGACTGACTATCAGCCAGCGTTTCTGTCAGATGATGGGTGGCGATATTGAAGTTTCTAGCGAGTTAGATTGCGGTTCTACTTTTACTGCTTGTCTGCCTGCTTCATTGTTTAGGCGATCGGAATTTTAATATTGTAGGGGCGGGTTTTAC
>Ga0075157_10002618_pt1 | contig 10401 bp, 11 predicted proteins | sample JI81BgreenDNA_FD_70967 | JGI IMG/M metagenome (GOLD analysis project Ga0075157, IMG submission 70967) | Wastewater effluent complex algal communities from Wisconsin, to seasonally profile nutrient transformation and Carbon sequestration -... | ecosystem: Engineered > WWTP > Effluent > Algae...
GGATCCACATCGAAGATCACACCGCGGAACGGGAAGATGCGGTGCTTGACCACATCACCGATGGTAAACAGCGCCGGCGCGGCCGGAGCCTGCGCTTCGATGGCGCTTTCGGGGCGGGATGGCGGGGCTTTCCACATGGAGGCGTCTGACCGGGTAATGTGTGTTGTCCTTCAGTGCCGGGCGCATCGATGCACCTGTCCTGTTGGAATATAGGGCGTCGCCGCGCCACGTGAAGGGGGTGTGCCTGTCGCGCCTTATCCGGGCGCCCTTGCCCGGGCGCCCCGCTTCCGCACTTGGCAGGCCCGGAACCCTCCGCTATAGGCCGCGCCTTGACCAGCCCGACGCCGCCTTGGTGGCAACCCGGCGCGCATCGCGGAGAGGTGCCAGAGTGGTCGATTGGGACGGTCTCGAAAACCGTTGTGCCTTCACGGGTACCGTGGGTTCGAATCCCACCCTCTCCGCCATATTCTATCTAACCTATTGATATTAAAAGATATAATATCGATCATTGTTGAGTGGCGTTAGACTCTCCGCTGGCGCGCGGCGTTCTACCGACACGTTACGTCCTCAAGGAGCTGTGACTTCGCGGCGGTGACTGTCGGTTAGTGGGATTTGGCCGCTGCTGTTGGTGCAGCCGATTCTTTGGTGAGCATCGCTGTCAGATCGCGGGCGGTGCGGGCCGCGCCCATAAGCGTGGCGCTGCCGGGCGCGGCCCAATCGCCATAGCCGGCGAGCCACAGGCGTGGCTCCTTGAGCGATTGTATGTTGGCGACCCGCACCCGGCCATCAACCTCGATCACGCCCAAAGGCGCCAGATGATCGAGGGCCGGACGGAAGCCGGTGCACCATATCATCGCATCCACCGGGGTTTCGCTGCCATCGGCCCAGATTGCACCAGTTTCGGTCAGCGAAGTGAAGGGGCGCACGGACACAAGATCACCGCGCGCCCGCGCCGCCAGCACTGGCGGCACCATCACGATATCGCCAATGCCGCCCACTGGCGTGTCGCCCGGCCCAGCCTTCATCCGCGCCACGGCACGTTCGAATAGCACGCGGCCATCCACATCATCGGGTAGGAATTTCGGGTCTTCCAATGTCACCCAGCGGGCATCGGCAATGGGGGCCAGTTCCGCCATGATCTGTGCGCCGCTGTTGCCGCCGCCCACTACCAGCACGCGCTGCCCGGCAAAATCCTCGGGTCGCACATAATGGGCGCTGTGCACTTGCCGGCCCCGGAAGCGGTCGCGCCCCGGCACATCTGGGATGAACGGATGGGACCAGGTGCCGGTGGCGCTGACCACCTGTCCGGCGGCAAAGCGGCCCTGATCGGTTACCAGTTCCAAATCATCGCCGCTGCGTTCTACCGCCTGCACCCGCACCGGCCGGCGGATGGGCAACTGGTAATGCGCCTCATAGTTGGTCAGATACGCCAGCACGTCATCGCGGGTGGGATAGCCCTTGTGCGCGGTCGGCGGCATCAGCCAGCCGGGCAGGGAGCTGTAGCCTGCCGGCGAGAACAGCCGCAGCGAATCCCAGCCATGCCGCCACGCGCCGCCCGGCCCGGTTTCGGCATCCAGGATCAGGAAATCCGCGCCAGCCCGGCGCATATAATAGCCCAGCGCCAGCCCCATCTGGCCGCCGCCGATAATGATGATGTCATGCCGTTCCATCTGTTCTGCTTACCTTGCGCGCTCCTCGGCAGCATTCCGGGCCTGTGCGTAGGCGCATCTTTGCCGGTTTGCCACTTGCCGCCCGTTCGATCATTCGATATTTCTATCTTTATGGAAGAATCAAATGCCATCGACGCCTTCGCCGCCCTGTCACAGGGAACCCGGCTGGCCGTGTTCCGCACGCTAGTTCAAGCAGGCCCCGATGGTCTTGCCGCTGGAGCGCTGGCCGAACTGGTCTCGGTGCCGGCCTCGACGCTTTCGGCGCACCTGAAGGTGCTGGAACATGCCGGGTTGGTCACCTCGCGCCGCCTTTCCCGCCACATCTTCTATGCTGCCCGGTACGACACGGCCCGCGCGCTCATTGCCTTCCTGATGGAGGATTGCTGCGCCGGTCACCCCGCCATCTGCGGCCCCGAAGCCGCCACCTGTGCCTGACGAAAGGAACGACCATGAAGCGCCTGCATGTCCATGTCGGGGTGACCGATCTTGCTTCTTCCATTGGCTTCTATTCCACCCTGTTCGGCAGTACGCCGACGGTGGTGAAGCCCGATTATGCCAAGTGGATGCTGGATGATCCGCGGGTGAATTTCGCCATCAGCGTCGGCCGCGACCAGCCAGGTGTCTCGCACCTTGGTATCCAGGCCGAGACCGCCGACGAATTGGCCGATGTGAGTGGCCGGCTGGATGCGGCCGGCAGGCCGGTGCTGGCGGAAGGCGCCACCACCTGCTGCTACGCCAAGTCTGAAAAAAGCTGGATCAGCGATCCTGACGGCGTGGTGTGGGAGGCCTTCCACACCACCGGGGAGGCAACCACTTATGGCACTTCGCCAGCGCTAGGCAGCCTGATGCAGGAAGTGCCGGCACCGGCCGCGAAGTCCACCTGCTGCGGCTGAGCGCGCCGATGCCCAACATGTTGTTTCTGTGCACCGGAAATTCGGCGCGCTCCATCCTCGGGGAGGTGCTGCTGAATCACCTCGGCGGCGGCGTGTGGCGCGGCTGGTCAGCGGGGTCAAACCCCGTTGGCCAGGTCAATCCGCACGCACTGGCTCTGCTGGCCGAGCGAGGCCACGACGCGTCGGGCCTGTCGTCCAAGCGCTGGGACGTGGTTGCCGGGCCGGATGCGCCGGTGATGGATGCGATCATCACTGTCTGCGATGCGGCCGCCGGTGAGGCTTGCCCGGTCTGGCCCGGCCGCCCGCTGACCAGCCATTGGGGCATGCCGGACCCGGCAACCGCCCCCGATGCTGTAAGCGCGCGCGCTGCGTTCGCCGCGACATACGACACGCTGCACCGCCGCTTGTCCGCGCTCTTGGCCCTCCCATTTTCCGACATGGATGCTGCCCAGGTGAAGGCTGCGCTCGACCGGATAGGAAGTTCGTGATGGCGTCCCTCGCGCCGCAGCGCTTGCCGCTGTTCGAACGCTTTCTGTCGGTCTGGGTGCTGGCCGCCATTCTGACCGGCGTCGGGCTTGGCCTTGCTGCGCCCGGCGCGTTCGGGGCACTGGCCGGCATGGAGGTGGCGAGCGTCAACCTCCCTATCGCCGTGCTGATCTGGGCGATGGTCTTCCCGATGATGGTGGGCGTGGAGTTTGCCAGCGTCGCGGGTGCCTTCCGCCAGCCCCGCGGGCTGATCATCACGCTGGTCGTCAACTGGCTGATCAAGCCCTTCACCATGGCGGCGCTGGGCGTCCTCTTCTTCCGCACCGTGTTTGCCGGCAGCATCGCGCCGTCTGATGCCGATCAGTATCTGGCTGGCCTCATCCTGCTGGGTGCGGCGCCCTGCACGGCGATGGTGTTTGTCTGGTCGCAACTGGTGCGGGGCGACGCCAACTACACGCTCACGCAGGTGGGCGTGAACGATGCCATCATGGTGGTGGCATTCGCACCGATCGTGGCGCTGCTGCTCGGTGTCACCAATCTGGTGGTGCCATGGGAGACGCTGCTGCTTTCCACCATCCTCTATGTGGTGCTGCCGCTCCTCGCCGGCATCATCGTGCGCCGCCGTCTGCTGGCCCGTGGCGGGGAGGCGGCACTGGAGGACTTCAAGGCAAGCGCCCGGCCATGGTCGATGATCGGGCTGATCGCAACGGTGCTGCTGCTGTTCGGGTTCCAAGCCGAAACCATCGTTGGCCAGCCGGTGACGGTGGCGCTCATCGCCGCGCCCATTCTCGTCCAGTCCTACCTGATCTTCGCCATTGCCTATCTGGCTTCCTGGGCGTGGCGGGTGCCGCACGCCGTGGCCGCGCCGTGCGCCCTCATCGGCACGTCCAACTTCTTCGAGCTGGCCGTTGCCGTTGCCATTTCGCTCTTCGGCCTCGGTTCGGGTGCGGCGCTTGCGACCGTGGTGGGCGTGCTCGTCGAGGTTCCGGTGATGCTGAGCCTCGTGGCATTCGCCAATCGCACGCGGGGTCTGGTCGAGGAGAGAGCGGTGCGCCGCTGAGTCCCGATTGGAACAGCCGCGTGCGCCGATCAGTACTCCCGCCAGCGGGCCGTCTGCCAACGGCCCATAATCCCTCGTTCAAGTCTCTGGTTTGGCGGAGGATAGGGGATTCGAACGCACAGGGTTCTTCGCTTGCTGCCGTGCAGGCGTGACAATGCTCATTCTGTCGCCAGACAATGGGCATCGTTTGCTACAATTTGTGCTACAAAATGCCGAGCGAGAATCTCATAAGGTACTGAAGATAATATTATTTCTATGGACAATGCAGTATCCCACCCTCTCCGCCACTTGCGCATCCCGCACTGTCTCCCGTCAGCCCAAAATTTCCTTCCTTCCCTTGGTAAAGGTCGGTTACACTTCCCCTGCAATGCCGCGTTGTTCCCCATGATCCAATCGTTGCCGTGGGGAAGGGCGTGGGGAAAGTGGGGAACGGCGATGGCCGAGAAACTGCTGAAGCCGACGCAACTCGATTCGCTGCGCAAGCAGTTGGGCCGGCATGCCGACGGCGGTGGGCTCTTTTTGGAGGTGCGCCAGAGCCGGGCCGGGGCAGCGTCCGAGGGGAACGGGAAGCCCAAGATCTCCGAATTCACCGCGTCATGGACGGTGCGCATGCAGGTCGCCGGCAAGCGCCGGGATTTCGGGCTGGGCAGCCTGGACAAGGTGCCGCTGGCAACGGCGCGGGAGAAGCGAGACGCGATCCGCGAACAATACGCTGCGGGCCTCGATCCGGTGGCGGTGCGCAAGAAGGCGGCTGGGGTGCCGACGTTCCAGAAGGCGGCGGAGCAACTCCACAAGGAGCGGTTGAAGGGCTGGAGCAACGGCAAGCACCGGGCGCAATGGCTCCAGACGCTCAAGACCTATGCCTTCCCGATCATGGGCTCGCTGCCGGTCGATGCCGTTGAGCGCCAGCATATCCTCGACGTGCTGTCCCCCATCTGGATTGCCAAGCCCGAGACAGCAGCCCGCGTGAAGCAGCGCATCGGCGCGGTGTTGGATTGGGCCTACGGCAAGGGCTGGCGTGAGGCCGAGGCGCCCATGCGGGCGCTCACCAAGGCCCTGCCCAAGATCGATCGCAGCGGCGGCCATTTTGCGGCCATGCCCTATGCCGACGTGCCGGGCTTCCTGGCCGAGTTGCGCACGCGCGAGGGTATGGGGGCACTGGCACTGGAGGCGCTGATCTTCACGGCGGCGCGGAGCGGGGAAATCCGGCTGGCCACATGGGATGAGGTCGACCTGGACAGGGGCCTGTGGAGCATCCCGGCCAGCCGCATGAAGCGCAAGAAGCCCCATGTGGTGCCACTGTCTGCATCGGCTCTAGCCGTGTTCCAGCGGGCGAAGGCGCTGCGTGCCGATGATGCGGCGCTGGTGTTCCCCGGTATGAAGCGCGGCAAGCCCCTGAGCGATGCGACGCTGCGCGCCGTGCTTCGCCGCATGGGCCATGCCGATGACCCACACGGTTTCCGCTCCAGCTTCAAGGATTGGGCCGGCGAGGTCGCCGCCCTCCCGAACGAATTGAGCGAGGCGGCGCTGGCCCATGCGATCCCCAACAAAGCCGAGGCTGCCCACAGGCGCGGTGATCTGTTGCAACGCCGGCGCGTGATGATGGAAGCGTGGGCGCGCTACTGTGAAGGGGAGACGGCAGGCAGCAATATCGTGCCCATGGTGGCGGCATGAACGACGATCCGTTTGGCCCAAAGAGTTCGCAGAGCCTTGCCAACGATCTGAGTGTGATGGCCTATCACCTCCAAGGATTGGCCGAGCGGCTGAGCGGGATCGCCGATTATAGCGATTTTGATGAGGCTGTTTTGGCGAGGGCCATTCGTGCCGCCATAGCCCATGATAATCCGGCCCTAATGAGGGGATTGCTTCACGAAATTGCGAACGCTCTCGACAAGGACGATGTGGCCGTAAGGCTACAGGTTGTAGCGGATCGAGCTGGCAATCTGCAGCGCAAAAATAGAACCAAAAGATTTTGGAGAGATTTGCGGGTGGGATTGAAAGACCGATCTGCGGTGCGGCGCGCCTTCGTGGAGCTTCAGGAACACGGCTTTATCGTCAAGGCGAAAGCCAGCGGCTTCAACTTGAAGGACTGGACTGATCGGCGCGCGACGGAATGGCGGTTGGAATGGCTGCCGGCCAGCGGAGGCTTCGGAAAGCCCGAAGTCCCCGCATCGAAGGCCTTCATGCGGTGGCCAAACATTGAGCGCGTGAGCAATTAGCGGGGCAGGAATCCTGTCCATGGTGGGATAGAAAACCTGTCCCACCTTCATCAAAAACGCCCAGGCTGGGATAGTTATCCTGTCCCACCTGGCAGCAAATCGGGTGGCACGTGGGACAGAAATCCTATCCACACATATTTACCATGGGGCGGCAGCTTCCTTGCATGAGGATGCGCCGCCACGACACCGTTCGGCAAGCTCCACTGCGGCCGCTCGACCATGGCTTTGGCGATCACCAGCCGATGTCCTTTCCGCTCCATGCGATCGCCCGGTTGCGACCACAGGCCCGCCGACTCTCCGCGAGGATTGCATGACTGATAAACAATCGAAGCGAAAACCACCGATGTTGCCCGGCCCCGGCCGGCCGAAGGGTGTGCCCAACAAGCTGACGCGGGAGGTCAAGGCCATCCTGCAGGAGGCGTTCGAGGAACTGGGCGGGGTCGAGAAGCTGGTTGCATGGGCCAGCAGGAACGACCGCAACTATGGGGAGTTCCTCCGCCTTTGGGTGCGCTTGCTGCCGATCCAGATCGGCAACGATTATGGTGACGTCGCCGCAATCAGGATCGAGATGCTGGAAGCGGCCAAGCGACAAGCGGACGAGCGATGCGCGCAGCAGTTGCGGGCCGCCAACCGCCGCGATTGACAATGTGCGATTGGCGCGTCTGCCGATCCGTGAGCGCAAAAGTCTTCGGCCCGATCAGCGTGTGCGGCTGTCGCGGCACTGGGAGTTGACGCAGGAGCAATAGGGGGCGTTGCAGGTCGCTGCGCCGTGGCTTCGGTCAATCGGTGACTTGGGACGTGCTGAGGAAGAGCCGGCCATAGTCAAGTGCGAAGCCCAGGAAGGCGATGATCCAGCCGGCGCCGGCCAGGTGATAGAAGGGCATGGCTAGATCAGGCCACAGCCCGCCGGCCAACCGTGCCAGCACTCCCACTACGAGCGCTGCGTATAGCATCACCGTGCCGGGCCCGGCATGCAGCGGCCGGTTGCTGTGGCCCAGCGTGGCGCGGGTCATCACCGCCAGGGTCATCAGGCCGATGGCGCCGGCCATCCACAGGTGCAGCGCCGCCGGGACGCCGATCAGGCCGGGGGCTGCGGCCTCCGCTGCCAAGGCAAACGCCCCCAGCGGCACGAAACCATAGGCGACGTGGAGCACGAACAGCAGCGGTTCCGCCGTCGTGCGCAGGCCCTGCCAGCGGGCAAGCCGCACGAATTGCAGCCCGCCGGCTGTTGCCAGCAGCGCAGCCGTGGGCAGGCCTTGCGGCGCGGCGATCCACGCCAGCAGCCCGGCGCCAAGCCCGGCCAGCGCAACCAGATCGAGGCGCTGCATGGGCGCCGCCGGCATCGCGCCACCGGCCTTGGTGCTCACCAGCCAGTTGCGGGTGAAGGCCGGGATGATGCGGCCGCCGATGAAGGCAATCAGAATCACCGCCGCGCCCAGCCCCAGCCGCAGGCCGTGGCCGGAGGCCGCCGCCAGCCCGCCTGCGGCCTGCCAGTGGAACAGCGCATTGCCGGCGATGAACAGGCCAAGCATGGCGATAACCGCCAGATTGCGGTGATTGCCGGCGGCGATGATCTCGCGTGCGATGAAAGCCGCCAGCGCCACTGGCATGGCCAGATCGATCAGCGCCACCAGCAGTGCTGGCAGCCCCGCCGCGACCAGCACCGCCACGCGGCCGGCCAGCCACAGGGCCGCCAGTGCCATCAGCGGCCCGCCACGCAGCCGGGGGCGGCCGGTCCAGTTCGGCACTGCCGTGAGCAGGAAGCCGGCAATCACCGCCGACAGATAGCCGAACAGGAATTCATGCGCGTGCCACGCCGGCGGATCGAAGGCGATGGGCAATGCCAGCCAGCCGCCCAGCAGCCCGATCCACAGCGCCATCGCCAGCGCCGCCCACAGGCTGGCCGCCAGGAAGAAGGTGCGGAACCCCCAATCGAACAGCGCTGGCCAGCGTTGGCCGGCGGCGGTGGGGGCAGTTATGGTGATGGTCATCGGGTGGTCCGATCCGCGTTGATTGGCTTGATATTAGTCAAGTCGAGCCGCCATTTGACCCCGCATCATCCCCTAGCTGGATTGATGCCCCCGCCGGGGTGCCGATATGGCCACCGCCGGGTTGATGTGGAGACGATGTGGCGGCTGACGATCCTTCACCGCGCTGGTTGCGGGCGCTGGGCCCGGCAATGGCGCGCCCGGCGGCGGGCGAGATGCTGCGTGCGGCGCTGGGGGCCGGGCTGGCGCTGGCGGGCTCGGCGCTGCTGCTCGATGCCATGGGCGGATTGGTGGCATCGTCGATGCGACCCGGGCTGATCGCGCCACTGGGCGCATCGGCCTTCCTGTTGTTTGCGGTGCCCAATTCGCCCTTGGCGCAGCCGTGGTCGGCCCTGGTGGGCAATGCTGCATCGGCGCTGGTGGCGGTGCTGGTGCTGGCACTGGGGCTGGAAACCGGGCTGGCGGCGGGCGTGGCCGTGTGCGGCGCCATGGCGGCGATGGCGGTATTGCGGGCGATGCATCCGCCCGGCGCAGCGGTGGCGCTGGCCACGGTGCTGATTGCCGCCGATGGCACGCCGGTGGGCCTGGATTTCGTGGTGGTGCCAGTGTTGCTGGATACCGCTCTGTTGGTGCTGTTCGCATTGGGTTGGAACAGGCTGACCGGCCGGCGCTATCCGTTTCGGGTGCCGGCCAGCGCGCACGGCACCGCCGATCCGCCGCCGCAGCAGCGTCTGGGGCTGACGGCCGATGATCTGACAGCGTTGCTGCAACGCACCAACCAATCGGCCAACATCGGTGCGGAGGATCTGGGCCGGCTGTTGGCCGCAGCCGAGGCGGAGGCGGCGCGCCGGCGGTTCGGTGCGCTGGTGTGTGCCGATATCATGTCGCGCGATGTGGTGACGGTGGGCGCCGATGCGTCGCTGGCCACGGTGGCGGCGCTGTTCCGGCAGCATCGCTTCAAGTCGCTGCCGGTGGTGGATGGCGACGGCTGGCTGGAAGGCATGTTGAGCCAGACCGATTTTGTTGCGGCCTGGCCGGAAGCGGCGCCGCTTCATGCCCGTGCCGGGGCGGCGCTTGGCCGGTTGGTGGGGCGTGCGCCGGCACAGACCGCGCGGGACGTGATGGCCACGCCCCGCAGCGTTGCGCCAAACGATCCCGTGGGGGTTCTGGTCGAACTGCGGGCCGATGGCGCGGTGGAGGCGGTGCCTGTGGTGTCGAGCCGGCGGCTGATCGGCATCGTGACGCGATCGGATTTTCTCGCGCTGCTGGCCCAGCGCCGGATCCTGCCGGAGCCGCCGACCGCTTAGGGCATCCAGCCGTGGGCGCCGGCGACGGCCCCAGCCGTGGCGATCAGTCCGCCCAGCGACAGCACGACGTGCAGGATACGCATGCGCGCCAGCGTGATGAACCCGCCGCCACGCTTGAGCAGTGGATGGATGATCAGCGGTTCGGCGACAAACAGGATCAGCATGAACGCCACCCACACCAGCAGCATCGCCCACATCCACCAATAGGCCGGATCGGCAAAGCGCCACCACAAGTCCATCCGCCACGTCATCCAGAAACCGCTGGCGCCGGCCAGCAGCACCCAGGCCATCGCCTGCGGGGCAAAGCGGCCTTCGATGCGGTGAAATTCAGAAAGCTGGCGATCGGGCGGCGTGGTGGCGGCAATCGCCGGCAGCACCACCAGCGTGACGAACCACACGCCGCCCATCCAGGCCAGCACTGCCACGACGTGCAGCGCGCGGGCGATGATCAGATCATCCATATGCTTGTCTTTCTTGGCGGTTGTGCGCCAGCCTAGGCGTGATTGATTTCAAGGCGATTGATTCATGTCAATTTCAATCGCGATGGCCTCGGCAAGCATGGTGCCATGATCCGAACTGATCCTCACCATGTCCGTCACCGCCTTCTTCTGTGGGGGCTGAGCTTTGCCGCCCCTGGCCTTGCCGCCAGTGGTCACGCCGAGGCGGCCGAACCGCTGACGCCCTATGCCAACATCCGCTATCGCATCGAGGCCATTGATCAGCAGGGCCTGCCCGAAGACGCGCTGGCGTCCACCCTGCGGGTGCGGGCCGGCGTGCG
>Ga0075157_10002619_pt1 | contig 10397 bp, 11 predicted proteins | sample JI81BgreenDNA_FD_70967 | JGI IMG/M metagenome (GOLD analysis project Ga0075157, IMG submission 70967) | Wastewater effluent complex algal communities from Wisconsin, to seasonally profile nutrient transformation and Carbon sequestration -... | ecosystem: Engineered > WWTP > Effluent > Algae...
CAATCTCTTCTATATCTGAAAGTTTTCTTTATTTCAGAAAAATATTTCATGTAATTTTTATGTAATTTTTTTTGATTTTTTAAAACAAATTTATTAACATTGTGTCATAAGGTGATTTTTTAAGCTGTTAGTCAAAAGTAAGTTTTGAAAGTTATTCTTATATTTTGACAATTTTTATCAAAATATTTTTCACATGCAGGATTTTATTGAATGGCTTCATAAAGTTCAATAAACCTTAAATCGCAAGCATTTGTTAAAATGGCAAAATTAAAAAGTATAATCAAACAGCTCTCTAAACAAGACTATGAAATTCTTTATAGCAATTTGATGGAAAGCGGTGCAGATAAATCAGCTCTTCTGCTACAAATGATGTATCAAGAGAAATTTTCTGACTCTAAAATAGTAAAAGATTTAGGTGTGAATAGCAATGCTTACTACACCCTCCGTTCTCGTCTCAACCAAAAAATAGAAGAATACCTTTTAGAGCAAGTTGAAAACCCCAGAGCCGATTTATTGAAGAAAGTAGCCAATATTCCAGAAATCATTTTCACGAAGAAGAGAACGATTGTTATTGCTACCCTCAAAAAATTAGAAAAAGAGTTATTGGATTACGATTTGTCTAACGAACTTACTGTGGTTTATAAATCTCTTAAAAGGTTACATGCTCATACTCCTGAGTATTTTACTTATTCTCAGCTTTATAACAAGCATATTGCTTATATGCTCTCTGTAGACAAGGTAGAATCGTTGATTAGTGATTACTTCCGAAAATATGGGAGCTATTTGTTTTCTAGCAACGATACAGAAAGATTAGAGATTACACTCATTAATAAAGAACTGATTTCTGTAAAAAACCTTTATGATTCTCACAGACTTTATGTTTATCAGAGTTGTGTTGGTATTTTTCATCGTTTGTTTGTTGAAGAAAATGAGTCTATGGAGGATGAACCCGTAGAGAATATTCTGGCAAGGGTTCAGCAAATCTTTGATATGTATCAGATGGATACAATTTATCATCATTTAAAGATTGTTTTTGAATATCTAAAGCTCGAATATTATAACCGTTATAAAGTATATAGAAAAGCCGAAGATTATTTTGACGAAGTAAATGATTCTGTAAGTGCTTTGATGTCAAATTATACACTTTATACTTATCCAGCTCGTTTTTTATTTACAAAACTAGAAAGAAGTCTTCGTTTGGGCATTCAGCATGAATTATACAACGAAAACAATATGCTATTTCAAGAATTTGAAATAGACATGGATGATGTTCCCAATTATGTAAGTTATGTTACATACAGAGCTCTTTCCTGTTATTATGCAGAAAAGTATGAAGAAGCTTCAAAATGGATTAATAATTTACTTAATGAAGTTTCCGTAAAGAAATATCCTTATGCTCTTTTAGAGATTAAAATTATACTGGCTATTCAGTACGCCATTATGGAAGATAATGATTTATTGAATCAGCTTTTGGGTAGCATTCAGAGACAAATTAGGCTTTTAGGCAAACAAAACTGCCCTTATGCTGCTGTATTTGTAAAAGTGATCAAAATGATGAGTACACAAGGCAGAAGTGAAAAACCCGAAAAAGGTAAAGCTCTTTTAGAAAAGGCTCTTTCTTTCAAGAGAACAGGTTTTGCTCCTACAGCGTATATCAGAGTTGATGAAAAGTTCTTTAAAATTTAATGATAACTGCTAGCAATATTTGTAAGAATTACGGCAATCTACAAGTTCTCAAAAACTTAAGTTTGGCAATCAGTGAAGGCGAGATTGTTTCTATTATTGGGGCATCAGGAGCTGGAAAAAGCACTTTACTACATATTTTAGGTAGTTTGGATACTCCCGATTCTGGGAGTATTTCAATTGCAGGAACCTCTATTTTTGAACTCTCTGATAAGAAATTGGCTCATTTTAGAAATACTCACATTGGCTTTGTATTTCAATTTCATAATTTATTACCAGAATTTACAGCTCTTGAAAATATAGCATTGCCTGCTCTTTTGGGTGGTAAAAAACCAAAAGAAGTTTATGAAAGAGCTGAAAATCTTCTAGAAACACTTGGTTTAAAAGGTAGAGGCACACATTTACCTTCTGAACTTTCGGGAGGTGAAGCCCAAAGAGTGGCTGTTGCAAGAGCACTCATTAATCAGCCTAAGGTAGTTTTTGCTGATGAACCCAGTGGAAATCTGGATTCTAAAAATGCCGAAGAATTACATCAACTTTTTTTTGATATTCGTAAGCAATTTAATACTACTTTTGTGATTGTAACCCATAGCCCTGCTTTATCACAAATGGCTGATAGAAGTATTCGTATCCAAGATGGGACAATTGTAAACAATTAGGTTGTAGGGGCAAATAATTATTCACCCCTACAAAAATTATCATCAAAATTTTATGTTTAACCAGTTACTTCGCCCTCATATCCTTGAGCTTGCCCCCTATTCTTCTGCCAGAGATGAATACAGTGGCTCTGAAGGCATTTTCTTAGATGCCAATGAGAATCCTTTGGGTTCTGTTACTTCCAAACCTTATAATCGCTATCCCGACCCCCATCAAAAACATATCAAATATCAATTATCTCTCATTAAAAATGTGGGAATGGATAATATTTTCTTGGGAAATGGTAGTGATGAAGCCATTGATTTATTGATTAGAGCATTTTGTGAACCTCACAAGGATAATATCATCATCATGCCTCCTACGTATGGTATGTATGAGGTAAGTGCCAATATCAATGCTGTACAAATCCAGAAGGTGCCTTTAAATACTGATTTTCAGATAGATTTAGAAAAATTAAAGCAAACCATCAATCTGAACACCAAAATTATATTTTTGTGTTCACCTAATAATCCAAGTGGGAATTTGCTCAAAAAAGAAGATATTCAGTATATTTTGGACAATTTTCAGGGAATTACATTGCTTGATGAAGCCTATATCGATTTCTGTGCTGATGCTTCATGGATAAAATTTTTAGAAAAATATCCACGTTTAGTGATTATTCAAACTTTTTCAAAGGCTTGGGGACTTGCTGCTTTGCGTTTGGGGATGGCTTTTGCCCATAAAGATTTGATAGCTGTTCTTAATAAAATTAAACCACCTTACAATATAAGCCAAACTACTCAGGAACTTGTACAAGAAAGTCTACAAAAAGAGGCTCAAAAGAATGAGATGGTGAAAGAAATTATTATTCAGAGAGAATATCTTGAAAATGAACTTTGTAAACTCCAATTTACAGAAAAAGTATACCCATCAGATGCTAATTTCCTGCTTGTAAAAATGCAGGAAGCTCAGAAAATATTTGATTATCTGCTGTCTGAGAAAATTATTGTTCGTAACAGAGTAAAAGTCGTTGAGGGTTGCCTTCGAATTAGTGTAGGCACTCATTATGAAAACGAAGTTCTCATTCAAACTCTACAAAAATACTCCAAGCATTAAGAAGTTCTTAATGCTTTTTTTATTATATTTCACCCAAAATTAGCATATATTTTCTTCCATAAACAATATTAAATCATGAAGATAATACTAATACTACTTGTACTTAGCTTTAGTTTGATTGCTTGTAAAAAGCAAGAGACTTCTGTTTTATGTAAACCAAGGTTTTACTTCTATGATGACAAAAAGTATTTCCTACCTGAACAAAGAGGAGAAGTATGGATAAAATTTAATAAGCCTAATATAACACTTGATGAAGTAACAGAAATCATAAGCAGATACCCAAATTTTACATTGAATATACCTCCTACAAAGATTAATTTTAATGAAGTAGCATTAATATTAAATACTCCATTTAGTTGTCAAACATTTGATAAACAATTAGCTTTACTGAATACAGACAACGATATTTTAAGTGCAACACCCATTTTTGGCTCTTTCATGTCAAAAACAAGTTCTTACGTGGTATTACTTGATGAAATAATTGTAAAGCCTGATGATTCCATGAGCATCGCAGATTTTGAAAATATTGTTAAAGCTTTTAATCTAGAAATTGTAAAGCTTTCAATAACAAAAAGTTATCTTTTGCGTGTCCCAAACATTAAAACTGGTTATGAAGCTTTAGAAAAAGCAAACCAAATCAATCAAATGAAAAATATTATGTATGCAGAACCTAATTTATTAAGTGGTCCCAATAGGTAGTACAAATACTTTTATATTGAATATCATAATTTAAAGCAACATTATTAGTTAAAATACTCCAAGCATTAAGAGAATCTTAATGCTTTTTTTATTATATTCGCTTGTCTATTAAATATTTACATGTATGAAATTTTTGATTATTTTCATATTTACCATGTTATTTTTGACAAATTGTCAAAATAATACTTCTCAATCTCAAGCAAAAAAAACAGAAAAGCTTACAGATTCTATTCAAAAACCTTCTCAAAGTTCATATACATGGATGAAAGTTTTGGATAGTGCCGTTTGGAGAAAAAACTATAATTTTCAGATGTTTAGTATTCATGATACGCTTTGGGTTTTCCATCCAGCAGGAAACTGGTTTTCTATCAATGGAAAAGACTGGCAAAAATCTCCTCTTTCCAACTCTATCAATAATTTAGCGTTTTTAGATTATGTGTATTTTAAGGACGCAGTATATGGATTGGGATATTTTAATGGCAATATTGAGTCTTTTACCTTTCAACCCAATATTTATAAAACAAGCGATTTTAAAAACTGGGAAACGATTTCTACAAATAGTAATCTGCCCAAACGATTTTTCTATCATCCATTTGTATTTCAAAATAAACTATGGATAATTGGCGGAGAAGATAAAAACACTCAATATGCAGATATTTGGAACTCCGAAGATGGTATTAATTGGATTAAACAAAAAGATAATTTGCCTTTTGGCAAACGCAGTGGTAGCCAGATTGTATTTTTGAATGAAAAGTTGTATTTATTGGATAATGATGTTTGGAGTTCTTCAGATGCTCTCAATTGGCAAAAAGAGACAGGTGAAATTGTAAAAGGAGAAAAAATATTTGGCTATACAGCCCTTGTATTTGATGAAAAAATCTGGCTCTTGGGTTGTAACAGAAACGGGCAATTTTCGAGTCAGGTACTTGTCAGTTCTGATGGTAAAAATTGGAAAGGCGAAAATGCCCCTTGGAGTCCTCGTGGAGGCATTGCTGCTACTGTCTATCAAAATAAAATTTACATGACAGGTGGCAAATATGGTGGCACACCCGAACACACTGAGTTTATTTATAGCAATGATGTTTGGGCATTAAGCAAAAAAGATTAGGTTAAATCTTTTCTTCTTCCTTTTTTCTATCCAACATCAGAAGCATACTTGCCATAAAAGCATATAAACTGACTCCTTTTTGCCGTTGTAAGTAAGTTTCTGTAAGGCAGTTAAGCAGAATAAATATTGTAAAACCCAATAAAAGGTAATTTTTATGGACTATGGATTTTTTGAGTAAATATCCAAAGTTTAGTAAAAGTAGAATAAATCCTAGAATACCAACTGTGAGCCAAGTTTCTAAAAACTGATTATGAGCATTATAGCCTGTATTATACTCAGCAGCAAATAAGAAGTTATTTTTCTTGTATGTTTTGGTGAGTTCTGTTTGGGTATCACCTGTCCCTACGCCCAAAAGCCAGCTTTCTTTGAGTATATCTGTGGAGCAATCCCAAATAGCTACACGTAAGGCTCTTCCGCCCCATCCTCTTCCCAAACTATCTAAGGAATGGTCTATGGTATCTCTTAAAATGATTTTCTCTTTTACATTGATTGCTTCTTTGAATTTCGTTTTCAGTATGGTATTATTGGCAATTACAATTCCAACTATTCCAAAACCTGTTCCTGCAATGAGCAATCCTTTCCATCCTATTTTCCAAATGAGCAGGATAGCATATACAATCAATAAAGCTCCTATTGCCATTCGGATATTAAGAAGCAACATAACTACTCCAAAAAACGCAAATAATACTACAAGAGCTATTTTTTGCCAATTCTTGTATTGTTTTCTTTTGGGATATATGTATTCTGATAAAATGAGCATGGCTACCCCTATAAAACTAGCAAGGTATATACCTGACATTCTGATAAATCCAGCTAATTTCTCATTATAGAAAAGTGTTATGTCTTTTTCTTGCAGATATAAATAAGAAGCTTTCCCTAAAGCAAATACAATAACCCCAAACAAAGCAATCGTAAATAATAAAAAGAAACGATGAATCCAAGCATCATCGAAACGCTGGGTACTGAGTAAAATTAAGGGTATAGCCATCAGAGGCAATATTCTTTGTAGGATGTTCCATCCCCAAGCTATATTGGGCTTATCCGTGTATAAGAGTCCGATAAGCATTAAGAAGAAGAAAGCGATCCAAATCCATACAAAAGGCTCTTTTTTTACATTTTTTAATTTTGTTTTCCAACTTGTGTCTGCAAGCCAAGTAACAGAAAGTAAAAGCAAAGCCACACTATTGACTCCAATGAGTTTATCAATAGGCAATGTGATTGAAAAGGCTACTAAAGCCAGTGTATAAAGGAATTGTATGATATTCAAAGAATTCAAAATATAAAATTACGAAACAACCCAACTCTTTAGTTCACTAATTACTTGTTTGGGATCTGAAGCACTAAATACAAAATTTCCTGCTACCAATACATCAGCTCCTGCGTCTAAAAGCAAGGGAGCATTTTGGCTATTTACTCCTCCATCTATTTCAATTAGAGCATTTGAGTTTGTTCTGATTATCAATTCTTTCAGTTGTCTAACTTTCTGATAGGTTTGTGGAATAAACTTCTGACCTCCAAAACCAGGGTTTACAGACATCAAACATACCAAATCTACATCTGCAATAACATTTTCGAGTAGTGTTATAGAAGTATGTGGATTGACGGCTATCCCTGCTTTACAACCCAAATCTTTAATTTGTTGAATATTTCTGTGTAAATGTTCACAGGCTTCAATGTGTACTGAAATAACAGAAGCTCCTAAATTTTTAAATTCAGCTACATAGCGTTCGGGGCGTTCTATCATCAAATGTACATCCAAAGGTTTTTTAGCATGTTTCTGAATAGCCTGACACACAGGCATTCCAAACGAAATATTGGGTACGAATACCCCGTCCATGATATCAATATGTATCCAGTCTGCCTGACTTTCATTGAGCATTTCAATATCTCTTTGTAAATTACCAAAATCGGCAGCAAGAATTGATGGAGCTATCAAAGGGGTATGTTTCATGGCTGTTGTTGTTTTTATAATATTTTAGGATTTTCTATTGACAATAGTGGCTGCTGCTTGTGCTGTAGGAAGTATCACTAAATCAGCAATTTGAACATGTTTAGGAGCATTCACGGCATACCAAATAGAGTCTGCAATATCTTCAGCTTTCAAAGGTTCATAACCCTGATATACTTTTTTGGCTTTTTCCTCATCACCTTTAAATCTCACTACCGAAAACTCTGTTTCTACAAGTCCAGGGGCTACTTGTGTCACTCTGATTCCATAATGATTCAGATCTATTCGCATACCTTGTGTAAGAGCATCCACGGCAAATTTAGAAGCACAATAGACATTTCCATTGGCATAGACTTGTTTGCCTGCAATAGAACCGATATTAACAATATGCCCCGTATTTCGGCTTGTCATAGAAGGAATTACAGACTCCGAAACATATAAAAGTCCTTTCACATTGATGTCTATCATGGCATCCCAATCTGATATTTTGCCTGTTTGGATAGGATCTAAGCCATGAGCATTCCCTGCATTATTGACTAAAATATCAATATTTTTCCACTCTCCTTCTAACGACTCAATAGATGTTTTTACCTCTTGCTGATTTCTCACATCAAACTGAAGTGTTTTTATTTCTGTAAAGCCTCTCAAATAATTGGCTACTTCTTCTAATTTTTCTTGCCTTCTACCACAAATAATTACTTTCAGACCATTTTTTGCAAAAACCTCAGCAGTAGCTCTCCCAATACCCGAAGTAGCTCCTGTAACCAATGCAATTTTTCCTTTTAGCATATTTTTGATATTTTCGTGGGCAAAATACCGAAAAGTTTAAGAGTTTTCCAAATCCATTGAACAATGAACCATGATAATTACAAAAGTATTTTCACCATGAACTGTAAAGGCAAGCTGATTACCTTCGAACGCCCTTTGGTCATGGGTATTTTAAATGTTACTCCTGATTCTTTTTACGATGGAGGGCAATATTTCTCTGAAAAAGCTATTTTGGAACAGGCTGAAAAACTAATTTTAGAAGGGGCTGACATACTGGATATTGGAGGTTATTCTACTCGCCCAAATGCTCAAAATATCTCAGAAGAAGAAGAAATAAACAGAGTTATTCCAGCAATTCGAGTTATCAAAAAACATTTTCCAGCAACCATTCTATCCATTGATACGTTTAGAGCCAGTGTAGCCAAAGAAGCTGTTATCAATGGTGCTGATATCATTAATGATATTTCGGGTGGGCAACTTGATGAGCAGATGTTTGAAATTGTTGCAAATTTACAAGTTCCTTACATCCTGATGCACAGCCGTGGAAACCCTCAAACAATGAGCCAATTGACACATTACGAAAATATTTTATTAGAAATTTTACATTTTTTTGAGGAAAGAATTCAAAAATTACATATATTAGGGGTGAAAGATATAATTTTGGATTTGGGTTTTGGATTTGCCAAAACAAAAGAGCAAAATTTTTATTTGCTCAAACATCTCAGTTATTTCAAAACCTTGAATTTACCCATATTGGTTGGGATTTCAAGGAAATCCATGATATACAAAACTTTAAACATTACTCCAGAGCAAGCTCTCAATGGGACAAGTGTACTCAATACGTTTGCTCTTAGCCAAGGGACAAATATACTTAGAGTACATGATGTAAAGGAGGCAAAAGAAGCAATAGTTTTACATAATTTATTGGTTTAAAAACACTTATAAGACATAATGACTTTCTTGTTTAAAATAGGATTTATCAATATTACTTGGATAGATGTACTTGACATCTTGCTGGTAAGCTATTTGATTTACCAATTTTATAAACTATTAAAAGGAAGTATTGCTGTAAGAATTTTGATAGGCTTGGTTTTGTTGGCTTTGGTTTATTTAGCTGTAAACTTATTTCAGCTCAAACTTTTAAGCACTATTTTAGGGCAGTTTTTTGGAGTGGGTGTTATTGCCATGCTGATTTTATTCCAGCAGGAAATTAGAAAATTTTTATTGCTGGTTGGGCGTTCACAGGTGTTTGGCGATGATAACTTTTGGGCTTCTATGCCTTGGCGAAGGGCTGGAAAAACCACCAAAATCGACATAAACTCAGTTGTAGAAGCAGCAAGAGCATTAAGTAGCAGCAATACAGGAGCATTGATTGTTTTTGCAAGAAGCTCGGAGATGAAATTTTATGCTGAATCGGGAGATAGATTGGATGCCGTTCTTTCCAAAAGGCTCATCATGTCTATTTTCAATAAATACAGCCCTTTACATGATGGTGCTGTGATTGTTAGTCCGTTGGGTAGAATTACAGCAGCCCGATGCATTTTACCAGTTTCTGAAAATGATCAAATCCCTGCTTCTATGGGGTTACGCCACCGTTCGGCAATTGGGCTTACTGAGGTAACAGATGCCATTGTAATGGTAGTTTCTGAAGAAACAGGTCAGGTTTCTATTGTTCGAAACGGAGCAATTAATCAAGGTCTTAGTTATCAGGAGCTGAGAACCAAACTCACCAAATATCTTTCTGAGAAAAATACAAGTATCAGGGAAGTAGAAATGGAAGCTGCAGGGTAACCAAAATTCTACTTTGAACGTATAAAACCTCAATATCCTTCTTTTTAAATTTATTCACTTACTATTTTGCACTAACTATGATACGTTTTGCATTCTTTTTTTCTATTATTTTTGCTACAAGTTGTAGTTTTAAAGGCTTACCTAAAAGCTCCTCTGCCAATGCCTTAAGCCTTACTTCTACTCAAAAAACAAAAGCCATGACAGTTGTTGAAGAAGCCAAAAAGTATTTGGGTACAACTTACAAATATGCAGGCAACGACAAAAAGGGCATAGACTGCTCAGGACTTACCTGTAGAGCCTATGAAAGTATTTCTGTAAAATTACCTCGTATCGCAGGTGATCAAACCAAATCGGGCATAAAAGTGAAGGCTGGGGATTTACAAATTGGAGATTTGGTATTTTTTAAGGCTTCTAAAAAGTCGAGTAGTAAAATTACGCATGTAGGACTTGTAAGTGCTGTGAACGAGCCATCTAAAAATGTAGTTTTTATTCATGCCTCTACTTCTAAGGGTGTGATGGAGAGTCAGCTTTTTTCTGATTATTGGAAGCCTCTGATTGTGGATATGGTGAGGGTGATTAAATAGCTTTTTAAATATTCATAACATTCTTAACTGTAAAAACTACCAACCAAACTTATTTTTTTATAAA
>Ga0075157_10002621_pt1 | contig 10395 bp, 5 predicted proteins | sample JI81BgreenDNA_FD_70967 | JGI IMG/M metagenome (GOLD analysis project Ga0075157, IMG submission 70967) | Wastewater effluent complex algal communities from Wisconsin, to seasonally profile nutrient transformation and Carbon sequestration -... | ecosystem: Engineered > WWTP > Effluent > Algae...
AAAGCGTCTATTTCTTATAAAAGCATTATTGATCAGGCAATGTTAGAAGATGTGCCGGTTGCTGAAACTGCTTTTGTTCCTTTATTTACACATTATTCTCCATCATTAGACAGTATTAATTATTGGTTTATGAAAAAAAGTATCAATTTATATGGAGAAGCTCTTGTTAAAACTATTGCTTTAGAAAATAACGAAGCGGCCACAACTACAAAAGGAGTAACGATGGTGAAAACATTTTGGGAGTCAAAAGGTATAGAATTATCTGCATTACATATGGTTGATGGAAGTGGATTATCGCCACAAAACAGAATTACCACAAAAGCATTGGTGCAAGTATTACAATTTGCAAAAAGTCAATCTTGGTTTTCTAGTTATTACAATGCTTTTCCAGTTTACAATGGCATGAAACTAAAAAGTGGAACCATACATGGTGTAAAAAGCTTTGCAGGTTATCATACAAGCAAAGCTGGAATACCTTATAACGTAGCCATTATTATAAATAATTTCAACGGGTCATCGTCTGAGATCGTACAAAAACTGTTTAAAATTTTAGATGAACTAAAGTAAACTATCTGTTGTTGAGCATTACAGTTGATTAACCTTATCAAAAATTAGTCAGTAAATTTTCCACCAGCATTTATCCAATTGGTAACTTTCGCTCTTTCAGTGGTTGGTAACGCTCCACTTTGTGGCATAAATGAAGGTGACCCGTCTACTACTCTTGCTTTAATTCTTGTTTGATTGGAAATAATTGCACAATCAGTTCCTAAATACATTCCACCACTAGAACCAGACACACTTCCATGACAACTTAAGCAGTTGTTTTGAATCAATGTTTTTACAGCCGAAAATAATGTACCAGCATTGCCTGCTGAAATGGTTACACTTGTAGTAGCTGTGCAACCTTCTGTATCTTTTGCTATAATAGTATGATTGCCTACTGCAATATTTGAAAAAGTATTGGATGATTGAAACGAACCTCCGTTTAAATTATATGTAAAACCAGTACTTCCAGTTGCGTTTACAACAATACTACCTGTAGCATTACAAACACTGGAATTGGTTGTAGTAGCAGTAACCATAATGTTTTTAGATGCACAATTTGAAGGAGTAGGTGTAGTGGTATTGTCGTTCCCTTTACTACAAGCAATCATTACTGCAATAATCATTACAAAAGCAATAGAAAATTTTGTTTTGTTGTATTTCATATCAATTAATATTTGAGATACAACAGATACGTTATTTTTTCTTAGATAGTTGCCTATACTGAACAGAAAAGTTTACTCCAAAACTACTCAGTGCTAAATTGCCGTAACCAACACCTTTTATCGGAATTTTTGCATAAGGCTCTACCTGCATTGATAGTTTTTTTCCGATTGGATATTGAAATCCGCTAGAAAAATGTAAGATTCTAAAAGGTTGAAAAACACTATTTTTATATTGTCCGTTTCTTGAATATAATATGCCTACACTGTTGTAATACAGATAATCGTAGTTTTCTTGTTGCATTAAATAGTTTGAAAATCCACCGCTAATAAACCAATTATTTTTCTTTGAACTTTGTATGTTCATTCTTGCCAACAATGGAAAATCCCACATTTCGCAATAGCCTGTTACTTGTTGTAATTGTACATTGTTTAGCCATGAGTTTTTTGGGGGATTAAAATCTGAACCAGCACTTTTGTAATTTTTTCTGGTGAAAATAGCTCCTGTATGTAAACTCCATTTTGGAGAAAAATGATAGCCCACTAAAAGTCCACCACCTAAACTTATACGATCAACATACTTTAAACGAACGGTTGTAGCATCTATTGAAAGCAATGTTTCAATACTAAATTTATTTTTTGTGAATGATTTTTTATTGTTTGATGTGTCCGTTGTAGCATTGTGTTTCGAAATACTGTCTTCTACATTACTTTTTTGAATATTAGATACAACTGTATTATTCGAATCTAAAACCTTATTCTCATTGGCTTCTAAAGAATTGTTGTTTGATACATCGATAATCGTAGTATTTGTGTTTCCGCTACTTTGATTGCTGGTACTTGCAATACTATTAATAACCTCTTCTTGTTTATTTTGATCTTGAAGAATCTCATTTTTGTTGTCTAAAATACTCTGTTTATTTTGTTGAACAAAATTGTTTTGATAACGATTTGTATTTTGACCAGCCATTTTCTTTCTACTATAAGTTAAAGGCTTAATGGTTAATGTTTGTAGGTTTTCAGCATTGCTTTTTGTGGTTATTATCTCATTTTTATTTATCTCACTATTCTCTTTTGTTTTAATGTAGTTATTGCTTTGGTATGTATTTTTTTCCGTATTGTTGAATGAATTCTGCTTTTTTTCAGCATTACTATTTTCAATTACACTTGAAGGTTTTTTGGTTGAAGAATGTGGTTGATTATTTGTTTTACCTGAAAAAACGAAACCATTTGTTGTAAAATATAAAACACCGATTGTAATAATACCTGCAAAGAAAAACCACCAAAAAAGTAGTCTTCTTTTCTTCTTTTCTACTGGCATTTCTTTATCTAAACTGTGCAGCATACTTTCCCAATCAGGCGTAACTGGTGCCGTATAAAGCTCTGCAGCCTTTTTGCTTAAATGATCAATTGCCTTATCGTTATCCAAATTATGCATATTTAATTTCGCTACTTTTTGCGGTCAGTATTTTTCTTAAATTGTTTCTTGCTTTGCTTAAATTAGATTTAGAAGCACCAACGCTTATACCAAGTTCTGATGCAATTTCTTCATGTGTATATCCCTCAATTACAAATAAGTTAAATACGATTCTATAAACAGGCGATAACTGTTTTATTGCCTCAATAATTTCTTTGTATTGAATTTTATCTAGTCCATTTTCATTGTTATCTTCTATAAATTCTTGTTCATTATTTGTAATTTCTCCCGTTTGTACAATTGTTTTTTGTTTTCTCAAATAATCTAAACAAGTATTGATAATAATTTTTTTGAACCAACCTTTTAGCATGTAATCAATATTTGTTTGATTAGGTGCTTTAAAAACATGCATATTTTTAAATAGTTTGATAAATGATTCGTTTATCAAACTATCCACATCGGTCGAATTTGTTACATATCTATAACAAATAGCTGCAGCAAAGCCATGTAGATATTCATACATAACCTTTTGCATTGCTCTATTGTTGTTACAGCAACCATCAATTATAGACAATATAGTAGCGGGTGTCTCGGGCAAAATTCTATTACTATAGTTTTTCAACTATAAAACTAATCAATGCAATGAATACGTAGTATTTTTTTTGAGGTTGCCTTATGCAGCTATAAATTTAAAATCCAACTCTGCCGTCTCTAACTTTAACGGCTTTTTTACCATTATTTTTCTTCTCAAATTCTTGAACTTCTTTCGGTTTTAGTTTTTCTGCGGCTTCTTTTTTGGCAGATGCTTCATCAGAAGTTGTTGGCGAAGTTGAAAGTACAGGATCTACTTTTGGTAATTGAAGTTTATCTAAAAAATAGGTTTCAGTTTTTAAGAGAGATAAAGAGCCAGGTCTATAATATTTCCAAATGCCATGTTTTACTGTTGTGCCTTCTATTTTAACCAATTTTCTTTCAATTTTGTAATGATCGTATACATCTGGTACGTCAATAGTATCGTATGGTTTTTCAGGATTTACAGCTTTCCAACTTTCTTCATGTTCTAAACCTGCTAATGTAAAATATTGGCTTGTTCCATCTTTATATCCCCACTTATAGCTTTCTATTGCAACTAAATCACCCATTAAATTATATACACGCCAAATGCCCTCTTTACCATCATTTTTAAAAATACCTTCTTCCTCAAATCCTGGTTCACCTCGTAAACTTTCTACCCTAACCACCCATTTTCCTTGTTTTTTATTGTTTTTATCAATACAATTCAATGTATCACCTTGTGCACTTAATCTAAATGTTTTGCACTGTGCATTTATTTGATACACTATTAGTAATAGGATGAAAGTAAAAAATAATCGCATGATGCAATTTACTCAAATTTTTTCTGAAAAAATGATGGATAGATTTTAGAGAAATGTTATAACTTCTATAAATGAATATATTTTCTATTTATAAAAACAAATAATTTTAATGATAAAGCATTATTTGAAAACAAAAAGACTACTTTTTTATACATTAAAAAAGCCATTATTTTCAAGATAATGGCTTTTTGGAATTTGTTATTGATGATTAAATCATTGCTTGTAAAATACTATTGTCTTTTGTTTCTAGTATTGAATGCCCCATTAAAAACTCATCTACTTTTCTGGCACATTCTCTTCCTTCACTAATCGCCCAAACTACTAAGCTTTGTCCACGTCTCATATCTCCAGCTGTGAATACTTTTGCAATGTTTGTTTGGTAACTTTTTTCTGTAGCTTTTACATTTCCTCTTTCATCCAATTCAATTTCTAGTTGATTTAATAATCCTTCTTTTTGAGGATATAAAAAGCCCATTGCTAATAAAGCCAATTCACAAGGAATTTCTCTTTCACTACCTGCTTTTTCTACAAACTGAGCTGGTCTGCCATCGGCTGTAATTTTCCATTCTAAATCAACTACTTTCAATGATTTTAAATTTCCATTTTCATCACCAATAAATTCTTTTGTAGCAATTGCCCAATGTCTGTCAGCACCTTCTTCATGCGATGAAGTTGTTTTTAAAACCATTGGATAAGTTGGCCAAGGCATATTAGGAGTTCTTTCTGCAGATGGTTTAGGCATTAATTCGAATTGTGTTACAGATTTTGCACCATGTCTATTACTTGTTCCAACACAATCGCTACCTGTATCTCCACCACCAATTACCACAACATTTTTTCCTGTAGCTCTCAACGCTTCTGGAAAAATATTGCTTTCAATATTTGCATTTGCAAATGGATCTTTTTCAGCAACAGTTTTATTATTTTGCTTTAAAAACTGCATGGCAAAATAAACGCCATTTAAGTTTCTACCCGGAATATTTAAATCTCTTGGTACAGTTGATCCTCCTGCTAAAACAATGGCATTGTATTCTCTTAATAAATCTCCTATATGTACGTTTACGCCAACATTTGCATGGCATTTAAAAGTTACACCTTCTTCTTCCATCAAAGCAATTCTTCTATCAATTACTTTCTTTTCTAATTTAAAATCAGGAATACCATAACGTAGCAATCCACCAGGTGCATCATCTCTTTCAAAGACAGTTACCGCATGTCCTGCATAGTTTAATTGAGCTGCAGCGGCTAAACCTGCTGGTCCACTACCAATTACAGCAACTTTTTTACCTGTTTTAAGATTGGGTTTACGAGGCTGCACAAAACCTTTTTCAAAGGCAATTTCAATAATGTGTTTTTCTATTTCTTCAATAGCAACAGGAGGTTGATTGATGCCTAACACACAAGCACTTTCGCAAGGAGCAGGACAAATTCTGCCTGTAAACTCTGGAAAATTATTAGTGCTGATTAATATTTCGTATGCTTCTTTATAATTTCCGTCGTAAACAGCATCGTTAAATTCAGGTATAACGTTACCCAAAGGGCATCCATTATGGCAAAATGGAACACCACAGTTCATACAACGTGCAGATTGTTCGCCCAATTCTTTTTCAGAATAAGGTTTTACAAATTCTTTATAATCTTGTTTACGTTCTTCTACAGACCTTTTCGAAGGTAAGCTTCTTGTAAATTCTAAAAATCCGGTTGGTTTGCCCATTTTTCGTGGTATTAAAGTTTCTTTCAGCAATTAGTATAACATTGTTACTATTTGTTATACCTAATTTTTTAGTAATAAAGTTTTTTCTAGTACAGATTAAAATGCATTAAGCATTTTGTTTTTTACTAGCTGCCTTTTCTTGTAAAACTTTTTTGTAATCTCTAGGAAACACTTTTACAAAGTTTTTCAATTGATTTTCAAAATCGTCTAATACAAATTTGGCAACAGTGCTACCTGTATATTCGTAATGTTTGGTAATGAAAGATTTTAATTCATCAATATCTGTTTCTGAAACAGGATCAAGATCTATCATTTCCATATTACATTTCTTAGAAAAATCACCTTTTACATCATAAACAAAAGCGATACCTCCACTCATTCCTGCAGCAAAGTTTCTTCCTGTTGTTCCTAATATTACCACTCTTCCACCTGTCATATACTCACAACCATGATCGCCTACACCTTCAACAACTACATTTCCTCCAGAGTTTCTTACTGCAAAACGTTCACCAGCTTTGCCTCTTATATAGGCTTCACCATTGGTGGCTCCATACATTGCAACATTACCAATGATGATATTTTCTTCTGGAATAAATGTTGATTTTTTGGAAGGGTAAACAATCAGTTTTGCACCACTTAATCCTTTGCCAAAGTAGTCGTTTGCATCACCTTCTAATTCAAGTGTTACGCCTTTTGTGTTAAATGCTCCAAAACTTTGACCAGCAGTTCCATTAAATTTAAAATGTATTGTATCAGGTGCTAATCCTAATGAACGATAGCGTTTTGTTATTTCGTTCGATAAAATTGTTCCAACTGTTCTGTCCGTATTTTTTATATTAAAGCTAGCTTTTACTTTTTCTTGATTTTCTAATGCAAGTTTAGCGGCCTCTAATAATTTCCAATCTAAAACATCTGCAATTCCATGATCTTGTTCTTCTGAATTGTATAAACCTACAAATTCAGTAGCAGGTTCTTTGTATAAAATAGGAGATAAGTCTAGTTTGCTATATTTCCAATGTGTAACATTTTCTTTTTGTTGTAAATATTCTACTTGACCAATCATTTCATTCACCGTTCTAAATCCAAGTTCAGCCATAATTTCTCTTAATTCTTCCACCATAAATTTGAAGAAATTAATAACGTGATCAGGATCTCCTTTAAAACGTTTTCTCAATTCAGGATCTTGTGTAGCAACGCCAACAGGACAAGTATTTAAATGGCATTTACGCATCATAATACAGCCTTCTACAATTAAAGCAGCAGTAGCAACACCCCATTCTTCTGCACCTAATAAAGCAGCAATTGCAATGTCTCTACCTGTTTTCATTTGGCCATCGGCTTGTAAAACAACACGGCTACGTAATTTATTTTTCACCAATGTTTGGTGACTTTCTGCCAAGCCTAATTCCCATGGTAAACCAGCATGTTTTATTGAACTAATTGGTGATGCACCCGTTCCTCCATCATTTCCTGCAATTAATACCACGTCTGCTTTTGCTTTTGCAACGCCAGCAGCAATAGTACCAACACCTGCTTTTGAAACTAATTTTACACTTACTCTAGCTTTTCTATTGGCATTTTTTAAATCGAAAATTAATTGAGCCAAATCTTCAATAGAATAAATATCATGGTGTGGTGGTGGAGAAATTAAACCTACACCTGGCGTTGAGTGACGAACTTTTCCAATCCACTCATCTACTTTATGACCTGGTAATTGTCCACCTTCACCCGGTTTTGCTCCTTGAGCCATTTTAATTTGCAATTCATCTGCTTCTGTTAAGTACAAACTTGTTACACCAAAACGTGCAGACGCTACTTGTTTAATAGCACTACGCATGCTATCGCCATTCGGTAATTTTTCAAATCTAATTTCATCTTCTCCACCTTCTCCTGTATTGCTTTTTCCGCCTAAACGATTCATTGCTATAGCAAGTGTACTGTGAGCTTCATGAGAAATAGAACCAAAACTCATAGCACCTGTAGCAAAACGCTTGTAAATGTTTTCTGCAGGCTCTACTTCATCAATAGAAATAGACGGACGAATGTGTTTAAATTCTAATAAACTTCTTAACGTACAAGCTTTTTCTGCTTGATCGTTAACTGTTTTTGAGTATTTCTTAAAAGTTGCGTAATCGTTTGTACTTGTTGCATGTTGTAAAAGATGGATCGTTTGTGGATTGAACAAATGGAATTCACCTTTTCTTTTCCATTGATATACACCACCTACAGGCAATCTTTCCACAGGAATTTCTTTTTTGCTAAATGCAAACTGGTGTTTAGCTAAGGTTTCTTTAGCAATTTCATCTAATCCCATTCCTTCAATTCTTGAAGTTGCACCGGTGAAATAACGTTCAACAACATGTTTGTTTAAACCTACAATTTCAAAAATTTGGGCACCTTGATAAGATTGTAAAGTAGAAATTCCCATTTTAGAGAATACTTTTAACAAACCATCACAAACTGCTTTGATATAATTTTTCTTTAAATAATCTACTTCAAGTGTGGTTTCTAATTTACCTTGAAGTTTCATATCTCTAATAGTAGATAAAGCTAAATAAGGGTTGATGGCAGTTGCTCCAAAAGCCAATAAACATGCAAAATGGTGAACTTCCCAAACGTCGCCTGCTTCAACAATTAAACCCACTTGACCACGATAACCTTTTCTGATTAAATGATGGTGAACAGCAGCAACTGCTAATAAAGATGGAATAGGTGCATGTTCACTATCGATAGCTCTATCTGTTAAAACGATTACTTCAAAACCATCTTCAACAGCATCGGTAGCATAACGACAAAGACGAGCTAAACCTTTTTCTAAAGAACCTTTTTTGCCATCGGCTCTAAAATAGGTTTGTAATGTTTTTGCTTGAAAAATTCCAGTATCAATACTTCTAATCTTTTCTAGTTCATGATTGGTTAGTATAGGTTGCTTTAGTTCAAGACTATGGCAGGCCAATGGATCTTCTACCAATAAATTTCCGTTGTTACCAGCAAAAGAAGATAAACTCATCACCAATCTTTCACGAATAGGATCAATTGGAGGATTGGTAACTTGAGCAAATAATTGTTTAAAATAACTGCTTAAATGTTGTGGTTGATCACTTAAAACAGCCAAAGGAACGTCTGTTCCCATTGATCCTATCGGTTCTTTACCATCTAAAGCCATAGGAGCAATGATATGCTCTAAATCTTCTGTTGAGTAGCCAAATGCCTTTTGGTATTTAAAAACTTGGTCGTGTTCTAAATGTGTAAATGAAACTCTAGGTTCTGGTAATTCTTCTAATCTAATTTTATATTTATTCAACCATTCTCCATAAGGTTTTTGAGAGCAGATAGCAGCTTTTAAATCATCATCGCTAATAATTTTTCCTTGCTCCATATCTACCACAAACATTTTGCCTGGCTGTAAACGTCCATTTTCGATAATAATTGAAGGGTCAACTGGTAAAGCACCTGTTTCAGAAGCCATAATAACCCTATCATCGTTGGTAACGCAATATCTTGAAGGTCTTAAACCATTTCTATCAAGTGTAGCACCAATAATTTTTCCATCGGTGAATGAAATAGAAGCTGGGCCATCCCATGGTTCTTGGAAAGTTGCATGAAATTCATAGAATGCTTTTTTAATCGGATCCATTTTTTCAGCATTATCCCAAGCTTCTGGTATTAACATCATCATAACATGTGGTAACGAACGACCACACATAGATAAAAGTTCAATTACATTATCTAAACAAGCACTATCACTTTGACCTTCGAAAATGATAGGAGAGAGCATGTCCATTTCTTCTTTAGTGAAATATGGAGAGAAGAAATGTCTTTCACTTGTTTTAAACCAGTTAACGTTTCCTTGAACGGTGTTAATTTCTCCGTTGTGAGCAATGTATCTAAATGGCTGTGCTAATTTCCAAGAAGGGAAAGTGTTGGTTGCAAAACGAGAGTGTATTAAACCAAAAGCACTTACCATTCTTTTGTCGTTTAAATCGGGAAAATAACTACGAACTTGATGACTTGTTAATTGTCCTTTGTAAACAACCGTTTTATAAGAAAGAGATGCAATGTAAAAACCGATTGCATCTTTTTTAATTGTATTATTAATGGTATGGCTAGCATAATTACGTAGCACATATAATTTTCTTTCAAAAGTTTCTGCATCACGTACATGATCTGGACAAGCAATAAATACTTGTTCTATTTCAGGTTCAACAGATAAGGCCGTTGGTCCAATATCTGTAGGATTTACAGGAACTTTTCTGTACGCTAAAATTTCGAAGCCCAATTTTTCGGCAGCTCTGTTAAAAATATCTCTACATTCTTCTTTTAAGCGAATATCTCTAGGAAAAAATAATACACCCACACCATATTTACCAAATGCAGGAAGGTGAACTCCCATTTTTACCAATTCGTCGAAGAAAAATTCATGAGTGGTTTGAATCATAATACCTGCACCATCGCCTGTATTATTTTCACAACCACATGCACCTCTATGTTCCATATTTTCAAGGATGGTGAGGGCATCAGAAATAATTTGATGAGATTTAGTGCCTTTAATGTTTGCAACAAATCCAATGCCGCATGCATCATGCTCAAAAGAAGCGTCGTATAAACCTGTAGTACTTGCCATTTGGGGTTCGGTTATTAAGGTAAACAATAGAACTATCGTATGTTGTGCAAGCTTTCGTT